>Ga0214919_10000742_pt1 | contig 55920 bp, 46 predicted proteins | sample LL1503_MetaG_FD_177994 | JGI IMG/M metagenome (GOLD analysis project Ga0214919, IMG submission 177994) | Freshwater microbial communities from Lake Lanier, Atlanta, Georgia, United States - LL-1503 | ecosystem: Environmental > Aquatic > Freshwater > Lake | place: USA: Georgia | collected... | reverse complement strand
CGAATCATTTGTAAAAAGCTTTGTATTGTAAGGATTTTAGATGAATTTTGCTTCATTCAACTTCAACTATTCAAATAAAGATCTACAATGGGATTATTTAATTTTTTTACGCAGGAAATAGCGATGGACTTAGGTACAGCCAACACGCTTATTATTCACAACGATGAAGTAGTCGTGAATGAACCTTCTATTATTGCTTTAAACAGAAATAATATGAAAGAGGTTTTAGGCGTTGGGAAAAAAGCATTGTTGATGCATGAAAAAACGCATGAAAGTATTAAAACAGTTCGACCTTTAAAAGATGGTGTAATCGCCGACTTTAATGCTGCTGAATTAATGATTCGCGAGTTGATGAAAATGATTTATCCAACGAAGCCATTATTTCCTCCAAGTTGGAGAATGGTAATTTGTATTCCTTCATCCATTACTGAGGTAGAGAAAAGAGCAGTGCGTGATAGTGCTGAACAAGCAGGTGCTAAAGAAGTATATATGATTCACGAACCTATGGCAGCTGCATTAGGAATTGGTATTGATGTAGAAGAGCCTGTTGGAAATATGATTATTGATATTGGAGGTGGTACAACAGGTATTACAGTCATCGCACTTGCAGGTATAGTTTGTGATCAAAGTATTCGTATTGCAGGTGATGAATTTACTGCAGATATTATGGAAGCCCTAAGGCGTTATCATAGTTTATTAATTGGTGAGCGTACTGCAGAACAAATAAAAATTCATGTAGGTGCTGCTTTGAAGGATTTAGACAACCCTCCAGATGATATGCCTGTAAATGGTCGTGACTTAGTAACAGGTATTCCTAAACAAATTATGGTTACTTATCAAGAAGTAGCCGAGGCTTTAGATAAAAGTATTTTTAAAATTGAAGAGGCTATCTTAAAAGCCTTAGAAACAACGCCTCCAGAGCTTGCGTCAGATATATATCGTAGAGGTTTATACTTAACAGGGGGCGGTGCACTACTTCGCGGTTTGGATAAAAGATTAAGTCAAAAAATAAAATTACCTGTTCATGTAGCCGAGGATCCACTAAAAAGTGTGGTGCGCGGAACAGGTATTGCACTTAAGAATTATCAACGCTTTCCATTTATTATGAGATAATACCAAATGAAGAATATCATTGGGTTCATACGACAAAATTTTACTTTCTTTAGTTTTCTGATACTACAAATTGTGTCATTGGTCTTGTTGTCTTCCAATAGTAAATCACATGAAACTTTTTTTGGCGGCTGGAGTAATCAAGTAACTGGTAATATAAATAAATACTATTCAAGTTGGACTTATTTTTTTAGCTTGAAAGAAACCAATGAGAAATTAGCTGCAGAAAATGTGGCTTTAAGAAATCAATTAGCTCAAAATTTTGTAGCCTTTGATACGACTAAAAAATTAGGCACCCTTATTTTAAGAAAAGATAGTTTAGAAAAAATTAGAAAATTTTATTACTACCCAGCTAAAGTAGTAGGCAATACTTTCACACTTCAAAAAAATTATATTGTTATTGAAAGAGGAAGTAAGCAAGGTATAAAAAAAGATATGGCAGCTATTAGCCCCGATGGTAGTATTGTAGGTGTAGTGGTAGAAGTGAATGAAAACTATAGTACCATTATGAGCTTACTACATCGCAATAGTAAAGTAAGTGCAATGTTGAAAAGAGATAAAATTGCAGGTAGTATAGAATGGGATGGCGCAGACCCCAACATATTAGTACTTAAAAATATTTCTAAAAGCGCAGCGCCTAAAGTAGGAGACTCAGTAATTACTAGTCCCTACTCTTCTAATTTCCCCCCTCAATTAATGATAGGTCGCGTGACTACCATCATTAAAGACCCCTCTAGTAATTTCTTAACCTTGAATGTAAAGGCCAGCACTAATTTTTTTAATCTAGAATATGTTTATTTAGTAGAGAATAGAAGAATGGAAAGCCAAAATAAGGTAAATATAAAGGAGGCAGGCAATGAATAATTTACTAAAAAATACGGCTCGATATGTTTTGTTCTTATTAGTTCAAATTATTATTTTAAATGAAGTTCCCCCTATTCATCAATTCATCACCCCCTATATTTATTTCCTTTTTTTATTGTGGTTACCATTTGGAACAAGTCGTATTAGCACTACCTTTCTTGGATTCATTTTCGGCTACAGTCTTGATTTATTTACCAAAACACCTGGACTGCATGCTGCCGCTTGCGGTTTAATGGGATACCTTAGACCTACTATTTTAAATTTACTCTTATCTCAAGAGATCTCGGAAGAGGTGAGTAAAGAACCAAGTATTGCCACCATGGGCTGGGGTCCTTATGCTTTTTATGCATTTGCACTTACTTTTATTCACCATTTCTATTTAGTCTTATTGGAATGGTTACAGTTTGGTAACTTTGGTTACTTTATTGGAAAAGTGTTCTTCACTAGTATTATTAGTTTAGTATTAATTTTTAGTGTGGAGCTTATAATGAATAGAAGAAAGCTAAAAAGATAATTCATGTCAATGTATAATTCGAATCGCGGGGGTATTATTCAAATTATCATTGGTATTATTTTTATCTTAATCACAGTTCAGTTAATTAGTTTACAAATATTTTCGAGCAAATACGTACTTGCCGCTAATAATAATGCAATTTTTAGAAAAATTATTTATCCCGATAGAGGCATTATTTACGATCGTAAAAAAAGAGCCCTTTTAGAAAATACTATTAGCTATGACTTAGTGGTCATCCCCAATGAAGCTAAAGGTGTAGACACAACAACTTTATGTGAAATTTTAAAAATAGATAAAGAAGAGTATAAGAAAAGAATGGTAGAAGTGATTATCAAAAACTCTCGTGTAAAATCGGGCATTTTCGAAGCATTTCTATCTGCAGAATTATATGCACAGTTAACAGAAAACTTATACCGCTTCCCCGGCTTCTCTTTATCGGAGCGTTCTATTCGTTCTTATCCTTATAATACTGCAGCGCATGTACTTGGTTATGTAGCAGAAGTGGATGTAAATTTTTTAGAAAAGCATGGCGAAGAAGGTTATGAAATGGGAGACTATGCAGGTATGACAGGACTAGAAAAACAATATGAGTCTATCTTAATGGGTCAAAGAGGTGTTAAAAGATTTTTGAGAGATAATAAAGGGAAAATACAAGGCCCTTTTGAAAAAGGACAATTCGATACAGTAGCCGTTGCAGGTAGAAATTTATTTACAAGCATGGATGTAGAAGTGCAACAATTAGCAGAAAAATTATTACAACATAAAATTGGAAGTGTAGTTGCTTTGAATCCTAAAACAGGATCTGTGATAGCTATGGCTTCTAGCCCCGGATACAATCCAAATTTATTAACTGGTAATCAAAGAAGAAAAACAATTGGAAGGTTATTAACCGATACAGCACGACCTATTTACAATCGTGCTATTAAAGGTCAATACCCTCCAGGTTCTACGTTTAAGCCTATGGGCGCTTTGATTGCATTAGATGAGGGCTTAATCACGCCAAGTTTTGGATACAATTGTTTTGGACTTTATACATCTTGTGGCGATCCAAGAAAATGTGAGCACCATAATGCAGGCCATGCAGCCAATTTGCAATTAGCCTTAGCCAATTCTTGTAACTCTTATTTTTTACAAGTATTTAGAATGGCTATTGACAATCCAAAATACCATAATGCCAAACAAGGTTATTTGAAATGGAAGCAATACATGAATAGTTTTGGTTTAGGTAGAAAGCTTGGGATTGACTTACCAAGTGAAAATAAAGCAAACATTCCCGACACCGCACAATACAATAAAGACTTTGGAGGAGCAAAATACTGGAATAGTTGTTATATGTTAACCTTAGGTATTGGCCAAGATAGAATGACAGCGACACCTTTACAATTAGCCAATGCAATGGCCTTTATTGCGAATAAAGGATATTATTATACACCTCATTTTATAGACAGCATAGAAGAAGAGGATGAAATTGATAAAAAATTATTACAGAACTTTCGTACGAAACAAGAAGTCACTAAGATACCTACCGAATATTTTGACATTATTAAAGAAGGTATGCATGATGTAACTGTATATGGAACGGCTGCCTTTATTAAAGTGCCTGGACATGAATTTTGCGCGAAAACAGGAACTGCACAAAACCCACACGGAAAAAATCATTCCTTATTTGTTTGCTTTGCACCCAAAGACAATCCTAAAATTGCTGTAGCCGTTATTGTGGAGAATGCAGGATTTGGTGCTACATGGGCAGGACCTATAGCTGGGCTGGTTATGGAAAAGTACTTGAATGATACTTTAACCAAAGAAAGTAAAACCAAGGTAGACTATTTATCCAATATCGATCTCATGCCAGAAGCTATTAAAGCTTGGTATATTAGAAATAATAAAACTGAAATGTTAAGTCCTATAGAATATAATAATGATGAATTAGCGGATGTTTGGGATATGGAAATGCTTTCTGAAAGTACGCCTATCAAAACTAAAATTGATACCATTAAAAAATTAGATACTGCAGCTCCTCCAGCAAAACCATTAGCACCACCTACAAAAAATAAAAAAATAAAAGAACAGGCCTTGAACCCTAAGTTGAAAAAAAAGAAGATAAAAAGTAAAATAAATAATGTCAGCATCTAGTAACAATAATAATTTTTCAAAAGGCACCGACTTAGCTGTCATACTACTATACCTCATTATGGTGGCTATTGGCATTATGTGCATTTTTATGGTAGAGTACAATCCTAATCTCACTTGGAGCAATTCTTTTTTAATGGCTAAAACCAATTATAGCAAACAAATTTACTTTGCCATTTTCTGCGGATTTGTAGCCATCTTTATTTTACTTGTCGATAGTAAATTATTTACAGCCCTTGCTAATATTTCTTATCTGCTTGGCATCTTATTAATGCTAGCCACTTTTGTTGTTGGCAAAAATATCAATGGCTCAAAAAGTTGGATTCCCATTGCAGGAGGTTTTAATTTACAACCCGCCGAATTATGCAAAATTTTCACAGCTCTCATTTTAGCAAAATTCATTTCTAAACCAGAAACAGATTTTACTAAATTAAAATCTCATATCATTGCAGGTATTATGATTACCCTTCCGGCTATCTTGTCCATCATGCAACATGAAATGGGACTAGCCTTGGTATACAGTGCATTTATATTTGCTATGTATCGTGAAGGACTTCCTCCAGTCATTCTTGTTATTCTTCTTTCCTTTGCTATATTGGTAATTGCTACTCTACTATTAGAGCCTACTACCCTTTCCATTGTCTTAACTGCAGTGGCAGGTTTATTTATTGCAAATATGATAAAAAGGTTTAAACGTAATAAAAATAATATACTTATTGTCCTTGCCATTTGGGTGGTAAGCTTTGGTACGGTTCGTTTTGTAGTACCTTATATATTTAACAATGTATTTGAATGTTATCAAAGTACTCGTATATATTCCATGATTGGTAAAGAATATGATTGTTCTTTAAATAAAAAATCGGCTAGCTCCACCACTGAAAGAAAAAGTAAAAAACCAGATGACTATAATGTAAAACAAAGTAAAATTGCTATAGGCTCTGGTGGTTTTTGGGGAAGAGGTTTTTTAAAAGGTACACAAACCAGAGGAAGATATGTACCTGAACAACATACCGATTTTATATTCACTTCTCTAGGTGAAGCTTTTGGATTTGTAGGTACTTTCACCTTCTTAGCACTTTATTTATTTTTCTTATTTAGATTAATAAGAATTGCAGAAAGACAAAGAAGTACTTTTTCAAGAGTATATGCCTATAGCGTAGTGGGTATTTTCTTTTTTCATATAGCAGTGAATATATGTATGACCATTGGCTTATTCCCTGTAGTGGGCATTCCACTGCCTTTAATTAGTTATGGCGGTTCTTCATTGCTTACTTTTACAGCCCTTTTATTTATTTTATTAAGATTAGACGCAGACAGGCAGATGGTGCTTCGTTAATGCTTATTTTTGTACCATGCGCATTTACCCTTTATCTGAAGGCAGTTTCTCCATTGATGAAACAAAAGTCTTTAAGCCTTTTGATAGCAACAGTCCCAATTATCCTAACAGGCCCAAGGGTTCTATTTTAGTAGAAGTTCAACCCTTCGTTATCATTACCGATAACGATATTATTTTATTAGATACAGGGCTTGGGTATTTAAATAAGTTGGGTGTTTTACAAATTCATGAAAATTTAATGGCAATAGGCATTGACCCCTCAAAAGTCACCAAGGTTTTTTTAAGCCATTTACACAAGGACCATGCAGGGGGCATTAGCTATTTACATCCTATACATCAGGAACAATTTATAAGTTTTCCTTATGCCAAATATTATGTACAAAAAAGAGAATTTGATGAAGTCATGCAAAATAGTAAGAATTCTACTTTACTTGCACAAGTAGGTATTTTAGAAGATTTTAGTGGAACGGTATGGCTTACGGAAGACAAAGGCGATATTGATCATCTTATTCATTATGAAATAACAGGCGGTCATTCCAAGTTTCATCAAGCAGCTTGGATCAAAGAAAACGAGGAAATTATTTTCTTTGGAGCAGATGTTGCCCCACAATTACAACAAATGAAATCAAGATTTGTAGCAAAATACGATTTAGATGGTAAGAAAGCATTAGAGTACAGACAACTATGGTGGGAAGAAGGAAACAAAAAGCAGTGGACTTTTGCCTTTTATCATGATATTAGTCAGCCTACTTACAAAACTGTAGTCACAATCTAAAACAAACATTCATTAGGAATCAATGCTGGCAAGGCTTTCACGAAAGCGCGATAAATTTGTAGTACCTTTGCGGTATACTTATGACAAGTCCTAATAATAATTACTCACAACAATTTAGAAGGAATGTATCTGATAAATACATAATCTATAATAGTCTATTTGCAGCACTACCTTATTCCGGTGTGGCAAATGTAGGTGCCCTACTACCCATTTTATTACAAACCTGCGAAGAAGGTTATGCAAAAGAAAAATCGCCAAATGCAATTATTGATTACTTTTTTGATAGGCATACACAGGTGGCTACAGAAAAGGAAAAAATTGATCACTTATTTAAATATGTTCAATACATCGAAAGACAAGTTGTTTTATTTGATGCTATAGAAGATGCTGCTTTTACTAGCGTAAATGATGTAGAAGGTCCAGGAAGTTTAAAAACTTTAATTAGAGATGTTGCTTTTACTTCGAAACAAGAAGCCTTAAAAAATAAATTAAAAGATTTCAAAGTACGAATTGTATTAACTGCTCACCCTACTCAATTTTATCCAGCCAATGTTTTAGGTATTATACATGATATGGGAGTGGCAATAAGCAAAAATGAATTCAATACCATTAATCAATATATTCAGCAATTAGGTTTGACTCCTTTTTTTAATAAAAAGCAACCCAGCCCTACCGACGAAGCCTTGAACCTAATGTGGTATTTAGAAAATATCTTTTATCATGCAGTGGGTAATATTTACAATACCATTGTGAACGACATTTTCGATGGTCAATACGAGCATCTAAATCCCTTTATTGAATTAGGTTTCTGGCCTGGCGGGGACAGAGATGGAAACCCCTTTGTGAATGCCGCTACCACTATTAAAGTGGCGAAGGCATTAAGATCTAGCATTATTGTTTGTTATTATAGAGATGTTAGAAAACTAAAACGTAAACTTACTTTTGCGGGTATTGATGTGTTATTAAATAATCTAGAAGCTTCATTATATGAAAATGTTTTTAGACCCGACGAGGCCAATCCCATTGTAAAAGAAGAAATTATTGAAAGCTTAGAAGCCATTAGAAGAAAGATTATTGAAGAAGACCATTCCTTATATTTAAATAGATTAGAAAGTTTACTTCATAAAGTTAAATTATTTGGTACCCATTTCGCCTCATTAGATATAAGACAAGACAGCAGAATACACCACAAAGTTTTAATGGACATTCATCAAAAGCAATTTCAAAAAAATGGGAAGGGTTTTTTACCTCCAAATTACGAGGGCTTATCTGCAACTGAGCAGCTTAAAGTATTAAGCAAAATTGAAGATAAAATTCAAGCAGCCGACTTTACCGAATCCATTACAAGGGATACTATTGAAAGTATTTATGCTATCAAAGAAGTGCAAGCCTTAAATGGTATAGCAGGTTGTCATAGATACGTAATTAGTAATTGTCAATCGGAAGTTAATGTTATGGAATTATATGCACTTTGCAGATTATGTGGATGGGACGAAGCACTAACTACGCTTGATATTGTTCCTTTATTTGAAACCATAGACGATTTAAGTGCTTCAGAAAGTATTATGCAAAAATTATACTTAGAAACTATTTATGCTTCCCATTTAAAAGCTAGAAAGAACCAACAACCCATTATGTTAGGCTTTAGCGATGGCACAAAGGATGGTGGCTACCTTCAAGCAAATTGGAGTATTTATAAAGCAAAGGAAACCCTTACAAAGGTTTCTAGAAAAAATAATATTGTTGTAAAGTTTTTTGATGGTCGGGGTGGACCTCCTTCTAGAGGCGGGGGCAAAACCAATCAGTTTTACGCTTCTATGGGCAACCAAATTGAAAATGAAGAAATTCAATTAACAGTTCAAGGACAAACTATTACTTCTAACTTTGGCACTATTCAGTCAGCTCAATATAATTTAGAGCAGTTATTAAGTGCAGGCATAAGTAATGAACTTTTTGCAGATTCTAAATTACAATTGTCCCAAGTAGACAGAGAATTATTAGAAGAATTAGGCAGCATTAGTTATCACACCTATCAACAACTTAAAGAAAATCCTTTATTCTTACCCTACTTACAAAAATTTAGTCCTTTAAATTATTATAGCAAAAGTAATATCGCTAGTCGTCCTGCTAAAAGAGGAAGTAGCAGTAGTTTAAGTTTTGCCGATCTCAGGGCTATACCTTTTGTAGGTAGTTGGAGTCAATTAAAACAAAATGTTCCTGGTTTTTATGGGGTTGGTACAGCTTTACAAGTATTAAAAGAAAAAGGAAAATGGCAGGAGCTAGAAACTTTATTTAAAAATATAGCTTTCTTTAGAACGCTTATTGACAATAGTATGATGAGTATGGTGAAATCGAATTTCGCTATTACTAAATATATAGCATCAGATCCATCATTTAATACTATTTGGCAAAATATTAAAGAAGAATTTAAATTAACTACTCAGTTATATTTGGAATTAAGTCATGGGAAAAGTTTAATGGAAAATGACATTGCAAGCAAGCATTCAATTTTACTTAGAGACAGAATTGTACTTCCTTTATTAACTATTCAACAATACGCATTAAGAAAAATACAGGAAGTAAAAGACAAGCCTACTGAATTAGCTTCTTATGAAAAACTACTCACTAGAACTATGTTTGGTATTATTAATGCGGCCCGCAATTCTGCTTAAAAAAATAATTAGACTGCTCCACTATCTTTCCAATTCCATAAATGCAAACATGCATAGGTTCTATAGGGAGACCAGGCAAGTGATCTTTTCAACATCTTGGTTTGTAATTCTTTCTTAGTCTTATATTTTATTTTATATAAACGAATCATAGCTTGCTGAATACCTAAATCATCAACTGCAAAAACATCTTCGTGACCTAAACTAAACATAAGTAGCATCTCCACAGTCCACCTACCCACTCCTTTGATTTGCGTTAATAAAGCAATCACCTCTTCCGGTTCCATCGAATATAATTTTTTATCAGTTATATTTTGACTTAAAAAAAATTGAGCCACATTTTGAACATAATTCACTTTTGAATTGCTTAAACCAATACCACGCAAAGTATCAAAAGGAGTATCTATAACGGCCTGCATGCTAGGCTCTTTTCCTTTATAGATATCTAAAAACCTTTTAAAAATAATAGCAGCCACTTTCGTACTTAATTGCTGTGAAACAATACTTGCTATTAAACGAATAGCGGTATTCTTTCTTTTATGTAAAGTATACGCCTCTGCTTTTACAAGCGTAGCTAGACCTTTATCTTTTTTCAAATGTCTTTGATAGCTCATAGCCACAAAATAGGTAGAATTCAATAATTTTAATTAACTTTTCAATGAATAAATTATAGACTATGAAAAAAATTTCTACCCTCTTATGCCTATTTATATGCCTAATTAATTTTGCGCAAAATAAAGACAAGCAAGCCATTCAGCAATTGTTAGATAAACAAGTTAGCGCTTGGAATACAGGCAATATTGACGCCTTTATGTTAGGTTATTGGGAAAATGACAGCCTTCTATTTATGGGAAAAAATGGCCCTACTTATGGCTACAAAACCACTTTGATGAATTATAAAAAGAATTACCCTGACACTGCCCACATGGGTCAATTAGCCTTTACCATAACACGCATGCAAGCGCTGAATACAGACCATTATTTTATTATTGGACAATTTCATTTAATAAGAACTGTAGGTGATGCCCATGGAAATTTTACACTTGTATTTAGAAAAATAAAAGGCGTTTGGAAAATTATAGCAGACCATACAAGCTAAACAAGTGACACTAATCTATTTTAATACCAATTGGATTTTTCCAAATTCTATAAAGTGTGTAAGAGAAGCCAATAAAACTTATAAGCAAGTATAAGTAAAATAATACATTGCCAAGCTTCCATACAGTTTCAATAAATGCATAGCCCCACATAATGCCAAAAGCTACATTTATTGACATCCATAATACCACCAAACCAATGGTGCGTATAATTCTATTTAAATATTGAAGTAGTAATGGCTCCATATAATTAGTCTAGGCTTTGTTTATTATTCGCTGCTGTTTTCAATAATCGATCAAATTGTGCAGGAGTTAAGTCGTTATAAAAATAATATACAGGATCTACTTTTATATTTCTTTTGATGACTTCATAATGACAATGCGGACCCGTACTCTTTCCTGTATTTCCAATATAACCAATTACTTCCCCTCTTTTTACAGACTGTCCTACTTTGGCTTTTACACGCACCATATGTCCATACAATGTTTGGTAGCCAAAGCCATGATTTATCACTACCTTATTCCCATAGCCATCGGTATTAAATCCAGCTGCTTGTACCACTCCATCTGCAGTAGCATAAATAGGTGTGCCAGATGGTGCTGTAAAATCTAATCCCTGATGAAAACGAATATCTTTATATAATGGGTCAATTCTATAACCAAAACTTCCACCAATTCTATTTAAGTTCTTATTGCTCACCGGCTGAATAGAAGGAATGGCTTTTAATAATTTTTCTTTATTTTTTACCATCATACCTATTTCTGAAAAGGAAGTCGTTTGATAGGCCATTCTTAAACTTAAATTGTTTAATTGACTTATCATGTTTTCCAGTAATTCATTGTTAGAAAAACTTTGCAATAAACGCACTTCTTTTTTGGATTCCATCTCTTTCACTCTAGCACTATCAGGTATAGGACTTGATTCAAAAATAGACCGGTACACTTCATTGTCCCTACTTTCTAATTCAACCATTTGTAATTGTAATTTTTTCAACTCAGCCGACAAAACACTATAATTCTCTTTATACATTTCATTTTGTTGACGTAATAACTTTTCTTTAGGGGAGTCAATGTATTGAAACATAATTATGACAATAATAACACCTGTTACTATTGAAGCTGCCACAAAGCCAAAAAGTTGAAGCAGGCGTACGCGAAGGGGCACTTCCACTTTTTCAAATCGAAGGGTATGGGTATTAAAGAAGTATTTTATTTTCTTCATTTGAAATAAGCCATTTTTTTTCTAATTAGGCCATAAAAAAGCCCCAATTCCTTACCTTTGAGGACATTAAAAAAGCATAACAAATATAGCTTTTAAGACCAATACAGCCTAAAATTAAGCTACATGATGAAGAGCCCTGAAATAAGACAACAATTTTTAGATTTTTTTGCATCTAAAGGGCATGCCATTGTTCCATCCGCACCTATTGTTGTAAAGAACGACCCTACCTTGCTTTTCACCAACGCGGGCATGAACCAGTTCAAAGACTTTTTTTTAGGTAATCAAGAACCAACTCACAAAAGAATTGCCGATACGCAAAAATGCTTACGCGTAAGTGGTAAACATAACGACTTAGAAGAAGTGGGCGTTGATACCTATCACCATACCATGTTTGAAATGTTGGGCAACTGGAGCTTTGGTGATTATTTTAAAGGAGAAGCCATTGAATGGAGCTGGGAATTATTAACAAAAGTATATGGCATCGATCCTGCAAGATTATATGTAACTGTTTTTGAAGGAGACGCTTCTGAAAACTTACCTGCTTCCAGTGTAGCATTAATGCATTGGAAAAAATGGGTGACTGAGGATAAAATAGTTTATGGCAATAAAAAAGATAATTTCTGGGAAATGGGTGATACAGGACCTTGTGGCCCATGTAGCGAAATACATGTTGATATGAGATCTGCAGAAGAAATTGCTAAAATACCGGGACGTGACTTAATCAATAAAGATCATCCACAAGTAATAGAAATATGGAACAATGTATTTATTCAGTATAATAGAAAAAAAGATGGCAGCTTAGAGCCACTACCTAATAAACATGTCGATACAGGCATGGGCTTTGAAAGACTAGTACGTGTTATTCAAAATAAAAAAAGCAACTATGATACCGATGTTTTCACAGGTACTATTGAAGTAGTTGAAAAAATTACAAATAAAAAATACGATTACAGCGATACCAAAGAGGCTGTTGCTTTTAGAGTTATTGCTGATCATATTCGCGCAATTGCCTTTACTATTGCCGATGGTCAATTGCCAGCCAATACTGGCGCTGGTTATGTTATTCGTCGTATTTTAAGAAGAGCCGTACGATATTATTATTCTTATTTAGATTATAAACATCCTTTACTTCATCAGCTAATGTCTCATTTAGCCAAACAATTTGAAAATGTTTTTCCTGAATTAATCGGTCAACTTGAATTTGTAACTAAAGTTGTAAAAGAAGAAGAGGAAGGTTTCTTACGCACATTAGAAAAAGGATTAAAACGAATGGATGATATTATAAATACGCATCCGAAAAACTCAACCATAGAAGGAAAATTAGTTTTTGAATTATTCGACACCTTCGGATTCCCTGTTGATTTAACCAGATTAATTGCATCTGAAAATGAATTACAAGTAGATGAACATGGATTTGAAAAAGAAATGCAGCAACAAAAAAACAGAAGCCGTGCGGCTACAGCAATTGATACTGGCGATTGGATACAAGTTAACCCAGACAAGGAAACTCATTTTATTGGGTATACTAAAACTGAAACTACTTCTACTATTATAAAGTATAGAAATGTAAAAGCCAAAGGGAAAGAAGCCTACCAATGGGTTTTAGCTGAAACTCCTTTTTATGCAGAAAGCGGCGGACAAGTGGGTGATAAAGGAAGCTTCCAATTTGAAGATGGCACCACAATTGAAGTTACAGATACTAAAAAAGAAAATAATTTATTTATACATTTCACAGATAGCTTACCAACCCATATTTCAAATAGTGTTAAAGCCACTGTAAATGTAAGTGCAAGAAAAGCAACCACCCTTCACCATTCTGCAACACATTTATTACATGCTGCTCTAAGAAATATACTAGGTAAGCATGTGGCACAAAAAGGAAGTTTAGTCAATACCGAACAACTAAGATTTGATTTTTCTCATTTTGCTAAAATGACTGCAGAAGAAGTTAGCCAAGTAGAAACAATGGTAAATACTAAAATCAAAGAAAATATTCCAGTTGTAATTAAAGAAATGAATAAGGAAGAAGCCATTGGATTAGGCGCCATGGCATTATTTGGAGAAAAATATGGAGAAAAAGTACGTGTGGTTATTATGGACCCTGCCTATTCAATTGAATTATGTGGTGGTACCCATGTGGGACATACTGGAGAAATAGGACAGTTTATTTTAAAAACAGAAGCTTCTGTAGCAGCCGGTGTAAGAAGAATAGAAGCCGTGGTTGGCGCAGCAGCTGCCAAGCATATCACTGAAGTAAATGAAAAATTACATAAACAAATAGTACAACTAACTGAGGCTTGTGCTTTACTAGCCCTAAAAACAAGTACTTCATTTAAAGCCCCTGAGTGGAATGAAAATTCTTCAGTGACTGTTTTAAATGATACAATTGCTTCTTTACAGTCAAGTCAAAAAGAATTGTCAAAACAATTAGAAAGTAAAGAAGCATTACTTATCAATGAATTAACTACTCAATACGCTAGTCAATTTGAAACTATTAATGGAATTGCCTTTCTAGGCAAAGAAATAACTTTATCAAGTGCCGATAATTTAAAAAAATTAGCCGTAGCCTTGGGACTTACTCAAAATAATCATTGTATTATATTAGTAGCTGCCATTGATGGTAAAGCAGCAGTTGCACTTTCTATTTCCGAATCACTAACTGCTAAGATGCAGGCTACTCAATTTATTAAAGAAAAAATTGCACCTATTATTAAAGGTGGTGGTGGTGGACAAAAAACTTTAGCTACAGCAGGAGGACAAGATACAAGTCAACTTAATAAAGTAATTGAGGTTGTAAAACAAAGCTTGTAGTTTTTCTTAATTTGTTGATTTTCAATTAGGTACGACTTTAACAAAATAATATTTGCGAATATTTTCGTAGTTAATATTTTTTCCTATTTTTGAGTTTCAAAATTCAGTGTACTCATTGTTTACAGCAATTTAATCTTATAATTAACGAACATGAAAAAAATACTAGTCTCTTTATTATTAGTAAGCTTTACGTTTCATTTAGCAATGGCACAATCAAATGAAGTTATCGTCACAAGGAAAAATCCAAAAGAGAATGCGCCTGCAGTAATCATTGGTAAAGATGGTAAAACCCCTTTATATATAGTAGATGGTAAAATCGTAACCAACATTAATGATATTGCCCCTAATGATATAGAAAGCGTAAGTGTTTTTAAAGGTGAGATGGCTACAAAAAAATATGGCGAAAAGGCGCTTAATGGTGTGGTAGAAATTACTAGTAAAAAGAATGCAAAAAAAGAAGGGACAAAAGAGGCAACCAAAGATTCAACTAAAGTAACCGTTACTATTGACGGAAATAAGAATGCAAAAGTAAAAACAGATATAGATGTAAATATGACGGTGGTAGTAGATGGTAATAAAGTAACCATTAATGGTAAAGAAGTGGACGAAAATGATCCTCGTTTACAAATAGAAGGGAAAAACAATAAACGTATAATCTTAAAAAAATTAGATAAGAATTTAAAGGGCCTTGCCAATATAGATACTGAGCAGCCTAAAATAATTGAAGACAATAAAGATGAAGAAGATAATTTTGATATGATTGTGCCTAATCAAGTAAAAAGCAATCAAGCTTTCTTAGGCGTAGTAACTGAAGAAACAGAAGAAGGGGCAAAAATTAATCAAGTAAGTGAAGAAAGTCCAGCAGCAAAGGCGGGACTCAAAGAAGGCGATATTATCACTAAGGTAAATGATATAAAAATTGATGGCCCGGCTTCTTTGTACGATGCTATTGGAAAATATAAACCAGAAGATAAAGTAACAATAAGTTATATCAGAAGCGGAAAAACGAATACTCTAGTGGCAAGTTTAGCAAAGAATAAAAACACCATGCAGTATTACAATTTCAGCAGCCCTGAAGGACAAGGCGCCCCTGGTTATGATATGTCACCCAGACAATATTTTGATCCCAATACTAGAAAATTACAACCTAGTCCAAGAGGATTTAGTTTTGCTATTCCTAATTTTCCGGGTAGGGAAGGTATGACTATACCTGGCTTTGAAAATAAACCAAAATTGGGCATTAGTATTGAAGACACTGAAACAGGCGATGGCGTTAAAATTACCAATGTAGCTGAAAATTCACCTGCTGCTAAAAGTGGTTTATTAGAAAATGATATTATAGTGAAAGTGAATGACGAAAAAATAAAAGACGTAGACGCCTTAAAGCCCCTCATTAAAGATGCTAAAGAAGGAACAAGTTTTACTTTTCAAATAAAAAGAAATAAAGAGCTAAAAACTATTCTAGTAAAGCTTCCAAAAAAACTAAAAACTGCCGATTTATAGACTTTTAAATTAGTACTTTTGTCCTATGGCAGATGGGCAAAAATATGAGGCAGTCATTGGTTTAGAAATTCATGCACAATTAGCAACTTATAGCAAATTGTTTTGTGGAGATGCTGCTTCCTTTGGTGCAGAGCCCAATACACATATTAGCCCAATTACCATGGGGCATCCAGGTACCTTGCCTAAAACCAATGCCAAGGCCATTGAATATGCAATTCGTATTGGACTGGCCTGCGGCTCTAAGATTGCCAAGGATAATTATTTTGCACGTAAAAATTATTTCTATCCTGATTTACCCAAAGGCTATCAAGTATCACAGCATACCACTCCTATTTGCGAAGGTGGTTCTATTACTATCCAATTACCCACTGGTGAAAAAAATATACAGCTCAATAGAATTCATTTAGAAGAAGACGCTGGCAAAAGCATACATGATATTTCAGCAACTGATACATTAATCGATTTTAACCGTGCAGGTACCCCTTTAATTGAAATGGTCACCGAACCTTGTATTCATTCTGCAGAAGAAGCATTTTTATTTGTGTCAGAAGTTAGAAAGCTAGTAAGATGGATAGGTATATGTGATGGTAATATGGAAGAAGGAAGTTTAAGATGCGATGCCAATATATCTATTCGATTAAAAGGTACCACTTCATTAGGTACTAGAGTGGAAGTTAAAAATTTAAATTCTATTCGTAATATCAAAAAGGCTATTGAATTTGAAATTGATCGATTAATTCAAATTACAGAATCGGGTGGTACTATTATTCAACAAACAAGAAGTTTTGATGCGAATAATGATACTACCTTTTCCATCAGAGATAAAGAAGACGCCAATGATTATAGGTATTTTCCAGATCCTGATTTAGCACCTTTGCATTTAACAGATACTTTTATAGAAAGCATTAAAAATAAATTACCTACCCTACCCGCTACTTTAAAAAAGCAATGGAAAATAGAATACGATTTGTCGGACTATGCCATTGATCAATTAGTAGAAGATAAAGAAGAAGCTGATTTTTATATTCAATGGGCGTCTGCAAGCAAAAATTATAAAGCAATAGCTAATTGGATGATTGGACCTATTAGGGCAGCAATTAATGAAGGCAGTATTCACTTTCAACAACTCAGTAGTCTTATACCCTATTTGGTAGAATTGGTGGAATTAGTAGAAACGAATCAATTAAGTTTCTCGGTGGCAAGCACTAAGGTATTGAAAGAAATAATGACTAATCCAGGTTCACCTAAAGTATATGCAAACACAAATAATTTATTACAAACAAGCTCTACTAAAGAAATAGAAAAATGGATTGAGGAGGTTTTAACAAATAATCCTTCGAAAGTAGCTGAATATAAGAAAGGTAAAAAAGGACTTTTAGGCTTATTTGTAGGTGAAGTAAAGAAAATAAGTAAGGGCAAGGCCGATCCAAAAATAACCACTAGTTTATTAGAACAAAAATTGGCTTAATTTAGTTATACTAAAGTAAGAACTTACTGAATGTCAAAATTGAATAATTGAATAAAATATAGTAAACTAAAATTGAACTTAAAATAATAAGTAATGAATATTAAAAACATATTAGCCTGCCTTCTTGCAACAATTATTATCATTACAGGTTGTAAAAATAGCAATAACGAAAAAAATTATACCATATCAGGAACTATACTAAATGCTGGTAAAGGAAAATTATTATTACAGGAAGTACCATATGGAGGCTTGCCTATTATTACAATGGATTCTATTACATTAAATGAAGAAGGTAAATTTTCTTTTCAATTTATAGCAAAGCAAGAGGGTATTTATAGAATTGCTACTGAAAAAGAAATGGAAATAATATTTATTAATGACGAAGAAAATATACAAATAAATGCAGATGTAAATAATTACCAATCATATACTATTAAAGGATCTGCAACAAGCCAGGCTTTACTTAATTTTTTAATGGAATACCGCAAAAAGGATTCTTCATTAATGTCTACTATCTATAATTTAGATGCTTTGCAAAAACAAAATGGAAAAGACAGCACCATTTTTTGGCTACAAAAACAACGTGTTAACAAAATAAACGATATTAATAAATTTGTTGAAAATATTATTAATACCTCTACTAGTCCCGCTCTTGTTTACTATACACTAGGTATTAGTTTAAGGTCTATGGAATCGGCACAGGTATTGGCTTTAGCAAAAGCTGCTGCAGAAAAATTAAAGGCTGAACCGCTTTCGCAATTTGCTAATTTATTAAGCACTCAAGTACAAGCCAATGTTAAAACAACTGCTATTGCTGCAGGAACGATGGCCCCTGAAATTGCACTTCCTGATGCCAATGGAAAAATAATTTCATTGACTAGTTTAAGAGGCAAGTATGTACTAGTCGATTTTTGGGCAAGCTGGTGTGGCCCTTGCAGAGGCGAGAACCCCAATGTATTAGCAGCTTACGAAAAATATAAGAAAAAGAATTTTACCATATTAGGCGTTTCTTTAGATGATGATAAAGCAAGTTGGCTTGAAGCTATCAAAACCGATAAATTAAGTTGGCAACATATAAGTGATCTCAAAAAATGGGAAAGTATTGTAGTGAGCGCTTATCAAATAGAAGGTATACCTTTTAATGTTTTAATTGATCCAACTGGAAAAGTTGTAGCCACAGATTTAAGAGGCAATGCCCTTCAAGATACTTTAGCTTCTATATTACAATAGTGCCTAATTTTAAATAGTATCATCAAATAATTAATATTATTATATAAAGAAGCCAAGCTATTTTTTTATAGTAGAAAAAATTAACGCTGCTTAATAAATGTTTTTATTAAAGCAGGTAATAATATTAAATTGGTAAATGTACTTACTATTAATGTAAGAGATGTCAGCCAGCCTAAAGCCTTGGTACCACCAAAATTACTAAAGCAAAAAATAATAAAACCTGCCACCAATACTAAAGAGGTATAAATAATACTGATGCCAGTATGTTTAATGGTTTGAGTAAGTGTTTCATGCACATTATTTTGTAAACGTGGGAGCTCTTGTTTATAGTTTACTAAAAAACGAATAGTTACATCAATAGCTATACCAAGGGCTACACTGAATACGAGCACTGTAGAAGGTTTTAAAGAAATACCTAACCATCCCATTAGTCCCGCTGTAATAAGCAAAGGAACAATATTAGGAAGCAAAGAACACATTAATATTGGGAAAGAACGGAATAAGAAAATCATACAAATGGCAATTAATAAAAAAGCCCAAAATATAGATTCACCTAAGCCTCTTACAATAAAATTACTACCTTCTAAAAAAGTGACACTAGATCCCGTAAATTCAATTTTGTATTTACTAGTATCAAAAATTGCATTTGTTGCACTATCTAGTCTTTGTAAAAAGAAAGGTAATTTGGCGCTACCAATATCTTTCATATTTACACTCACCCTAGTTTCTCTTTTAGCTGAATCAATAAATTTTGATAACAACAGCGTTGGACCCGCAACCGTATTATTTGTAGTTTTTTGCGGATCTGCTTTTAAATAAGGAGCCATAAAAGCCATTTCTGTTCCAGTGGGCACTGAATAGGCATTTGAGTCGCCAACATAAAAAGCTTGCTTTGCAAACTTAATCCCCTCTAATAAACCCAATGGCTTTCCCAACTCAGGTTGTTGTGCCAAATACTGATGCAACTCATCTATCGCTTCTAATGGTTTAATAGAGCGTACCAATCCATTTTTTTTCTTGGTATCAATTAATATCTCCAAGGGCATTACCCCGCCCCCTTCTTTTTCAAACCATTTTAAGTCGGTATATAATGTATCTTTTTTAGGCAAATCATCTACAATAAAAGCCTCTTTTTTAATGCGCATCAAACCCATAATAGAAACTACAACCAAAATACTGGTAATAGTGAATACCCATTGAGTATGCTGGAAAGTCCACCTTTCTATTTTAATTAATACTTTTTCTAAAAATTTATTTTCTAAATATTTTACATGTTTATTGTTAGGAGGTGGTAAATAAGTAAGAACAGGGGGAATAAATAATAAACTAATTAAAAACAAGGCCATTATATTTAATCCAGATACCCATCCAAATTCCTTTAATAAAGGACTTTTAGTAAAAGCAAATACAAAAAATCCAATAGCTGCAGTAATATTACAAAACAAAGTAACTATGCCCATTCTGCCCACCATTTGTTCAATAGCTTCTTGTTTATTATTCTTTGCTTTATAAGATGTATGGTACTTATTTAAAAAGTAAATACAATTAGGGATACCAATAACTACAATTAATGGAGGAATAAGCGCAGTAAGTAAAGTAATTTTTTGTCCTAATAAAACCATGGTACCAAAACTCCAAATCACACCCATTATAACTACAGTCAAACTAAGTAAGGTGGCTGAAATAGATCTAAAAAATAAAAATAAAGTAACAGCCGACAGTAATAAGGAACCAATTAAAAACCATAGCATTTCTTTTTTTATTCTATCAGCTAGTATAGTTCTGATATAAGGTAGGCCGCTAATATGTACAGCCAATTTTGTTTTAGTAGCAAAGTCATCTAATTTGGATTGTAAATTTTTTATAATAGACGATCTAGCACCACTATTTATAGAGTCAGGTAAAAAACTAATAGCCATTATATAAGCATGGCTGGAAGGGTTATACATTAAGTTTTTATAAAAAGGAAGATTCTCTAAAATTGCCCTATCTGCAGCTAAAGCACTGTCTGATGTATATGGAGCATTAAAAATTTTATGTGGCAAAAATTTACTTGCTGCACTATCTTTAATAATAGTATAGGCATTGGGAACACTCACCACCTCAATTACGCCCGGAATGGTTTTTATTTCTTTTTGTAAATTGGCAACCTGGTTAAATATACTTTTAGTGAAAAATGAATCGGTCTGAAAACCCACTACCATGGTAGTACCATCGACACCATACTTTTTTACAAAATTTTTATAAATAATAAATTTCGGATTGTCTTCAGGTATAGCTTTAGTAAATTCATAGCTTAGCTTAACTTGTATTGCAAAATAGCCCATGAATAAAGTACTCAATCCTAAAAATAGTAAAGCAGCTACTTTATACTTTATAATTTTCTTTCCCAATTGAAGCCAAGTCATAGTGTATATTTTAAAATTAATTCACCCATAAAAACGCTGCAATTTGTGTACCTAGCCCAATAATAAAACCCACTATTAGCTCTTTATTTGTGTGATTACTTACTATTATTCTAGCACTCCATACTATGGCAGCAGTTGCAACAGATGCAACTACCCATGGTAAATTATTAATAGGATAAGAAAAACTTACAAGTATAACCGCCGTTAATAAACCACTTACTCCCATTGTATGCAAACTCACTTTTATAAAATGATTTGCAGTAAGCCCAATTGCACTCGCTATGAAAATTCCAAAGTAAAAATATTTTAATGCCAAAGGCTGGTCTGTGAAATTTCTACTTAAATAATACATCCACCAATAAAAAAACATCACAATCACATAGGGAATAATTCTATCTTTCTGTGTTTTTAAGAAAATACTGTCGGTAAATTTTAATCTCCATAATAAAAAAACAGCAAAGGCTGGGAAAAAGGCTGTTAACCAAAACACACTAAATAATTTCATCTTTAATTGCCAGTCAGTAATACTAGCAAACTCAAAAGGTACTACCTGTATTAAATAAAGAAAAAAATAAGTAGGAATAAATAAAGGATGAACTATATAAGATATTAATTGTGCCAATAATTTTAAGAGCTTCGGTGTTTGATTTTCCATTAGTCTGTTTATGTTTTAGCTACAATTCTTTGCGTAATCTAGCAACAGGTACATTTAATTGTTCTCTATATTTAGCAACTGTTCTTCTAGCAATATTATAGCCCTTTTCTTGCAACAGTTCTGTTAATTCATCATCACTAAATGGCTTATGCTTGTCTTCAGATTCTAATAATTCCTCTAAAATTGCCTTTACTTCCTTGGTACTTACCTCCTCTCCGGAATCGGTGGTTAATGATTCGCTGAAAAAATATTTTAATAAGAAAGTACCAAATTCTGTTTGCACATATTTGCTATTCGCCACCCTGCTTACTGTAGAGACATCTAAAGCAGTTTTTTCTGCTATGTCTTTTAAAATCATCGGCTTTAACTTTGTAGTATCGCCCGTCAAAAAGAATGCTTCCTGATGCACCAAAATAGATTTCATGGTGTGCAATAAGGTTTGCTGCCTTTGTTGAATCATTTCAATAAACCATTTAGCAGCATCAATTTTTTGTTTGATAAAAAATACAGCTTCTTTCTGCGATTTATCTTGCTTATTGCTCTGCTCGTATTCTTTTAGCATTAACTTATAATCATCGCTAATAATCAAGGGTGGCGCATTACGACTATTCAAGCTTAATTCTAAATGGCCATTGTTAATAAGCACGGTAAAATCAGGAATAATATATTTATCCGCCTCGCTCATATGTCCCGTCTCAGCCCCTGGCTTAGGGTTGAGGGAAATAATTTGATGCAAAACTTCTTTCATTTGCAGCTCCTCTAAATGTAAACTCTTCTGAATTTTATCATAGTGCTTGCGCGTAAATTCTTCAAAATGTTTTTCTATAACTAGAATAGCCAGTTTTCTTATTTCATCTGCAGCAGGGTCTTGCAGAGATTCTTCTTTTAATTCTGCTTGCTTTCTTCTCAACTGAATTAATAAACATTCTTGTAAGTTCCTAGCACCAATACCCGGCGGATCAAACTGCTGCACTTTTAATAAAAGAGCTTCAATTTCTTTTTCTTCTACCCACATGCTTTGTTTGAAAGCTAAATCATCTGCAATAGATTGCAAGGCTCTTCTCAAATAGCCATCATCATCTAAGCTTCCTACTATTTGTTCTGCAATTTTATAGTCATGGTCAGCCAAATCTAACATACTTAACTGATCCATCAATAATTCATGTAAGCTTTGTTCTGCTCTAATGGGAATGACTTTGTCATTATCTAGTTCTGGATAATAATCGTCCTTGGTTTTGTAATCAGCTACATCTCCTTCATCATCAAAACTATAATCACTTAATTCTTCATTACTCATTTCAAATTCATCTACCGGAATCGCTTCTTCTTCTTCCAAACTACCTTGCAATAAATCGTCAGGCATTTCTTCTACCGACTTTTCCATATCACCTTCAAATAAATCGGCATTCATTTCTAAAGCCGGATTTTCTTCCAACTCTTCTTTTACTCTTTGTTCAATTTGGGCAGTAGGAATTTGCAACAACTTCATCAGTTGTATTTGCTGTGGCGACAATCTTTGTAATTGTCTTTGCTGCAAGGATTGGCCTAATGACATAATCACTGCTTTAAGAAATTGCTTTTTCTATCACGCTTAAAATTGCTGCTCCTTTTTCATGTACTTGCGCTTCGGTCCAAGTTAAACTTATTGCAGTGGAAATACACCTACTTATAATAGCATCACTTTTTTCAAAAGATTTTGTACTTAATGCAGTAAGTGCTTTTTGTTGCGCATCGTTTAAAGCAGATAAGCTTTGTACATTTTTAAGATGTGCCCATTTTTTAATATAATGCCAGTTATTAGCATACCAATAAAAATTACCTGCTAAAATATTAGCTTGCTTCATTGCCTCAATCACTTTTTCGGTGGCTTCCTGTGATGGTAAAAACCAAGTTAAGAAACTTCCACTATCTCCTGCAGGGTCGGGCACTGTTCTAAATGCAATGCCTGGTACTTTCTCTACATAAGATTTTAAAATTTGATTGTTCCTTTTTTGTATTGCTAAAAACTGATCTAATTTTTTTATTTGTGCAAGACCCACTGCAGCATGCAATTCACTAATTCTAAAATTATAGCCTAAAAAAGGATGTAAATCGGCTCCTCTATCTACACCTAAATGATCGTGACCATGATCAGTGTAGGCATCTGCTTTAATATAAACTTCTTTGCTATTTGTCATAACCACACCTCCTTCACCACAAGTAATTGTTTTTACAAAATCAAAAGAAAAAGTTCCCGCATGTCCAATAGTACCTAATGCTTTCCCTTTATAAGTACCTCCGATACTTTGACAAGCATCTTCTAATAAAATTAATTTATGCTTATCGCAGATAGCTTTTAAGGCATCTAAATCGGCCATAGATCCGCACATATGCACGGGCATAATACATTTTGTTTTAGGCGTAATAGCCGCTTCCACTGCCGCCGGGTCTAAGGTAAGTGTGCTATCAATGTCAACTAAAACTGGCACAGCACCTACACTTAAAATGGCTTCAAAACTTGCTACAAAAGTAAATGCTGGCATAATAACCTCATCGCCAACACCTATACCTAATGAAACCATGGCAGTGGTTAAAGCCGCGGTACCACTGGAAGTTAACTGTGCATATCCAGTACCAAAGCGGCTACAAATAGCCTTTTCTAGCTCCTTTGATTTCCAGATCCCTTTTCGAGGACCATCAAAGCCATAACGCATAAGAATACCGGTCTCTAGGACCTCATTTACTTCTTTTTTTTCTTCTGCTCCAAACATTTCAAAACCTGGCATACCCTTTAGTTTTATTGATAAACAAAGGTAGTTTAAAAAACGAAAATTGGGTGTTTTTCAGTAATTTGCGCCCGTAAAAAACTACACCGAATTTATGGAATACAGCAAACTAATCGCCGTGTCTGGCCTATCAGGGTTATTTGAATTATTGACCAGTAAAAGCGATGGCGCGATAGCTAAATCACTAGAAAATGATACCACTCAATTCATTAGCTCTAGGACACACCAGTTCTCTCATTTAGAGAGCATTGAGGTATTTACTACCCGCGAAAACGTATTTTTAGCGGAAGTATTTATTGCCATGGGTAAATCTAAGGAGGCATTACCCAATGAGAAAGATCCTAAAGCCGTTGAAAGTTACTTTAAAAAAACTTTCCCAAATATGGACTTTACCAGAGTATATCCAAGTGATATGAAAAAAATGGTAAAATGGTTTGCGCAACTGCAAAAGCATAAGGTAGAACCAACTTTGCCTGAGGCAGATGACGAGGCCAAAGCTGAGTAGCACTTTTCATACCCCTATTAACTAATATAAAAAGCTTACCTAACCTAGGGTAAGTTTTTTTTTATCCTTAAATTGCAATACCAACAATTGTTATAAAAAACTATTGTAAAAAAAATTACGCATGAAAAAAATAGCACTCATTATCACACTTTCCTTATTATTTATTGCACAGGGCTTTGCGCAAAGCAAAGAAGAAAAAAAATGGATTAAAAACCAATTTAAGCAATTGTCATTAGAGGAAAAAATTGCTCAATTAATGATTATTAGAGCACATAGTAATTGGGATGCAAAAAAAATAGATACCCTAATAGAACTTATTAAAAAATACAATATAGGTGGTTTATGTTTTTTTCAAGGAGGTCCTGTGAGAGAAGCTCTTCAAACAAACTATTATCAATCTATCGCTAAAACACCACTTCTTATAACCATGGATGCAGAATGGGGTGTTGGTATGCGACTTGATAGCGTTGAAATGTTTCCTAGACAACTTTCTTTAGGAGCTATTTCAGCTGATCAACTAGTATATCAAATGGGAGCTGCTGTAGCAGCTCAATGTAAAAGATTAGGCATACAAGTGAATTATGCGCCAGATGTAGACATTAATAATAATCCAAGTAACCCCGTTATAAATGATCGAAGCTTTGGTCAAAATAAACAAAGAGTTATACAACATGGTATTGCCTATATGAAAGGTTTACAAGACAATGGTGTAATGGCCACTGCTAAACATTTTCCAGGACATGGTGATGTATCAGTTGATTCTCATGTTGATATTCCTATGATTAATAAAAATATGGAGCAACTTTCAGAAATGGAATTAGCTCCTTTCAAAGCCTTAATTGACGCAGGTATAGAATCGGTGATGGTTGGGCATTTATCTGTCCCTGCTATTGACAACAGACCCAAGTATGCAACTTCTTTATCTTCAAAAGCAATTCATGATTTACTAAAAAAAGATTTAGGATTCAATGGTATTACAGTTACTGATGCTTTAGATATGAAAGCCATTAGTAATTATTTTCCTAGAGGTGAAGCCAATGTGCAAGCCATACTTGCAGGTAATGATATGCTATGCTTACCAGGAGATATTGGAGAGTCTATAGAAAGAATAAAACTGGCTATTAAAGAAAAACGTATTACTAAAAAAGATATTGATCAAAGAGTTAAAAAAATATTAGCTGCAAAATATAAATATGGTTTGAATAATTTTCAACCTATAGACACCACTAATATTATTGCAGATTTAAATAAATCGGTAGGAGCTCTTAAATCTCAAATGGCTGCGCAGTCACTTAGTTTTGTAAAACCTAGCATACAAAATAGTATGGGGCTTCAAAAAAAGACAGCCTATATTGCTTTGAATTTAAGTCAGCCTAACTTATTAACTAAAACACTTACGGAAAAATACGGTTTTCAAATATTTTATATCAACGCTAAAGATAGCAGCGCTCTTGAAACAGTCAAAAAATCATTGACAAAGTTCGAACAAGTCATTGTGGGTTTACATAATTATAACCGCAAACCTGCTAATCATTTTGAAATACCTAGTCCAATGCTTCAATTTTTAAATGAAGCACATCCTGATAATTGGTTTCATTTAATATTTGGCAACCCTTATGCAGTAGGTGATTTTAGTAAAATTCAAAATATTTTATTTGCCTACGAGGATAATGCCTTTACACAAGAAGCTGTACTTCATTGGATCGAAGGTAAGATACAAGCTACAGGCGAGTTACCAGTTACAGTAAGTGAGGACTTGCCCTATAGCACTGGTAGTCATCCCTTGGAATCAAGTACAAGTTCAATAGAAGCTACTGCACCTAATTTATCTTTTATTGATACGATGGTAAAAGAGGCCATTGAAAAAAAAGCTTTCCCGGGTTGTCAGATATTAGTAGCGAAGAAAAATAAAATTATTTTCAATAAAGCATATGGTTATACTGCTGGTGATGGTTCTACACCTGTTAGCTTAGACACTTATTATGACTTAGCTTCAGTAACTAAAGTAAGTGCTACAACCGTATCTATTATGAAATTAGTAGAAGAAGGTAAGGTAGATATTAATAAAACCATCGGTGACTATTTACCATGGGTGGTAGGTAATGCGAAAGCCTCAATTACTTTAAAGGATTTACTGCTGCATCAAGCAGGTCTTTTTCCTTATATCAAATTTTATGAAGCATTATTGAGTCCCACTGGGGACTACCTCAATGGACTCATTACAAAAATACCCGACAATAGTCATCATAAAATGATAACTCCTTCTAAATATTTATTAGATAAATGGGACGATACGATTAAAAATAAAATTTTAAGAAGCCCAGTGACCACACCTGGTAAATATATATATAGCGATAATGATTTTATTTTCTTAGGCATGATTGTAGAACAAGTAACAGGCATGAGTTTACAAGATTATGCAACTCAACAATTTTATGCACCATTAGAAATGCAGTCTACGGGGTTTTTACCCTTAACAAAAACTACTGTAAATAATATTGCTGCCTCTGAAGTAGACAACTACTACCGACACGAATTAATACAAGGTGCTGTGCATGATGAAGGCGCTTCCGTCATGGGAGGTATTGCAGGGCATGCAGGTTTATTTAGCAATGCAAGCGATTTAGCTAAATTATATCTCATGCTTTTAAATAAAGGTTCTTGGAATGGGAAAAATTACTTTAATCAAAGTACTGTTGATTTATTTACATCTTATAATACTGAAAATAGTCGTCGTGGTTTAGGCTTTGATAAGCCCGAAAAAAATAATACCACTTCTAAAGATCCATATCCTTGCTTAAGCGCATCCCCTAGCACTTTTGGCCATACAGGCTTTACAGGTACTTGTGTTTGGGCCGATCCTGAAAAAGAATTATTATTTATTTTTCTATCTAATAGAGTGTATCCTACAAGAGACAATAAAGCTTTTAGTGAATCAAATATAAGGGCTAAAATTCAAGACGCCATTTATGCCTCACTTAACTAAAAAAATATTCAGAAAATGTTTTTTAGGTTTATGTTGTTTAAGCATTTATCTGCAGGCATCTGCTCAAACATCTATTGGACCGCTAGGACAATGGAGAGAGCATTACAATAATAAAAGCGTATTGCATGTTGTAAAAGGCGATAATTTATATGGGGCAACTACTAATCAAGTATTTAGTATTGATGCAAAAAATAATATTCAATTATTAGGTAAATCGAATGGGCTACATGAAATAGAAGTTTCAAGTATTGCCTGGGACCCCATACAGTCGCAGTTAATGATAGCTTATAAGAATAGCAATATAGATTTAGTAAAAGGAGATGAAATTTTCACTATTGCCGATATTTACTTGTCAAAAGTATATGCAAATAAAAAAATAAACTCTATTCAAATACTTGGGCCATGGGCACTTGTTTCTACTAATTTTGGCATTGTGGTAGTGGACTTAATTAAACATGAAATAAAAGATACTTGGTTTACCAATAATACCAGACAATCAATTATCACTTATCAAACAATTAGCACAACCGATAGTTTGTATGCCTTAACTGAAGAGGGCTTATTTAGCACAGCTTTAAAAAATAATTATATAACAAGTAACCAATGGAAAAAAATATATGGATATCCAAATCTTAAAAAATTAAGCTGTTTTAATAATACTATTTACGCCATAGGTAATAAGTATATTTATCAATTACCCTTAATTACTCCTATTTACCAAACAAACAATGACTCAATCAATAATGCAATTGCGCATAAAGATGGTTTATATATCATTCAATCGGATGGTACCAACGGAAGCTTAGTAAATTTAAATACGGATAATACTATTACTAAAATTCTTAATAAAAGTTTTTTAGCCTTGCCAGTAGACATGGCCATAGACCAAAATACCATTTGGATAGCTGACAGCTTGAATGGTTTAATTATAAAAAATACGGAGACTAAAAATATAAACCTAGGTGGCCCTGCTGAAAAAATAAGAGGTAGTAGTTTTGTAAACAGTGATTATTTGTTAGCTCCTTTTGGAGAAAAGATAGGTGGTTTTAGTAGCTATAGTGATGCGGGTTGGAAAAATTATACCAAAATAAATGATAATAATTTACCCCTACTTTCGACTGCATGCATTGACCCAATAGACAATAGTTGGTGGTTTGCATCAGCAGCTACTATTTTACATTATAATATAAGTTCAAATAGTTTTGAAACCATAAGTCCCAATACGGTACCTGGAAATTTTACACAAATTCAATTTTCAAAGGATAATACTTTTTGGGGGCTACAAGACGGACAAGGTCTTGTTCAAAAACAAGACAATAAATGGACTAGCATTCCACTACCCATTAATTATTTAAAAAATGGATTAAAGAAAATGGTCGTTGGTAGTCAAGGTCAAGCTTGGATTCCAGGCCCCGCGAATCAAGGACTTTATGTTTATCAATCCAATAAATATTTTAGTACCTCCATTTGGAAACAATTAAATACATCAAAGTCTTCAGGAAATTTACCCAGTAATACTGTTTTAAGTGTTGCTATGGATAATGCAGGTGCCATTTGGGTAGGTACCGATAATGGTATTGGCATTTTTAATTGTGGAGATATTAGCAAAGATGTATGTGACGCCTATATACCAACTATTAAAAACAGTAATGGATTTTTAGGGTTATTATTGCAAAGAGAATCTGTGAATTGTATTGCCGTAGATGGAGCAAACAGAAAATGGGTGGGTACCCAAAATGGAGCATGGTTATTAAGTGCAGATGGAAGTTCTATTATTGAACATTTTACAAAAAATAACAGCCCCCTTCCTAACGATACCATTTTACAAATTCTTATAGAGCCTAGCTATGGTAATGTATTTTTTAATACGGCTAACGAAATGGTAAGTTATAGAGGCTTTGCTACTGAAGGTAGTTCAACACAAAGTGAAATTAAAATTTTTCCTAACCCAGTGCCGCCTACTTACAATGGACCAATTGCATTTAGAAGTCTTGTAGAAAATGCACTAGTGAAAATAACGGATATCAGCGGAAGCTTAATATTTGAAACTCGTGCTTTAGGTGGACAAGCTATTTGGGATGGAAAATCATTAACTGGCCATAAAGTAGCCACTGGCATTTACCTTGTATTTGTAAGAGATGATATGGGTAATGAAAAATCCGTTGGAAAAATAGTCATTACAAAAGGTGAGTAAAGATTAATCCGCTACTAAATCAAAACTCCTGAAAGATTTAAATCGCCATGTACCTTGGTCACCTGATACTACACGATACATAATTTGTCTAACTTTATTAGTAGGAGTTTTAATAGCGGTATCTGCTTCAAAAATGGGAAACTTTCTAAAAAGTACCCCTTCCACTAATTTATATTCATCCTTACCTCTATAGCCTTTACTTAATTGCATATCATTGGTGATATCTGGAAAATAAATAGGTTCTATTCTTTCATTATCTCTTGATGCAATACTAAAAAGGCTTAATTTATTATTGGCATCCATTACGAAAATAATAATATCGGGAAATCCATCATTGTTTAAATCGTCTATTTCGGTTGAAACCACTCTACCCCTTAATTCTAAATTAGCTTCTCTTACTTCAGATTTAAAACCAATGGGTCTAATATTTAAGGTATTACGATCCATGTTTCTGTTCATACAAGTAATACGATAACCGGCTTTACCCATTTTAACGGTACTATCATATTTATTCCCTTTTTGACTATAACTAGCTAAAGAGATGAACAGCAATGCGAAAAATAAACTTTTATACATATTTTATTTATTACAATCCAAAGTTAATAGAATAGTTTTAATTTTCCACTCAAACAATTTACCATGTCTTTTGAAATTCAAATTGTACCCATTAGCCATTTTGAACTAGTTCGATTAATAGATACAAGCAGTAAGACCGTTATAGAAATAGCCACCAAGGGGGCTTTATTAAATAGCTGGCAGGTAATGGATAATTCAAAATTAATAGAAATTGTAGAGGGCAATGATTTTTCAAAAGGCTGGGTCGAGTTTGAAAAAAATGGATTTAGAGGAGGAAAAATGAGTCCGTTCTCATGTCGTATCGAAAATGGGCAGTATATATTTAAAGAGATTACCTATACCATAGAAAAGTTTTACCATGAAAAACATGCCCTTCATGGTATTTTGTATGACGCTGTGTATAGTATTGAATTAAATAAAACAGATGACCATGGCGCTTATCTTAATTTAAAATACCATTATAAAGCTACTGACAAGGGCTTCCCTTTTGCATATACAGCACTCATAAAATGGCAATTGCATAAAAATAATCTAGTAAGTGTAGAAACCATCATCACCAATCTAAGTGAATCAACCATTCCTATGATGGATGGGTGGCATCCTTATTTTAAATTAGATAATAGTGTCAATGATACCTTTATAAAATTAAAAGCAAATGGAAAAATTGAGTACAATGAAATGCTGCTACCTACAGGAAAAATAATAGATGAAAATGAATTTGTAATAAGTAAAAAAATAGGAGCCCTTCATTTAGATAACTGCTATAAAGTAGATGCTACCGAAAATACCTGTGTACTTGAAAATGAAAAATATGAATTAATTATTCAGCCGCTAATGAACTACCCTTATTTACAATTATATACACCTGCAGATAGAAAAAGTATTGCTATTGAAAATTTAAGCGGAATACCCAACTGTTTTAATAATAAAATAGGGCTTCAACTAATGAAGCCCTATCAAAATTTAGTTTTGAAAACAAGTTATCAGTTTATTATAAAGTAACCACTGCTGTAATACTTACTTCTATATTAACATTACGGGGTAATGTTTTTACAGCCACTGTTTCACGTGCTGGGAAATTAGCTGTAAAATAACTGCCATATACTTCATTGACTTGTGCAAACAATTGCATATCACTTAAAAAGATGGTAGTCTTTACTACGTTGGCAAAACTTAGTTTCGCTTCATCTAAGATAGCCTTGATATTTTCCATAACTTGTCTAGTCTCTGCTTGGATATCACTTAAGACTAATTCGCCAGTAGCAGGATTAAATGCTACCTGACCGCTTGCAAATAAAAACCCGTTAGCAATGACTGCTTGACTATAAGGGCCAATGGGTGTAGGCACTTTACTTGATTGAATGATTTCTTTTGACATAATATTGAATTAAGATTGCAATTTCTTGTTTTTCTCGCAATTCACCACCTATTTTTGTAAAACATTTTTAAATAACTTGGCAACCTTATTACATATTGATACAGCTGGCGAGAAAGCCATGGTAGCTATTAGCCAAAATGGGATCTTAATGGCTATACAAGAAAACGAAGTATTTCAAACACATGCTTCCTTCTTGCAGGTAGCTATTCAAAAATTAGTAGCCGAAACAGCCATCTCCTTAAATAATATTGATGCCATTGCAGTTACAATGGGTCCTGGATCTTATACTGGCTTAAGAGTAGGTTTATCTAGTGCTAAAGGTATTGCCTATGCTTTACAAAAACCATTAATAGGACTTTCTACACTTGTACTTTTAGCCAATGCCGCTTCAAAGCAAACATGGTTTATAGAAAAAAAAGGGCAGGTGCAAATTTTTTCTATGATAGATGCTAAAAGAATGGAAGTCTTTGGGGCAATTTATGATAGCAAATTAAATTGCCTACTAGCTGAGCAAGCCATTGTAATTGATAGTAATTATTTAACAAGCTTAACCCAAAAGCATCCAACCATTTGTATAGGGTCGGCGGCTTCCAAGGCCAAGGCATTATTAGAAGACCCTGCTATCTTTTTTGTGGAAAATTCATATAAAATATTGGATTGCATCCAGTTAGCTGAAACAGCATTTACTAAGCATGAATTTGAAGATACTGCTTATTGTAGCCCCTCTTATTTAAAAGAATTTTTCTATAAAAAATAGCTCCTTTTTCTGCATTTTTGAAAAAAAATGTGATGAGCGGTTTTAAACCAACTTGGCACCATACAATCTAAGCTAAACAGCGATTTTAAATACAAAACTCAAGTTTTTAATATTTTACATATTAAAATATTAAGAATATTTTAAATTTATGATGTAATTTTGCACCAGCATTGAACCCCCAAAAATTAAAGAACATGAATCAGTCATTACCACAACTACAATTAGCAAATGGCACAAGTCCACTGAAAGTAGATTTATTACACAGCAAAAAAGCAGCAATGATTTTGCGTGCTTTAAATCATAAGCTTCGTCAACAAATTGTAAAATTAATTGACGAACATAAAAAAGTAACTGTTACAGAAATTTATGTAAAGTTAAGATTAGAACAATCTGTAGATTCACAACATTTAGCTATTCTAAGAAGAGCAAGTATTGTAACTACTATTCGTGAAGGGAAATTTATTTATTATGCTGTCGATTATAATCGTTTAGAGCAAATCAATAAATTTGTTGAACAACTTGTTGGATAATATGCAATTATCCTTAGCCCAATTTCTTACAATTATTGAAGACGAATCGGTTATCATTATTGATGCAAGGCCCATCGGAGCATTCATGCAAGGTTATGTTCCTAATGCAATTCATATTACACCACTCACGGCAAAATATGCAATTGCCATGGACATAATTAAAAAAGATAGTCCCCTAGTTTTTATTTTAGAAGAATCCATTGCCTCTGAAACATTAGCTTATTTTACGAAGGCTGAATTCACGGGCATCAAAGGTTATTTAGAAGGTGGCTTTGCCTCATGGGCTGCTGAAAAAAGATACGACTTAATTATTGATGTCGAAATAGATGAACTGGCAATGGATATTCCTTATGATGAATACTTAATGGTTTTAGATTGTAGAACAGAAGAGGATTTTGATAAAAGTCATATAAAAAATTCAGTCTCTCTACCCTTAGCCGATATGGGAGATCCTGGTTCTATGTCTGAACTGGACGAACATTTTAATATTTATATAATTACTGAAAATGGAGACAATAGTTCTCTTGCTGCAAGTCTTTTAAAAAAACAAGGTATACACAACATTAGAGTGGTCGTAGGTGGCTGGGAGGCAGTGCAAAGTTTGAAAGAAAATTTTAGTTTCGAGGTCACTAAAGTTAAACCTGCAAGTGATGAAGATGCTTTATTGAACTAATTGAAACTTTTTAGCTGAACTAATGTACCACTAATTTTTCATGCTGCTTTGCATCATATTCATATCTCCATCTTCGATGACTCCATAAATAATTAGCAGGTTTCGCTTTAATTTTCTCTTCTAGTATTTTTACATATAAGGCAGTTAACTGCCCATCTTTAAAGTAATTAGGTGAAGTAGTCATGACTTCATATTCTGAATGATAATACCCTCTTTTCACACGATAAAAATGTACAAATACTTGAGCTGTATTATTTAAAAGTGCCCCTTTTTCTGGACCTTTTACAAAAGGAGTGAGTCTTCCAAAAAAAGGCACCCAATAGGCCGATAAAGGATTTCCTGGGTTTTGATCAGCAGCTAAGGCCATGGCATAAATGCCTTGAGTTGCATATTTATGAAACTGTGTCTTGAAATTAGTTGCAGGAATCATAATACTTCCAAAACGCATTCTTAGCTTTAAAATAATTTTATTAAAATACGGATTACTCAATGGCATATACACAGCAATAAAAGGATACTTCCCAAATTTAGCCACTCCCCAGTTCGCAAATTCCCAATTAAAAAAGTGCCCTGCCATAATTTGAACTGACTGTCCTGTTGCATATAGCTTATTTAAAACTTCTACATTAGAGGTAAACCTTTTGTCAAAATTTTTATCTGAAATAGAAATAAGCTTAAAAGTTTCAATGAAAGAATCGGTAAATTGTTGATAAAATTCATTAGCAATTTTTTGTCTTTCCTTAGCCGTTTTTTGAGGAAAGGCAATTGCTAAGTTTTGTGCCACAACTTTTACACGATATTTTAAAACATGCTGCAATAATAAAGCAATAATATCACTTATAATATAAAGTAGTCTCCATGGTAAAAGAGAAAATAAATAAACTAAAATATAAATAAATAAATACATGATTAATATTAAAAAGAAAAAGTTGAGATGTTAAACTGGATCTAGCCAAGCATTATGCTCTTTTAAAAGAAGTATAAGTTCATCTACTGCCACAGCACTATCTATATTTCGCTTCATCACTTCCTTCCCTTTGTATAAAGTTATCTTACCTACTCCACTTCCAACATAACCAAAATCAGCATCAGCCATTTCTCCAGGCCCATTAACAATACAGCCCATGATGGCAATTTTTAAACCTTTTAAATGACTGGTCACTGCTCTAATTTTGGCTGTGGTTTCTTGCAATTCAAATAAGGTTCTACCACAACTTGGACAGGAAATATATTCTGTTTTAGAAATTCGTGTTCGTGTTGCTTGTAAAATACCAAAAGCAGTTGAATTTAAAAACTGCTCCACTGAATTATTACTATAATAATTTCTTCCAGAAACTTGTGCATGCTCATTTGCATGCTCATTACCCAATTCATTCTCAGTAGTTGTTGCCTCAACTTGCTTGCCCTGTATGCCAATACAAATGCCATCTCCAAAACCATCTAATAGAAGTGCGCCCGTCTCAGTGGCAAAATGAATTAAATGCTCGTCTGTAGTTTGCCAAGCACTATCTGTTACTAAAATGACTGGAGATTTAATTTTTAATTCCATCAGGCGCATTATCATTCTTCTTACAGCAGGCATGGCATGTGATAAAGTACTGCTTAACCAAAAAACTACAGTAGGGTCCTTCGCAATAGATAGCAATTGTTCATCTCTAATACCATTTTTAGCTCCATAACAATCTACTTCTACAAAATTAATACTATCACTTTTTTTAGTTGCTTGGAGATAGGTCTTAAAATTAAATAAGGGTAAATATTTATTTTTATCGGTGGTCATCTCCCATTGAGTAGAGCTTGTTATAACGCGCAATGTACCAGGCAAATCAAAAGATAATAATTGATTTGGGCTATAAATAAAATCGGCAGCAGCATCTGTAATGTTCCATTTATCTGTTACCTCATCATATATATATCCAATCGCGTTTAAATGCATTGGCAATATTGCTGTTTTATTTTTATAACCAGCCACCACCACTGGCACGGTTTTACTTCCAATAGTACTCACTTGAATAGTATCTCTTCTTTTATATTCAAAAGGACTATAAGGCAATTGGTTAATAGGGGGAATCATATCAGCCCCTTTGATTCTATTAGCTGGATATCTTTTTACTAAGTCTTTACAAACAGGAATTTCTAATTCTGGGTCTTCGGTTAAACTTACTCTGATGGTATCTCCAATACCATCTTCTAATAAAGTGCCAATACCAATTGCACTTTTAATTCTACCATCTTCCCCATCACCTGCTTCTGTAACACCTAAATGTAAAGGATAGCATTCATTGAATTCAGTTTGCATTTGTTGAATGAGTAATCGATAGGCCTGCACCATTACCTGCGGATTACTTGACTTCATACTTAAAATTATCTGATGATAATCCAAACTTCTTGCAATACGCAAAAATTCCATGGCACTTTCTACCATACCAATGGCGGTATCACCATATCTACTCATAATACGGTCGCTTAAAGAGCCATGATTAGTTCCAATGCGCATAGCCGTTCCATGTTCTTTACAAATAAGTACTAAGGGAGTAAATCTTTCTCTTATACGTTCAATTTCTTCAATGTATTCTTGATCTGTATATTCAATTTGTTCAAATTTTTTCTTGTCTACATAATTACCAGGATTTACTCTCACTTTTTCAATAATAGTAGCTGCAATTTCTGCTGCATTAGGAGTGAAATGAATATCGGCAACAATAGGAGTTAAATACCCTTTAGCCCTAAGCGAGGATTTGATAGCTGCTAAATTTTCTGCTTCTGTTTTACTAGGGGCTGTAATTCTTACTAATTCAGCGCCTGCTTGTATACATCGAATAACTTGCTCTACTGTTTTTTCAGTGGCCAAGGTATCGGTAGTAGTCATGGTTTGCACCCTAATTGGATGGCCGCCCCCAATGATGAGATTGCCTACTTTTACTTCGCGCGTAATTAAACGATTATAAGATGTAATAGAATTGCAATATTGTTCCATAATTAACTTCCGTAAAGATAATTATTTAATTGAAGTAATACCTAAAATTAGGTCTAAACCAATTAGTTTTATTAGATTGAGCTGTCTAGTTCTATCGAAGCCCTTGCAGGAAACCCTGCTGTAGTAGTATTTTCTTTAACAAAGTTACCGAATTGTTACTTGCTGTTGCAGTTTTACCAGTCGTATGTAAAACAAAGAAATATATGTGTGTATTTTCTTCTTCATAGCCTACCACCCAAGTATTATTTGTAGTAGGGTCGGCTGCAGTTAGATAAGATAATTTGTAATTACTGTTATCTTCTTTCAATATCATCTTTTTAAAAATTTCTTGAGAGCGTTTTTGAAAAGGCAATTCTTTAAAAAAGACTCTTTTAACTAAACCTAATTGTTCATCTGCAGTAATTTTAAGTGACCCATCTTTCCAAAATTCATCCATATTAGCACTTACTACACCTTTCCCATAATGAATGGAATCGATTATTTTTATAATTGTTTGTCTTCCAATTTGAGTAATAATATTTTGATAATAAGTAGTAGAATCCAATGAGGCCCATGAGGCTTGGTTGTGATTAATAATACCTTTATCTAATGCAATTAAACTAGGCAGGATAAAAAAACTACTTAAAGGCGAAGAAGCTGTGTCTTTATAATGAGATAAATTTGCAATAGTAAATTTACCAGAACCGTTTTCTAATAAAGCAAAGCTGCCCACCACCCCTGCGCTATCCATTATTTTTACTATAGAGGAATCAATGGATACATTGTTGGGTGAACAAGCAAACAAACTAGATGACAAGAAAACTGCAATTATATATTTTTTCATGGGAGACCTATTAATCATAATTATAAATAGGGACTTAATGAGTAGATTTTTTACTATTAAGCCCCTATTATCAAAATATTACTAAAAAATTATTCTATGCCTAATAATTCTACTTCAAATATTAAAGTAGAGCCTGGTCCAATCATAGGACCTGCTTGACGATCACCATAAGCAAGTTCAGCAGGAATATATAGTCTCCACTTACTTCCAATTGACATTAAAGGCAAAGACTCTTGCCATCCTTTAATTACTCCATTTAAGGGGAAAGTAATGGGTTCACCTCTTTGAACTGAACTATCAAATACAGTTCCATCAATTAAAGTGCCATGGTAATGACATCTTACTTTGTCTTTTAAAGTTGGCTTGATAGTGTCCTTGCCAGCTATTAAAATTTCATACTGAATACCATTAGGTAAACTAATAACTCCTGGTTTTTTAGCATTCTTAACTAAAAATTCTTTTCCTGCTAACTTATTAGCGGCTGATTTTTCTGCACTCATTGTTTCTTGATATGTTTTAATACAATAATCTAATATACTATCGATGATGATAGATTTTCCTTCAAAGCCGGCCAATAAACCTTTATTGAAAACAGCTAAATTAATTTTTTGTAAGCCTTGGCTGTTCAAGCTTTGTGCAATCCTATATCCTAATGCATAAGAAGCACTGTCTTTTCCATTTTTAATGGTTAATGGTGGTGTAACACTCATTGTAAGTTTACTATTTTCTACTTTTAATGGCTTAGCAGAAGTAGCCGGAACTGTTTTCGTCGCTATGGATGGCTTTGAATTTGTTTGTGCTTCTGCTAATTGCAATGTAGCAACCGCGATTAACACTAAAATTTGTTTTTTCATTATACTAATTAAACTTTTTAAAAGATAGATGCGGCAGCAAAAATACACTATGTATTTAATAATTCATTAATTCTTTGCGTTACTTTTTCAAAATCAAATTTAGCTAGAACTACTCTCATCTGGTCTTCAATAATAGCGGTACCTAAATTACCTATACTACCCTCATGGGTATGGGCTAGGTCAGTCGAATAGGTAAATTTACCTGCTTCAATAGAGGCACTCACTTGCTTATAGGCATCTCTAAAAGGTATGCCTGATAATACCAATTTGTTTACTTCTTCTACACTAAATAAATATTGGTACTTAGGGTCTTGTAATATGTCTTTTTTAACTTCCATATTTTCAATCATCATAGAAGCCATTTCTAAGCAATTTTTAAGCTCAGTGAAAGCTGGAAATAAATGCTCTTTTAACAATTGTAAATCGCGGTGATAACCAGAAGGTAAATTAGTCGTCATCATCATTATTTCATTGGGTAAGACTTTTATTCTATTACAATAAGATCTGATTAATTCAAATACATCAGGATTTTTTTTATGCGGCATAATGCTTGAACCCGTTGTCAACTCTTCTGGAAACTGGATGAATCCAAAATTTTGATTCATGAATAAAGAAGCGTCCATACTTAATTTAGATAAAGTATCTGCAATATTAGCCATAGCCATTGCCGTAACTCTTTCTGCTTTACCACGTCCCATTTGCGCATAAACCACATTATAATTCAAAGACTCAAAACCCAATAGTTCAGTAGTTCGGGTTCTATTAATAGGAAAAGATGAGCCATAACCCGCAGCAGATCCCAAAGGATTTTTATTCACTACTTTATAAGCTGCTTCTAATAAAGTAGTATCATCTACTAAACTTTCAGCATATGCCCCTAACCATAATCCAAAAGAAGAAGGCATAGCTAATTGTAAATGCGTATAGCCAGGTAGTAAATCATTTTTATGTACTTCACTTTTTGCTTGCAGTACTTTGAAAAAAGTATGTACCGATTCCGTTAAACTTATTATTTCTGCGCGCAAAAATAATTTGATATCTACAAGCACTTGATCATTTCTACTTCTTGCGCTATGAATTTTTTTACCTGTGTCTCCTAAGGCTTCCGTTAATAATATTTCTACTTGTGAATGTATGTCTTCAACTCCAGGGGCTAATGAAAAACTACCTGATTGTATTTTTTTATAAATTGCAACTAAGGCTTTTTTAATTGCTATTTGTTCTGCTGCAGTTAATAAACCTACTTCAGCTAACATAGTGGTATGCGCAATGGAACCTAGTACATCAAAGGGTGCTAAATACATGTCCATGGTCTGATCATTTCCAATGGTAAATTTTTCCACTAGTTCAGATACTTTTTTATTTTTTTGCCAAAGCTTGCTCATGGTTATACTATTTTTTCAAGTAATTGAATATAAGTTAAAATACCTTCCTCTATTTCTTTAATATATATAAATTCATCAGCAGTATGAGATCTAGCTGAATCGCCAGGCCCCATTTTTAAAGTAGGAAAAGGCATTAAAGCTTTATCTGATGTAGTTACCGACCCATAATAGCCTTTGCCTAAATCCTTGCCTGCCTTCACTAACACATGATCTAGTCCAATACTAGTAGAACGCATTCTTAAACTTCTTGGCTTTACTTCCGCTTGCACATTATCCTGTATTATTTTTAAAACTTCTTCAAAACTATACAGTTCATTCACACGAACATCTACCACCATTTTACAAGAAGAGGGTACCACATTATGTTGCTTATTATCTGTTTCTATAACAGTTACGCTCATTTTTATCTTTCCTAATAAATCTGATACTTTTTCAAACTCATAATTTTTAAACCATTCAATGTCTGGTAATATTTTATATAAAGCACTTTCACCCTCTTCTCTAGCAGCATGGCCGGCTTTACCCATAGCTAATACATCTAAAACCAATAAGCCTCTTTCCGCAATTGCCATTTCCATTTTAGTGGGTTCCCCTACAATACCAAAATCAATTTTTGGTATTTCTGGTAATACTAATTCAATACCATCATGGCCAGAAATTTCTTCTTCAGCAGATGCCACAAAAATAATATTGTACCCCAAATTAGGCATTGTATAAAAATGCAAGAAGCAGGCTATTAAACTTACTAAACAACCTCCAGCATCATTAGAACCTAATCCATATAATTTATCTTCCTTCACCAAAGGATTAAAAGGGTCTATGCTATAACCCTTATTAGGCTTTACGGTGTCATGATGCGAGTTTAATAATATAGTAGGCTTGCTTGCATCAAAATGTAAATTAGCTGCCCAAATATTATTTTTAATGGTATTTACTTTAATATTTCTATCTGTAAAAAACTGAGTAAGTAATAAAGCTGTTTTATCTTCTTCTTTACTAAAAGAAGGTATGGCGATTAATTTTTTTAATAAATCGGTGGCCTCTTTTTGTAAGAGGCTGGTATTTATATTTTGTATATTATTTTCTTGTGACATTAGTTGGTGATTGTGGTGCCTGATGTACCATTCATTAATTCATTCATTTTTTCAGCTTTCCCAATAATAACAGATGCTACACCCTTATCAAGGGCTTCAAATGAGTTGTCTATTTTAGGAATCATTCCCTCATAAATAAGTTTTTGATCTTTAAGTGTACCGTAAATGAGTTTATCCATTTTCGCAATGACCGAACTAGGATCATTTATATCCTTGAGAACACCTTCCTTTTCAAAGCCATATATTAAATGCACTTTAAATTTAGAAGCTAATGCAGTAGCCAAGCTTTGTGCAATAGTATCTGCATTGGTATTTAATATTTGCCCCTTATTATCATGGGTAATGGGTGCCACCACTAATTTAGTATTGGTGGAGATTAATTGTAAAAGCAAATGAGTATTCACTGTATCTATGTCTCCCACAAAACCATAATTAATACTATTATGCTTTCTTTTATGTGCTTGAATTAAATTTCCATCAACCCCCGATAAGCCCATTGCATTCACTCCTAGTGCTTGTAATTGTGCTACTATATTTTTATTTATATAGCCTGCATATACCATGGTGACTATTTTCAAGGTTGCTTCATCGGTAATTCTTCTTCCTTCAACCAAAGTTTGTTCAAGTCCCATTGATTCAGCCAAACTTGTAGCCATTTTGCCACCGCCATGCACTAAAATAGCTTGACCCTTCACTTTCGCAAAAGATTGTAAGCAAGTAGCTAACAATGTAGGATTGTCAACAATATTGCCTCCTATTTTAATAATATACAATGACTCCATAATGTATTTAATAAATTTTTCGAATTAATTTTAAATAATGATTGCTTTTAAAATTTCTGCTAATACCGCTTGAGCTGCCCACACTCTATTGGAAGCTTCTTTAGTCACTAAACTATTGGGGCCATCTAAAATTTCATCGCTTAATTCCACATTTCTTCTAACGGGCAAGCAGTGCATTATTTTTGCATTGTTGGTTAGGGCTAGTTTTTTATTTGTCATCATCCAACTATCATCTGTAGTTAATACCTTCCCATATTGTTCATAGCTACTCCAATTTTTTACATAGACAAAATCGGCGTCTTTTAATGCTTGGTCTTGGTTATGCTCAATAGTAGCACCTTTTGTAAATTCTGAAGAAAGTACATAGCCTTCAGGATGTGTAATCACAAAATCGGCTTCTCCCCAAGCGCCCATCCATTCACAAAAACTATTGGCTACACATTGCGGAATTGATTTAATATGTGGCGCCCAAGTTAAAACTACTTTAGGTTTTTTATTGTGAAGACTTGCATTAGAAATGATTGATTCTTGAATAGTAATAATATCAGTCAAGGATTGTAATGGATGCAAGGTGGCCGATTCTAAACTCACCACTGGTATACCCGCATACTTTATAAATTGCTTGATAATTTTTTCACTGTAATCCGCCTCTTTATCTATTAAGCCAGGAAAAGTACGAATACAAAGTATATCAAAATAATTTCCTAAAATAGGCGCAGCATCTTTAATGTGTTCAACAGTAGATCCATTCATAATAGCACCTTCTGCAAACTCTAATGCCCAGCCTTCTTTATCAACATTAAAAACAATGGGCTCCATGCCTAAATTTTGAGCAGCTAATTGAGTGCTTAGTCTTGTTCTTAAACTTGGATTTAAAAAAAGTAGTCCAATGCGTTTATCAGCACCTAATTTCTTATCGCTTAAAGGCGTTTTTTTATAATTCAAAGCTTTTGCTACTAACGCATTGATATCCTGAACATCTTTTACTGATATAAATTGTTTCATAGTAAAACTTTAAAATGTTTTATTTGAAAGTTGTTGAATAGCCCCTTTTAATCCTTTTAAAAATAAATCTATCTCTGAAGTGCCTATAGATAAAGAAGGCAATAATCTAATCACATTCGGCTTCGCCTCTCCTGTAAATATTTTATAATCATTCAATAAAACTTTTCTGATATCTTCTAGTCCTGCTTCCATTTCAAATCCAATCATTAATCCTTTACCCCTTACCGTCTTCACACCTTTAATATTTGCTAAGGCCTCTATTAAATATTTTCCTTTTTGAGCGGCAGTCTCCATTAAATTATCTTTCTCCATTACTTCTAATACCGCTAAGGCAGCGGCACAGGCCAATGGATTTCCACCAAAAGTAGTACCTAATAATCCAAACTTTGCTTTAATAGAGGGCGCAATTAAAATACCTCCAATAGGAAAGCCATTGCCCATACCCTTTGCCATTGAATAAATATCGGCGTTCACTCCTGCAAAGTCATGTGCAAAGAATTTTCCAGAACGGCCATAACCACATTGCACACTATCGGCTATATAAACGGTGCCATATTTATCACATAATGTACGAATGGTTTGTAAAAAAATATTTGTTGCTTCATATATGCCTGCCACGCCTTGAATACCTTCAATAATAACGCCTGCAATTTCTTTACCTTGTTTGGCAAAACAGGTTGTCAAAGCTTCAACATCGTTAAATGGTAAGAAAATAATATTATCTGTTTCGTTTACAGGCGCTATAATACTAGGATTGTCTGTAGCGGCTACTGCTAATGAAGTTCTTCCATGAAATGCTTTAGAAAAAGCAATTATTTTTTTTCTACCTGTATGAAAGGAAGCTAATTTTAAAGCATTTTCATTTGCCTCTGCGCCACTATTGCATAAAAATAATTGATAGTCTAGTTTGCCACATAATTTATTTAAGGCAATCGCCAATTCTTCTTGAATAGGCATGATGACTGAATTAGAATAAAAGGCCATAGCATGTAATTGGTCTTCGATACGCTTTACCCAATGCGGATGCGTATGACCAATACTAATAACTGCATGACCGCCATACATGTCTAAATATTTTGTACCCTTATCGTCCCAAACATGAGATCCCAAGGCCTTGGTAATGGCAATAGGTTGTAAAGGATATACTTGAAATAAAGACATTTTGTTTATTTTAAAAATTACTTGCTTTTAATTGAATGCCTGCTGTTTCTTCGAAGCCCATCATCAAATTCATATTTTGCACAGCTTGACCCACTGCGCCTTTTAATAAATTATCAATGGCGGTATGTACCACTATTTTATTTTCTTTTTGTTCAATATGAATTAAACACTTATTAGTATTCACTACTTGTTTTAAATCAATGGGGCTTAATGAAACATGTGTGAAAGGATGACCCGAATAATAGTCTGCATAAATTTTATTGAGTTCACTTAGGCTTAAGGTAGTTTCCAAAATACTGCTTACAAAAATACCTCTGGTAAAATCGCCTCTCCATGGTACAAAGTGAACTGATGAATTGTTATTACCTTGCAATTGATTCAAGCTTTGTTTTATTTCATCTAAATGTTGATGCGCTAAAGTTTTATAAGGCTGAATATTATTCGCTCTCCAACTAAAATGACTAGTATTAGATAAACCTTGACCCGCGCCGGTGGAACCAGTTATACCCGTTGTATATACATCCTTCAATAAGCCTTTAGATGCCAATGGTAATAAGCCTATTTGAATAGCGGTAGCAAAGCAACCAGGGTTGGCTATATTATGAGCAGTTTGAATAGCCGCTTTATTTAATTCTGGTAAGCCGTATATAAAATTTCTTTCTCCTTGTTTTGCCGTACTGGATAATCTAAAGTCTTGTGATAGGTCGATGATTTTTAATTTGGGCGAAATAGTATTCGATGCTAAAAACTTCAATGCCTCCCCATGTCCTAGACATAAAAACAAAATATCAATATTATCTTGAAGACTATTTGTGAAAACTAAATTAGTATCGCCTAATAAGTCGGTATGTACCGAGCTCACTAATTGACCGGCGCTACTAATACTATGCACAAAATTAATTTGCACTTGCGCATGGCGAACTAATACACGGAGTAATTCACCACCTGTATATCCTGCGCCACCCACTATACCTATATTTATCTTTTGCATTACTGTTTACTTTTTATTCGATTCTTTTATCTGATGAAAGATACTTACTTGATTTCCAAATATTTTGGTGAAGCCTCTTACATCATTACCTGTCCAGCCTGTATTCATTTCTCCATATTTTCCAAATTTCGCACTCATTAAATCATTGTCTGATTCAATACCTATAATTTGAAAACGATAAGGATGTAGTTGTATAAATACAGTTCCTGTTACTTGTTCTTGGGCACTAGTTAAGTAAGCTTCTATATCACGCATCACGGGATCAAGTATTTGACCTTCGTGTAACCAGTTACCATAAAACTGAGCTAATTGATCCTTCCAAGATAATTGCCATTTGGTTAATACATGTTTTTCTAAAGCATGGTGCGCTTTCAAAATAACCATGGGCCCTGCTGCTTCAAAACCTACACGACCCTTAATACCAATTATAGTATCACCTACATGAATATCTCTTCCAATGCCATAAGCACCTGCAATAGATTGTATATACTGAATGGCTTCAGTAGGATGCTTAAAAGTTTTATTATTCACCGATTTAATTTCTCCTTTTTCAAAACCAATCACTATTTCTTCTTGCTGCCCTTCTTTAGTCATAGGCGTGGGCCATGCCAATTCTGGTAAGATACCCTTTGACTGTAAGGTTTCTTTACCCCCGACACTAGTACCCCATAAACCTTTATTTATAGAGTAGGCAGCTTTTTCAAAATTCATCTGCACACCTTTCTGTTTTAAATAAGTAATTTCTGCTTGTCTACTTAATTGTAAATCACGAATAGGTGTTAAAATTTCAACACCAGGAATCATAATTTGAAAAATCATATCAAAACGCACTTGATCATTACCAGCTCCAGTACTTCCGTGGGCCACTTTATTAGCGCCTAATTTTTTTACGTGCGCTGCTATATGTAATGCCTGACTTAAACGCTCTGCACTTACGCTTAAAGGATAAGTATTATTTTTTAAAACATTTCCATAAATTAAATACTTAATAATACTATCATAATAACCCTTCACAGCATCAACTGTGGTATGCGTTTTCACGCCTAAGGCATAAGCATGTGCTTCTATTTTTTTTAATTCTTCCTCAGAAAAGCCACCTGTATTAACTACTACACTGTGCACTTCTAAGCCTTTGTCTTCGGTTAAATATTTAACACAATAGGTGGTGTCTAATCCGCCGCTAAAACCTAAAACTACTTTTTCCATTTTCTTAATTATTTTCTAAACCAGTTTAATAATTTGCTTTGCTTAATTTTCATAAAGCGCTCGTACAATTTTGAATTATTTGAGAAATCCGCTGCAACTTCTTTTGTGTCTGTTGATAGCTTTGGCTCATATAACATAGCGGTACACATGCAATTCTTTCTATCCTTACTCATTAAAATATCATAATTTACACAGCTCTTACAACCTGCCCAAAACTCTTCATCATCGGTAAGTTCACTATAGGTTACAGGCTCATATCCTAATTCACTATTAATTTTCATCACCGCCAAGCCTGTGGTTAAACCAAATATTTTAGCTGTTGGATATTTTTCTCTTGATAATTGAAAAATAGTTTGCTTAATCTTTTTAGCAATACCTGTTTTACGAAAAGCAGGTGCTACAATTAAACCACTATTAGCAACAAATTGACCATGCTGCCAGGCTTCGATATAACAAAAGCCTACCCAAGTACCGTCTTCGGTATAGGCAATCACCGATTTACCTTCGATTATTTTTTTAGCAACATAGTCTGGGCTACGTTTAGCAATACCCGTGCCACGTGCTTTAGCCGAAGATTCCATTTCATCGGTAATGTCATTTGCAAAACTTGCGTCGCCACTATGGGCAACACGTACTATTATTTTCTGTTCCAATTAGCTTTAAAATTTAGGAAAGTAGAATGCTGGCGTAAGTTGAATTCTTTATTGGGGTTTTTCCACTGATAGGGGCAAGGGCCAATTGCTCGTCCTATCAGAATCCACGTCGCGGGCTCGGTCCATTCAATACAGGAACTGGTGCATTGTATACACTAGTTAATAAAATATGTATTTGTTCCTGTTTCATAATTCGTTTCCTTTTGTATAGGAATGAGAGCGTAAAAATAGCTAATAAAATAGACAAAATGCCCAGATTGAGTCCATAATTTACCTTTGAAGGCAAAGATGAGCTCTAAATGGTCCTAAAAATGAATGGGTGTTAGTTTTTTAATAGCCAGTTTCATACGTAATTTTGTAACTAATACAAGTAAAACAAGTCTTTATGAAAATGCAATTCACCACTAGCCTACTCTTCTTATCAATGGTTCTTTTATCATGTGGCACCAATAAGAATAAAGCCAATGTAGGTAGTGCAGATGCCAATCAAGTAACTGCCATAGATACAACTATTGAAAAAACTTTTGCTGTTAGTTTAGTAAATAATAAAAAAGACCCTAGTTGTGGCATGCCCGTAACTGCCGGCATAAGCGATACAGCACATTATGAAAATCTTGTTCTAGGTTTTTGTTCTACAGAATGTAAGAATGAATTTTTAAAAAACCCAAAAGCAAATTTAGCAGCAGCGGAACTTAAATAATTTTTGACTAACAAAATAGGTAACAAAATAAGTAGAAAAAGAAATAGATAATTTCTTTCTATAATTACTAGCTTACTAGCTGAATAAATAAGCAATATCATCTTTGGTTAAAGATTTTACAAATCCCACTTCATCGGATATTAATTCTTTAGCCAAAGATCTTTTTCTTTCTTGTAATTTCAATATTTTATCTTCTACCGTATCATTACAAATCATACGATACGCAAATATATTTTTGGTTTGTCCAATACGATGCGTTCTATCTATGGCTTGTTGTTCCACTGCAGGATTCCACCAAGGATCTACTATATATACATAATCGGCGGCTGTTAAGTTTAAACCTACACCTCCCGCTTTTAAAGAAATTAAAAATACCCTACAATTATCATCGTTTTGGAAACGTTCAATAGCGCGTTCTCTTTCTTGAATGGTACTACTACCATCAAAATATTCATGGTCAATACCTAATTTTTTCAACTGCTCTTTAATTAAAGATAGCATGCCTAAAAATTGCGAGAACACCAAGGCCTTGTGACCACCAATGTTTTCAGCTATTTCACGTGTTAACTCTTCTAATTTTACCGATTCGTTAGGATAAGCTTCATCTTTTAATATAGCAGGGCTATCGCAAATTTGTCTCAGCTTCATTAAGCCTTGTAATATAGAAAGCTGCGATTTTTGAATACCTTTTTCTTCTACCATACCAATGAGTTTATCGCGGTAGTCGTTTCTGTAAGCTTCGTAAATTTTTCTTTGTGCATCACCCATTTCACAATACAATACCATTTCTTGTTTTTCTGGTAAGTCTTTGGCCACTTGCTCCTTTGTTCTTCTTAATATAAAAGGGAAAACAAATTTTCTTAGATGTTCTTTTTGTTCTTGCTCATCAAACTTATCAATAGGCATAGAGAAATTATGCTTGAAGTATTCTACAGTTCCTAACATACCCGGGTTTAAGAAATTCATCTGGGCGTAAATGTCAAAAGTATTATTTTGAAGTGGCGTACCACTTAAACATAATTTATTAGTGGCTTTTAATAAACAAGCTGCCTTGGTCACTTTTGAAGCAGGATTTTTGATAGCCTGGCTTTCATCTAATATCACGTAATCAAAATTCACTTCCACAAACATTTTAATATCGCTTCTTAAAGTGCCATAAGTAGTAATGATGACTTCAATTTTATCATCATGGAATAATGACTTTTTTCTTGTACCTCCATGATGTATATGATAAGTTAAACTAGGAGTGAACTTTTTTAATTCATTCTGCCAGTTAAATAAAAGCGTGGTAGGACAAACTACCAAGGCTACTAATTTGCCATTCTTTTCTTTCAAATGTTGTAAGAAAGATAAGGTTTGAATAGTTTTACCCAATCCCATATCATCGGCTAAAATCCCACCCCACTGTACATCGTGTAAATAATTCAACCACTGAAAACCACTAATTTGATAAGGCCTTAGTATTGGCATTAAATGGGAAGGCGGTGTAACGTCAGCTATCGCATAACGTTCTCTAATTTTTTCATACTTACCTTCTAATTGGAAAATAAGTTCCTCTTCGTCTCTTTGTTGATAGAGCTCATCTAAAATAGAAAAATGATACTTACTTAATTTAAGTGTATCAGCCTTACCTTCTCCTACTTTAAATAATAAAGAATATTTATTCAACCATTTTTCAGGTAGCACTCCTAAACTTCCATCTTTTAAAGGAACAAATTGTTGCTTATTTGACAACATTGTTTTGATATCTTGTATAGATACTTTTTGTTCGCCAAAAGAAATTTCTACTTTTGCATCAAACCAATCGGTATTGCTACTTATATATAATCTTGTAGAAGGCTTAGCAGTATTGTACTTAAATTGTTTTAAGTATTCTGTACCAAATAAAGGAATTTGTTTGTCTCTTAAAGTATCTATAAATAAGAAAAACCAATTGTTTTTTAAAACCTCAGCACCTTTTAAAGCAAGCACATTGCCTTCATTCGGACGAATAAAGCCAGAATGTAATTGTTCAATAATGTTCATTAATTGCCTTTCTGCAGCAAGATCTCTTTCTAATATGACAATTTTATCACCCACTTGTTGAATCACAGAAGGTCCATCTTCTTTAGTGACAATAATATCTTTGTAAGCGAATAAGGGTTCAAAGAATAAATAGTCTCCGTTTTCTTTTAATAAAATTTGTAGTTGTGGCTTCACACCTTTTAATTTCTCTTGCGTGACATTGTCTAATGAAACCTGATACTGCTTTGATAAGGGCAGTAAAGTGCTTTGTAAATAAGCGGGCCATTTATCTAAATTAATTTCATGAAAACCAGCTGGCATAAATTTTTCTACCCATAATAAATCGGACCTTTTTTTCCACACAAAAAACTGATGATGGTATTGGAATATGTAATTAGACTTAGCGTGATTGTCTTCTAGTGGAACTTTACCTTCTGGCAAAACCACTTGTGCGTATACAATATACCTGTCATCTTCTTTTTCTACTCTAAAGCTAGGCTGAATGGTATTAAATACTAGTTCTGCCTTTTGTAAATTGGCCGTAGTAAAAGGTTTATTGTGCGGTAAATAAAAACTAAAAGGATGTTCAGATAAATCTCTCCAAACTTTTTCAATTTTAGGATGCAAATATTCTTGCATTAGCTCCTTAGTCTCATCAGGTAAACTTTCTTCATCAGTATGCACAATATTATCCCACAAACCTTGGAAGGGAGAATTTTTATTCAAAAACTTAGAAAGTTCTGCAGGTTGTAATTTTTTGACTAACTGTAATAAAATTTTATCTTCTTCTTTAATTAAATTAGGTGTAATAAATTTCGCTAAGTCAACTTTTTCAACTTTTCCTAAAAAAGAAGTGCCTTCTTCATTCACTTCTCCTTTAACTACATTAAAGGAGATATAAGGATAAACAGTAGGTTGGTGTTGAATCACAATACCAAAACGCTCTTTAATCACAGCTTCTTCATTAGAAGATGATTCCTTTTCTTCAATATCCCAGTCATTAGAGCTAGGCCTTTTGAGTGTTATAGATTTGGAACCATTAACTTTTTGTATTTTTTCGTCTAATACTTTTAGAAAGGGCTTACCATCATGATAAATAAATTCAAATTTATCTTCAATATAGTCATCTAAAGTATAGCCATATAATGCAAGTAATTTATTTTTTTCTCTGTCCCAATTGCGAATTGTTTCAAAATAATCTGCGCCCTTTAATAAAAATAATTGCAACAGAAGCATGGTTTTATGAAGACAGAGTGGGTATTCGGTCTCAGACAAACAATCGCAAGAGGTATCAAAAAATCGTTCTTCATTTTTTTGTATAATGACATGATAAGTTTTGCCTTTTTCATCAATTTCTGCAACTACTTTTTCATTTTCACTTTCAATAATATGGGGTCTAACGGATTTTAATGTCTGTTCTGCTTTTTCGAAAATAGCTTTTGAACAAAGCATTCGAATCATTTTTAAATCTAAGGTCTTTGTTCTTAATTGTGTATGGGTAGTTTTATAAGAAGCAGGTTTATAATCCAATAAATTCTTGTCTAGTAAATCTTGAATATAAAATAAAGCGGCTGCTTTATGTCTACATACTTCTGATAAATTATAAGGGCAGCCACAACGCAATGATAAAGTAGCGGCACTTTTAAAATTTTCAATGGTAACTTTATAATAAGTACTGTATCCATCATCTTTTACACGGCAATGAATACTTCCTATTAAAGGATCAAATTTTGCTAATTCAATATTTTTGAGTGCAAAAATTTTCTTACCTCTACGAATCACTTCTTCAGTGCCGTAGCTATATATGTGTTTTACTAAATAGGGTAATGCCATAATGGTACAAAAGCCCTTAAAAAAGGGCAATTTGCAAATGTAAGGCTTTGCTAGCTAATATAGAAGTCTTATTATAATGAATTTTAAAATAAGCCAATTAGGCCATATTTATAAGGGCTCCATCCCTGAAAATAGGCAAGGAAGGGGCTGTATCCTTGGAAATACAATACAACATGTCCTCTTCTAAACCATAAGCCGCTAATCGGTGCCAATGCGTCACCGTTTTTATATAATTGGGCAAATTATTTTTTTGTTGATTGTATAACTGATTCGCCATAAAACTACTATCGCAATGAATCTTAAAAGAATCTTTGATTTCTTCAATAACGGCTCCTGCAAATAAGACATCTTCGATATTAAATCGGTTTTTCCAACCAGAGCAACCCAATATTACTGGCGCATTTTGTTCTTTCAGATAATTCACTACCCTAGTTAAATTCGGAAAGGAACCAGTAATAATATCTTTAGATCCTTGCTTTAAAGCAAGATGCAATAGTTTAGTACCATTGGTAGTAGTGATAACTAAAATTTTATTTTCAATAAAATCTCTTGGATATTCAGAAGGTGAATTTCCATAAGCTAATCCAGGAATAATTTTTCCATCTCTTTCGCCAGCAGTCACACCACCTGTTTGTTTACCTACTTCAATACAAAGTTCGGGTGTATCCACAGGAATAATTTTACTAGCACCATTGTATAAGGCAGTGGCCATAGTGGAAGTAGCTCTAAAAACATCTATGATTACAATGATACTATCTTTTAAGTCATATAAATCTAAAAGTGAAGGGGTAAGAACAGTGTGTAAAGAAGGTTTTGTCTTTGCTGCAGTTTTCATAATGCACAAATATACAAAACCTTCATTTTTTATTAGACTAATTCTTTGCCAACTGGAACTTTTTTGGACAAGATTAAAATATCTGAAACAATAATATCTGTACTTACTCTTTTAATTGCATTTTTATCGGTGTAAGACTTTGTAAGTAGCCTTCCTTCCACTGCAATTTCAATGCCTTTGAGTAAATATTTTTCAGCAAATAATGCCAGCTTAGCCCATGCCACTAAACTAAACCACTGTGTTTCTTCCACCCATTCTCCTTTGGCATTTTTATAGCGATCATTCACTGCCAAACGCATATTGGCTAACTGACTCTCTTTTAAAATTTTGAATTCTGGATCAGCCCCTAAATGACCAATCAACTGCACTTTGTTTTTAATTGCCTTCATATTAATTGTTTTGTTAAGACACAAAATTGCAAATAGTAAGAAAACAAAAAACAAGTATTTACCCAATGAAAAAAGGGTATAAATGAATCTATAAACTAGAATAATTAAATGTAACTCAAATACTCTTTTAAATGTGTAGAAAAACTAAATTTTACTTAAATGGAAACTTCACCACCTGCGCTTTAACTAAAGTATTTCTAATGTCAATATAAATTTCAGACCCAACTTTAGAAAACTCAGTGGCTACATAACCCATACCAATAGCCTTACCTAAACTAGGCGCCTGCGTACCTGAGGTGACTGAACCAATAAGCTTTCCAGCGGCATCTTTAATTTCATAATAATGTCTTGGTATACCACGGTCAATCATTTCAAAGCCTACTAATTTCTTAGCTACTCCATTTGTTTTTTGAGCAAGTAAACTTTCTTTATTAGTAAAATCTTTTGTAAATTTTGTAATCCATCCTAAACCTGCTTCCATAGGACTCGTGTTATCATCAATATCATTTCCATATAAACAAAAACCCATTTCTAAACGAAGCGTATCACGAGCGCCTAACCCAATGGGTTGAATACCATCATTTGCACCAGCTTCAAATATAGCATCCCAAATTTTATTGGCATTATCATTTATGTCTTCAAAATAAATCTCCACGCCTCCTGCACCTGTATAACCAGTAGCACTAATAAGTACATTGTCAATGCCAAGCATTTCACCTTTTGCAAAACTATAATAAGGCATATTTAAAACATCCATAGTAGTTAAGGTTTGAATAATTTTAGCTGCCTTTGGACCTTGTACCGCTAGTAGTGCAGTTTTCGCACTAATATTATGCATCTCCACTCCTTTAGTATTGTAACTACTAATCCAGTTCCAATCCTTTTCAATATTAGATGCGTTCACCACTAACATATATACTTTATTCTTTTCTAAACAATACACTAATAAATCATCTACAATTCCACCTGTTGTATTGGGCAAGCAACTATACTGTGCTTTACCATCTTCTAAAACTGAAGCATCGTTTGTGGTAACGCGTTGAATTAAGTCCAGGGCATCAGGACCTCTTAGTATAAATTCACCCATATGACTTACATCAAATACACCTGCATTATTTCTTACAGCAACATGCTCTAGATTAATGCCGGAATAACTAATAGGCATATTATAACCAGCAAAAGGCGCCATTTTAGCACCAAGTGCAATATGTTTATGGGTAAAGGGAGTGTTTAAAGCTTCGCTCATTTAGATTTAATTTTTTCAAATATACTCAAAAAAAGAAACCGGAATGAACTACTAATGAGTGAATCTGTCTAATACCCATTGCAAGTCAGATAATTTGCCGGCCGCCTTTCCAATCTTATTTACCTTTTCAAGGCTAGAATTACCAATATCATCCTTCTTAAAATCATTTACTTTTACCACTTTAGTTTTTTCTTTTTGAAGCTCCTCTTCTTTTAATTTCTTAATATCATTTTTAATGGCCTCTCTTTCTTCTTTCAATTTTTGTAATCGAATTTCTTTATCGGTCTTTCCATCAGGCATTGTTTTAAAATCATACGTATCCTCTTTCTCAATAGGACTTAATCTTACTAGACCATCTTTTGTCATTGTATATTCAACCCCTTTTTCAAATTGATAAGATTCATTGTCCCAAGGCTCATTCCATTCATCATACCAATTATCGTCAGAGGAAATACGATCAATAGGCCCCATTCTCATGCCCCTGCCATTAATGTTTATATTTGTTTGAGACCAACCTTTATTGGTAATTTTAATACGCTTGCCAATAGGCACTGCAATGGTCATAATAATATGCTGGTTTCTAAACTTATCTACTTTATTAATACCAATTCCTTTATCTAAATACAAGAGGCTATCTTTTTGTATGAGTTCAAAGTTTATTTTATTCGCTAGTTCATTGGCGTTTTGAACCGTCTTACCATTACTTAGCTTCACAATTTTCACTTCAAAGCTATCTGTTTTAGATTGTACAATTCTAATACGTAAATTTCTAACATACACGGTGTCTTCATCAGAGAATCCTTGAAAATCTTCAAACTGATACCAATGATTATCATAATATTTTATTTTAGGCGCTGCCGTAATTTCTAAATAATCAATTTTGGGATTAGTCAAAGCAATATTTTGTTCTACCGGCATATTATGTCTTGAGAAACTATTACCTAAGCTGTTGCCAAAATAAAACAGCATTACCCAACCCACAATCCATAAGGCCCAGAAGCTTGATCTCACCCAAACGTTTGCTTTTTTAAGTCCTGCAATTTTTCGAATCACAGCAGTGACTATTCCTAGAATAGGTACCCATACAAAAAGTAAAATGGCTCCAATCACAGACCAAGTTTGCGCCCCATCATCTAATATGAAATTTTTCAAAGGCAATAATGCAGTAGCTGCTACCCCTATTCCAAACAAAGCAGCTAACAATGAAACACCTACAATGGCTAATATAAAATAAACAAAGCCTTTTATACATAAAGTAATAATTCTTCCTATATAATACAATAAGCCTTTTCTCTTCTCTGTTGAATAATTAGAAGAAGCATTATTGGAAGTAGTTGCAGCATCTTGGTTATTCGAATCGGCCTTGCCCTTATTTCTATTGTACAAATCACTGCCCCAAGATTGTGCTCTTTTACTAAAGCCTTCCATATCATTTTGAATGGTATTTTTAATACTATTCAAATCTACTTTCTCCCCCACCATTTCTAATTTATCCGCACTGGTTTTAGCTTCAGGTAGTACTAACCACAATACAATATATACAAAAACAGCACCTGGACTAAATGTAATATCTAAAAAATTAGGAAAATCGGGTGCATCCCAAAATTGAAATAAATGCATGTGTCTGAAATTCACCACAAAGCGAATGAATGGAATTAAAAATAAAATTCTCACTATCCATACTTGAATACCAAAATATTTAGACAAGCCTGCAGCTACTCCCCCAATTACTTTATTATCTATATCCCTAAATAATCTTTTACGCACACCGCCTACTTCTTTAATAGATGTACTAGGCACTGCAATCCATAAAATTAAATAGGCCA
>Ga0214919_10000741_pt1 | contig 55937 bp, 51 predicted proteins | sample LL1503_MetaG_FD_177994 | JGI IMG/M metagenome (GOLD analysis project Ga0214919, IMG submission 177994) | Freshwater microbial communities from Lake Lanier, Atlanta, Georgia, United States - LL-1503 | ecosystem: Environmental > Aquatic > Freshwater > Lake | place: USA: Georgia | collected... | reverse complement strand
ATGCTGGCATTTCCCAGTCGGGTATCGAGTCGGATCTCGATGCCACAGCCGTGGTTGATGCAAGAGCGGACGAGCGTCAGTTTGGGAGGTCTGCCGTGCACGACCCCAGGGAGTGTGACGAGACGGGCTCGCACGATCTCGCCGTGGAGCCGCGACAGGATGGCGTCGGGGCTGTGAGCGGGCTCGATTGGCCTGTGTTGATCTGGATCGTGGGCGTGCATCTGGCGGCCCTGACGGCACCATTCTGCTTCTCGTGGTCGGGCTTGGCGATCTGCCTGACGCTGTATTACGTGACGGGAAGTTTTGGCGTCTGCATGGGCTACCACCGGCTGCTCACGCACGGCAGCTTTGCCACGTCGCAGCCCGTTAGGATGTTCTTTGCATGGCTGGGTGGAGTGTCGGGCGAGGGTTCGGCGCTCCTCTGGGTGGCGAATCATCGCAAGCATCATGCGTTCAGCGACCAGGATGGCGATCCTCATACGCCGCGCGATGGCGGACTGTGGTCCCACATCCTGTGGATGTTTCCGAATCGCACCCCCGCGGAACTGGCAGCCCATATCAGTCGTTGGGCTCCAGATCTTGATCGCGAACGCGGCCTGCATTTCCTGCAAAACACGTTTCTGTTGTGGCATTTCCTCATCGGGTCGGCGTTGATGGCTGGAGGCTGGTTGCTGGGTGGACCGCAACTGGGCATCTCGTGGCTGGTCTGGGGACTCGCCCTACGGATGGTGATCGTGTTCCACGTCACCTGGCTGGTGAACTCGGCGAGCCACATGTGGGGATATCGCAACTACGAGACGACTGACGATTCCCGTAATCTGTGGTGGGTGGGGCTGCTGGCCTTCGGTGAGGGCTGGCACAACAACCACCACGCCTATCAGCGGATGGCGAAGCATGGACACCGCTGGTGGGAGTTCGACCCCACCTATCTGGGCATCCTCACGCTCGAGAAACTGGGGTTGGCCTGGAACGTGGTACACACACCGTATGGGAAAAACAGCCGCGAAAAGGCGGCGAATTGACCACTATCGAGAGTGGATTTGGCGGCTGCTGTTGCAATCTCCAAGAGCCTCGATACACTTCGCGTAACCAAACCTCATTTCAACAATCAATGTCGCCCGTGGACGGGTGGATTTAGGCTCGATGACGCTTACAAAAGAACGCAAAAACGAACTGATTGGTGCCTATCGGCGAGGGACTGCCGACACCGGATCAGCCGAGATTCAGATCGCCCTTTTGACGGGGCGTATTTCGCATCTCACGGATCACTTCAAGAAGCATTCCAAGGATTTCGCCAGTCGCCGCGGTCTGCTCATGATGGTGAGCCGTCGACGCCAACTTCTTGATTACCTCAAGCGAGTCGCTCCGCAGCGGTATCTCGACGTCATTCGGCGGTTGGAGATTCGCAAGTAGGCGTTCTGCCTGTCGCCCGTCGGCGCGTGGCATTGATTGATGAGGTTCGCTCCCAGGTTATCCCTTGTCCGGGTGATTGTATTGGGCCATCGTGGCTCGGTGTGATCCGGAGGGGTGTTTGGTGGTGTGGCTGTCCGTCATCAATTCGAAACCTCGAGCCGCGATTTTTGAAGTGTGGCCCCGTTCGTGGGCCGTTCCCCTGGGAAACGTTCCCGGGCGCCGCCCGAGCGCGAGACCAACCGAAGAAAAAACGTATCCGAAGACAAGATCAACTGAAGACAAGACCAAAAGGAAAAGAAGAAAAAGGAAGCAATCATGAAGCAACGCGTTGAACGGCAGATCGGCGATCAGGTTCTCTTTATCGAGACGGGTTTTCTGGCAAAGCAGGCCGCGGGCAGCGTGCTCGTCGGCTATGGCGATACGAGGGTGCTCGTGGCGGCTGCCACCGGTACGCCCCGCCTCGGCATCGACTTCTTTCCGCTGACCTGCGACTACCGCGAGCGCGTGGCCGCCGCCGGCAAGTTTCCCGGGGGCTTTCTCAAGCGTGAGGGCCGTCCCACGATGAAGGAGACGCTCACCAGCCGGCTTATGGACCGGCCCATTCGCCCACTGTTTCCCGAGGGTTTTTTCGACGAAGTGCAGGTTCAGGCGCAGGTGCTCGCCAGCGACCGCCAGAACGACCCCGACATCCTCGGCATGGTGGGTGCATCGGCGGCGCTGTGTGTCTCGCCGCTTCCCTTCCGCGGCCCGCTGGGCAGCGTGCGGATCGCGCAGGTGGATGGCAAGTTCATTCCGTTCCCCACGCAGGACCAACTCGAGGAGAGCGATCTCGATCTCATTGTTTCCGGCAGCCCCACGGCCGTGCTCATGATCGAGGGCTTTGCCCGCGAGATGCCCGAGGACCGCATGCTGCAGGCGCTCGAAGAGGCCCACCGCCACATTCGCACGATCTGCGAGATGCAGGACGAACTCGTCCGCAAGGCGGGCAAGCCCAAGAAGGAATATGTGCTCGCCGACTATTCCGGCCTGCGTGACCGCCTGACCCGTGGCTACCTCGCGGAGCTCAGGGGTGCCAAGGCCATCGCCGGCAAGCACGATCGCGGTCAGGCCGTCAAGGCCCTGCGGGAGCGGGCCAAGGCTGAGATCGCTCCGTCCGAGCCGGCGGCGACAGCGAAGGCTGGCGACGCGGGCGGCTTCAGCGACACCGACTTCGCCCACGTCTGGCATGCCCTTGAGGAGCAGGCCGTCCGCGAGAACATCCTCGACGGCAAGCGGCCGGACGGCCGCGACTATACGTCGCTCCGTCCGATCCACTGCGAGGTCGACCTCCTGCCGCGGGTGCACGGCTCGTCGCTCTTTCAGCGTGGCGAGACTCAGGCCCTCATCACCATCACGCTCGGCACCGGCAAGGATGAGCAGCGGGTGGACGGCCTCGTCGACGAGTATTCGAAGAAGTTCATGCTCGACTACTACTTCCCGTCCTACTCGGTCGGCGAAGTGCGGCCGATTCGCGGCCCTGGTCGGCGTGAGATCGGCCACGGCGCTCTGGCCGAGCGGAGCGTCAAGCCGGTGCTGCCCGATCCCGACGTCTTCCCATACACCATCCGTGTCATCTCCGACATCCTCGAGTCGAATGGTTCGAGTTCGATGGCGTCGGTCTGCGGTGCCACGCTGGGGCTGATGGCGGCGGGCGTGCCGATCGCGAATCCCGTGGCGGGCATTTCGGTCGGCCTTGTCAAGCAGTCTGAGCAGAAGTGGGTGCTGCTCACCGACATCATCGGTGACGAGGATCACTACGGCGACATGGACTTCAAGATCGCCGGCTCCCACCAGGGCATCACCGGCATCCAGCTCGACCTGAAGATCGACGGCATCTCGCCGGCCATCATCGAGGCCACGCTGCGGCAGTCTCGCGAAGCGAGGCTGGAAATCCTGAGGAACATGCTGTCGGCGATCCGTCGGCCGCGTGAAGAGATCTCGCCGTGGGCGCCGCGTCTGCTGCGCACGCGGATCGATCCCGAGAAGATCGGCTTGCTGATCGGTCCGGGTGGCAAGACGATCCGGGCCATCCAGGAATCGTCGGGCGCCAGCATCGAGGTCGAGGACGACGGCACCGTGACGGTGGCCAGCCACGACGCCGAGGGGGCGATGGCGGCCATGGCAAAGATCGAGGCGCTCACCGCATCGATCCAGATCGGACGTATCTACGAGGGACGCGTGACGAGCGTGAAGGATTTTGGCGCGTTCGTCGAACTCGTGCCCGGCAAGGACGGGCTCTGCCACGTCAGCGAACTGTCGGACGAGTATGTGGCCAGTGTGGGAGACGTGTGTCGCGTGGGCGACATCATGCGGGTGAAGGTGATCGCTGTCGACGATCAGGATCGTGTGAAGCTGAGCCGCAAGGCCGCCATGCGTGAGCAGGCGGAGGCCGGGAACAAGGGCGGCAACTAGTAGGTCGGCAACCAGTAGGGCGGCAACCGAGCGGAAAACTTCGTGGCATCCTCAATTTCTATGGAAGGGGCCATGTCGTCCGCCGACGATTCAAGCCGCTCGCGGGCGGAAACATATGCGGAATTTGCGGCTCTCGTGGGCGCTCTTGCCCACGAGATCCGCAATCCGCTTTCTACGATCCGTCTCAACATGGAACTCCTCGCCGAGGACTTCGAGCAGACCGAGCCCGAGTCACCGACGAAGCAGCGGGATCGTCGGGCGAAGGCGAAGATCGATCTGGTGCGGCAGGAGTGCGACCGGCTGCAGAAACTGCTGGGCGATTTCCTCGATTTCGCCCGTCAGGAAAAGCTCACCCTCGAACCTGGGAGCCTGAACACGGAGATCGATCAGTTGCTCGATTTCTACGCCCCGCAGGCCCGCGATGCGCACGTGGAGATCGTGCGGTATCTCGACCCCGAGCTCCCGATGGTGCGACTCGACCGTGAGACCCTGCGATCCGCCGTGCTCAACCTGCTGATCAATGCGGTGCAGGCGATGGAGGGTGGCGGTCAGCTCGTCGTGCGGACCCGGCCGGCCGGGCTGGGCGTGTTGCTGGAACTGATCGACACCGGTCCGGGCATGGAGCCGGAGACGTTGGCAAAGGCGTTTCGTGCCTTCTACACCACCAAACAGGGGGGGTCGGGCCTCGGGCTGCCCACGGCACGGAAGATCGTCGAGGCCCATGGCGGTTCGATCGACATCGAAAGCACGCCTGGGCGGGGCACGAAGGTCACGATCTGGCTGCCCGCCCCGCCCCGGCTGCCCACGGCCGACGCACGTCCGGCCAGAGCAGAGGCCCTTCCCGCCCCGCAACTGGACGGCCCGAAGGGCGGCTTCGTACGATCGAACGCATCATGAACCAGTCTCGAGAGACCACATCTGCCGCTCAAAGCTCCCCTGCCCCCGGGCTTCAGGGGCTCGTGCGCGTGCTGGTGGTCGACAATGACATCGTGCACGCCCGCACCATGGGCGAGGTGTTGAGTCGGCTCGACTATCAGGTCACGGTGGTGGGGAGCGGCACCGAAGGGGCCCGAAAGATCGAACAGGAGTGTTTCGATGTCGTCGTTACAGACCTGATGATGAACGACATCGGTGGCCTCGAGATCCTGTCGCGCGCGAAGGCTGCGTCTGCCGATACCGAGGTGATCGTGGTGACCGGCCACGGCACCATCCCCTCGGCGGTCGCCGCGATGCAGCAGGGCGCGTTCACCTACCTGCAAAAGCCGCTCGACCTCGCCCACCTGCGGGCGGCCGTCGAGAAGGCCTCCGCTGGCGTGCGCCTCAAGCGGCAGAACCTCGAGCTCAACCGCCGCCTCGACGAGAAGTTCGGCTTTGAAGGCGTCGTCGGATCGAGCACACAGATGCTCTCCCTCATCGAGCGCCTCAAGCGGATCGCCCCGACCGACGCCACGGTGCTCATCCAGGGGCAGACTGGTACTGGCAAGGAACTCGTGGCCCAGGCGATCCACCAGAACAGCCCCCGCAAGAGCAAACCCTTCGTGGCCCTCAACTGCGCGGCGCTCAGCGAAAACATTCTCGAGAGCGAACTGTTCGGCCATGTGCGGGGCGCGTTCACCGACGCATCGAGTGACCGCGTCGGCAAATTCGAATACGCCAACGGCGGCACGCTGTTTCTCGACGAGGTCGGCGACATGCCGATGCCGACACAGATCAAGCTCCTGCGGGTGCTCGAGTCGGGGGAGATCACCCGCGTCGGCTCCAACACCCCGACCCGCGTGAACGTGCGGATTCTGTCGGCCACGAACCGCAACCTGGAGGACGCCATCACGACAGGTTCGTTTCGCAGCGACCTCTACCATCGGCTGAAAGTCGTCACGATCGCCATCCCCACCCTTCGGGAGCGGGCAGCCGACATCCCCCTGCTCATCGAGCACTTCATCAAGCAGTTCGCCAAGCGTCACAGCAAGACGATCAAGGGCATGTCGCTGGCAGCCCGGATGAAGCTCGGTGCCTATGAATGGCCGGGCAACGTGCGACAGCTTCGCAATGTCATCGAAAGCATGGTGGTCGTCGACTGCGATGAACTGCTCGACGTGGACGACCTGCCGCTGGAGCTCGAGCCAGAGACGGCGACTGACAAGGCGGGAACACCCGCTCTCGACGGTGCGCCGATGGTTGCCGTGGAGGCTGGCCTCGCGTCGCTCGTGGGCCGCCCGCTCGAGGAGGTAGAGCGGATTCTGATCACCGAAACCCTCAAGCTGACGGGGGGCAACCGGGAGCAGGCGGCCGAACTGCTCGGCATCGGGGAGCGGACGCTCTACAGAAAAATCAAGGAGTACCAGCTGCCCTGACGGAGCACTGACAGACCGGAGCACCGACAGGGGCAGGGACGATCCATGGCAAGAATTCACAAACTGCCGGTGTCGGTGGTCAACCGCATCGCTGCGGGCGAGGTGGTCGAACGGCCCGCCAGTGTGGTCAAGGAATTGCTGGAGAATGCGCTCGATGCATCTCCCTCGCGGGTCGATGTGGCGCTCGAACAGGGTGGGATCGCGCTGGTGCGGGTGGTGGATGACGGCGGCGGCATCGAGGCCGACGATCTGCCACTTGCCGTGACGGCCCATGCCACGAGCAAGCTGCGAGTGGCGGAGGATCTCGAACACATCGAGACGCTCGGGTTTCGCGGAGAGGCCCTCGCGAGCATCGGCGAAGTGGCCCGTCTCGTGATCCGGTCGCGCACTCCGCACGGAACAGGGGCCAGCCTGACGGTGGACGGTGGACGCATGGGCGAGGTGATGCCCGAAGGGTGCGGCCTTGGCACGACGGTCGAAGTGCACCAACTCTTCGGCAACGTGCCCGCCCGGCGGGCGTTTCTGCGGGCGCCGCAGACGGAGTGGTCGCATGCATCGGAGGCTTTCGTTCGCACGGCCCTGGCCCACCAGGGGGTGGCGATGTCACTCTCGCACAACGGCCGTCGCGTTCACGACCTGCCGTCGGTGGCGGCGTGGCGCGACCGAATTGGCGGGCTCTTCGGCACGGCCCTCGCCGCGCGGCTGATCGAGATCACGGCGGAAGATGGCGAGATCTCGCTGCGCGGCCTCGTGGGACGACCCGAGGACGACATGGCCGGCACCCGACTGCAGTATCTCTTCGTGGCCGGCCGGCCGTTTCGCGACCGCTCGATTCTCCATGCGGTGCAGGAGGGATACCGGGGCCTGCTCCTCTCCGGACGACAGCCGATCGTGTTTTTATCGTTCGACATGCCGGCCGACATGGTCGACGTCAATGTGCATCCTTCCAAGATCGAAGTGCGGTTCCGCGAGCCGTCCCGACTCTATCGACTCGTCCTTTCCTCGCTTCGGACCGCATTTCTCCAGGCGGACATGGGCACCCGTCTGAAGGCTCCTGCCCCTGCCTGGCCGTCCAGGAACGAGTCCGCAGCCTCTCCGGCATTCGCTCCCTGGTTTGGGCAGCCGCACCCGCGGGCGACCGCGCCAGCAGAGGAGGGCATCGCGCCGCGACCGACGCCCTCGTGGGAGCGGGACGAGCAGGCGCCGCTCGCGTTCGTCGCCGAGGGCGGGGCTTCGGGGGCGTCTCCCGGGGCTGGCCACGGAGCCGAGGAGCGGGCCGTGCAGATGCACAACCGCTACATCGTGGTCGAGTGCGGGGATGGAATCGAGGTGATCGATCAGCACGCGCTCCACGAGCGGGTCTTGTACGAGCGGCTGAAGGCATCCGTGGCCGACGGAAACCTGGAAGTGCAGCCGCTGCTCATCCCCGAGAAGGTCGATCTCGAGGCCACAGACCTGGAACTCGTCACGGAGCATGCCGAGGCCCTCGACCGCGCCGGCATGCATGTCGAGCCATTCGGCGGTTGCACCGTGATCGTGACCAGCAAGCCCGCACTGGCCGGCAATGCGCCGGCCGCGGAGATCGTTCGGGAGGTGTTGGATCGGCTGTCGGCGGTCGCAGCCGGCGGCGATGCCGCCATGCTCGTCGACGAGGTGCTGCACGGTCTTGCCTGCCGAGCCGCCATCAAAGCCGGCGACCCGCTCTCGCGGGAGGAGGTCGATGCGCTCGTGCGCGACCGGAGGATGGTTCGCGAATCACACCACTGCCCCCACGGCCGGCCCACCTCCCTCGTGCTGTCGCGGCAGGACCTCGACCGGCAGTTCCGCCGCACCTGAACCACTTTCGACGGAAATCGACATGATCTGCGTCAGCATCGGACGGGGCCGTCATCGGCACGTCATCGCCGAACACAAGTATTTGGCCGACCACGGCATCCGCCTGGTGGAGCTGCGGCTCGATTACATCGAGGGGCCCGTGCAGGTGGCGCGTCTGCTCAGGGAACGACACTGCCCCGTGATTGCCACCTGCCGCCGCGCCGCGGATGGTGGACGCTGGGGGCAGCCCGAGGAAACCCGCAGGCTGGTGTTGCGAACGGCGATCGTCGAGGGGGCCGATTACGTCGATCTCGAGGATGATATCGCCGAGAGCGTGCCACGCTATGGCACGACGAAGCGGATCATCAGCCACCACGATTTTCACAAGACGCCCGTCGATCTCGAGTCGCTCCACGCCCGGCTCGCCTCCCTGGATGCCGATGTCGTGAAGATCGCCACGATGGCGAATCATCCCATGGACAACCTGCGGATGATGGCATTGGTGCGGTCGGCCACGATTCCGACGGTGGGCATATGCATGGGGGACATCGGCATGCCGACCCGCGTCCTCGTCGGAAGTTGCGGGGCACCCTTCACGTTCGCGACGTTCCACGAAGACCGGGTGATGGCGCCTGGCCAGATCGGCTGGCGGCAGATGCGCGACCTCTACCGCTACGACTCGATCACGCCGGCGACTCGCATCTACGGGGTGGTGGCCGATCCAGTGGCCCACAGCCTCAGCCCGGTCGTCCACAACGCGGCGCTCGAGGCAGCCGGCATCGACGCGGTCTATCTTCCTTTCCGCGTGCCTGAAGAGCAGATCGACGAGTTTCTGGAGCGGGCGGCGGATTGGCCGTTGTCGGGGTTGAGCGTGACGATTCCCCACAAGGAGGCCGTGCTGAAACATGCTGTCCGCCAGGAGGATCTGGTGACGGCGATCGGCGCGGCCAACACGCTTTCGTTCGAACCGGCCGGAGTGGCGGCCGCCAACACGGATGCCACGGCGGCGGTGGAGAGCCTGAGGGCCGCGCTTGTGGAACAGGAGACCGAGGGGGTCGCTGCTGGCGAGGCCGTGCGAAAGCGAGAAGGGTTTGGCTTGAAAACGGCGATCGTGCTCGGCGCCGGCGGTGCGGCGAGGGCGGTTGCCTTCGGCCTGAAGCAGCAGGGAGTCGATGTCACGGTGAGTTCCCGCACGCTGGAACGCTCCAAGCGGATTGCCACCGAGGTCGGCTGCAGGTCGGTCGACTGGAGCGCCCGCTACCGCCTGCCCTACGACTGCGTGGTGAATGCCACGCCCGTCGGGATGCACCCGAACGTGGACGAGACCCCCTATGCCAAGGAGTATCTCCGGTCTTACATGGTCGTCTTCGACACCGTCTACAATCCTGAGAATACGCTGTTGGTGAAAGAGGCCCGCGCCGTGGGCTGCCAGATCGTGACCGGTGTGGATATGTTCGTACGTCAGGCGGCGATCCAGTTTCGGATCTGGCACGGTGCCGATGCCCCCGAGCAGGTGATGCGCGACGCGCTCAAGCGAGCCACGTCATCGGCACGGGAACCGGACTGAGTCGCGTCGGCGGATGCCGCCGGCCGCCCCGAGAGGTTTGTGAATTCATGCCACGCATCACCCTCATTGGCTATCGAGGCACGGGCAAATCGACCGTGGCCGCCCTCCTGGGCGAAATCCTCGGGTGTGGGTGGTGCGACGCCGACGTCGTGCTCGAGGAAAAGATTGGCTGTTCGATCGCGTCGCTGGTCAGGGAGCGTGGTGAGCCCGTCTTTCGCGACGAGGAGGCGACTGTGTTGGCCGACCTCCTCGGGCGTTTCCCCGGCGTGCTGTCGACCGGAGGCGGTGCGGTGTTGCGGGCCGAGAATCGTGAGGCGATCAGGGAATTGGGCCGCCCGGTCGTGTGGCTCACCGCACCGGCAGAGGTGGTCCGGCGGCGGTTGGCCGCGGATCCCACCACCGCGGAACGACGTCCTGCCCTGGCCGTGCAGCCCTCCGGAGGACCGTCGGCGCACGGGGACCCATTGCTGGAGGTGGCCACAGCGCTTGCGGAGCGGGAGCCGCTGTACCGCGCGTGCGCCGATTTCCAGGTCGACACCTCGATCGCGACGCCGGTAACGGTGGCCGCCCAGGTGGTGGCATGGTTGCAAGGAGACTGGGCGCGGCGGCCCGGCAGGATCTCGCCAGATGATGTCCGGCCGACTGACGGCAGTGCAGGAGCCACGTTGTGAACCCCGCCAGTTTCCTCCTCGCTCTCCTGCCAGCTGCAGACAGCAGCCCCTGGGTGGTGCTCATGATGATCATGGTGGCCGTGTTGGTCGTGTTGGTCATGGCGGTCGTGGCGGGGAGACTGCTCACATGGAGCGTGGGTGGGTTGCTCGACTCAGGGGCCTTCGACCCCGAGGAGTCACCAGCCCCGATGGTCACCGCGTCTGCTGCGACGAGCCGCCGCTGGATCGAGGTGGCTGTGGTGGCGGCGGCACTGGGCCTCTGGTGGTGGGAGGTCCGCTGCCAGGGATTATCGCCAATGGCGTTGGCAGCAGGAGACGCCGGAACCGTGGCCGTGTCGCGGTACGCCGCGCATGCCGTGCTCGGCCTGTTGCTGGCTGCCGCGGCGTGGATCGATATTCGATACCGGGTGATTCCCGATTGTGTGACCGTGCCGGGAGTGATCCTTGGCCTCGTGGTGGTATGGCTCATGCCGGACGTGCTGTTGCCCATCGGATGCGAAGTGCCGCGATCGTTTGCGCCGCCGCTGCTCGAGGCCGATGTGCTCGGCTGGTTCGGCGGGCTCCGCACGCAGGCTCCGCCACCGTGGATGGAGGGGGCACCGCAGGTGCTCGGGCTCGTCGTGCCGGCGGCCATCTATCTGGTCTGGTGGATTGTCTGTACGGCCCCCTTCTTCGTACCGGAAGCCGTTGCTCCTGCCGGTGCGACATCGGTGGCGGTGACGCGGCGCCGGATCGAACCGCGCAACGTCATCCTGCTGGCGGGCCTCGCGGCGATCGTGGCGGCTTGGTTCGTCGGCGGTGAGCGGTTTCGCGGACTTCAGTCGGCGCTCGTGGGGCTCGCGGTGTCGGCCGGGCTGGTGTGGAGCATCCGCGAAGGTGCTTCGCGGAGTCTTGGCCGCGAGGCGATGGGCCTCGGAGACGTCACGTTGATGGCCATGGTCGGGGCATGGGTCGGCTGGCAGGCGAGCGTGCTAACGTTCTTCCTGGCCGCGTTCATCGGTCTGGCTCATGGGGTCGTCCAGATGGTGCGGCATCGTGAGAACGAACTGCCCTATGGACCGAGCCTGTGCCTCGCCTGTGCGGTCGTGATCGTGGGCTGGCGGCCGCTGTGGCAATGGGCTGGCGGCCCGTTCACGCAGCCGCTCGAACTGGCCATGGTGATTGGTCTCGTCGTCGTGCTGACGGCCGTCACGCTCTTTGTGTGGCAGCGGCTGCGCCGGTGACGGCACCGCCGGGCGGGCTCCCCGGGCGGGCACCCCGGGCGGGCACCCCGGGCGGGCACCCCGGGCGGGCACCGCCGGGGACGGCAGAAGTCTCGTCGCAGTGGCTTTTTCGCCATCACGCATTTCGGCAGTGCCTTCCCGCACAGGGCGAAAAATCCAAAAGCTCCTCGAGCTTCCGCCGATCCCCGGCTCGTCCAAGACTGCTTCGCAGGATGCGAAGCGCAGCACCAGCAAACTGCGTTTGCCAAGCGAAAACGACAGGATGTCGTGTTTTTCGTGGGGTATCCCGGCCTTGCCCGGCCTGCCGGTCTTTCCTACGATCCCGACCCCCTTTCGGGCGCAGGAGCCGAGGCATGTCGATCCCTTTTTGCGCCATCACAGAGTCCGTCGCCGCTCGCTGTGTGCTGTTGTCGGCGCTTGCGATGGTGGTTGGCTGTTCAAACCGCCTGTTTCAAAAGCCCACGGCTGCGGTGCCGGTGAGCCTTGTCCCGCCGCCGGGTGTGGCGGCACCGGCGGCCACCCTGCCGCAGCTCTCGTCCTCTGCGGCAACGCCGTTGCCCTCGTATGCCGATGTCGACGGCCGCCAGTTGCAGACGACCCTGGCCCGCAGTCAGGATGAGAACCAGCTTCTGAAGGACGAGATCACCGTGCTGCGAGAGCAGTTGGCGAGCACCTCCAACCAGTTGGCCGCTTCGCGGTTTCCGTCGGCCGGGGGTGGAGCGACGCCGTGGGGGCCGCCTCGGGCGCCTGGGCCAGCGGGGAATGGCCCGCCAGCGGGACAAGCCCTGCAGCCCGGCGGACCTTCGGCCGCGTTCGTGGCGGCCAGTCCTGCCGTGAACGGTCCGGCGGCGATGCACGCGGCGATGGGCCAGTTGGCGGTGCCCGGCGTCGAGACACGGTTTGACGGCAACGTCGTGCGGCTCGAAGTGCCTGCCGACCGGCTCTTCGATGGTGGGAGTGCCACCTTGCTCCCGGGAGGCACGGCGATGCTCACGCAGGTGGCAGGAGAGATCGATCGAGTCTTTCCGAGACACTTCGTGGGCATCGAGGGGCACGTCGATACCGAGCCGCTCTCGCAGACCTCGTGGGGGTCGCCGCATCAGCTCACCTCGGCTCGCGCCGCAACGGTCTTTGACTTCTTCACGACCCGCACGCCGCTGCGACAGGGGCAGCTCTTCCTCGTCGCGCACGGAGCGAACCATCCGGTCGTGTCCAACGCCACGGCTGCGGGCCGCATCCGCAACCGACGCATGGAGTTCGTCATCTACCCCGAGCGGATCGGCGGCGAAGACGAGGGCGGGGAGGCCGTCGGGGCCGTTTCCCGCTGAGTGGCCGGCGCCGGTAGCCACTTTCAGCCGGCCGCCCGCGGCCCTAAAATCTTCCCATGGTCACGATCATCGACTACGGCAGCGGCAACCTCCGCAGTGTGCAAAAGGCGCTGGAGCGGGTGGGCGTCGAGGCCCACGTCACCGACGACCCAAACGTCGTGGCCGAATCGAGTCATCTCGTGCTGCCAGGAGTTGGTGCCTTCGGAGATGCGATTCGAGCGATCCGCGGCCGCGGGCTGGTGGAGCCGATTCTTGCACACATCCGCGCCGATCGGCCGTTTCTCGGCATTTGCATGGGACTCCAGCTTCTCTTCGAGAGCGGCTCAGAGGGAGGGCATCACGAGGGGCTCGGAGTCCTGGCCGGTGAGGTGACCCGGTTCGAGTTGCCCCCTGGCATGAAGATCCCGCACATGGGCTGGAATCAGGTCTCCTGGAGGACTGCCGACACGTCACAGCCGGCGGGAAACGATGGCGACCACTTCTATTTCGTTCATTCGTATGTGGCGCGGCCCCGCGACGAAACGGTGATCGCTGCCACGAGCGACTACGGTGGTCCGTTCTGTGCAGCTGTGGCCCGTGGCCGGCTGTTCGCCACGCAGTTTCATCCCGAGAAGAGCCAAGCGGCAGGCATGGAACTGCTCCGTACTTGTATGAGGAGACACTGACCATGGAACTCTGGCCCGCCATTGACCTTCGCGGCGGCAGGTGTGTGCGGCTCCTGCAGGGCGACTATGACCGTGAGACCGTGTTTGGTGACGACCCTGTGGAGATGGCCAGCCGGTTCACCGCCGGTGGCGCCCGTCGCCTGCACATCGTCGATCTCGATGGCGCCAAGGCAGGAACGCCGGTGCAGGCCGAGCTCGTGGGCCGGATGGTGGCTGCGGCGGGAGTCCCCTGTCAGTTGGGCGGGGGCATCCGTTCGGTCGAGACGGCCCGTGCGTACGTGGCTGCCGGTGTGGATCGCCTCGTCGTGGGCAGTGTGGCGATCGAGAACCCTGCCCTGCTCGCGGAACTGGCCCACGCATTTCCCGGTCGGATCGTGCTGGGGATCGACGCACGGGACGGGAAGGTCGCTGTGCGTGGATGGCTCGAGACCAGTCCGCTCGGTGCCATCGACGTGGCAAGGCGGCATGAGCAGCTGCCCCTGGCGGGAATTGTCTACACCGACATCGCCAAGGACGGCATGATGTCCGGGCCGAACATTCCCGCCCTGGCGGAGATGGTCCGCGCGGTCCGCCTGCCGGTCATCGCGTCGGGAGGCGTCTCGAATGCAGGTGATATCCGGGACGCGGCAACGGCCGGAGCCGCCGGCTGCATCGTGGGGAGGGCGTTGTACGAGGGCAGCCTGACACTGGCCGCAGCGGCCGATGCTGCCGGCGAGCGGGCCGCTTCCGGCGACGGCCGAAAGCCTTCCTAGTCTGCCGGGCTTCCCGAGCCTTACGCCGGCCCGGTTTTTTGCGTGAAAAGCGGGAAGAACCTTCAATTCCTTCCGGGGTTCACGTCGACCGCTTTCATGTCCAGCGTTCGGTCCAGATTGCCGGGCCCGCCGGCCCTCTCTACTATCGACATCCATGGCCACCGACATCCGCATCAAGGAACAGCTACCGGAACTCACCCGGCGTATCGTCGAGACGTATCACGACGTTCCCACGATCCACTATCTCGGTCACTGCCCGCTGCCGAACTATGAGGCGATCGTAGCGGCCTGCGAGGACCTCAAGGAGATCCTCTATCCCGGCTACCGCCGCCGGGAGAACCTGCACATGGGCAACGTCACCTACCACGTGGGCGACCTCGTGGATGGCCTGCACGACAAGCTCACCACGCAGATTGGCCGAGCACTGCGGCACAGCCTCTCGGCGCAGCGTGCGGCCACCGCACAGGGTGTCGATCCGCCCACGGTGTCCGATGCCGTGCAGCATTGCACCGAGGAAGGGGATTTCGAGGCGCTCGGCCAGGCCAAGGCGGTCGAGTTTTTGGAATGCATCCCCGACCTCCGGAGGACCCTCGCCAGCGACGTGCAGGCCGCCTACGACGGCGATCCCGCCGTGCGCACACTCGACGAGGTGATCTTCTGCTATCCGGGCCTTGAGGCTGTGACGATCCATCGTCTGGCGCACCTCTTGCACCGTCTGGAGGTCCCGCTTATTCCTCGCATGATGGCTGAGTGGGCCCACGCGCGGACTGGCATCGACATCCACCCCGGGGCGACGATCGGCGATCATTTCTTCATTGACCACGGCACGGGCGTCGTGATTGGCGAGACCTGTGAGATTGGCAGTCGTGTGAAGCTCTACCAGGGCGTGACACTCGGCGCGGTCTCGTTTCAGACCGATGCCGAGGGGCATCTCGTGCGGGGCACGAAACGCCATCCGACGATCGAGGATCGCGTGGTCATTTACGCCAACGCCACGGTGCTCGGCGGGGCGACGCGGATCGGTCACGACTCGGTGATCGGCAGCAATGTCTGGCTGACTCGGTCGGTCGATCCCCACACGACGGTCGTGCTCGAACGTCCCAAACTACGGATGCGCGGCGAAGCTCCGCAGCCCGAGTCGGACTATCAGATTTGATTAGCGGCTGCGTTCGGCGACCCGCACCACCTCGCGAGCCGTGGACTCGGCCTGCATCTTCGTGGCGATCGCCTCGTCGCCAGTGGCGACCGTGCCTTGGATCTTTTCCAACTGCTCGCGGGCCTGGGTGAGATCGATTTTCTCGGCGGGCACGGCCCGCTGGGTGATCACGGTGACGGCATCGTGGCCGACCTCGACGAATCCACCTTCGACAAACACCCGCCGCACGGCATCGGCCGCCCCGCCCTGTTCGCCGGTAATCCGCACCTCGCCAGCCCCAAGACGGCCAATGAAGGGCGCATGACCACGAGCGACGCCGCGTTGGCCGTCGAACAGCGGCAGCGTGACGGAGCGTGCCCGCGTGTCGAGGCTCGTCATCTCCGGCGTGACGATCACACAGCGAACGCCGAAGGCGTCACCATCTCGACCCGTTTTCGATCCAGTTGTCTCGGCCATCGTCGGTGTTTCCTCAGCCTGTTTCCAGTTGGGTCGCCTGTCCGCGGGCAGCAGTCTCAGCTCTTGCCCCAGCGCTTGTCTCAGCTTTTGGCGGCCATCTTCTTGGCCTGCTCCTCCGCCTGCTCGATTGAGCCGACGTACATGAACGCCGGTTCGGGCAGATGGTCCCACTTGCCGTCGGCAATCTCCTCGAACGACCGGATCGTGTCGGCGAGGCTCGTGATCTCGCCGGGCTTGCCGGTGAACACCTCGGCGACGAGGAACGGCTGCGACAGGAAACGCTCCATGCGGCGGGCCCGGTGCACGACGAGTTTGTCCTCCTCGGAGAGTTCATCGACGCCAAGGATGGCGATGATGTCCTGCAGTTCGCGGTACCGCTGCAGCGTCCGCTGCACGCGGCGAGCGATCTTGTAGTGCCGTTCGCCCACATACTGAGGGTCAAGGATGCGGCTCGAAGACGCGAGGGGATCGACGGCCGGGTAGATGCCCTTCTCGGAGATCGACCGTTCCAGGTAGAGGAAGGCGTCGAGGTTGCCGAACGCCGTCGCCGGTGCCGGGTCGGTCGGGTCGTCAGCGGGAACGTAGACGGCCTGCACCGAGGTGATGGCTCCCTTCGACGTGGATGTGATTCGTTCCTGAAGGGCACCCATCTCCGTGGCAAGTGTCGGCTGATAGCCCACGGCGCTCGGCATACGGCCAAGGAGTGCGCTCACCTCGCTGCCCGCCTGAGAGAAGCGGAAGATGTTGTCGACGAAGAGCAGCGTGTCGGCGCCGGTCGTGTCGCGGAAATATTCCGCCATGGTGAGCGCGGAGAGCGCCACGCGGAGACGGGCTCCTGGCGGCTCGTTCATCTGACCAAACACCATGCAGGTCTGTTCGATGACGCTGCGGCCCGTGTCGCCGATCTTCGCCTCCTGCATTTCCAGCCAGAGGTCGGTGCCCTCGCGGGTCCGCTCGCCGACGCCGGCGAAGACCGAGTAGCCGCCGTGGGCGCTGGCGATGCGGGCGATCAGTTCGGTGAGGATGACCGTCTTGCCCAGGCCGGCACCACCGAAGAGGCCGGCCTTGCCACCGCGCACGAACGGCGTCAGGAGGTCGATCACCTTGATGCCCGTCTCGAACAGCTCGGTCTTCGTGGACAGTTCGGTGACCGGCGGAGGATCGCGATGGATCGGCCAACGTTCCGCCGTCTTGACTTCGCCGCGGTTGTCGATCGGCTCACCGAGCAGGTTGAAAACCCGTCCGAGCGTGGCTGGCCCCACGGGCACGGAGAGCGGGCCCCCGGTGTCGACAACGTCGGCCCCGCGGATCAGGCCGTCGGTACTACCCAGCGCAACGCACCTCACCTTGCCGCCACCGAGGTGCTGCTGCACCTCGCCGACCAAGTGCAGCGACACGCCCTTTTTCTCACTGTCGATGCGGACGGCGTTGTAGATCGCGGGGATGCTGTCCTCCGCAAACTCGACGTCGAAAGTCGAGCCGATCACCTGCGTGACGTGTCCGATGGTCCTGCCTGCTGTCTTGGTCGCCGTCGCCATGATGGTTCCTGTTCGTGTAACGATCGAGAGAGGGATGTCTTGAAGGGGATGTTTTGGTTGAAATGTCCCAGTTGGAACGTCCTAAGCTGCTTTTTGCCTAAGTGCTATTTTTTCAACGCCTCGACGCCGCCGAGGATTTCCATGATCTCGCCCGTGATCTGTGACTGTCGCGCGCGGTTGTAGCGTCGAGATAGGTTTTTGATGAGACCGGCGGCATTCTCACTGGCCGCCTTCATGGCGACCATGCGGGCCACCTGCTCGCTCACGGCCGCATCCAGAAAGCACTTGAAGAGCCGCGACAGAAAGCTCGCCGGCAGGATTTCCTCGAGGATGCTCTCCGCCGACGGATAGAAGTCGTATTCCTGGGATGCCAGTTTGGACGTCGCCGCTCCGCCCGCGGCCGCCCCGGCAGCCTGGCCCCCGGCGATTTCGGGAGCCTTCAGCGGGAGGAGCATCTCCGTGATCGCTTCCTGCCTGGCAATGCTGTGAAACCGGGTGTAGACCACGTCGAGACGATCGATTTTGCCGGCGGCGTAGGCCTCAAGATAGGCTCGGCCGATTGGCATCACGGCGTCGAACGCGGGCTTGTCCTCGAACGCGGTATAGCGTTCATCCATGTCGATGCCGCGGAACTTGAGGGCTGAAATCCCACGTTTTCCAGAGACGGCCACGTCGGTGTCGACGTGCTCACTCCGCCACTGGCCCAGGAGCGCCACAGCCTGCCGGACGATGTTGGAGTTGTAGCCGCCGCAGAGGCCGCGATTGCCCGACAGCACCAGCACAGCGGATCGTTTCGTCGGCCGGACATCGAGCAGCGGATGGACGACGTCGGCGCCGACGCTGGCGATGTTTTCGAGGATTTTCACCAGTTGCTTGGTGTAGTCCCGCGCCGCCACCGACCGGTCCATCGCCTTCTTGAACCGCGCAGTGGCGATCAACTCCATCGTGCGCGTGATCTTGCGGATGTTCCGCACGGAACGCCTGCGTCGATCGAGTGCTCTCGCCTTGGCCATGCTTGTAAACCTACAGTCCGGTTCGATTCAGTCTGGTTCGATTCAGTCTGGTCTCGTTCGCAGCTACTTCGCCGTGCCGGCCAGCGGCCGGGAGCCGCCTGCCGAGCCTTGCTTGGCGGCCCACTGTCGCTTGAACTCCGCGATCGCCGCCTCCAACTGCCGCTCCGATTCGGCATCGAATTCCTTCGACTGTTCGATCTTTGCGCGGAGCTCAGGGACCTGGTCGCGGATGAAGGTCAGGAATTCCTTCTCCCACGCGGCGACCTCCTCGCGTTTGACAGTGTCGAGGTGTCCGCGGGTACCGGCGTAGATGGAGAGCACCTGGTCGACCACGTCCATCGGCTGATACTGACCCTGCTTCAGAAGTTCGACCATGCGGTAGCCGCGATCGAGCCGCGACTGCGTCGCCGCGTCGAGGTCGGTGCCAAGCTGGGCAAACGCTTCCAGTTCACGGAAGCTCGCCAGGTCGAGACGCAGGCCTCCGGAGACCTTCTTCATGGCCTTGGTCTGGGCGGCACCACCGACGCGCGACACCGAAATGCCGACGTTCATGGCCGGACGCTGGCCGGCGAAGAAGAGGTCAGGCTGCAGGTAGATCTGGCCGTCGGTGATCGAGATCACGTTGGTGGGGATATAGGCCGAGACCTCGCCCTCGAGCGTCTCGATGATCGGCAACGAGGTGAGCGAACCGCCCCCCTTCTCTTTCGAAAGCTTCGCCGACCGCTCGAGGAGGCGGCTGTGGGCATAGAACACGTCGCCCGGATACGCCTCACGCCCCGGCGGACGCCGCATGAGCAGCGACAGCTGGCGATACGCGGTGGCCTGCTTCGAAAGGTCGTCGTAGACGATCAAGGCGTGTTCGCCGTTGTACATGAAGTATTCGGCCATCGCGGTGCCGGAGTACGGGGCGATGTATTGCAGGGGAGCCGCGGTGCTGGCCCCTGACACGATCACCGTGGTGTAGTCCATCGCGCCATACTTCCGCAGGATGTCGATGGCGACAGCCACCGATGAATCCTTTTGGCCGACGGCGACGTAAAAGCACTTCACGCCGCTGTTCTTCTGGTTGATGATCGCGTCGATGCCGATGGCCGTCTTGCCCGTCTTGCGGTCGCCGATGATCAGCTCTCGCTGGCCGCGGCCGATCGGAGTCATGGCGTCGATCGCCTTGATGCCCGTCTGGAGCGGCTCACGGACAGGCTGCCTGTCGGCCACGCCTGGCGCGAGTGTCTCGACAGGTCGCCGGTGCTCGGTAACGACCGGTCCCTTGCCGTCGAGCGGATTGCCGAGCGGATCGAGCACACGGCCGATCACAGCCTCGCCGACCGGCACGCTGAGCAGTTTGCCGGTGCTCCGCACCTCGTCGCCCTCGGTCACCTTCAGGTAGTCGCCGAGGATGATCACGCCGACGGAGTTTTCCTCGAGATTGAATGCCAATCCCGTGACCCCGCCGGGGAATTCGACCATTTCACCGGCCATCACGCCGGACAGGCCCCACACCCGCGCGATGCCGTCGCCGACCTCGAGCACGCGACCGACCTCGCGAACGTCGATGCCCGACTCGAACCGGTCGATCTCCTCACGCAGTACCGAGGCGATCTCGTCCGTATTGAATTTCATGAATGCTCCTCTGCTTCAGCCGTGCCCTGAGCCGCACAAGGCTCGTGGCAACGGAATGGTCATAGACGGTGTCGGCGATCCGCACGATGAGGCCGCCGATCAGTTCGGGATTGACGATAAAGGTTGGGCTGACGTTCGCCCCAATGGATTGTTCGACCGAGGCCACGATCTGGCTCTGCTCGGCCGCGTCGAGCGGTACGGCCGTGGTGAAGGTGGCCTGACGGCGGCCTTCCAATTCGTCGGCCAGCCTCTCGGCCGCGGCGACCACGTGGGACAGCATGCCCAGTCGTCCATGCCGCGTCAGCACGTGCAGTGCGTGAAGCGTGGTGGGAAGCACGTGGCCTGCGCAAATCCTGTTGATGACGGCCGACTTCTCCTCGGGGGTCACCTTCGGCGAGTCGAATACCAGAGCCGCCTTCGGCACCTTGGGAAGAACGTCACGCACCATCGCGCCGAGTTCCTCGATCACCTCGCGGCGGCACTGCTTGCGATCGGCAGCCTCGACGATCGCCTGCGCATAAACCTTCGACAGCCGCTCAATACCGATGTTGGTAGGGCCTGCGCCGGCGGGGCCGGCTGGCTGCTGGTTGTCGTGATGATCGTGCTGTGGGGTGGTCATCGGGATGGCCTCAGTTCACGCTGGGCTTCGTGCCGATGCTCGCGACCGAGTCGCGAACGAGTCTGGCCTGGTCTTCGCGGCCCAGTTTCTCACGGAGAAACTTGCCAGCCACCTCGACTGCCAAATCACCCGCCCTGTCGGCGATCTGGGCGAGCGCATCATCCTTCGCGAGGCCAATTTCGTGGCGGGCGCGGGCCTTTTCGTCGTCGGCCGCCTTGCGGGCCTCAGCCACGATTGACTGCCGGGTGGCATCGGCATCGCGGCGGGCCTCTTCCAGCATGCCACGGACCTCGTCGGTGGCCTCCGCCAGCCGACGTTCATACGACGCCAGCATGCGCTTCGCGTCTTCGTTGGCGGCCTGCGTTGCGGCGATCGTGTCGGCGATCCCCTGCTCCCGCTTGTCGAGTCCGTCCATGATCGGCTTCCAGGCAAACTTCGTCAGCAGGCCGAGCAGGCCGAGGAAGATGACAAACGACCAGATGGCGAGATCGGACTTGAACGAGGCAGGGCTCTCGAAGTCCTTCTGCGAGACCCCGGCAGGCGGGTTGTGGCCGATCTCCGGCAGATGGCCGTGGTCGCCGTGCCCGGCGTCATGGCCTGCGTGGGACGCGTCGGCATGCTTGGCATCGGCGGCGAGCACAGTCTCGCCGAAGAACCCGCCGAAGCATGGAATCGCGCACAGCATGATCATCGCTGCGATGCGCGGCCGCGATGCGATGCGATCGCGATGGGTGGCGTGAATCTGGTTCAAAGTCTTTCTCCGCAACAGTGATCCGGCATCGGGTTCGAAATTCGCTCTGTTCGGCATGCATTGCCAGCGGCCCGCCAACCTCCGCGAGGCGGGGAGCGGTGTCGCTCCCCGCCCGCGATGGTGAAATACGCAAGCCCGGAATGGCGTCACTTCTGTGAGCAGATGAACAACGCGTAGAACGTGAAGCCTTCGATGAGGGCGGCGGCGATGATCATCGCCGTCTGGATGCTGCCCGAGACTTCCGGCTGACGGGCCATGCTCTCGTAGGCTGCCGAGGCGAGCTTGCTGATGCCGTAGGCGGCACCGATGACAACGAGCCCAACGCTGAACGGCGCCGTGAGGTCGATGAGCGACCGGCCGCCCATGGCTTCCTGGGCACTGGCAACGTTGGCGCACAGCACGGTGACGAGAACGGCGGCAAGGGTGGAGAGCGTACGGAAGGAAGTGAGAGATCGGATCATCACGGGATCAAGCTCCTTGGATAACGAGGGACCGGACGAAAAGTCCGGCAAGGGAAACGAAAAACGGGGAAACCGGTGACGGAAGTTCTACGGAAATCCTGGTGATTTTGAAGGGGGCTCAGTGCTGGTGGACAGAGGCCCCGATGAAGAGCGCGGAGAGAAAGGTGAAAATGTAGGCCTGCAGGAAGGCGACGAACAGTTCCAGCAGGCTGAACAGCGTGCAGCTGACAACGCTGATGCCCGTGACCGTCGCCCACATGCCCATGGAGTATGTTGCGGCGGTCGAGATCAGCCCCATGATGCCGAGCAACACGAGGTGGCCTGCAACCATGTTGGCCAAGAGCCGCACGGCGAGGATCAGGTGCTTGATCAGCAGGCCCAGCATCTCGATGGCGAAGATCATCGGCTTGAGCAGGATAGCCAGTGGCAGCGGCAGGTCCATCGAAGGCACCTGGTTGCCGAAGAACCCGAGAAAGCCGAACTTCATCATTCCAGCCACGACGACCGTGGCGAAGGTCACGCCCGCGAGGGCGAGCGTCACGGAGAACGAAGCCGTGGGCGATCCCGCCCAGGGCACCATGCCGAGCAGATTGCAGCCGAGAACAAAGAAGAAGAGGGTCAGCAGCAGCGGCACGAACTGGTCGCCGTCGTGATGTTCGCGAACGGCGTGCACCGCCGCGGTCGCATGTCCATGCGAGTGTCCCGAATGCGAATGGCCAGCATGCGCGTGGCCTTCATTTGGGTGGTCGTCGTGCGCGTGGTCATCGTGATGGTCATGGCTGTCGATCGCCGGGCGGGCAATCTGATCGCGAACGAAGAGAATCATCGCCTCGAAGAAGTTGGCGAACCGACCCGTCGGTGCTGCGCCCTTCCGCAGCAATGCGGCCAGCCGCGTGAACAGCAGGAACAGGATGCCGGCGAGCACCAGTTCCAGGATCATGTATTTCGAAATCCCGAATCCCGACTTCACAGCATAGAGGCTGTCGAGTGTCGCGAACGGCTGCGGGATCAAGATCTTCCCGTCCATCGCGTGGTTGAACTCGGCGACATCGGTGATGTCGGGGCGGCCAGCCCGCAGGAACTGCGGAACTGCGTCGAGCGTCTGCCAGCCCTGCCTCCACAAAGCCTTCGGCACCTCGAAGAAGTAGCAGTCTTTCAGGTGGTAGATCGGGTTGTGGTCGGACATCGGGTCCATCTTCCTTGGCTGCTGTCTGCTTGCAGATGCGACAGTTTTTTGCTGTGGGACGAAGAGTGTGGATGAAAAGGGCCGCTCCCGTCAATCAGGAGAATTTTTACCGCGAATCCTGCGGAGTTCACAGTCTCCCATAATGTGCAGGAGAATGTCTGTGGCAAGCATCACGAGGTAAAAAATGAGCACGAATCGGTCGGCGCCGGCCTCGCGGAGCCAACCGCCCCCTGTCTGAAGCCACCCCATGGCCACCAGCGGCAGGAAAATCCTGAGCGTCACGGCCCCCAAGCCCTTCGCCACCCCGGAGGCCGGATTGCTGGTCGGCCAGCGGGCAATGATCCAGCCCCCGACCCCGCCGGCAAGGCAGATCGTCGCCGCGAAGGCGACCGCCTCGCTCGTTCGCGGCGTCTCCCCCCCTGCCACGATTGCCAGTCCGGCCGCGCCGGCGAGGACGGCCGCGAGGACGGCGGTTCCGAAGAGGGTCCAGCCGAGTTCCGCAGGCCGCTTTGGTGCGGTCACGGTTTCTTTCTCCTGCTCAGTTGCACCAGCCACGTCAGCCCAATGACGAAGCCCAGCACCAATCCGGCCATCCCGAGAAATCCTGTGCCCAACTGGCTGTCCAGCCAGTTGCCTGCCACGGCTGGCAGGAACATGGCGATTCCGATGGCGATGATCCGCGACGCCCAGGCCATGGCCTCGCCGACGGGGGAGTCCTGGTCGTGGTGTTCGTGCTGGTCGCAGTGTTTGGGAGTGGTCATGGACTGCAAATGTGGGAAACGGCGACGTTCCTGATTTGGGCGCACCCCGTTTAGGATACTCGCCGGGATCGCCTTGGTTGAGGCACGGCCTCGATTGCGGCGGCGTCTTCCGCATTGCCCCATTGCTGCTCCTTTCGTCATAGCCCTTCAAGACCCGTCATGGCCCATCGCAAAAACCGCCGCCGCCGTCGTCAACGCCGCGGGGATGCTGCTGCCGTCGGGGCGGTGGCGACATCGGGCCTGCCCGTCTCGACCCTGCGGATGCTCGGCTGCGACGGCGAGACCTGCCAGGAAACCGTCGTGCTGCGGCCGGAGGAACTCACCGTCGCACGCGAGAAGTGGCCGGTGGTCTGGATCGACGTCGAGGGCCTGAACGACGCCGAATCGATCCGCATGATCGGCGACGTGTTTCAGATCGGCGACCTGGCGCTCGAGGATGCCACGACCCCGGACGAGCGGCCCAAGGTGGAGGTGTTTGGCCATCAGGTGCTCGTGGCGGTGCGGATGGCGCGGTTTGACGGAGACGTGATCGTGACCGATCCAGTCTGTCTCTTCCTGGGCGACCGCTACCTGATCACGTTTCGCGACCGGCTCACCCACGACGGCTTCGACGGCGTCAGGCAGCGGATCCGCCATGGCCGCACGCGGATCGGCCACCTCGGCGCCGACGCGCTCTGCGCCCTTCTGCTCGATGCCGTCGTGGACGGCTATTTTCCCGTGCTCGAACAGTTTGGGGACCGGCTCGAGTCGCTCGAGGACGAGGCGATGAACAATCCCAGCCGTGACTCACTCGTGCGGATCCACGATGTGCGGAACGACCTGATGACGCTCCGCCGCGCCCTCTGGCCCACCCGCGACGTCCTCCATGCCCTCGGCCGCGAGCAGACCCCGTTCGTAGGCGACCACGCGCGGACCCATTTTCGCGATTGCTACGACCACACGATGGAACTGCTCGACCTCATGGAGAGCTATCGCGAAATCGGGGCGGACCTGCGTGATATCTACCTGGCGAGCCTCAACAACCGAATGAACGACGTGATGAAGGTGTTGACGGTGATCGCCACCATCTTCATGCCGCTCACGTTCATCACGGGCTACTACGGGATGAACTTCGACACAGATTCGCCCTGGAACATGCCGCTGCTCCGCTTTCGATACGGCGGCCTCGTGGCGGCGGCGATCATGGTGGCGACGACGGCGGGGATGGTGGTGCTCTTCTGGCGCCGCGGCTGGCTCAAACGCTGGCACTGAATTCACGCAAAACGGGCCATCCATGGCCCCGTTTTGCGCAATAAAAGCCCCCGGCGGAAGCCGGGGGACACCGGTCAATAAAAGCCCCCGGCGGAAGCCGGGGGACACCGGGTGAGCAGCGGAGCCCGGTTGCCATGCCGCTCCACATTCGCCTCACCTGCCGGACACTTCACTCGTGGCCGAGCAGGAAGAAGGTCCGCATGGGGCCCTTGCCTTTCACCGTCACCTCGCCACGGTCGGCGAAGCGGAATCGGTCGGCCAGCAGCAGTCGCGTTGCCTCCGACACGTGGATCCGCGAGGGCTCGCCGTGTGATTCCATCCGGCTGGCGAGATTGACCGTATCGCCCCAGAGGTCGTAGGAGAACTTATGCCGACCGATGACACCCGCGACCACAGGCCCTGAGTGCATTCCGATCCGTACCTCGAGCCCCAGGCTCCGGCTGGCCATCACGTCGCGGAACGCCGCCTGCATGCCGAGGGCCATGGCCGCCACCGCGTCGGCGTGGTCGGGCCGGGGCACAGGCAGCCCGGCCACGGCCATGTAGGCATCGCCGATCGTCTTGATCTTCTCGACCCCGTGGATGTGGGCGAGGTGGTCGAACGCCGAGAAGATTTCGTCAAGCAGGCCGACCAGATGCCGGGCGTCGGTGTGCTGGGAAAACTCGGTGAAACCCTTCAGGTCGGCGAAGAGAACGGTGACCTCTGGAAAGCTGTCTGCGATCGCGGATTCGCCGTTCTTGAGACGGTCGGCGATCTTTTCCGGCAGGATGTTGCGAAGCAGCCGCTCCGACTTCTCCCGTTCGAGTTTCAGTTCGGCCATCGACCGCTCCAGCGCCGCGAAGGCGGCGTTGCGTTCCAGGAGACGGCGGTAGGCGTCGGAGTGGACGCGGATGCGGGCGATGAGTTCAACCTGATCGGGCAACTTGACCAGATAGTCGTTGGCCCCTGCTTCGAGGAGCCGTGCCTTGATAACCGGCTCTTCCCGGGCTGAGAGCATGATCACCGGCACGTCAGCAGTCGCTGGCAGGCCGCGAAACTGTCGCACCATGTCGAGCCCGTTGATGCCGGGCATGACGAGGTCTTGGAGGATCACGGTTGGCTGGAAGGACGCGGCCGCCGCCATGGCTTCGCTCGACCCCTGGCAGAACTCGAAGACGATGTCGGACTGGCCGGCGAGGAGGCGGCGGACCGCGGCGCCGATCAGGGCCTGATCATCGATGAGCAGCACGCGATGACCGGTCGGGCCGGACGACGACGAAACGACAGGATCACCCATGCTTCGAGATCGTCCACGGTCGCGGAGGGAAGTCGGGCAAGCCTCCCGGCAACGCCTGCAAGGCAAGCCAGCGCCTGCAAGGCAAGCCCACCGGCGCGTGAGGTCTAAAAATAGCCAGCGCCTGCAAGGCCAGCCTCCCGGCAGCGCCTGCAAGGCCAGCCCACCGGCGCGTGAGGTCTAAAAGCTGGGGAACTAGGATTCGAACCTAGACTAACTGGTTCAGAGCCAGTCGTGCTACCGTTACACCATTCCCCATCGGAGGGATCCCTGCCGGACGGGCTGGCTCGCCCAACAACACGGATCGAAACGATCCGGGTATGCTGTCACGCAGCCAACAGCGAAAAGATTACTCGGCAGACTTGGGGCTGGCAATTCCGAGTGCCGCTTTCCGCGGGCTGTGCACCAGAGCGAGCAGGCCGTGGCGTTTCTCGAACTGAAATCCGGACCCCGCAGCGGCGAACGCGTTTCTCTCCGCGCCGGAAGGGTCGTCATCGGCCGCCATCCGGCCTGCGACATCGTGATCGACGCCTCGGCCGTGAGTCGCCAGCACGCGGCCGTCACGATCCACGACGGACACGCCACCATCGAAGATCTTCGCAGTCGCAACGGCACCCTGTACAACGGCCGGGTGCTCGCCGCGCCGCACCAACTCGCGGATGGCGACCAGATCCAGATCTGCGACCAGTTGATCGTATTTGTCTCCGGTGACCGCCCGTCGAGGGTTCAGCAGTCGGCGGAATCGAGTTCGATTTTCGGATCGCAAACCTCGCTCTTCGACGAGGTCGTCGAGGAGGGGGACCACGATTCCATCATCGTGTCGCAACTGGCCATCGGCGAGCCAGCGGGCGATGTGGCGATCGGTGAGCATGCAGAGGCCAAACTGCGGGCCGTGATCGGGCTCAATCGTGCCATCGGCGCGTCCCTGTCCCTCGATGAAGTGCTGCCGCGGCTGCTTGACGGGTTGTTCGACGTGTTTCCCCGAGCCGAACGGGGCTTCGTGCTCCTGAGAGATCCTTCCTCGCGACGGCTCCTGTTGCGGGCCCGGAAGACCCGCGGTCAGGTTCAGGCCGGTCCGCTCCGCCTCAGTCTCTCACTGATCGACCGGGTGGTGCAGTCGCGGCGGGCGATCCTCTCGGCCGACGCCGCCACCGACAGCCGCTTCAATGCAAGCGAGAGCATCGTCGACTGCCGGATCCGCTCGGTGATGTGCGTGCCATTCCTGGATGTGGACGGCCATGTGCTCGGTGTGATCCATGTCGATTCACGCGATGTTCTCAACGGCTTCGACCAGCCCGACCTGCAGGTGCTCGCAGGCATCGCCGGCCAGGCGGCGCAGGCCGTTGAGCAGGCCGTTGCCCACGACCGCCGTGTTCAGCAGGAACAGCTCAAGCGCGATCTGGAACTGGCCCACCGCGTGCAGCAGGGATTGCTGCCGACGAAGCCACCGGAGATCGAAGGCTACGAGGTGTTCGACTATTACGAACCGGCGCAGCACGTGGGCGGAGACTTTTTCGCCTACGTACCGCTGTCGGAGGGGCGACTGGCGTTCGTGCTGGCCGATGTCTCCGGGAAGGGTGTATCTGCGGCCCTGGTGATGGCGGCGCTGTCGGCCGACGTGCGTTACTGTCTCGCCAGCGAACGCGATCTTGCCAAGGCTGTGTCGTTGATCAATGAAAGTTTCCTGCGTGGAGGCTGGGACGATCGGTTCGCGAGCCTGGTGGTCGCCGTGCTCGATCCGGGGTCCGCCCATGTCACCCTGGTGAGCGCGGGCCATTTGCCGGTCTTCCTCCGCGAGGCGTCGGGACGAGTCCAGACGGTCGGTACTGACCTGGGCTGCCTGCCGCTCGGCCTCGATGCCACCCGCGGGTATCGGGCGTGTGAACTGGATCTCGCTGCCGGCAGCACGCTCGTCTTCTACACCGATGGGATCAGCGAGGCTATGGATCACGAACAGCGGCTTTACGGTCTGGAGCGGTTGGAGAAGGTGTTGACGCAAAAGGGCGGCGGGGCCGGCGAATTGGGCCGTCGGCTGCTTGCAGACGTGGAGCGACACTCGGCCGGCCAGATCCGCAGTGACGACATGTGCCTGGTATGCGTCGGTCGGCTGGCCGCCGCCCGGGCACCGGCAGAGTCTGCCCAGAGTCCGAGAGCCGCCCGGGGCAGGTCTTCCGTGAAGCCCGAGGCCTGAGCATCCGATACCACTGGCATACGCGGTGCGGCCCGAGCGGCCACGCTGCCGCGGTGACGTTTCTGGTGTTTGCGAATCCGGGGGAGCGAGGGAGAACCGACCATGAGCTTTTTTCAATGGCTGCGGGAAGGTGTGCGGCAGGCGGTCGTGCTGGGACTGGCCGACGCGGTAGAGGATGTCGGCACGCGGAATCAAGGGGACGACCTCGGTCCGGCGCTGGCCCAGTCGCTCCGCGAACGGCTCACCATCCACAGGGATGCCCCACAGGAACCGACGGTGCTTGAATCGAAGGCATCGCCTATCGCTGCCACCCCGGGCCGCCGCCGCCTTGGCCGTTCGCTCGACCATGCACGCGACGGGCTCCGCAAGGCTGCCTGAGCGGTGTCGCGTCGTGAACTCGACGTTCGCCGCTGGTCAGCCCAGCGCGGGAGTGGGGTCCCTGGGTTCGATCGGCAGCGTGACGGTGACCGTCGTCCCGCGGCCAGGGCTACTCGCGATAAGCGGCTCGCCACCCAGCAGCCAGGCCCGTTGGCGGATGCCCTCGATGCCGAAACGGTCGTCGGCGACCGCGGCGGAATCGAAGCCGACGCCGTCGTCCTGCACGACGATCCGAACGGCGTTGTCACCATGCTGTTCGAGCCGCACACTCGCGGTTGCGGCGTGGGCGTGCTGGCGGACGTTGGACAGCGATTCCTGCACGATGCGGAAGATTGTTGTTTCCACATCGGGAGGCAGTCGCGGGGCCGGCAGCTGGTGGGTGAAGTCGACCCGCGCAACCTCGGTTCGGGCATCGACCACCAGTGTTTCGACGGCGTCGATGATCCCCAACTCGTCGAGGGCCGGCGGCCGGAGGCCGCCGATCAGCCGCCGCGCTTCGTCGGCCGCCGCCCGCAGGAGACGCAACCCTTCGCCAAGTTCGCGGTTTTTGGCCGAGCCACCGAGGCCATGTTCGCAGGCCTCCAGTTGCATCATCGCCCCGGCGAGATACTGGGCGAGTCCGTCGTGAATCTCGTAGGAGACGAGCTGCCGCTCGCGTTCCTGGATCTTGAGCAGCCGCCGAAGCAGGTTTCGCTCATGCTGCAGCGATTTCTCCGATGTCTTGAGCGGGAGGATATTTTCGCAGCACACGAGAATGGCCGCCGTGCGGCCATCGACGAGCACCGGTCCCAGCCGCAGCAAGAAGTAGTTGAGACTGCCGTCGGGCCGTCGCACGGTCGTTTCGGTGGTCTGCTCCCTGCCCGTCGCAAAGACGTCCTCGATCACCCCATACAGTCGCTCCGTCGACTCGGGCATGGTGAAGTCGAGCATGCTTCGGCCCATCACCTGCTCGGGCGACCAGCCGTCGTCCACGCGGTTGCAGAAACGGATCGTGCCGGTGCGGTCGACGACGGCGATGTAGTCTCCCGACACGCGGCAGATCGCCTGCCAGAGCGCGGCGGTGTCGATCCGGGCCACATCCGCGGTGTCGACACCCTGTGCAGGGACCAGCGCCGCGGGCTGCTCGGCCTTGTGTGGCTTGGCGTGTGGCATCGGATGGTCCCCTGCAATGTCAGCGTTTCGGCCGCGGAATCCGCCCATTGAACGACCCACCGGCAGAACCGCCGGAAGATCCACCCTTCGCTCCCCGGCCCCGACCACGTGGCCCACCGCGGCCGGGCTTGGTTTTTCCGTCGCGCAGGCCGGCGATCTGGTCGCGGAGCCGTGCGGCCCGTTCGAAATCGAGTTCGGCCGCCGCCTGCATCATCGCAGCCTCGAGTTCCTCGAGCAACTCGGCAGCTTGGCGCTGGGATTCCTCCCCCTGCCCCACCGCCTCGAACGCGACCGCCCGCGAGGCGGCCTCGGCTGCGATGCCGGCGCGGATTTCCTTGCGGATGGTGGTGGGGGTGATGCCGTGGGCCGTGTTGTAGGCTTCCTGGAGGGCGCGGCGGCGGACTGTCTCGTCGACCGCCTGCCGCATCGATTCGGTGACCGTGTCGGCGTAGAGGATCACTCGGGCGTCGACGTTGCGTGCCGACCGGCCGATGGTCTGCATCAGCGACGTCTCGCTTCGCAGAAAGCCCTCCTTGTCGGCGTCGAGAATGGCGACGAGCGCCACCTCCGGCAGGTCGAGCCCCTCGCGGAGCAGGTTCACGCCCACCAGCACGTCGAACGCCCCCTCACGCAGCGATTGCAGCAGCTCCACCCGCTCGAAGGCGTCGAGTTCGCTGTGGAGCCAGCGGCAGCGAACCTTCCGCTCCTGGAAGTAGGCCGACAGGTCTTCGGCAAGCTTCTTGGTCAGTGCCGTGACCAAGACACGGTTCCCAGCCGCCACCGTCTTCTCGATCTCCCCCTGGAGATGCGTCACCTGCTGCCTGGCCGTCACGATTTCGATCATCGGATCGAGCAGGCCGGTGGGCCGGATCACCTGTTCCACCACTTCGCCGCCGGTGCGATCGAGCTCCCATGTGCTGGGCGTGGCCGACACATAGACGGTCTGGTCGAGCTTCTTTTCCCACTCCTCGAACATCAGCGGACGGTTGTCGAGGGCGCAGGGCAGTCGAAATCCGTGCTCGACGAGCGTCAGCTTCCGGCTGCGATCCCCCGCGTACATGCCGCGGACCTGTGGCACGGTGACATGGGATTCATCGACGAAGAAAAGAAACTCCTTCGGGAAGTAGTTGAACAGCGTTTCGGGCGTGCTGCCGGGGGCCCGACCGCTCAGCGGCCGCGAGTAGTTTTCGATGCCGGGGCAGAATCCCGCCTCCATCAGCATCTCGATGTCGAACCGCGTCCGCGCCGAGAGCCGCTGCGCCTCGAGCAGCTTTCCCTGCGACTTCAGCTCCTCGAGCCTGCCCTCCAGTTCCCGTTTGATCTCTCCGACCGCCGCGCGGATCCGGTCTTCCGGCATCACGAAGTGCCGGGCCGGATAGAAGTAGGTTTCATCCTTCTTCGCGGCCACTTCGCCGCTGGTGGGATGCGTGATTGCGATCGACTCCACGCAGTCGCCCCAGAATTCGACGCGGGTGGCCAGTTCGTCGTACGGGGGCCAGATGTCGATCGTGTCGCCCCGCACGCGGAATTTCCCGCGTTCGAACGAGACGTCGTTTCTCTCGTACTGGATCGAAATGAGCTTCTCGAGCAGGCTGTCGCGAGTCAGCGTCATGCCGCTGGCCAGTCGGACGACCATCGCCCGGTAATCGTCCGGCGAGCCGAGGCCGTAGATGCACGACACGCTGGCCACCACGATCACGTCCTTGCGGCTCACCAGCGCGCTCGTCGCCGCCAGTCGGAGGCGGTCGATCTCCTTGTTGATCGCGGCATCCTTCTCGATGAAGATGTCGCGTTGCGGAATGTAGGCCTCGGGCTGGTAGTAGTCGTAGTAGCTGACGAAGTAGTGGACGGCGTTGTGCGGGAAGAAGTCGCGAAACTCGGAGTAGAGCTGGGCAGCCAGCGTCTTGTTGTGGGAGAGCACGAGCGTCGGCCGGCCGACCTGCGCGATCACGTTGGCCATCGTGAACGTCTTGCCGGAGCCGGTCACACCCATCAACACCTGTGATTTCCGCCCCTCCTCGATGCCGCGGACGAGCGCGTCGATGGCAGCCGGCTGGTCGCCTGCCGGCTGGTAGGGGGCGACGAGTTCGAACACACCGGGAGTGAGTGTCATGGGCCGCACGTCTCGGTTGAGATGACACTCATGATTGTCACTCATGGCTGTTGGGGGGCTGGCTTCACTTTGCGGATCGGCCGCAGGTGCGGCCGCATCGCGTCGAGCGTGGCCGGCCCGATGCCTGGCACGTCGAGCAGGTTTTCGAGCGAGGCGAACGGACCGTGCTCCGTGCGATGGTCGACGATTCTACGGGCCGTGGTGGCCCCCAGTCCCGGGAGTTGTGCCAGCTCGGTTTCGCCGGCCGTGTTGATGTTGACGGTGAAGCGGTTGTCGCCGACCGGGGCTGCGTCGTGATGGACGAGGCGTCCTGCCAGTCCGCCCGCGGCCACGAACCATGCTGCACCCACGCCCAGGCAGCCGGCGACGATGAAGGCGATCAGCGGCTGCGATCGAGGCGGCAGCAGCGTGGAGGTGGAGTCGGGTGGTTCCATGGGGAGTGACGGTCGAGCGGCCTCGGCACGAAGCCCGAGCCACGGAGACGGGGGCACTATGTTCATGGTAGCGGCTTTTGAGACGCCTCATTGTAAGATAGAAAGCCTATCGCCAAACAGGAGTGCCCATGTCGTCCACGTGTCGGGAGTTTCGGCAATCGGAATGGGATGAACATCTTGCCAGTCACGTGGCGGGGCGGGCCGTCGAGTGGTTTGCCGAGGATCTGGGCCATGAATGCGACTGGACCAGCGTCGGTCTGATCGACCGCTCGGCCCGCAGCGAATTGGCCGTGGTGGCGCGGAGGCCCGGGGTGATCGCCGGGCTGGCGGCGGCCGGGATTGTGGCGGGCGTAACCGACGCAGGGCTTGAGTGGCGGCCACTGGTGGCCGATGCCACGGTCATCGAGGCGGGTACGCGGGTGGCTGTGCTTGCGGGGGCCACCCGCAGCGTGCTCGCGGCCGAACGCGTGGTGCTCAACCTTCTCGGCAGGATGTCGGGCGTTGCCACCGCCACCCGCCGGCTTGTCGACGCCGTGGCGGGCACCCCTTGCCGCGTCTACGACACGCGGAAAACAGTGCCGGGTTGGCGTCTGCTCGACAAATACGCCGTCCGCATGGGTGGAGGCTGGAACCACCGCATGGGACTTTACGACGCGATCCTCATCAAGGACAACCATCTGGCCGCCCTGGCCACCGCGGGGATCTCGCCGGCGGCCGCCGTGAAGCAGGCGAGATCCTTCGTGGCGCAGACATTTCCGCCATCGCGGGCCGAGACCATGGTGGTGGAGATCGAGATCGACGCGGTGGAGACCCTCGACTCCGTGCTTGAGTCCCGCCCCGACATCGTCCTGCTCGACAACATGACTCCGGCGCAACTGGCCACCTGTGTGGCCAAGCGGGATGCGATCGGGCCGGGCGTGGTGCTCGAGGCGTCGGGCGGCATCCGGCTCGACACGGTGGCGGAGATCGCCCGGACCGGCGTCGATAGGGTCAGCACCGGCTGGCCAACGCACGATGCCCCATGGCTCGACGTCGCGCTCGACTGGGGCGGCTGATCCGCGTCTGGAACGCTACGTTGTTTTGCCAACGGCTATACGATGCCGAGCAGACGGTTCCGCTTGGTGCGGCGTTCGGCGCGGAGGCGGGCGCGACGGTTGGTCTCGCTGGGCTTCTCGAAAAACTCCCTGCGCCGCATCTCTTTCTTGATGCCGCTGCGCTCGACCAGTTTGCGGAAGCGGCGGACCGCCTCCTGAATGCTTTCGCGTTCGCGAACCGTCAGTTTGACCATGCGTGTTCCGGATCGTCTCAGGCTGGAAAAGGAAATGGCCGCGGACCATCCCGCGGGTACAAGAGTATAAAAATAGTCCTTCGCGGCGTCTATCCGGCATCAGGGAGATCGCGAAATCGCGGGGTATGCCGCGGTTTCGGGGTTTGTCGGCCGCCCCCAAACCGGTCACAATCTGCGGCACGCGAAGCATCAATCGGCAGCCGAATGGAGCGCCAGAACGCATGGAAGACAGTGTTCTCAGCGGGTTCTTCAACATCCTGAACAGCGGCGGAGACCACGAACTGGGCCGCGAAATGATCGTGGCGCTGGTGGCGCTGGTGCTCTTCGTCTTCTCGGCGCCCCGGGGCCGCCGGTGGCTGGCGTGGGGGCCGATCACCCTGCTGCTGCTCGCGCCCGTGCCGCTGGCGGTGGCATGGCTGTTTCCCGATTCCTTCGACGCTCCCAGGATCGCGGCTCTCGGCATTCGCTTCTTCCTGCTGGCGTCGCTCCTGCAGTCGGTGCTGCTGATGGTCGTCGTGTCGGCGTGGGAGCGTATCAGCCGGCCCATACCACGGATCTTTCTCGACGTGCTCCGGCTGGTCACGATTGTGGCCGCGCTGATCACCATCCTTTTCGAAGCAGGCGTGCGGGCCGAGAACCTGTTCACCGGATCGGCGGTGCTGACAGCAGTGCTAGGATTCGCCCTCAAGGACACGCTCGGCAACGTCTTCGCCGGGCTGGCCATCCATGCCGAACAACCGTTCGAACTGGGAGATTGGATTCAATACGACACCAATCCCGCCCACATCGGCAGGGTCGTCGAGATCAACTGGCGGGCCACGAAGGTGATCACCCTCGACGAGGCCTATGTGATCATCCCCAACGGCCAGCTCGCGCAGGCATCGATCCGCAATTTCACCAAGCCCGAGCCCTGGTCACGTCGCTCGCTCTACGTGGTCGCGCCCTACGACGTCTCGCCCCAGCGTGTGCAGCAGACGATCCTCGGTGCCATCCGGGGCAGCTTCGGCGTGCTCGAGCATCCGGCGCCGTCGGTGGTCACCAACGAATTCAAGGATCGGGGCATCGAATACTGGGTCAGGCTCTTCACCACCGACTTCGACAAACGTGACCGCGTGGACGGCATGGCCCGCGACCGGATCTGGTATGCCTTCGCCCGGCAGGGCATCGAGATTCCGGTCGCCACGCAGCAGATCCGGATCACCCAGCTGCCGCCGACCGTCATCGAGTCGGAGACGACGGCCGTCGAGCGACGTGTCAGGAGTCTGCAACGGATCGGTATGCTCGGCCCGCTCACGCCCGAGCAGATTGGCCGGCTGGCAGAGGAGAACGTCGAGCGGGTCTATGCCGCCGGCGAACCGGTGATTCGCCAGGGGGATCCGGGCGACAGCCTGTTCGTGATCATGAGTGGCCGCGTCGAGGTCACGGTCGTTCAGGAAGGGGCGGCGTCCGTGCGGCTGGCCACGCTCGACGAGGGGGACTATTTTGGCGAAATGTCGCTCATGACCGGTGCCCCGCGGTCGGCCACGGTCACCGCCCTCGTCGAAACCCGGCTGCTGGAGGTAGGGCACGAGTCGTTTCGGAGGATTCTCGCGGACCAGCCCAATCTCGTGGAACAGCTCGGGGCGGCGTTACAGGTGCGGGAGAGCGAGCGGGCCCAGGCCATGGCATCGGTCGATCGGGTCCGCCCGGAGTCGCACGACATCTTCCAACGGATCCACGATTTTTTCTCCATGTGAACCTCGTGGTCGTCGGTTATCCTCTTCGGCCAGCTTCGCGCGTCCGCCAACAAAACCATCGATCTCATGCGCATCGAACTGCTGAACTCGACCAACCCCCCATCCGACCTGCAGTTTCTCGTGTCGTTTCTCGTCAACGACGAGGTGGCGATCGACGCCGGGTCGATCGGACTCATGGCCGACCTGCATCGGCAGCAGAAGGTGAAGCACGTCTTCATCACCCATGAACACCTGGACCACGTGGCGACGCTGCCGATTTTTCTCGAAAATGTCTACGACCCGGGGCCGGAATGCGTGGAGTTGCTGGCGTCGCAGGAGGTGCTCGACTTTCTCCATGGCGACATGTTCAACGGCCGGGTCTGGCCCGATTTCATCGATTTGTCACGACCAAACGATGCCTTTGTAGGCATAACGGCGATCGAGCCGCTGCGGCCGATCACGCGGGCTGGGCTCACCATCACGCCCGTGCCGGTGTCGCATGGCGTGGCCACTCTCGGGCTCGTTGTCGATGACGGCCGGACCGCGGTGGCCTTCCCTTCCGACACCGGCCCCACCGAACAATTCTGGGAGCATCTCGCCTCGATCGACCGGCTCAAGGCCGTTTTCCTCGAGGCGAGTTTCCCGAATTCGCTCGCCGATCTGGCCACGATCACCGGACACCTCAGCACCGCCACCTTCGCCGCTGAGATCGGGAAGTTGCCGCGGCAGGTCCGCTGGATTGTGGTGCACCGCAAGGCACGGTATGCGGCCCAGATCGCCAAGGAAATCGAGAACCTCGGGCTGGCCAGCGTGGAGTTGGTCCGGCCCGGTCACGTCTACGAACTGTAGCGGTTGTCAGACCGGGGCTTTTTGCCGCGAGACCTTCCGCCGCTCGTGCTCGGAAAGCAGGATCTTGCGGAGTCGGATAACGGCCGGCGTGACTTCCACCAGTTCGTCCTCCTCGATGTATTCGAGCGACTCCTCCAGTGACATCCGCCGTGGCGGCTTCAGGAGAATGTTGCGGTCGCTGCCGCTGGCCCGCATGTTCGTGAGCTTCTTCTCCTTCGTGGGATTGACGGTCATGTCGTCGCTGCGGGCGTTCTCGCCACAGATCATCCCCTCGTAGACCTCGTCGCCCGGGTCGATAAAGAGATCGGCCCGCTCCTGCAGACCGTCGAGCCCGAAGGCCACGGCCTTGCCCGGGAGCATCGACACGAGCACGCCGTTGGCCCGCCCCGACACATCCCCCTCGAGTTCCCGCCAGGCCTCGAAGCGGTGGTGCATGATGGCCGTGCCCTGCGTGGCGTTGAGCACGCGGGTGCGCAAGCCGATCAGGCCCCGGGCGGGAATCGAGAAGACGGCGTGGGCAAACTCACCGCGTGAGCCCATGTGCACCAGCTGGCCGCGGCGCGAGCCGGTGAGTTCCATCACCGGGCCGAGCTTGTCGTGCGGCACCTCGACGACGAGGGTCTCAAAGGGCTCGAGCGTCTTGTTCCCCTCCTTACGGAGGATGACGCGGGGCTTGCCGACAGAGAGTTCGTAGCCCTCGCGCCGCATCGTCTCGATCAGCACGGAGAGATGCAACAGGCCGCGGCCCGAGACGGCGAACTGCTCCGAACCCTCGATTGGATCGACCCGCAGGGCGACGTTTCGTTCCAGCTCCTTCGCGAGCCGGTCGCGGAGATGCCGGGTGGTGAGGAACTTGCCCGACTTCCCCACCAGCGGCGAGGTGTTGATCCCAAAGACCATGCTCAGGGTCGGCTCGTCGACCGAAAGCCGCGGCAGCGGCCGTGGGTCTTCCGCGGAGCAGATCGTGTCGCCTATCTCCACGTTTTCGATTCCGCTGACGGCGGCGATGTCGCCGGCTGTCGCCTCCTCGACGTCGACGCGGCCCAGTTTGTCGAACACCTGCAGCCCCAGCACTTTCGCATTCACCAGGCCGGCAGCGGCGGTCGATCGCATGACGGAAGCACCCTTGGTGAGCTTGCCAGACTCGATCCGGCCGATGGCGATCCGGCCGACATAGTCGGACCAGCCGAGCGTGGTCACAAGCATCCGCAAGGGAGCGTCTCTATCCACGGCCGGACCTGGGATCTTCTCGAGGACGAGGTCGAGCAGCGCCTCCATCGTTCCCTCCCGCACCGACGGATCGTGCGAGGCAAAGCCGTGACGGCTCGAGGCGTAGACGAAGGGAAAGTCGGCGAGTTCGTCGTCGGCGCCCAGTTCGAGGAACAGCCCGAGGATCTCGTCGAGCACCTCGAGCGGTCGGGCGTCGGGGCGGTCGATCTTGTTGACCACCACGACGGGGCGGAGCCGGCTCTCCAGAGCCTTGCCGAGCACGAAGCGGGTCTGCGGCATCGGGCCTTCAGCTGCATCAACAAGCACCAAAGCCCCGTCCGCCATGCGGAGCACCCGCTCCACCTCACCGCCGAAGTCGGCGTGGCCAGGCGTGTCGATGAGATTGATCTTCACGCCCTTCCATTCGACGGCGATGTTCTTGGCGAGGATCGTGATTCCACGCTCCTTTTCCAGGTCGTTTGAGTCGAGAATCCGCTCCCCGGAAAGCTGGCTGGCCCGAAACTGCCCACTCTGGCGGAGCAGACAATCGACGAGCGTGGTCTTGCCATGGTCGACGTGGGCGATAATGGCGACATTGCGAATGTCGCTGCGGCGGTAGCCGTCGGCGGCGGGCAGGCCATGGGAGGGAGACGCAGGGACGCTGTCAGAAGACATGGAGAATCCGGTGCTTGGAGGGCGGGGGTGAGCGGGGAGGGTGAGGAGAGAGGGGGGGGCTGGAAGCCGCGAAGTCTGCAGGCGGCTGCCAAGGGGGAAACAGTCGATTATTCAGCATCGCCGCAGTGTTGCATAGAGGCGATGAATCAATGCGGCGGGCGTGTCGCCGGCAGAGGCCACCTCGAACGCCGCCCGCAGCGGCGGCTGAACCGATCGATCCGCAAGAGCCCGGGCCGCCAGAGCGGCCTGTTCTCCGGCCTGGTCTCCGAGAAATACGGCCACCAGTTCGTCACCGCCGAGTCGGGCGAGGAGGATTGCTGAGCCTGCGGCCTGCCGCAGCCGTTCGGCAGCGGCATGAAGCACCGCATCGCCAGCCAGGAAGCCATCCCGTTCGTTGACCGCTTTCAGGCCGACGACGTCCAGAATCGTGACGGCCATCAACTGGCGGGCCTCCCCTGCCGCCTTCGGACCCTCAGCGGTTCCGCAGTGTTTGGCGAGGATGGCTTCGAGTATGCCCCGCGGTGCGAGACCGGTGACGTGGTCGTTCATGAATGCCCACAAGGCTGTGGGGAAGCCGGCGGGGCCTCGAGGAGGAAATGGAGACGAAGGGGATCGAACCCTCAACCCCCGCCTTGCAAAGGCGGTGCTCTCCCAATTGAGCTACGTCCCCGGTTTTCTATGGAATGCGCGCGCCAAGATTCGAACTTGGGACCTCTACCTTATCAGGGTAGCGCTCTAACCAACTGAGCTACGCGCGCGGGGCTTGCCCCGCTGGACCTTTACCAACCTACGGCCGCCTTGGAGTGTAGATGCAGGCGGGGCGTTTTCAAAGGGGGCAAGCCTGCTGCGGCGGGGGCTGCTGCAGCTGAAAAATGGGGCAGGCGCAACGCGACGTTCTCGGTAGGTTGTGCGGAAACTCCAACCACACAGGAACGTGACCATGTCGATGAAGCGAGCCGCTGCCGCCAAAGCGTTGTTTTTCCGCGGTTTTCTGCCAGGCATGGTGTCTGGATGCCTGGGGCTCTGCCTCGGAATTGCGGGCCTCTCGGCCTCCGTCGAGGCAGCCGGCCCCACGGTTGAATACGCCCTCGGCCTGCGTCCCAGCCAGAAGGACGTGGACTACGACCGGCCGGAAGGAGAGGCCGCCAAGAACGCCACCATCAAGACCGAGAAGGCGGGGACGGCGTCGGCATTCGTCGTCCGCGGGGCGACCGGCGAGATCCTGAGGATCTTCGCCGACACGAACGCCGACCGCGTGGTGGATCGTTGGAGCTACTACAAGGATGGCATCGAAGTTTTTCGCGACATCGATTCCAATCACAACGCCAAGGTCGATCAGTCTCGTTGGCTCAATTCCGCCGGCAGCAGGTGGGGCGTTGATGAAGACGAAAATGGAGTGATCGATGCCTGGAAGGCGATCTCTGCGGAGGAAGTCTGCCGGGAGCTCGTTGAGGCGATCAAGTCTCGCGACGCGGTGGCCTTCCGGCGGCTCTTGCCCACCAAGGCGGAGCTCGAGGCGGCAGGCTTCGAGGGGCAGCGGCTTGCCGAGTTGCTGGAGCGCGTGGCGGCGGCTCCGGCCGAATTTGCACGCATCGTCGCGTCGCAGAAGCAGCTCGGCCCCGAGGCAAAGTGGAGCACGATGATGACGCCCCAGCCCGCAGGCACGCTACCGGCCGGCAGCGATGGGGTGGCTCGGGACGTGCTTGCCTATGACAACGTCATGGCGATCGTCGAAAGCGGGACTCGCAACGGTCAGCTCTTCGTCGGATCGCTGGTGCGGTGCGGCGATGCGTGGCGGCCGGTGGCAGCGCCGCAGGTGTCGGGCGAACAGGGTGACGTGGCCGAGGCGGTGGGCTTTTTCACGCCCAAGGTGGGGGCTGGCCAGCAGTCCGATGCGGGCCCTCAGTCGAGCGAGCGGCTCAAGCCGTTGCTGGGCAGGCTGCGCGATCTGGAGTCGAAGCTCGCTGCCGCCGATGCCGACGGCCGCAAGAAGCTGACCGAGGAGCAGGTGGCGATCCTCGGGCAGGTTGTCGAGACTGCCGACGCCGCCGAGCGGCCGTTCTGGGTGCGGCAATACGCGGAGACGCTGGCTGCCGGTGTGCAGGACGGCTCGCTCTCCGATGGCACCGCCAAGCTGGAACAGTTGGCCACGTCTGTGGCTGCGGATGAGTCGCTGGCCGGGTTTGTCGTGTTTCGCCTGGCGCAGGCTCGATATGCCGCCAACATGCAGCAGCCGGGCGTCGATGTCGACAAGGTGCAGGCTGCCTGGATCGAGGAGTTGCAGGCTTTCGTTGCCAAGTATCCCGCCTCGCCCGATTCGGCCGAGGCGATGCTGCAGATGGGCATCGCCGACGAATTCTCCGGCAAGGAGCGGGAGGCGCTCGATCGCTATGCCGCGATCATCAAGAATTTTCCGGAATCTGTTCCCGCGCGGAAGGCTCGGGGGGCGGCCCGTCGGCTGGAGAGCGTGGGCAAGCCGCTGGCTCTCTCTGGCATGGCGATCGATGGCAGGCAGGTGTCGCTCGAATCGCTGCGTGGTACGCCAGTGCTCGTGCACTATTGGGCCACATGGTGCGAGCCGTGCAAGGTCGACATGGCGCAGATCCGCGAATTGGCCGCGAAGTATGGGCCTAAGAAGTTTGCCGTCGTCGGGATCGCGCTCGATTCCGACAAGCAGCAGCTGGAGAAGTTTTTGAAGGCCAAGCCGATCGCGTGGCCGCAGCTCCATGAGGCGGGTGGCCTCGATGGCCGTCTGGCTGAAGAACTCGGGGTGTTGACGCTGCCGACGATGATCCTGCTCGATGCCGAGGGCAAGGTCGTCGACCGCAACGTCGTGATCACCGAACTGGAGAAGAAGATCGACGCGTTGCTGGAAGGCAAATGACCGTGGCGGGGCCGGGCGAGGCGAGCCTGAAGCGGAAACTGGCTTTGCAGAGCTGGTGGTTGGTCCACTAGTGTGCTGGCATGTTTCTTTTTGCACTCGCCGTCAGCCCGCTGCTTTGCACGTTGGCCGTCATTCAAGTTCTCGGAATCGCGGCTGCCGCCGCTGCCAGGCTGACAGAAGGTACCCGGTATGAACGGGGCGGTCAGTGGCTCTGCCTCCTGTCGCTCGTCGTCGTCGGGGGAGTGTGTGGCTGGAGCCTGCAGTTCGGGCCTGGGTCGAGCGCCGCGTGCGCCGTGACGCTCACGCTGATGACACTCATCGCCATCGTCGATTTTCGGTAGCTGGTTTCGAGCCGCGTAGCTCTGCGAGGGTCGACGACGCGGCCTGGGATGCGACGCCTCGCCTGGCCCTCCGCTTCAGCGAGCCGTCCTCCTTGCCTGGCCGCCGCAGGCTTCCTGGCTTGTCGGCGTTTTCGTTGGGCGCGGAAAAAAACTCCCCTTCGGCATGATCGTGCGCCGAAAAGACTCCGGGGCAGAGGTCGGGCATGCGTGCCTGACACTTTCCTGAAGGGCCTTCAGCAGCTTTTGTGCGGGCCGCAGCCGCATCGATCCAAGGAGCCATGCATGTCCATTCTGAGATCCGCATTCGTGATGGCCGTGGTCGGCACATCGTTCGTCCTGCCGGCGGCACGGGCCGATGATCTGGCGGGGTCCGTGGCCGCGAAGCTGCGGGAATCGGGGTCTTTGGCCGGTTATAGGGTCAATGTGAAGGCGAAGTCGGGCACCGTGTGGCTCGAGGGCCGGGTTGCTGATCAGAAGCAACTGGCAGCCGCCGTGAGCCTTGCTGAAAACACTCCTGGCGTGGAGCGCGTGGTCAATCGGCTCGCCATCGGCAAGCAGGCCGAGTCGGCCGGAGGAACGCCGGCGTTCAGCATGCCCTCCTCGGCGTGGGGAGTGGTCGGCATGCCCTCGCCGGTAACGGCGAAGAATGGCCCGGTGTCCGCCGCAGCGGCGAAATCAGCGGCAGACGCATCCCAGTCGGCCCCGCGTGGTCTGCTCGCCTTCGGCGGCCAGGAAGCGCCGGTGCAACTCGCCCAGGCGCTGGCTCCCACCGCGCGGCCGCAGAGCGGCGCCGGCGGCCGCCCAACACCGAATTCTCCACGTCCTCTCGCCATGACGTCGGCGCGGTCCATGCAGCAGCCTCGCTCGCAGCCGATGCCTGGGCAGGGTCGCGATCCCAGGACGGCCATGCGTGGCCCCGTGCAGCGAACATCGATGCGGGGCGGTATGGCGGCGGATCCGATGCATCTGCCATCGCCCAACGGGTATGAGGGTCCTGTGGCTGATGGCCAGATGGTGCCCGGTTCCATGCGGGTCTCCGAAGGTGGGCCCGTGAATGGCGGCATGCCTGACGGTGGCTATGCCAGTGGCGGTCAGGCTGGCACGGGTGGCTATGCCAGCGGCGGCCCCGGGTATTCCGGAGGCCCGATGCCCATGGGCGGCACCGGTGTCGGCATGCCTCCGATCCCCGGCCGTGGTGACGGCCCCAACATGCCCAACTACGCATGGCCCAGCTACGCTGCCTCGCCCAACGTGGCTGCCGTGCAGTATCCGACCCAGTATTCCCCGACGGCCTGGCCTTACATCGGTCCGTTCTATCCCTATCCGCAGGTGCCGCTGGGCTGGCGCCGGGTTTCGCTCGAGTGGGACGACGGCTGGTGGTGGCTCGACTTCGACGAGCGGCACGTCCACAGCCACCATCGCTAGGCTGGAACGGGCAGCCGCTAGGCTGGGACAGGCGGCCCTGGGGCCCCACCCGGATCGCACAGAACCACTCCCCCGCAGGCGCGGGGGAGTGGTTTTTTCATGCGCGGTCGTCTTCCGCTGACCGTTCTTCTCTTCCCAATCCGGAAATTCCGCAAGTTGGGAGGCCGCAGAGTCGATACATCCTGCAGGGTCGGTCTACTGACCGCCGCCCGATCACCGCAGGAGGTTTTGTCCATGAAGGCTCGAGCACGGTTCGTCTCGCTGGCATTGGCTGTGGCGGTGGTTTCTGCGACACAGAGCGGCTGCTTCTGGCTCGCCTCTCATGGACCGAATCTCGGCCCCCTGGCCTTCCCGATTCCCGTGCCGGTCTACATTCAAAAGCAGAAGGAAGACCAGTTCTGGAATTACGAACGCTATGAGCGATCGCCGGTGTTGGGACCGATCCCGCCCGGTGGACCGTGCGAAGCCACCGACGAACCGAGCGACGACGAGGTGATGCGGGCGCTCGAGAAGGCCCGTCCCGTCCAGGGCAACTGGCCGTTCCTCTATGAGATCCAGCGGAACCGGGTGCGGATCTCGAAGTGCAAGCTGGCTGACTACATGGATCCGCCGCGCCACTATCCGCTCGCCGGGCCGGCGCAGCTGCACCACGCCCATTACAAGTGCACGATCTACTTCCAGGAAGTGAAGCGGATTGGGTGGCCGGTGCCCCACACGCTGGTTGATGAAGACTGCCAGGAAGTGGTGTACATCGACCACGACCATCTCCACATGGTCGGCGATGTCGACACCGGCTGCGACGCGAACTTTTAGCCATACGCCTGCGGGGCCGTCCATGGCCCGCCGTGCTCACGCAGGCCTCTCTCCCATGACAACACGAGGGCAAACCATCTCCGCGCGGCAGTTGCCACAGCCGGTCCGCTCCGCGTGGGTGCACGGTCTTCTTTTCGTCGTCGCAGGTGTGCTGCTGCCTGCAGTCGCGCATGCCCAGCAGGGACCGCGGGCGTGGGCTGGCTCGGATGCCGCTCAGGCCGGCGGTCGCGACGCGGTCCGCATGGCGGCGGCTCCGACATCACCCGCCGGAGCGTCGCCCGCTGCGGCACCGGCTGCCGGTGACACGCTCATCCCCACGGGCAATCTGTTGGCGACGATCCGCGACGGCGGCATTCTCATGGTGCCGCTGTTGGGCTGTTCCTTCGCGCTGGCCGTGTTTGGCATCGAGCGGCTGGTGAGCCTGCGGACGGGGCGGGTGGTGCCGCGGCTGTTCGCTACACGGTTTATCGAGCAACTGCAGACGCGGCAGATCAGTCGCGGCGAGGCGCTCGATGCCTGCGAGGAAAATGGCAGCCCGGCCGCGAAGGTGTTTGCTGCCGCCGTCCGCCGCTGGGGCCGGCCGGCCGTGGAGATCGAGCAGGCGGCCATCGATGCCTGCGAGCGGGAGGTAAACCACCTTCGCCGCTACCGGCGTGTGTTCAACGGCGTGGCCACCGTGGGGCCGCTGCTCGGGCTCCTCGGCACGGTGTTTGGCCTGATCCGCTCGTTCAACGACGTGGCCGGTGCCGGCGCGATGGGGCGGCCCGACCTCTTGGCCCGCGGGTTTGGCGAGGCCCTGATCACAACCGCGATGGGCCTGCTCGTGGCGATCCCCGCGATGGTGCTCCACTGGTTTTTCACCAGCCGCGTCGACCGGCTCGCGATGCGGCTCGATGAAACCTGCCAGCAGGTGATCGACGAGATTTCGCAGGAGGCGCTGGGCGAGACGAAACGCCGCGCCGCAGGGTGAGCCATGCCGCTGGTACGCCTCTCCGACGACGACGATCCGGCGCCGAACCTCGCGCCGATGATCGACGTCGTGCTCGTGCTCACGATCTTCTTCATGTGCGCCACGAAGTTTTCGGGCGATGAGCGGAAGTTCGACCTCGATCTGCCCGAGGCGGGCAGTGCCGCTGCGGTGGATGGTGCCCGCCCGGAGGTCCTGGAGGTGGAGGCGTCGGGTGGGCTGCGGCTGGCGGGCGACGATGTCGCGATTGCGGATCTCGCAGCGACGCTGGCGGGATTGCGTGCCGGCAGGCCCGATCTGGCGGTGATGATCCGTGGCGAAAATGCCGTGCCGCACGGACGGATGGCGGAGGTCTACGAGGCCTGCCGGACGGCGGGCGTGACCAGGGTGGCGATCTCGGTGCGGCCGAAGCTGGCCGCCGGTGGCACCATCAGAAAGTGATGGTGGCCGGCCATGCACACAAGCGGACTCGTCTGGGCAGTGCTCGCTGCGGGGGCAGCGGTATCGCTGGCCGTGATCGTACGGACGAAATGGCTGCAGTCGCACACGCTGCCGAAATGCGTGCTGCTGTCGGTGGTGCTGCACGCGGTGGTGGCGGCGGTCTGCAGTTGTCTCGGGGGCCTGTCGCCGGCCTCGTGGGGGCGGAGCGACAGCGGCCCCATGACGATGGTGGTAGTGGCGGCCGAGGATCCGGCTGAGGATCGTGTGCTGGCCGCTGACGGTTCGACGATCGTGGCGGAGCCTGTCGCGGATGACATCGAAGTGGCCGGCCTGGAGGCAGCCACTCGCAGCGCGACGGCTGAAGAACCGGTCGCTCCGCCGGTGGATCACGTGCCACTGCTGGAGGTGGCCAGAGAGGAAGAGACCGAGGAAGAACCCCATCCCGAAGCGTTTGAGCAGACGACGCAGACGGCGCTGGCGGCTGCGGAGGCGGCACCAGCGTCGGCCATCGTGGACCACTCCCCTGCCCCGCCGGCGGCTGGCGGGGCGGCCGCTCCGAGCCACATACCACCAATCTATGCCGACCGCGTGGCAGGCCGGCGGTCTGCGGCTGCGGCGGCGCGAGGCGGTTCGGTGGAGACCGAGCGGGCGGTGCAGGCGGCGCTCGCCTGGCTGGCGGCGGCGCAGTCAGCGGATGGACGATGGAATGCCGCCCGCCACGGAGGTGGTGAGGAGCGATCGGTGCCGGGGCATCATCGTCATGGTGTGGGGGCCAAGAGCGATCACGGCGTGACAGGGCTCAGCTTGTTGGCGTTTCTGGGAGCAGGCAACACGCACCGGGAGGGGCCCTATTCGGAAGCCGTGGCCCGCGGCATCAGGTTTCTCGTGGACCGCCAGCGGGCAGATGGCTCCCTTGCGGGCGACGCCGAGTTTTTCGCCTCGCTCTACTGCCATGGCATGGCCGCGATCGCCCTGGCGGAATGCTGCGCGATGACTGGCGACGCGGCGCTGCGACAGCCGCTCGAGAAAGCGGTGGGATACACGCTCTCGATGCAGAGCCCGAGCACCGGCGGCTGGCGGTATGCCGCGGGCGACAAGGGCGATACCAGCCAGTTGGGCTGGCAGGTGATGCTGCTGACAAGCGGCCGGCAGGCCGGCCTGACGGGGATGGAGTCTGCAGAGTCTCGGGCGCGGACATTTCTCCAGAGTGTCTCGTCGGGCCGGGCTGGTGGGCTGGCAGCCTATCGGCCTGGCGAGCGACCCACTGTGGCGATGACGGCCGAGGCCCTGGTGTGCCGCCTGTTTCTCGGCATGCCGGCCGACCATCCCTGCGTGGGTGAGGCGGTTGAGCTGTTGGCGAGATCGCCTCCGGAAACCCGCAGCCCCAACGCCTATGCCTGGTATTACGCCACGCTGGCGTCATTTCATGCGGGTGGTCCGCAGTGGGAGGCATGGAACAGGCAGTTGCAGGCAGCGCTTCTGCCGCTGCAACGCCGCGAGTCGAGCGGGCTCGACGGGAGTTGGGATCCCGATCCTGTCTGGGGCGGTCATGGGGGACGCGTGTACGCGACGGCCATGGCTGCGATGACGCTCGAGGTCTATTACCGGCATTTGCCGATGCATCGGCAGACACTGCCGATCGCCGGCGTTCCCAGCCAGCCACCGCGGTGAATCCACCCACCGCGGTGAGTCCAGTCGGTTTTCGCGGCACAATCGGCATCATCCTGGTGACAGGAATTTGACCCACAGACCTGCGGGGTTAGACTTGGATTGCTAGAACCTTCCTTCAGCATGGAGAGCCATCACGTGACCCCGCAACTTGCATTCATGGGCCTCGGTACGGTCGAGTTGATGATCGTTGCCGGCGTGATCCTCCTTCTCTTTGGTTCGCGGCTGCCGAAGGTGATGCGATCGCTCGGCGAAGGGATCGTGGAATTCAAACGTGGCGTGCAGGGGGTCGAAGATGATCCGCACGCATCGCATACAAGTCATGGCGACCGCGCCCACGATTCCGGTCGTGTGGAGAGCCATCGCTGAGTTGGCGGCTGGTTTCTGCGACGCACTTCCATCAATAAAGTCTGAGGTCGGCATCGATGTTTGGGCTTGGTCCTCTTGAGATCGTCGTGATCGGCGCGTTGGCCGTGATGCTCTACGGCAAGAAACTGCCGGAAGTGGGGCGGTCGGTGGGCCAGAGCATCGCCGAACTGCGGAAGCAGTGGGCCACGATCTCCCGCGACCTCGACGTGTCGGCCCATCTCGAGGGCCGCGACGTGCGGCCGGCCCGGCCGGCCCGGCGGTTTGACGACGATGTTGTCGGGGCCGGGAGTGTATCGGCGCCCCGGTTCGACCCGCCTGCTGATCCGCCCACGGCGTGAGGGCGGCGCATGCGGTCGTCGCGAGACCGGGCAGATTCTCGTGATGTTCGAGATGGTCGCGTTTGAGCAGGGTGGTCGTTGCGTCATCGTGCCAACAAAAAACCCCGGCGCTGCGAGGGGACGCATGCCGGGGCAAATCGCACCGGCGTATGTGGCCGTCGATGCGAATACACCTTTTACGGGAGCCACGGTGGGATGGTTCGGTGACCCGATTGTTTGCCATGGGGCGGTATATTCGCCACTTTGCGCACGTCGTGTGTGGATGTAGACTGACGAAGGTCGATGAAGATTCCGTGCCGGGAAATGTGGTGTTTTCGAACGTCCGCGACCCGTTTCGGGCAGCTAGCTCAGTTGGTTAGAGCGCTACGTTCACACCGTAGAGGTCACAGGTTCGAATCCTGTGCTGCCCACTTGCTCAGTTTCAAGAACTGGCGTGATTCCCGATGAACCCGCGGTAACCCAAGTGGTGGCCGCGGGTTCTGGCGTTTGGTGCGGCTCCGTGCCGGAACCTTCGGGAACGTGCTGCGCTGCAATCTGCGCTGTTGGTGCGCTGCAATCTGCGCTGCACTTCGAACCGGCTCCGCTGCCCGCCACCACGTCCTCAAAGTGATGCTCCCTGGCCTGGAGGTAATGGGCCGCCGCCACGTTTGGAGAGTGCCCCAGCCACTTGGCAACCACATGCGCCGGATACTTCTCCACCCAGTCGGTCGCACAGGATGCTCTGAGATTCTGGAGGAGCCGCGGCCAGGGTTTGTAGCCAGCCCGGATGATGATCTTCTCCAGGGTGGTCCTCAGGTTCACGCTGCCACGGCTGGCTAATGGTGCCACCAGGGTGTCTCCTGGGGCCGCACGATCAAAAGCCTCGGCTAGAACTGCCCGCAGTTCGGGAGTGATTGGCACGACGCGAACGGCATGATCTCCGCCGTGATGTTCCGTCTTTTTTGATCGAACCGTGAGCCTGCCCTTTTCCCAGTTCACATCTGCCCAGTTGATCGTCCCAACCTCTGACGGGCAGCGTAGCCCTGCGTATCGAGCCAGCGCCACCACCAGTCGCCAGTCGATCGATGGGCAGGCCTCCAGCACGGCCTTGGTTGTCGGTTGGTCAATGTAGAAGGCTCTGGCCGGATTTGTCTGGGAGCCAATTCGTAGGCTCTCAAATGGGCTCTTTTCGAGCCAACCCCATCGTGCCGCTCGTCGGAACATCTGTTTCGCCACGGCCACCCGTTTTGCGACGGTTGGGGGTGACAGCCTATTGTCCACAGTAGTTCTTTTCTTACGGCCCCCTTTCGCGTCAGTGGCAATCGACACCTGCCAAGCATCGGCGGAGGCAGCCGTGATGGTAGTGATTGGCTTCTGGGGGCCGTAGAAGGCAACGAGGCTGTCTAAAGTCTGTTTGTAGGCGGCCAACGTAGCCGGCTTCACGGAAGCCCGCTGCTTGAAGGCCTCAATGAGTTCCTCCAGTGTTACCGCCATCGTCGCATCCCTCGGCGGCACCAGGCCTGCCTTGGTCAGTTTCCTGTAGGCCTTGTCGGGTAGGTTTCGTAACCAGTTGGCGAGTTCCACATCGTGGGCCACGCCAGCGGTCTGATTGGCAACCAAGGCCTCCACCCGTCGCAGCCATTGATCAGCGGCCTTTCGGCTGCACGATCCCAGGTAAACCGCTTGCCGGTCACCAGCACCGTCTACGAACAGGACCCTGAAAGAGTTCCGCCCATTTGCCCCCCTGCCCTTATCTCGGCAAAGACTCGCCATGTCTTACTTCCTCCCGGTTCGTGGTTTGGTTTCCGTGGCAATCTTCAGTCGAAGGTAGTGGCCGATGGAATCGATGGCTTCCATGGAAAGCCCCCGTTTGCCGTTGACGAATAGTGCCAGTGTGCTTTGGCCTACTCCCGTCTCTTTGGCAATCCGGTACCGGCTTATGCCACAGTTGGCTATGGCCAGTCGTAACTGATTCGTCAGGCTATCGTGATTCTTGGCCATGCTGGCATCCTACCCCATTACTTTTCATAGCGCAAACTACAGGTCTTATCTTTTGGATCAAGGTGCCCCGGGTGAGAAGCCACTAGCATCTTCGTCACCCGGGGCCAACGTCTGGGCAGCCTAGAACGGGATTTCATCGTCCTCGGATGCAGGCGACAGATCACCGTCACCAACCTGATCCACATTCCATTCATCGACCACGGCATCAAAATCCAGCGACGGGACAGGCTCAGCTTCGTCGGTCGTGCTGATCCGGATCAGCCGCTTCCGCTCCTTGCCACTGCCCTTCTCAAAGACGGTGTCGATCCCGTCAGTCTCCAACTGTGGGATGAGGCGTTTGAGCCGCCCCTTCACGCCGTTTGGCTTTGGCCAATCTCTTGGTCGCGGTCCCTGGTCCATGGGCCATAGTTCATTGAGCAACTCGGTGGCCGTGCCCTCCCACAACGAGCGATCTAGGGCTAGTTCCTTCACCGCCACCCCGAAGGAGTCCCCATCAAGAACGTCCTGGGAAATCTCCCGCTGATGGTGGAGAAATGCCCCCAACGCCCCCTCAGTGATCCCGGCATCGTCGGCGGCGGCAAGGACCTTGCCGAAGTCCGCCATCCTGGGCAATGAGGGTGGAGCGACCGTCGGGAGGCTGCCCAAGGTCTCGACCATGGCATCGAGAAGGCCGCCAAAAACATCTGGTAAAAGCGAGGCCTTAAGGCCATGCAACTGCTTTTCATCGAGCCGCTTTCCTGGCGGAATTGGGGCTAATTCAAGCCGGAATAATCGCTCACCCAAATCTCCCCGAAGTGCCCCGGCATCAATGGAGGTCAGGATCACCACGTTTCGGATCGCCCTCACGACGACGTCGCTGTTGGTGTAGAGCCGACGTCGAATGGAGGCATCACCCGTCACGGCCTTGCACAGGAGGTCGCTGAGTTCGGCACTGATCATGCTCACGTTGTCCAAGATCATGCCCCACCGATTCTGGGCAGTCTCGTGCCATCGATCAGCATCGCGAGGAAGGTGCCCACGGGGGACGGTCGATGGGTCGATCAGATCAAGTAACGTCTCTGCGAACCAACTCTTGCCCGTTCCCTGGGTGCCGGACAGGAACAAGATGGGGTGTGGAATATCGGGCACGTATGCCGCGATCAGCCATCCGATCAGGATTGGCCAAGCCTCGTCAGAGATATTGATCAGCCTGCGAAGTTCTTCGAGATTGCCGCCTCTCGCCGGGATCGGTAGGGGGGCCGTGAGGGCCGTCCTCCTGAATAGCACGGGGGAACGGTCTTCGACTTCCCACCCGACACCCGGGTTAACGACGACAGCACGGCCCGATTTGTCCCCAAGGTCGATGATGAGGCTGTTACCGTGCCTAGCTACCCGAAGGTGAACCTCCTCAACGGTCTCGGCTTGAGCCTCTCCCTGTAACACCGTGATGGCGTTGGCGAGAGCGGCCTGAGTGGGCACCGCCTTGTATTGCCGCCGGTAGTCAGCGGCCAGTCGGGCCTTGAGATCGTCGGCACACTCCTTAAGCAGCACCGCGACGTTCGGGCCGTTGAGAGGCACTGCGAACGGCTCACCCTTCTCGGTGACACCGAAGCGATGGCTCTTGAGAGCGAGGCTCACAATGAGGTCGGCCGCCGCCCCTTTCTTTTCCGACTGGGGGCCGGGCTGGTTCCTATTCTTCAGTTTCTTGGGACGGATGTCGTTTCCCGGATCGCTTGGATTGATTGCGCTCATGTCCGCACCGCCTCTCCGGTGCCCTTGCCTTCTGTGGCATGAGCCTCCAACCACTGATTGATGGTGGACACGGGGTAGCGAACAGTGCGGCGTTTGCCGGTTCCCAGCCGGACGCAGGGGATCGCGCCGATCTTGGTGAGGGACCAGAGAAACCGTTCAGAAACGCCAAGCATTCGGGCAGCCTCCCTGGGCCGGAGCGCCAGGGAGGAACGGGTATCGGGTGTCAAACTCATTGGAACTTTCCTTTGGAAGCTGGGGCTTCGAATTGAGGCCCCTTCAACCATGCAGAAACGTTCCGTCATGCGCAATTTCTTGCGACATTGATCTAAATCAAGTGGTGAACAACGTCCTTTTTTTGAAGGGATTGTGCTTCTGATAAATTTTCATCGTGTTCCTCTTCCGTGCGCGAAACAGTGGAACGCATGTCCTGGAACGGCTTTTGCCGACCTATCCCTCGCATGGGTTTGTCCCCAGCCAGCTTCTCAAAAATATTGCTGAGGAAGCTATAGTCCTTGCTGACGCAAGCCTTCACGTACTGACGGTAGTCGCCAAAAATACGCTTGAATAATCGCGAAGCAGTTGGCTTGCCGGCCCCGACCTTCCGCGCCAGTCCGCTGACGGTTATCGGCTCCGTTTTCAAGTCACCGTTGCTGTTGTAGTTGTGGTGCGTCAGCAACGCCGCCACCAACAGAACCCGTTTACTTTGAGGCGATTCGATGGGCTGGCCTCTGCGAGTGCTCCTGTTCCGGCGAGGAGTGGGTACTGCACCACTTGCCCCAACAGACGGATTTTTCCCTGAATTCCTTCGGGATCGAGCCTGGTTGTAAAAGTCCACGTGCCGTCGCGGGTATTCCTCGTCAATTCGTTTCAGGAGGGCAGCCTCGGCGGCGGTGAACTGACTCACCTGCAACTGACTCCCCTCCCAATCCGGTGGCATGGAAAGTCGTAGCTCTTCCAGGGCGGACGATAGGACGGTCCGGACGACCGTTTTCAGACTTTCCAGATTCTCAACGCAATACGGGTTTGGCACTGGTTTGTCGGGATCGGCCTCGACCTCAAGCAACCGAGATTTGGCGTGTCGCTCATCGAACTCCAAGGCGACGTCGATCACAGAGTTCGCCTCTTTCAGGACACGGCACACATCGAGCGGCCGGACGTCCAGTACGGTGCTCTTAAACCGTGTCGATGAAACAAACCTGTTGCCGGCAGTCACCAGGGCTTTCCCCCTGGCTTCGGACGAGTAGAGACTGTCCACGCTCTCCGTGGTGTTCATGATGGTTTCCTTGTTGAGTCGAGGCCAGTCACGACGGCCGGACGGGGAAACCTTCCGGCCTGACCGTCGTGACTGCATGAGTCTGATGCAGTGGCCGCCGCACCAAACACCCCGAAATAATGAGTGGCACCCGAAAGTGGCACACTCAACGTCTAGTATATACCTATGTTCAGTTCTGGGCTACACTTAGGCCTTGCGGGTGCAGATCAAAAAAATCCTTTTCGCCGAAGGTGTCAAAGCCCAATGACGTCCCAATCACCCCCAGCACCAGATACCAACCGCATCTGTAGCCACTGCCTTGATCGGAAGCCGGTGGAAGACTTCCGGCTGCGTTACCGGAACCAACCAGTTCGGTTAAGCCAGTGCCGGGACTGCCACAATCGGGTAGAGCGGGAGAGGCGGGCGGCTCACCGCCAGAAGATGACCCGTAAGGAGTTGGCCAAGGCTCTCACCAAGGTGAAGAACCAAAGGTCAGACCTACAGGTCAAAGCCCTATGTCGGGAGATGATGGAGCGACTTGGAGGCCTGAAGGGTATAGCGGAGGCTTGGGGCCGATCCCTTGACCAAGACCTAGGCCGGGGAGGCTATGCCGCCTTCCGACATCTGGAGGCCATCCTGAGACTCACCCAATACTGCGAACAGAACAGGCCCGACTATGGGGCCATGACGGACGAGGAACTGGAGAGGGCCATTGGGGAGCTTGGTGGCCAGTTAGAGGCTCCGTGATCAATTCCCTGTCGGCACCAAAAGACACCGGGCCGGGCACCTTGCGATGACCAGCCCGGTTGTGATTCGTCACTGGAGATCGTCGTTCAGGCAGCCAGAGTGGGAGCCAAGCCACGCCGCCGACGACGCCACATCTGCCAGCCGCCACAGGCGAGCCCAGCAAGGACCATGGCATACGTCGAGGGCTCAGGCACCACGACGAGGTCGCCTGTGCCGGCGGTGAAAACCAGCCGCTGATGGTTCGTGGTCCATGACGATGTCCAGACGCCACCCACATGATCCGAGTCGGAGAAGATAAGGCCGGCGTATTCCCCTGTCGCGCTCAATCCGACTGCTGCGAAATCACCGATGAATGGCGATGAGAAATTGCTGAACAGATGAAACGTCGTCCCGTTTGCGTAACTGCCCGACATGACAAGGTCCAAGCTGCCGCCGTACGTCAGCCCACCCGTCCCTGTGCCAACGACTTGGTCATAGAGACTCGCCGACGTACCGGAGATTTCCATGAGCGTGTGCGAGCCGGCCAACAGCGAGAGCGATCCCACCGTCAAGACGCCGGGACTGTTGCCGGGGGCCAGGGTGCCCGACGACGCCACTGTGACGTTGCCCAGAATCCTGCCGCTGCCGCCGAGGAGGCCGCCGGCATTCACCGCGACGGCCGTGTTACCGAGTTGGCCGTTGACGAGCATCTTGCCGGCGTTGATCGCAGTCGCGCCGGTGTAGCCGTTGCTGCCGGAGAGCGTGAAGGTTCCGGTGCCGGCCTTCGTGAGGCCGCCAGAGCCACTCAAGATGCCCGAGTAGTTCGTGCTCGTGTTGTCGTTGCCGGTGGAGAGCGTGGCGGAGCCGAGAGCGACGTTGAATCCGCCGGCGAGAGAACCGACCGCCTCGTTGCCACCGAGGCTGAGGCTGCCGCCCGAAGTACCGGTGAGGGCGACCTGATTGCTCGTGAACCGACTGGCAGAGCCGAGCGTGAGTGTGCCGGCGTTGAGGCTGACGGAGGTGGCGTCTGTCGTGCCGTTCAAGTTCGAGTTGGCGGTCACCGTCATCGAGCCAGCGCCAAGGTTGCTTGCCACCGTGCCGCCGCCAATCGCGTAGGTCGCGGCGGTGAGTTTGCCGGAACCGAAGAGGGAGCCGCTGGTGATCGTGAAGCTGGCGACCGTGTCGTTGTAGCTGCCGAGGTTCAACCCACCGCCGGCCACCGTCACCGCAGTCGAGTCGGAGAGGACGTTTGAGGCACCGTACGAGAGCACGCCGGCATTGACCGCGGTTGCGCCCGTGTATCCGTTGCTACCGGAGAGCGTGAGCGTGCCGTCGCCGAGTTTCGAGACTGCGCCCGTGCCGCTGATGATGCCCGAGTAGGTCGAGTCATCGGAACGGTTGAAGATGAGTGTGCCGTTGTTCGTGAGCGTCGACACGCCGAGCACGCCGGTCGTGCCGCCGACGCCGATCTGGAGCGTGCCGCCGGAATTCAGATTGATGGTGCCGTAGGTGCCCTTGGAGAGCGTGCCCGACACCGACACGAGGCCGCCTGACATGGTGAGCGTGCCGGTGCCACTCGAGCCGACGGTGAGGTTGCCGCTGTTGGCCCACGTACCGCTCGACACATTGGCAGTGCCGACGCCGCCGACATTGTAGCCGATATAGCCGGACGCGTTGTTGACATAGCCGCCAGTGACGTTAAGCGTGCCAGTGCCTTGGGGGCCCACCGTGAGGTTGCCAGCGCTGGCCAACGTGCCGCTCGACACCGTGGCCGTGCCGACGCCGCCGGGGTTATAGCCGAGATAAGCACCACTGGAACCGGCGCTGACATAGCCGCCAGTCACGTTGAGCGTGCCAGTGCCTTGTTCGCCCACCGAGAGGTTGCTAGCGTTGGCCCATGTCCCGCTCGACACCATGGCCGTGCCCACGCCGCCGCCTTGACGGCCGATATAGCCGGACCCGTTGCTGACATAGCCGCCGGTCACTGTGAGCGTGCCCGTGCCGCTGTAACCGACGATGAGGTCCCTAGAACTATTGTTGGCCCAGGTGCCGCTCGACACCGTGGCCGTGCCGAGGCTGCCGGCGTTATAGCCGAGATAGCTGGCCCCGCTTTGGACACTGCCGCCAGTCACGTTGAGCGTGCCTGTGCTGCTGCCGCCTACCCAGAGGATTGCAGTTGCACTTGCGGAACGAATCTGCAACAGCCCTGAGGACACGGTCGTGGTCATGTCAAGAAGGACGGTATTTCGGCCTCCCGACGCGCTGGTCAGGTTGAGTGTGCCGGTGTTCGTCAGCGCGAGCGTGCCGGTGCCCGAGATCGTGCTGCTGATCGTGAGGGCTGCCGTTTGATTGAACTGCAGCGTGCCGTTGGCGGTGACGTTGCCCGTGACGGTGGCGCCGTTGTTCAGGAGCACCGTGTCGCCGGGATTGATCGTGTCGCCCGTGAAAGTGTTCGAGCTGCCGCCACTGCCGTAGGTGGTGGTCGTCTGGGCACGTGCCGACGAAGCACCACCGAGTAGGCAGGCCAATGCAACGACAAAACGGACAAAAGATTTCGAGGCGGTGCATGCCATGGTCATGAGTCTGCTTATTTCGATTCCCTAAGCGATCGAATCGCCCGGTGTGGGGGTTATTCCGAAATCAATCCGCGATCTTCTACCCCCCCCCCCCCCCCGCT
>Ga0214919_10000740_pt1 | contig 55969 bp, 59 predicted proteins | sample LL1503_MetaG_FD_177994 | JGI IMG/M metagenome (GOLD analysis project Ga0214919, IMG submission 177994) | Freshwater microbial communities from Lake Lanier, Atlanta, Georgia, United States - LL-1503 | ecosystem: Environmental > Aquatic > Freshwater > Lake | place: USA: Georgia | collected... | reverse complement strand
TTGTGTAATTGTTGTCATAACGAATTGGAACATTTTTTAGAAAGACCAAGTCAAAAACCAAAATATAAGAAAGAAAATAAAACAGAAATATGTCATGGAGTATTACGATGTCAATCGGTTAAGCATAATTGCGAAATAATTCATAACAGAGATAAGAATGCTGTGCAAAATATGTTGAATATAGTAAGTTCTGTATTAAATACAGGAAAACGACCAGACGCATTTTGTAGAGTAATAAATTCTTAAACTTCATATCCGTTTCAAGACGGATACTAACCAAATTTTTACATTTTTTTTGCTTTTTTTTCGTCGTTAAGTCGGCGTTTTAAATGTGCAAAGGTGTAAAATAAAATAGATTCATTTTGTATAAATGGTTTTTACAACTTTTTCCGAAACGTCAGGTAAAATAACTAATAATTATTCTGACAAATCAACGTCTACTGCAACGGCAACCGCGTCTTCAACCTCGCAAGGTGATTCAGATCTTGAATCTTTAAATCATTCATCAAAAATATCAGAAAATATAGTTACAGATATTCTTATACAAAACAATTTAGATAAAAAAAAAATAGAAAGCTGTGAATTGTTATTAAACGTGAAATCAAAAGTTATATCCTCTCCTGTTCCTCCAATTATCCCACCTGAAAATATAAATACTATTTTGATTGTATGTGATGAATTAGTTAGTTACGATAATTTGCCTGAAAAAATAAAAAATTTATTACCAGGCTACCAAGCATTTTCAAAATTGGGTATTGAATTTACAAACATTCATAACAATAGACAAGATTGCAGTCCATCGCGTTCATCTTTTATTACAAGTTATTTAGATACAGGAATTTCAGATAACATCGATCAAACATGGCAATATAATTCAATACCTAACTTACCAACATATTTAGACACAATGGGAAAATCTTTTAAAAAAAATGATTTTACAACTGCTTATTATGGAAAAAATCATATTCAAAGCAGTATTGCAACTGATTATAATTTTATTCCAGCATTTAACACAAATTCCCGAGGATGTATGAAAGAATACGGGTTTGATATTTTTAATACATATGGGGATAGTTATTATTATAACAACGCAGGTTATTTTAGTGATAATATTGCATTAGAAATTAAAGTAAATGACCAATTAGATGAAGTAGATTATATAGATTCAACTGGCAAATATATTGGTATTTTACCATTTTTAAAGCAAAGACAAATAGACCAAAAACCTTATTTTTTATCTTGTCATTTTGAAAATCCACATGATACACAAAATTTTTGGAATAATTTATCCCAACAGCCATCAACGACAATATTACAATACTGGATGCCTTACATAGATGAACAAATTAAATTAATCAATTCCACAGACACAAGTGCGAATGCTTATAATCCTTTTGTTTTTTCTAAATTGTTTCCTGATGCATATATTAAAAACAAAAACTTATCAACAAATTTTTTTGAGAATACGTTTAATGAATATATAACAGATGTAACAAGTTTACCATTTCTTGAATCTTATTTATTAGATTATGTAACAAATTCAAAAACAAATAGTATATTCCCATCTTTTGTAGGACTACAACAATCTTTTGTAACATCCAATACAATTGCAACTGACGAAAAAGACATTAAAAGTTGGAAAAACTTAGTCAACAATTACTATGGATTAATCATTGAAACAGATTTTTACATTTACAAAATATATAAATATTTATTAGAAAATAACTTACTTTCTTCTACTAATGTATTAATTACATCAGATCATGGTGATGTTATGTCTGCTCATGGAATTAAACAAAAAGGTTTACCATTTAATGAATGTGTTAATGTAGCATTTGTAATTTATTCACCGTTTATAGACAAATCATTAATTGGAAAAAAAACAAGTGTTCTTGGAAGTTTATTAGATTTAGCACCAACACTTGATGTGCTTGCAAATCTATCAAACAAAAACTCAAAATTTCAGGGGAAATCTTTATTAGAATGGAGAAGTAATTCTCAGGGTAAACAAAGATTGTTTGCACGTTCACAAAACATTCCTGTTTTTCAAATAGTTAATTCTTGGATGAATAATTTTACGTATTTTGGTTACTTAAACTGGTATGATGACCAAAGTGATGAAACTAAACAAAAAGTTACATTTCAACCTGATAATTTTTTTAGTTTTTTAGGATTTTATCTAATGATAATTGATATAATTGATGGAAAACAATATAAACTTGTAAGATATTTTAATTATAATGAATTATTACTTTTTAATTATATACACAATGACCGTTTAAAAAATACATTATTTACAGTTGATTTAATTATAGAAAATATAAACTCAAATATCAAAAAAAATCCACAATATTTGGATGATATTATAAGTCTAAAAAAATATTTAACTTCAATTTTTGGCAATAACAATTTTAGTTATGTAGAAATTAATAATTTGTACGCATCAAAACCTGATTCACCAGATTTTTGTATATTAATTTCAGCTATTCAAGAAATAACTAATAAATTGACTGGAAATTTTAAGTTGTTAATACCTGGATATTACGTTTTAGATAGTCCATACTGGCCCCCAGTTAATAATTTTAATGCGTATTACACTGATCCAGATAAAAACTATGCATTTTTTTTATATAACATGACAGATGATCCAAATGAAACTATAAATCTAATAGATACAGGATATCCGGATAGGACAACACAAGTTAATTTAGATATTGCTTCCATTTTAAATAACAATTTAAACAAACTCATTGACAAATATAAAATAATAGAGTTTACCTTTATACCAATTACTTTGGTTAATTTATCAACCTTATATACTATTAAAACTTCCGGTAATGATTATAAAAATTACACTAAGAGTCAATTAATTCAATCTTTAACTGGATACGGACTAGGTACAAGAGATGGTATGTTTCCTAAAAGCTTTTTATTTGAAGTTTTATTATTAAATAGCTTGGAAAAATAATTTTTTGTAATAAAGATTTAAAAACAATAACCTAATACTTTAAAATGATTACTTGTGAATTAATTGGAGGATTAGGAAATCAACTATTTCAAATATTTACAACCATTTACTATGCTATTCAATTGGATCATGAATATAAATTTACAGATTCAAAAAGTTCTCTTTCTATAACCCCAAGAAATACATATTGGAATAGTCTTTTATCTAATTTAAAAGGTGTTACAACGAATATTTTTCCAGAAGATATAGTAAAAATAAAAGAAATAGATTTTACCTATCATGATATTATGGAATCACCTGAATTCAAAGAAATAGTAGAAAAAAATGTAATAAAAGAAACAAATATTATGTTATGTGGATATTTTCAAAGTTATAAATATTTTGAAAAAAACTTTGAACAAATTTGTAAGTTAATAGATATACAAAAGAAAAAACAATCTGTTTTACAATCTTCTGATTATACGGAGAATTATTTAAAAAACACAATTAGTTTACATTTTAGAATGGGTGATTATAAAAAACTTCATTGGATACATCCTATTATGCCGTATGAATATTATGAAAAAGCATTATTATGTATTAAATCCAAAAGTGTAAACAATTTAAATCAAGTGTTATATTTTTGTGAAGATGAGGATATAGAAGATGTAAATCAAATAATTGGAAAATTACAAATAAAATTTCCAAATGATGTGTTTACAAGATGTTCTAATTTATTAGAAGATTGGGAACAATTGATACTCATGAGCTTATGTAAGCATAATATTATTGGTAATAGTTCATTTAGTTGGTGGGCAGCTTATTTAAATACTAATGATAATAAAATAGTATCTCGTCCGCGTATGTGGTTTGGCGAATCTATTGGACATGATATAACAGATTTATGTCCTCCTGAATGGAATACAATAGAATTCTAGTATTCTAATATTGGAATTCTATTTTAGTATTCTTTGAAACATAAACCAATTATCATATTTCAAATTGTTCTCTCTATATAACATAAAATGATCAGGTTGGGAAAAAATACAATCTATAATAATAATTTGGTCATCTTTTACCAAATAATCATTTTTTAAGTATAATTCTATTTTTTTATTATATGTGTTTGTCCACCAATCCACTTTTGATTTATGAAGTATAAAAAACCCGCCAGCGATAGTATTTTGATATGGAGGTATAGGTTGTATAGGAAGTCCAACAGTATTTTTGTTTCTTACTATATTTTCAACCATTTTTACATATCCATTTGTATTATTTACACAAGCATAGTGTATTTTATTTTTATTCAAAGCCAAAATCTTATTCTCATTTGGCCACATAGATAATAGGTTTAACTCTAAATCATATTTTGAATTGCGGAAATAACCGATATCACACCATCCATAAAATTCTGTATTAAAGTACTTTTTATTATAGGTTTCGTTAACAAAGCCAACTTTTTCAGACCATAACATATTTATTTGCCAATCTGTATTATATAAAGATCTTTCGTTAAGAAATGTATTTTTTTTATGATTTTCAATCCATAAATGTTTATATGCATAAGTATAAAATTCTTCGTATGGTTTGATAATAATTTTTATTTTTGGGTTTTTTTTCGTATCAATATATGGAAATGTATTTTCATCAGTATAAATGACCAAGTTAAAATGATTCACAATAGAAATGAAATGATTCATCCATTCAATATATTTTTCTGGTCCAAATTTTGATTTCATAATATAAAAACAACTTGAAAAGGTTATCAAAGACATAATATAATTATACTTTATATTATTGTTTCAAATATTGTATTAAAAAATATTGTATTAAAAATATAAATTTATTAGAATTATGATAAAACAAGATTTTGTTATGTTAATCATGAATTGTAAAAAATATGTTAGTAAATCGCAATTTCAAAAAGCAACATGGTTACGTAATATTCCTAATTACTTAATTTATTATCATGTAATTGGTGATGAAAGTATGGAACAAAAATATAAATTTGATGATGAACAAAGAATCTTGTGGGTAAAAGTTGCAGACGATTATAATTCATTACCTAAGAAAGTAATAGCATCTTATAGAGCAATTAGTGAAACGTTTGATTTTAAATACTTATTCAAAACAGATGATGATCAAATATTAGTGAAACCTCATTTTCTAAATATTTTACCAGAATTAATTATTAAAAAGAATTCTCATTATGGAGGATATATAGTTAATGTAGAAAAACCATATTTGTCTCAATATCACCAAATACATCCTGAATTACCCAAATATATTCCTATATTAAAAACAAAATATTGTAGTGGACGTTTTTACTTTCTCTCTTCTTCTGCTATTCTTGATTTAATTTCAAAGAGAGAAAATATTGAAAAGGAGTACTTAGAAGATTATGCAATTGGATATCATTTATCAAACATATTTAAAAAAGATATATTAACTATTTCAACCAATAACTTTTTTACAGATATAGAATTATCTGACTATCCACAATTGGCATTAGATGGTAAAATATAATAGGAACTACTCTTACACCTTTTGATTGTTAAAAGGTGTAATTATTGTAAAGTCAATTATTATTAACTGAAATTTTGGTAAAATTATAAATTGAGTTAAGATTTTGTCTTTTATTAATAGCATCCGTTTGAGCTTTTATAAAGGCTTGTTTATCCAGATCTAACATAGCTCTTGAATAGTTTGTAGCTCTTTTTTCAATATCACTATAATCTTCTCTCTGTGTAACAGTTAAAGGAATAATTAAATACCAACAATGAATCCTTTGTAGATGAAACCAATATTTATCTAGCGCATATAATTTATGTTGATTAGGTTCTTTCATGAGTTTTGATATACCTTCTCTTATATTACAAATAAGTGTATCAAAATAATGATTTTTAACTAAGTAACCTGTTGTAGTTTGACATGCCGTTACTTTTACACAGGTTTCATCTATTTTATTAAATGGAGGCATATTATTTCCTGCGATTAATAAAACATCAAACACTTTATGTTTTTCTAGAAATAAATTCATTTGTTTTATAAATATATCAGGCTCTAAAAATTGAATATCATCTTCTAAGATTAATACATGATCATAATTATTTTGTTTAGCCATTTCCAAAATTTTTAAATGACTCATACTACATCCTAATGCCCCATTGGTAAGTTTTATAGCTTTGAATCTTTCTGCTTTTAATTTAATAATGGATAATTGTTTTTCAATATGCTGTTTTCTATCAGGTCTAGTATCTAAGTTGATATAAAATGTGTGTTTTATATCGTGAATATTATTCATCTAATAGTAAAATATATTTTCTTTTTATTTCCTTTTCATTGGTTTAGACTTTTCTCTTTCTCTCTGGTTTAGACTTTTCTCTTTCTCTCTGGTTTAGACTTTTTCTTTTTACTATTTTTCATTTTTATCTTTTATAGTGATTTTATATAGAACAAAATGAAAATGAAAATTCCAATTCGATATTTACCAAATAGCTTGACCAAAAAAGAGAGAAAGAAACAACTTGCTATGTTAATCAAATCCAAAAAATTATATAAAAAGAAAAAATATTATACTAGAAAACAAATTCCTTCTTTTCATAGTAAACCATCCAATCATATCATAAATGCTAGTAAAATATATAAAATAAGTAAAATTACACCTAATGAAGAATTATCTCGGGCAACAGGGTGTTCCGTATCAGCATTACAGCAAATTGTAAAAAAGGGTGAAGGAGCTTATTTTTCTTCTGGTTCTAGACCAAACCAAACAGCCCAATCCTGGGGGCTAGCACGATTAGCTAGTTCTATTACTGGTGGAAAAGCAGCTGCGGTGGATTATAATATATTAGAAAGTGGTTGTAAGCATAATAAAAAGGCGTTTCTTTTAGCAAATAAATCAAGAAAACAATATAAATATGGACACTCAGCTACGAAAAAAGTAAATGTTTATAAAATATTTTAATTCATAATATTAAATTCTTTTTCACTTTATTTTCTCTCTATCAATTGTAAATAAAATGATAAAAGAAACATTTACAGAATTGGAAAAACAAACTATTTCTAATCAAATAAAAAATATTTCATTAGAAGATGTTGAGAGAGAAATGAATCAATTGATACAAATAGGTAAAAGTGCACATACGCTTTCTCCACGTTCACGTGTGGGTAATAATATAGTAGATTATTTTACTTTTTCGCAACGGTTAAACACCAAAGGGAAATATAATATTAATTTTTATGAATTTATAGTAAATTTGGACGAATTTAAAAAGAAAAAATTTATTCAAACCATGCTTACTTATTACTCAAATGTAAAAAATAAAAAGAATACAAAAAATGAATATATTGTATTAAAAGAAGTATATAATATTTGTATTAGTGCTATCAATATCATAAGACCACTCGTTTATATGGAAATATACACAAAATATCAACCAAAATGTATACTAGATTTTTGTGCGGGTTGGGGTGGTGCTGCGGTAGCTGCATCTGTATTAAATATACCACATTATATTGGCATTGAAATAAATAGAAAATTAAAAGAATCGTATGAAAGGTTGATACCATATTTAAATACTAAATCAACATGCAAAATAGATATGTTTTTTGAAGATGCATTAACCATTGATTACACTCAATTTCATTATGATTTTGTTTTTACATCACCCCCTTACTATTTTATACAAAAATACGAAAATAATAAGGAATATTCAAGTAAATTGGAAATGAATGAAACCTTTTATAAACCTCTTTTTACCAAAGTATATAATGGGCTACAACCAGGTGGTCAATTTATTATAAATGTATGTAAAGAAGTATATGATAATGTATTAGTTGTATTATTTGGTGAAGCACATGATATTTATCCTTATAAGAAAAGTCAAAGACAGAATAAATATAATGAAATAGTTTATGTATGGAAAAAATAATTGTTTTATTACAAAATGGTTAACAAAATATACTATATTTTTACACATTCGTTATTTGTAAAGTATTTTTTTATTTTTTAAATTTATAATTAAAAACAAATGAGTGTTCAAAATATTCCAATAATAATTATATCCTATAATAATTACAAATATGTTGAAAATACATTAAATCAAATTTTAAACATAAATAAAGAATACTACGATAATATTCAAATTTTAGATAATTGTTCTTATTGTTTAGAAACAATAAATTTTTTAAAAAATACAAATGTTAAAGTTATATATAATAATAACAACAACGGTCCTTGGATTTTCCCATGGGAAAATTCACATATATATAATATTTTACCTGAAAAATATATTTTAACTGATCCAGATTTAGAATTTAATAAAAATATACCAAAAAATTTTATTGAAGTATTATCAAATTTATCTGATAAATATAAATGCAACAGAGTTGGATTTGCTTTGGATATAAGTGATTTTGAAAAAATGTATAAATTTACATATGCAGATGACAAAAATATTTATGATTATGAATTAAGATTTTGGGAGAATAAAATAGATGATAATGATTATGAATTATATAATGCTGGAATAGATACTACGTTTTGTTTAATTAATAAACAATATGTTTCAAATGATAATTCTAATTGTTTAAGAATTGCAGGTAATTTTACAACAAAACATTTACCATGGTATGAAACTAATCATGTATATTCAGTTTATGAAAATTACTTATTATGTAAAAAGCAGACAAACATTTCATCCATTTCAACAAAAATACTCTCTTTTATTGATAATGAATATCTTACGATTATTAAAAATGATGAACAATTTTTGATAAAAAATAGTGAAAATGATATTAATTTAAATTTTTGGAAAAATACTTATACTGATTGGGAAAAAGAAACTTTTATAATATTTGATAAATACTTAGATGTCAATAAAATTTTTATTGATATTGGTGGGTGGATTGGAACAACTAGTATGTATGGAAGTAGAAAATCAAAATATGTTTATTGTATTGAAGCTGATAAAGAATCATTTAATGATATCTCTTTAAATATGCAAACAAATTGTAAAAATAATTACAAAATAATAAATAAAGCAATTTATAATATTAACGACATTTTAATAAAATTCGGAAAAAATAAGTTTTTAAATAATTCAAAAATGAATGATTCTACTTCTCAAATTTATGATAACGATGATTCTGTAGATGATTGTTATTTAATAAATACAATTACAATTGAAAGCATTATTAATGACAATAAAATTAAAACTAATGAAATTTCATTAATTAAAGTAGATATTGAAGGTGGTGAAGAGTATATATTAAATGATTTATACAATATACATAAAAAATACAATATACCATTATATATTAGTTTTCATTATGAATGGTGGAAAAATAAAAATTTGGATAGATTTGATTTTTTAACAAAAATACAGAAAGATAACATAGTTAAATGTCCCTTTGTTTCAATGATTTTTTAATTAAAAATGAAAAAAATTATATACCTTTTTATAATTTCGTAAAGGTATATAATACAAAAAATATTAGAATACACCTCCTAATCGTATTCTAGCACTAGCCTGTGCTCTTGGTTTTTGACCAATGTATTGTGCATATTGGGGAGAAAATTTATGAACTGGTTTAGAATGCATTTGTTGATTATGTATTGCTTGTTGATTATGTATTGCTTGTTGATTATATATTGCTTGCTCTCTTTGCTCTTGCTGATGCTTTTCTTGATTATCTTCCGCATTATTTTTTGTAGTATTGAACTGATTAAATGCATCATTTTGGAGTTCTTTACGTTTTGCATCTTCAATTTGTTTTATCAACGTGCTAGGAATAGGTTTTCCCATAGATACCAATTGTTTTACTATATTTTCATTTCTCTCCAACGTAGTAGGATAATATGGAATATTAGACCAATTATCTGTGGTAACAACCGTTTGTTTTGTTTCTCTTAGTTGTTCAGGATGAATTATTTTTCTTTTTGGTTCTCTAAGGTCATAGTGATAATATTGATCACCTTCAAATCTCACATATGTTAAAAAAGAAAATATATTAATAAAAAAAATATTAGAATTGTGAACTGTAAAAATATTGTCATTTGGATTATCTGATTTGGAATCTATATTATAAGATAATTTATGTATAGTTTTTATTCCATCTTCGCCATTATCTTTATCCATTCTCCAAGGGTCTTTCTTACTAATAATTCTAGAAATTCCATCAAATAATTGTAGTATTTCAGGACTTCCAATATTATAAAAAACGGTTCTATCTACTTTTAATCCATAATGGTCACATCTTTTTTGTAATACGTTATCTTCCATTCCCCAACCCCAAAAACATGGAAATCCATTTATTTTTTCAAAATCAGCTCCTTTCATAAGTACTATTCCACCTAAGGCATACTTGAAACCATAATAATGTTTTACAATACCATGATTCGTTTCATAATCGAAAATTTTATTGAATGGAATTGTGTCTACATCGTTAAAAATGAATGTTATATCTTTATAATCATTTGGGTATTTTTCTTTTATTGCTAAAAACCCTATATTTTTTGTTGCACCTCTATTAAAAGTTCGGACATCACATTGATGAGAGAAATATATTTCATAATCATCACAATCTTCTAAAATAAAACTCATATGTTTACTAAAAAAAAACTTATGCTGAACTCGGTTCCTATAAGGAACTATAAATACCTTCTTTGGAACTTTTATTATTTCTGACATAATTATATTTGGTTAATTTATTAATTTTATTATTTAAATTTATTCTTTTTTATATTTTTTATAATGTAATATATATCATATAAATGTTGTGTTATTATTTTATTATATTATTGTTGTCTACAAATATAAATATAATGTTTTCATACGATAAAACATATATATCTAAATTACTAAATCATTATAATGAAATTAATTTAACTTTATCTAGATTATATAATGTAACAAATATCAAAATAAAAGATAAAGAGTCTTCTTATGATTCCTATTCACATATAATATAAAATTTAATTACAATATAAATATAACTTATATTTATATAATATATAAAAAATGTTTATTGCTTTAATATTATTTATGTGTACAAATTTTGATATTTTTTTTGCTTTTGATAAAAAATGTATTTTATCTTTTGATATTAAAAAAAATCCATTTTTTACTCCCCTTTTTAGTATAAAAAATAATATTGTTACTAATACTGAAAATAAATCAATTATTACTCAAAAGCAAATGGAAGATAAAAATAAGACTAATGATACGTTTATTAAAAAACAATGTTTATGTAATACATATGAAGTGAAAAGGTCTGAAAGTATTAATAAAGAGAATGATTCACCTATTGATAAAATAGTTCCTAACTCTTGTCTAATTGGTAAAAATATAAATAATGCTGATTTAATAGATATCGAACTATTAAATAAAGAAAAATTAATGGAATTGAAAATAAAAAATAGACAATTATATGACTATTACGTATTTATGCATAATGATGTAAATATGTAATAACTCTAATAATCTTTTATATTGTATTATGATGAATCTTTTATTATTACTTATGAAAATGAAGATAATAGCATTTGGTTTGATGTGAAACATAATATTTTTTAACTATACAGATGAATATTTTTTTATTATCATAGGTGGTAATAATTCATCCTGAATTTTTTCTAGCTTTTTATAACACTTATTAATAGTTACTTCACTAATTTCACTTACATTTTTAATATCCTTTTTACTTATATTCAATTTACAGAAATATGAAATGAAATATACTACACCAGCAGCAATAGAATGAGGAGTATTTTCAGGCATTATATTTGACTTTTCAATTTTCATAGAAATAAATTGACATAATTTTGTTAGTTCATTATTAATATTTAATTTACTACAAAAACGCTGAATAAATGCCTCAGGTTTGGTTCTTCCAAAATTGGTTTTATCACCATTTACCATATCTCTTTCAATATCATTTATAATGGCAAGAGCGTTTTTACAACCCTTGGTTGAACTTGTTACATCCAATTTAAATATACTAGCGATTTCTTTTGCTGTACGTGGGAAATTATTAATTCTACATGATATATAGATAGATGCTGCCAAAATACCATCTCTATTATCACCACGAAATGTCATATCATATTCCGATATTTTTTTATGGTATCTAATAGCATCATCAATAATCATTTTAGGAATTCCTGCATTTTGGGCCATAATAGTAATAATTTGAAACTCATCATATTGTGATTTTTCTTTATAGGGCATAGATTGCCACTCAGTATATCTTCTTATTTTTCTCATTTCATAACTCATAGAACCAGATATTAATACTTTACAACCATAAGAGGATTCTTCTAGTAGCGGATTAATAGGCATTCCACATCGTGTAGGGTCGGAATTTTGATTATCATCAGCACCATAATATCTCCATTCGGCACTTTGGTCGACTAAGTCTTTGTAAATAATACCACATTTTCTATTTGTACATGTTAAAAATCCTTCATCTGAAAATGCTAAATTATAAGAACATCTTTCGCACATTTCTCTATTTCCTATGGCACGATATAGACATTCTAATGGTTGCGGTTTTTGTTTATCAAGATCTATGACTTCTGTTTCAAATATATTCCATAATTCTGTTTTATTTATATGTGTATTCTTGTTTTTTTTGCTTTTTAAAATACTCATTTTGGTTATTTAAATGAAAGAATATATTTTTAATTCAATTTTATTTTATATTTTAATTATAAAGTTAATATATAAAATGGGTAATTCACCTTCAAGTCAATCAAATAATTCAGATAATTCTAATAAAGAATTTAATAAAGAATTTAATAATTTTTATCAGATAATTGACTACATATCTACCTACTATATTTTGACCATGAATTTTAAAAGTTTGGAAAAGTTATCAGAAAAAGATTATTGTGATAAATTAGTCATATTAACATCAGATATAATTAAAGATCATTTTACAGAAAAACAAATAACTTATTTGGCACAAAGAGTACAAAATGGTGAAATAGTTGATAAAATGGAAAAATCGGATGTAATATTTGTGAATAAAGATATTCTAGATGAATTAGATGTTTCTAATGATACCCAAAAAAGCATTAAAAAAAAGCGCGAATGTATTGCAATTGCAAAGTTTTATGTTAAAATTGCACATGTTTTTGCAGCAATAGTCATGACAATAAATCCTGTATATAGTTATAAAGTAGACGGTAATGATGTAAAAACTGGTTTACTAAATAAAGATAAAATTCCACAAAATGCAACAAATAGAAAATTACATAAAATAAATATATGTGATAATCGTATTAGGGCACTGAATCGGGATGAAATATATGATGATAAAACTGAAAGCGTTTCATTAAATCCAAAAATATGTGATGTAAATATTGATAAAATGGGTAACGTCAAAAACTTACATGACGAACCAGGTATTCCAGAATTATCTCAATTATATTTTGATGACTATGATTATTCTAATAGTTCCTTTAAAGGAATGTCTGAAATATCTAAGAAACAGTATTTACAGGATTTGAATACTTTTTTTAGTGCTTTTACAGGAAATGAAGTTATGCCACCAGAAATTACAAAATTTAGTGATATTAAATTAAAAAATTATATGAATATGAATGAATGTAATTCAGGTCTATTCAAAAATAAAATAACTATTTCAAAGAATGATAAATTATTTATTAAATATGCAGAAAATATTAAAAATATGATACAAACAGCTGCAAATAATCAGCAAAAATTATTATATGTTATAAATAGCTTATTTACATTTGTAGATGATCCATATACACATAAAAAAAAAGTAAGAGTAAATCCACAATTAACAGATGATTCTTTACAAAAATTAATAGAACAAACGAGAAAATTAATTGTAAATTTATATGTAAATTGTGAATTACAATATGTGAATGGTATTAAAATATATGAGGCAATAGTGGAAAGTAAAATACTTGAAACCACAGATAAACAAATTCAAAATTTGACTGAAAAAAAGAAAAAAATATTAGAAGAAATGAATGAAATAAAAAATGTTATATAATAATCTTTTTATATTACATAATAGTATATGAATAATATAATTGGTGTTTTTAATCCTTTTGGTTTAATCCAAAAAGCTGGTTCTAGAAAAACAAAACGCTCACATTATAAAAAAAGAAAAATAAATAAAAAACGAAAAACTATAAAAAAGAGAAAATATTAATACAATTTTGTATTTATGATTTTAGGTATTACATAAATGATAATGTATTTGTTATATTATATTAGTTTGAATTGTCTTGAATTATTTTTTTTACAGTCTTTCATTTAATGAACTAAATAATTTGCGCGCGTTTATGATAGATTGAATTCTAAGTTTTTCCCTTGCTTTATCATAAGACCCCGATTTTTTAAATGTTTCTTCTGCGGCTCCAACTGCCGTAATCCATCCGTTTTTACGTGTTTTCTTTTTACTTACTTTCTTTTTACTTATTTTAACAAACATTTTCCGTTTTTTAGTATTATTTTTACGTCTAGTTGGCATATAATATATAAATATATAAATATATAGATTATATAATTAACAATGGTTTGTTTTTTGGTATGTATTAATTTTTAATTGATTAATTTATGATTTGCCCATTGATTTACTCATTGATTTGCTTGCTGCGGCAGCGGCAGATTTGGCGGCACTTGCGGCAGCAGATGCAGTTTTAGCTGCACTTTTAGCCCTACTTACAGCAGAACGAACTTTCATACTTACTCTGGAACGCATAGTCTTGCGACCTCGTCTTCCGCCTTTTCTAGATCCTCCTCTTCGTGTTGACATTTATATATATATCAAACAAAAAAAATTATTTAATTAAATAATTTTAAAAAAATAATTAAAAAAAAATAAATAATTTTAAAAAATGTTACATATTTCTAAATATTCTAAATATTTCTAAATATTTCTAAATATTCCAAATATTTAGAATAAAGATAAGGATTTAAAATAGTTTTAATTTTCCCAAACACGGTTTGTTGAATGCCACCACATTTTATCCCCTTTTTTAATATCATATATTGCCCTAAATATTGGACTTCTTGATAATGGAACATTACATCTATATTTATCTAATGGATGTGGATTTGTTTTTAACTCAGCAGCAATAGCCTTTTTATTTATTTTTTGCTTTTGTGTATCTGCAAAATAAACAAAAAAGGCATCAAATGATAATTTCATAATAGACAAATTATCTTCATTCTTTAATTGAAAATCTCTTAAATATTCCATACAAATAGCTAAACCTGAAATATCTGCTAAATCTTCACCAACAGAAGGTTCAGCATCAAAAGTAATTCCATCATATGATGCAAAAGTTTCATATTGCTTAATAACATCTCGTTGTATTTTTTTAAACATTTCTTGGTCTTTTGGCGTCCACCAATTATTTAAATTTCCTTTATAATCATATTTGCTTCCCCAATTATCTAGCGAGTGAGACATTTCATGACCTATTGTATGTCCTACACGTGCTAAATTATATTCAATTCCTCTTTCTTGAAGATCAACAAAAGGTTTTTGAAGATATCCCAAAGTGATATCAATACCATTTTCACTAGGTGTATACATAGCATTTACAATATATGATTGTTTACCAATAAATTTTGGAGGAAACTGTGACCAATCAATAGAATTTAGATCAGTTTTTATTTGTGTTCCATCTAAATGTATTGCAAACATATGTCGCCATTTTGCAATTATTTCAAGATTTGTCCAGTGTTCATTATTTACGTATTTTAATAAAGGGTCTTTTAAGGAAAATATTTTAGAGCCAATGCTAATATCGAAATGATTAAGTTTTTCAATGGCCATTTTTTTTGTATGTGGTTGTAACCATGTATTACGTCTTAAAATTCTTAAAAATACTGTTTTTAAATCTTGTGCTATTGCATTTACATAACATATCACTTTATCATTTGTATATTTTTCAATATATTGATTATTTAAAAAGGAACTAAATGCAAATCCTAATCCAAAAACAGCACGCTTTTTAATGTCAATATCCGCTTCTTGACCACGAACATTTTTTCCATTAAAATTAAAAATAATACGATTTCCTTCTTCATTACAGCGTTGTTGTTGTCTAATATAAATATAAATAAAGTATGTTCTCCATGCTTTATTATTCCATTCATTGAGTAAAATGTCTGTAATTGCAGCAGTATAATTAAGATCAGTTACTATAAAATCTTTTGGAGGATTTGTATAGCCTAATGCTTTTGAAAATTGTTCCCAATCAATTTTAAGTAATTTCATTGCTTCCGAGCCAGTAATTAAATTATAACCATCAGGATCTTCTTTTATTTTATTATAACCAAATGCATTCGCCATTTTTACTTCACAATCAAAAATGTCACGTACATTAAATTCATTGTTTTTACCAAATAAATGTTCAAATAAATCTTTTAAATAAGTTAAATACATATTTAAGTACTTTTTATTTGCTTCATTGGTTGTATCAAAATAAATTTCTATATTTATTAATGTTAGTTGAAGAGGAATTATATATGTTTTGTAATATTCTGAATTTTTATCATCAGGATTTATTGACCAAGATATAGGTGAACCCCAAGAAATAATTTCATTTTCATTGAGTTTTCCAAGTAGTTTCCACAAATTATTTTTATCTATCATTAATTCATCCAAATCTTTAACATAAAGTGATACTTGTTTTTGCGAATTTTGATTTGAATCCCAAATGATCTGCGAATCATAAAAAACTTTCATACATTTTCCCAAATCTGTGTTTTTTGTTTCGGGATTTGTTAAATATTCATTTACTATTTCCAATAATTCGTTATATACTTTATCTTGTACAATTCTAAAATCATCTAGTTGAACTATATATTCATGACCTGTCGTCCTTTTATATGACTCTATCCATCTATCATTAATATATGAATAAAAATCGTTTTGTGGTTTAATATTACTTTTATTAACGGCTTTTTTTAAATCTTTAATAACTTGTTTTTGTATATTATAAGTAGCTGATTCAAGGTTTACATTTTTTAATTTGAATTGTTCTTCTATTTTTTTTTCAAAAGGTTGAAATTCAATAGAACAATCATGTTTTTCTTTATTTTTATGTGTTTTATTCATATTTTGTTTTTTTAAATGTAATTTCATAATATATTAATGTATTAATATATTATTTTATTTATAAATTTATTTTTATTATTTGATTTTATCCTATATTTATTATGAAAGCGATCCTAGTGGTTTATATGAGTGAATAGGTGTATAATCTTTTTTATTTTTTTCTTTTTGTAAAGTTTCATTCGGTTTTAAGTTCAATGCAAAATTATTTATATTTGTAGTTTCATTTTTTAACATACGTGTTTCATCATTTATTTCATCCATTTTTACACCATATTCATTTACAATAATACCCGTTTTATTTTTTAGTTCTGTTCTTACATATGATGGAACCCAATGACTCCATGAAATAAATAATGTATTAGGGTGTATATATTTTATATTAAAACCATTTTGCTTCAACTTATCTATTAAATATGCTATACATGCTGGTTGATCATATTTAGGAACACCAATAATTATTTCAGGAACAATAAACCAACAAAATTGTTCGTCTACTTTTTGTCTAGATGTTGTTTTTATACGAACATGTATACGATTTAAAATTTTATTGAATAAATTTAATTTACTTAAATCATATTGGCGTTTTTTTTCATATAATTCATCAATATTTAGTTTTTCAGAGAAATCTTCTATATTTTCAAGAGTAAATATGTTTGCCATTGTTAAAATAATAGAAAAAAAAGTTACAAGAATAAATTTAATTAGTTCTATTATATATTCTATTTTATTTTGATTTATTATAGTGTAAGATGACTATAAAACATATTGTTATTTCAGGTGGCGGCCCGTCTATGTTACAATCGTTGGGTGCTTTACAATATCTTGATTCACAAAAATTTATAACTATGAATAATATAGAGTCTATTTATGGGACCTCTTCTGGTAGTTTGGTAGGAACATTGATTTGTTTAAAATATGACTGGGAAACTATTAATGACTATATTCTGTTACGCCCATGGCAAGATGTGTTTTCTATAAAAGCTGAAAATATATTTGATGCATATAGTAAAAAAGGAATATTTGATATAAAACTTATTGAGAAATGTTTAAAACCACTATTAGATGCCAAAGATTTATCTATGAACATTACATTAAAAGAATTATATGAATATTCAAAAATAGAAATGCATTTTTTTACATTTGAAATTAATCATTTTCAATTGGAAGATATTTCTTATTTAACGCATCCTGATTTATGTTTAACAGTTGCAATTCAAATGACATGTGGGTTACCTATTTTATTAACACCTATTTGTATAGATAATAAATGTTATACAGATGGAGGGATTATATGTAATTATTCTTTAAAGTATTGTGTTGATTCAGGAAAAAAAGAAGATGAGATATTAGGATTAAAAAATAAATATGCAAATGATGAAACATTTATTAAAAAAGATTCCAGTATATTAGACTATATGTTAACATTTTTTTTCAAATTAATTAATAATGTCAGTCAAGATCATATACAACCTATCATTAAAAATGAAGTGAATATTGATATGTCCTTTTTAAGTATGGAAATTTTAAAAAATGCGTTAAGCAACATACATGTTCGTAAAGATTTGCTCAAAAAAGGTGAATATGCAGCGCAAATTTTTTTAGAAAATATAAAAAAAGAAAATTGATACTTTTACATATAAAATATTCAAGTTATATATAAAAGATTATGGATTTTGCTTCATAAATGTTTTTAATTTTAAGTAGTCTTGTTTTGATGCTCCTGATTGATAATTACATGTTTTAGTTTCACCATTCTTATTAAAAGTTACCCAATCCATTCCTTTATTATCCGTTTTATCACAAATACAAATAGCCTTTGATGGATCATTAGGATATACAGAACAAATTTTATTCATACAATTTAAATTTACTGCTTCGGGAGGGCAATTTACTAAATGATAACCCATTTTCTCAATGACAGGACTAAAATCAGAAAAAATCATTTCTTCATTTGAATTTGTACTATAAGGTCTAATATTTTCACAATTATTATTTCCTAAACTATAATTTTCTCCATCTACTGCATCACATAAACAATAAGCTTTTGAATTGTCATATGGGTTAGGAATACATTTTGCCGCAGGACATAATCCAAATTTCATATTACATTTAACATTATTACTATTATAGAAATATGATATTATATATAAAATAAAAATAAAAATAGCTAAACATATAGTTAAAGTAAAAATATTTTTACGCATTTTTTTAATATAATTAAAGAATAAAAAGTAAATAACAATAAAATTTTTGTTTTGAAATATAAAATAGTGCAAACATATTTTTATAGAACTGTATTTAAAAATTCAGTCAATGTTTCTTTGGATGGTTTAGCATCAAATTCCACAATTTGTCCGTCTTTTATTAGTTTAATAGTAGGAAATCCTTCGATATTATACTTATTCATCATTTTTTCTACATCTGGGGATTCTGTTGTGCAATTAATTTCAGTAAATTTCACTTTATATCCATTAATTGTTTGATTTTCGTATTGACTATTTATTTCCTGCCAAACAGGTTTCGCCGTTTTACAATGAGGACACCAATCAGCATAAAAGAAAAGTAATTCAGCGTTTTTATTGTTATCAAAACCCTCAGGAGTTTTTTTTGCTGTATAATTCGTTTTCATACCTGGTAAAATATAAAAATAGTAATAAAAAATAGCAGCTACAAGTAACAATAATATGGATACTGCAATAATTATTGTATTTGTTTCCATTTTACCAACATATTTTAAAAAATTAGGAAGCATATTTGTTGTTTCTGTGTTAAACTTAATAAAATTCATAGTATATAAATATATATTATAAATGATAAAGTTATTTTAACGAATAAATAATAATATAAAGATATTTTTATTATATTATTCATAACATGATATTTAGAAATGTAAATGGTGAATTAATTGTGCTTAATAAAATGGATTTTGCAAATGATAAATTATATTATGAAAAAATAAAAGGATTGAAAAAACTTTTTCTAAATCAAAAAAAACAAGTAAATAATTGTTCTAAAAAACCATTTGCGTAATTTTTATCTTTTATGAAAATTATGCATTCTTTTTCATTTATTCTTTTTCATTTATTCTTTTCTAGACAAATATTATGACTTATACAAAAAACAATAAAAATAGATCATACAAAAATATAAAAAGGAAAAGAACAAAGACAAAAAAAAGAATATTTACAAATAAACATTATAATGCTGGTGATGGAATGGTTACTAGTATTTGGGGACCTCCTTTATGGCATTTTTTACATACAATGAGTTTTAACTATCCCGTGCATCCTACTGAGGATGATAAAAAACATTATATGGATTTCATATTTAATTTACAATATGTATTACCATGTAAGTATTGTAGAATAAATTTAAACACAAATTTAAAGCAATTGCCGCTAAGATTATGTGATATGAAAAATCGTGAATCCTTTTCAAGATATATTTACGATTTACATGAATTAGTAAATAAATTACTTAATAAAAAATCTAATTTGACATATAATGATGTAAGAGAACGTTATGAACATTTTAGATCTCGTTGTACAAACGATCAATATAAATTATTCAAAATGAAAAAAAATCTTACACACCGAAAAAGAGAGAAAGGTTGTACTGAACCGTTGTACGGTAAAAAATCAAAATGTGTTATTAATATTGTACCACAAGAACAAAAAGGAGATAGTATTCAAATAGATAAAAAATGTATAAAAACAACAGAACCACCCACATAATAATTGTTAAAGTCATTTTCACATTTTTTATAGTAAATTTACATACCAAATGAACTAAAATCATTCAATACTGGAATAGGTTGATCACTATTATTTAAAGCATTATAATTTGGAACTTTTTTACATTCAAAAGGTGATTCAGGACATCTTGCACAAGCAGGACATGGTGGGCATGATTTTTTCTTATTTTCACTGTTAAATGAATGAGTGATTGAAGGACAAACAGGACATACAGGTGGAACTATTTCTGATTTAAGAATATATAAATCCTCATTTCCAGGCATTATTTGACTTTTTGGTATACCAGGTGGTAATGTACTAAAATATTGTTCACCATATCCATTACTTGTATTTGTCATATTATTAAACGATTCACTATTTTGCGTAGGTGGCATATTTATATTATTTGCCATGGGATTTATCACAGGTGTTCCTGTACTACCATAATACTGTGAGGTTGTAATTGGACTTAATGTACTATTGGCATAATGATTATAGTTGTCATAATTTCTATTTGCGGTTGTATTTAGATTTGAATTTGGAATTGAATTTGGAATTGTAGTAGGATTCATATTTGGATTTGTAACTGGATTCATATTTGAATTATCAGATGTAAGTATTACTGGTGTTATTGTAATGGAATCCGTATTATTACTATTTTCATATCCCTCTTTATTACATTTCCCGCCTAAAAAGGAACATAATACTAGACCAAATAATAATGTTAAAAACAGAAATAAAGCTTTTGTTTTACTATTCATTGTATAATTTATGTAGTGAAAAAAGTTTAAAAATATAATTGAAATGAAAAATAAAAGATAAATTATTTGCATAATTTATAATGGATAGTAAAACAAATGATAATATCAATGAATCTCTTATCATACTTCCTAAAAAAACTATACGGAATAAAATTCCTTTATTACCATTAAAACCATTTTATTACGAAGATAATAATATATTTGAAATTGGTGTAGACGAAGCAGGAAGAGGACCATTATTTGGTCGTGTTTATGCGGCTGCTGTTATTTTGCCTAAACATAACTCGTTTGACCATTTTAAAATGAAAGATAGTAAAAAGTTTCATTCCAAAAAGAAAATAGAAGAAATAGCCAATTATATTAAAGAAAATGCTACTGCATGGTATGTTAGCTTTGAAGATGAAAAATCCATTGATGAAATAAATATTTTACAAGCTACACAAAAGGCTATGCATACCGCTATTTTAGAAGTGAGAAAACAATTTAATAAACAAATGAAAGAGCAAAATCAAATAGAAATGACAAATTATTCCTATCATTTGTTGATTGATGGAAATTATTTTATTCCTATTACTTATTTAAATAATAAAACAAATAAAACCCAAGATATTGCCTTTACAACAATCGAAGGAGGTGATGATAAATTTACTTCTATTGCAGCAGCTTCTATATTAGCAAAAGTTGAACGTGACAAATATATAGATGAATTATGTAAAGAAAATCCTGAATTATCCATAAAATATGGCATTGATAGTAACAAAGGGTATGGTGCAAAAAAACATATGGATGGAATAAAAGAACATGGTATCACTATATGGCATAGACGTACTTTTGGTATTTGTAAAAATTATTCATAAAAAAAACAATAATAAAAAATTGAACTCAATATTAATGAAAATAATAATAGCAAATTAAAATATAATCATTTAAATATAATAAAATTATTCAATTATCATATTTAAAATGAAATACTTAGTATTTGATACAGAAACATCAGATCTTCCAAAAACGAAGATTGTTAGTCCAGAAAAAATGCATTTATATCCTTATGTTGTTCAATTTAGTTATATTATATATGATCAAGATACTAATACAAAAATTAAAATATTTGACAAAATTATTAAGCTTAAACCATATAATGTAATTAGTAAAGATAGTACAAAATTTCATGGAATAACTAATGAAATATCTGAATTAAAAGGAGTATCCTTGAAAGATGTATTAACTGAATTTCTAACTGATATTGATTCGATTGATTGTCTTGTTGCGCATAATAAAGAATTTGACTTGAAAATGATTATGATTGAATTGATGCGTTTGATTGAAGATGAAATAGTACCCGAATTAAAACTAAATTGGGAAAATAAATTGGCAAAAGTTCAAGGTCTATCTAATGTTCGTTGTACTATGCGCGATTCCATTGATTTATGTAAAATAGAAAAGGAAAATTCACGAGGTAAGTATTATAAATTTCCAACATTATCAGAATTACATATGAAATTATTCATGGTAGAACCAAAAAATTTACACAATTCATTAAATGATATTTTAATTACTTTGCGTTGTTTCATCCAGATGACATACAATGAAGATGTTTTTGAAAAAAATCAGGAACTGAAAGAACTTATTATTGGATTGTTGTAAATGAATTTTACACCTGTTTACATTTCGAACGCAATTTTTTTACATTTTAATTACAAAATATAATAGATAATACAAAATATAATACATAATATATAATATAAATGAAACCAAAAACATATTTTTACATATCTTTATTAGTTATAATTTGTTTAATTATATATTATTTATATAACATAATGACTAATAAACCTGTATATGCTATTGCTGTATTTAATGATAATATTAAAGGATATGTTAAATTTAGTGAAGATTTAACTAATAATAGGGTAAAAATAGATTTAAATATTATCGGATTAATCCCTAATTCTTTACATGGTTTTCATGTTCATGAAGCAGGAGATTTGACTGATAAATGTACTAGTATGTGCGCACACTTTAATCCGTATGGAAATACTCATGGATGTCCTGGTATGAGCAAAAGACATGTCGGCGATTTAGGTAATATAAAAACAAATAATAAAGGTGACGCAAGATACACATTTTATGATAATGTTATTAAACTTAGAGGAACTAAGTGTAATATTATTGGTAGGGGGGTAATTATTCACGAAGATGAAGACGATTGTGGAAAAGGTGGAAATGCTGAAAGTTTAAAAACAGGTAATGCAGGTAAAAGAATTGCTTGTGCTGTTATTGGTTTTTCAAAAGAAAATTTTACATAAATATATATTTAGTGGAAATATATTGTATTATCTTCTGTTATTTCATTATATTTTTCTAAAATATATGCATAACTTTCATTAACTGTTTGACTAATAATTTCTGGTTGTATATAGTTATTACTATTTTGGTTAGACAAATTGTGCTCGTAGTTAATATTAATTTTTTTTTTATTACAAATATCTTCATATGTAGTATCTTCGTATAAAACGTCTTCATATATACTTTCATATCTTAATTCATTTGTATCTTCATTGTTATTATTTCTATTATTTCTATTATTTCTATTGTTTATATTGTTCATATTATTTCTATTGTTTATATTGTTCATATTATTTCTATTGTTTATATTGTTCATATTATTTCTATTTCTTAAAACGTTTTTATTTGATATATTATTTGACATATTATTTGATATATTTGTATCACTAGGTATAATATTTTTAACAATAGCATTACTCATTTCTATAACATTATTAATTACATCATTATTTAACAACCTTTCTGTAAAAGTATTCGACATGTTATCTTGTATAATGCTTTATACAAATTATTTTACAAATAATAAAATTCATATATACTATTTTATTATTTTTATTTTTATTATTTTTATTATTTTATTTTGATAACTGTTTTTTACGCAGAACACATTTCGCAAATTTCATCAGATTCGTCATTTTTTATTTTAGTTGGTTCTATCGTAAACTGTTGAGCTTGATGTTTCGCCTTTCTTCTTAAATAGTAAATGCCTGTTTTAAGACCTTTTTTCCAAGAATAAAAATGCATAGAAGTCAATGTATTATAGGTTGGGTCTTCTAACCAAAGATTTAGACTTTGACTTTGGCAAATAAACGCACCTCTATCTGCTGACATATCAATCAAATGTTTCATTGGCATTTCCCAAACTATTTTGTATTTATTACGAATATGTTCAGGTAAGTGTATTAATTGTTGAATAGAACCTTTGTTAGCAATAATATTATTTTTAATTTCTTCATTCCACAATTTTAACTCGATTAATTCTCTCATCAAGTATTTATTTACTACTACAAATTCACCTGCTAGTGTGCGACGACTATAAATATTGCTTGTAAATGGTTCAAAACATTCATTAAACCCTAATATTTGAGATGTACTTGCAGTTGGCATAGGTGCCACAAGTAACGAATTACGGATACCATTTTCTTTTATAGAACTTTTTAGTTTTTCCCAATCATAACGATTTGTAGGAATATGATCCCATAAATCAAATTGTAAAATACCCTTTGAAGCTGGTGAACCAACAAATGAACTATATGCGCCACATAGATTTATATTTTGGTCTTCAATATTATATGGTTTTATATCAAATTCATTACAATATTCTAGCAAATCAAATCTATTTTTACTCTTTAAAATATCAATTATTTTTTCACGTCTTTCCATTGCAAGTTCATTACTCTTTTCAAGTGCTGCATGATAAATAGTTTCAAAAATCATTTCGTTTATTTCTTTTGCTTCTTCTGAATGAAAAGCTATATCCATTAAAATAAATACATCGGCAAGACCTTGAACTCCAATACCAATTGGTCTATGACGTAAATTACTAACTCTTGTTTTTTTAGTTGGATAAAAATTAACATCAATAACTTCATTTAAATTGTTTGTAATGACTTTTGTAATACTATGTAATAAATCATAATTGAATTTTTTGGTGACAGAGTCAACACACATAGGTAATCCAATAGAGGCCAAATTACACACAGCCGTTTCATTTTCATCTGAATATTCAATAATTTCGCAACATAAATTACTAGATTTAATAGTTCCTAAATTTTGTTGATTTGATTTTTTGTTAGCTGCATCCTTATATAATAAATAAGGTGTTCCTGTTTCCATTTGCGCATCTAATATTTTAAACCATAAATCTCTGGCATTTATTTGTTTACGTGCTTTTCCCATATTTTCATAGTTTTTATATAATTTTGTAAATGTATCTCCATATGATTCATATAAACCAGGACACTCATTTGGACAAAATAAACTCCATTTACCATTTTCTTTGATTCTTTCCATAAATAAATCATTTATCCAAATAGCATAAAACAAATCTCTGGCTTTCATTTCTTCATCTCCGTGATTTTTTCTTAATTCTAGAAAATCTTCAACATCAGCGTGCCATGGCTCTAAGTAAATAGCAAAAGAACCATTTCTTTTACCTGATTGATTTACATATCTTGCGGTACTATTAAAAACGCGTAACATAGGAACTAATCCATCTGTTTTACCATTTGTCCCTTGAATATGTGATCCCTTAGGTCTTATATTAGAAATATGTAGCCCGATACCTCCTGAATATTTGGAAATTTGTGCACAATCTTTTAATGTATTATAAATTCCATCAATGCTATCTTTTTCCATAGCAATTAAATAACAACTAGATAGTTGTGGACTCGGCGTTCCTCCATTAAATAGGGTAGGTGTTGCATGTATAAAATATTTTTGAGACATAAGTGTATATGTTTCTTTTATCAAATCAATATTTTCTGAGTTAATATGAATACCAATAGATACACGTAACCACATATGTTGTATTCTCTCTACTATATTATTATTCATACGGAAAAGATAAGCGCGTTCTAATGTTTTAAATCCAAAATAATCAATCAAATAGTCTCTATTATGATCTATCATTTCTTCTAAGAGTATGGAATGTTTTTCAATAAAATTCCATACTTTCAAAGATATGAGCGGTTTATTATTTCCATGAACATCAATGAATTTAACTAATTTGTTCATTACATTTGTAAAAGAAGATTCTGTATTTTTTTGATGATTTGATATAATAATTCTAGACGCAAGCAATCCATAATCAGGGTGTTGTGTAGACATAGATGCGCATTGTTCGGCGGCTAATTCATCAATCTTAGACGTTTCAATCTTATCATAGATCTGATCTATTACCTTCATAGTAAGTAAAGAATAATTGATTTGAATTCCAGCTTCATTACCTAATTTTTTAATACGATTTAATATTTTATCAAAAAAAATGTTTTCTAATTGTCCATTACGTTTAGTTACACGCATTTCACTTGAATTATCCATTATTATATTATATGCAACGATCATTTTAAATGGATTTTTTAAAGAACTATTCTTGTTTTATTTTATATAAAAATTATAAAAATATATAAAATATATAAGGACATGTATTCGAAAATATTACCTTTATTGTTTCTATTAATAGTTGTTTTAACAATAGTATTTTATAATCGTTATTTTGCCAAACAAGAAGGATATGATAATTATCATTTAGAAAATGCTATGGGAAATGTTCCTACTGCCGAAATAAACGCATTAGTACAAGAAACATATCCTATTACAGGAAGAAATGGAATTACTAACAATGGCGCTGCTGACATTTGGTGGCATTATCCTATTTTTCAACTTGGTTCTTATGCTCAAATTACAAATAATTTAAGATATCCAAATAATCCTGACGAAGGAACTTGTATGCCCGCTAGTATGTGTGGTGCTTTATATCATGAAAAACATATAAAAGAAAATTATATAAAACCATTGCCACCAATTAATCCTAATTGTGGTACAAGAATTGGATACTTTACAACTGATGAAAATATGCTACCATTTAGAACCAATGTTCCTAATATTTTATATTAAGGTTTTTATATTTTTTATATTTTTTATATTAGTTTTTACACATTTTGCATACTTGTATCTACTTTGATAATATTTAATAAACAACCTTTTCCACCGATAGGCGGAGAATACGTATCTTTTTTAAACTTTTTATTTGGTGCACGATGTTCATATCCTGTAATTCTCTCTTTCTCTATAATTTGCCATGTTTTTTCTATTTGTTTGACACTATTTTTAAACCATTCTTTATTTCGTAATACTAATACACAACTAAATTTCTCTAATTTCCAATAAATGTTTTTAATCCAATTCATACCTTTGGATTGATAAAGTTCAATCATTTCTTCCATCCATTTATCCATTTCTTCATATTTAGTAATATTTAATGGTTTATATAAATAAAATGGACTTAATTCTGGTGTATTGAAATACAATATAATTCCTTTTACTTCATTATTTGCTGTTTTGTCATCGCCATCTGTATAAAAACTTTGTGAATCTTGATATTCAGTAAATTTTGTTTCTAAAAAATCACACATATCAAGGTCACACACTTCCATTTGTAGTTGCATTTGTATCCAATATTCTTTTTTAGGGATTCCTGTTATCTCACGATTGACTATATTTTTAATTTCAAGCATTCGTCCATACCTTTCCGACTGTTTATTTACTATAATACCATCAGGTGATGCTCCTAAGAACTTATATGTTTGATGCGGAATACATCCAAAATCTTCTACTTTTGTATTATATAAATCTTCATATATTGCAACAGATAATGGTTCAAATTTTTGTCCCCAATGTAATGTTGTATTTACGTTTATCATCTTAGGGGTTGTGTATTTGTTTTCTTTATTATTTTCAGTATTTGTTTTTAATGGTTGACATTTTTCATAAATCAATTGATTTACCATACATTGACTTTCAAATACTTTATATGCATTACTAGCTGTAATTAAATTATGTCTGTATTTATACCATTCGTCGGTTCGCTGGGTAGGTTGTGGAATATTTCGTAATCGATTTATTTTTTCTTCAATTAATTCTTTTTTTAATTCGTCATTTATACTATTTTCATTTATATCATTTATATCCCTTTCTTTTTCATTATAAAAAGTTTCACTTATTTGATTTTCATTATATATATCATTTTCAAAAATAGAACGACTAGGTATACAAGTATTAATATATATCTCTAATGCATCTTCTAATATTTCATCCATATCATTTTCATTATCTTCGTTCAAATAGATATTTTCTAATTGAATAGTAAAAATATCTTTTATTTCTTCTAATAATATTTCTGCAAAATCAGACTCGGTAATAATAGACGGACTTTCACTAATATATTCATCTAATAATTGAAATATAGATTCTATAAAGTCGATCACAGAATCATCAGTAAATATAGATTCTTCCGTTTCGTAAGTGAAAGTATCTGTTATATCTTCTAATTCATCTAATTCATATAAAAACATTTTTAATATATATTGTTTTTATATCTTTAATATTCATTATTTTATATCTTTAATCGCAATCCTATTCATCATTATCCGAAGAAATTGATATTTTATTTTTATTTTTGATAGTTCCGTGATTTTTTTTAGGTGGTAGTGATTTAAATGTAGATACTCTTTTATCTACATTTTTCAATGTAAAATGCTTTGTATTTTTTGTATAGTGTAGCCCAATAACTTCTTTTACAATGCCAGTATTTTTATCATATATAACATCTCTCACACGTTGTAGTTTTTTTCTATCAATTGCGTCTTTTAAAAAATTGGTTAGAATTTCACATTCTTCATCATCTAAGTTTTTTTGTGTTTTATATATTTCAATATATTCAATTAGTTTCTTTATTTTATCTGTCCTATTTAATTTACACCATGGTTCATTAAAATTACTATTTTTTTCATTTTCTAAAAATTTATCCAAATTTGATAGATTTTGTTCTGAGGCTGTTTCTTTTATTTGTTTACCGTTTAGTAGCATTGATTTATATTTAATATTTTTAAGTTCTAAACACTCTTCATTATTTGTGACTTCTTGAATCATTATATATGAATATAAAGAGATAAGTTTAACTCAGTTTCGTTAAACAATTATTATAAGATATTTATATTGTTTATTATTTTATTTCAAATTTAAAAAAAAGAATAAAATACTTATTTATGAGCGAAATTACAGAACCAAGACAAATAAACATTCAAGGAATAAATAATAGGTATCAAATAAAAAAATTACTTAAAAAGAATGAAAATAATAAAAAACGCCTAGAAAGTATAAAATGGAACTTATCAAATGAACAAATTACTTATGAAAACCAACTAGCTATATTAAAAGATATGAATAAAAAAAATGATTCTAATAATGAATCTAATAATGAATCTAATAATGAATCTAATAATGAATTAGATGAAAAAATAAGAAAAATAATTGTACAACAAATTAATCAGAAAATTACAGGATACAAACAACAAGATATAAATAAAAAAAGGATTGAATCACAATTGATAGATTTTAATGATATTATAAATAAAATGATTGATACTAAATTAACTTGTTATTATTGTAAACAAAACATGGATATTTTATATCATACATCGCGCGAAAAAAAACAGTGGACGGTTGATAGAATAGATAATGATTTGGGTCATAATAAAAATAATTATCATTTAGCATGTTTAGAATGCAATTTAAAAAGACGTAGACAAAGTACTGATCATTTTTTATTTACAAAACAACTACATATTATTAAAAATGATACATGATATGTAATAATTTATTTGCACCTTTTCTCATTTACATTTTATATGAAAAAAGGTGTAATAATATGAAAGCAGTTGGAGAAGCATAAAATAAAAAGACCTTAATGTAATTTTATTAGACCATTGACTTTGTACCCTACCAATTCTCTAACAACTCGTCTAAATCTGTATCTTCGTGTAAATTTTTAACTAAATAATCATGTGAGTATTTCTTTCTGATTTTTGGCTCTCTGATTTTCACCCATAATAAATCCCTGAATCGTTTCTTGAATTTCAAACAATAATATAAATAACGAAACTGGTTTAGAAATTGTGTTTTTCGTTTTATTATATCTATCACGCCGCTGTTTATTATTTCATAAATCGGATTATCATTATAAACTATTGTTTGTAAATTAGCATTCAAATATAAAGAAATCAATTGATTATTAAAACAATGTAATTGTTGTAAATTTTTATTCAAATATAAAGAAGTCAATTTATTATAAGAACAATGTAATTCTTTCAAATTTTCATTCAAATGTAAACAAGTCAATTGATTATCTATACAAAATATTGTTTGTAGATTCTCATTCAAACGTAAACAAGTAAATTTATTATTATTACAATATAATGTTTCTAATTTTTCATTCAATTGTAAAGAAGTCAATTGATTATCAGAACAAGATAATCTTTCTAATTTTTCATTCAAACGTAAACAAGTCAATTGATTATCAGAACAATTCAATCTTTCTAATTTTTCATTCAAATGCAAACAAGTCAATTTATTATCTATACAAAATAAACATTCTAAATTTTCATTCAAATGTAAACAAGTCAATTGATTATCAGAACAATTCAATCTTTCTAATTTTTCATTCAAATGCAAACAAGTCAATTTATTATGATTACAAAATAATGTTTCTAATTTTTCATTCAAATGTAAACAAGTCAATTGATTATGATTACAATATAATGTTTCTAATTTTTCATTCAATTGTAAAGAAGTCAATTTATTATTAGAACAATGTATTTCTTTTAATTTTTCATTCAATTGTAAAGAAGTTAATTTATTATAAAAACAATATAATATTTCTAAATTTTCATTCAAATGTAGACAAGTCAATTCATTATAACAACAATTTAATTTTTTTAGGTTTTTAAACCTTGTTACATCAAGATCAGTTATCTCTCTATGTGATACATCAATTTCTTCTATATCTTCAGGTAAAGAATTTAAGTAAATTTCAATATTGAACATTGTATTATTTTATCATTTGTATTAATAAAAATGATACAATAAAAAAATCAATTTTTTTAAAAACTCATTAAGTTACCAATTATTCAAGTCGTGTAAATTTTCCAATAAATAAGAATATGAGTATTATCTTTATGGTTTATTATCTTTATGGTTTATTATCTTTATGGTTTATTATCTTTATAGAAGGATTTGTGTCTCTCCTGAATACGATTTTCGCAAATGCAATCTTGTTCAACCATTTCTCTCACCAAATCATCAAAAGTATATTTGGGTTTCCATTTTAGTTCAGTTCGTGCTTTTGTAGAATCCCCTAATAATTCTTCTACTTCGGCAGGACGAAAATATCGCTCATCTACGAAAATAAGTTCTTTTCCTGTTTTCACATCATATCCTATTTCATTTAGACCTTCACCTTTCCATTCAATTTGAAAACCTTTTAATTCAAATGCTTTTTCTATAAACTCACGAACTGAATGAAATTCATTTGTACTTAGGACATAATCTTGGGGTACATCTGCTTGTAAAATTAGCCACATGCCTTTTACATAATCTTTTGCATGTCCCCAATCACGTTTAGCATTCAAATTACCCATAACTAATTTATCACGCTCACCATTTAAAATCATATTTAGACCTTTTGTAATTTTTCTGGTAACAAATGTAGGTCCGCGTCTTGGACTTTCATGATTAAATAAAATACCGTTTACGGCAAACATATTATAGGATTCTCTATAATTTTTAGTTATCCAAAAACCATATAATTTAGCTACTCCATAAGGTGATCTAGGATAAAAAGGTGTGGATTCTTTCTGAGGCACTTCTTGTACTAAGCCATATAATTCAGAAGTGGAAGCTTGATAAAATCGTATCTTTTCTTGAATTCCTGAACTTCGAATAGCCTCTAATAATTTTAAAACTCCTACACCATCCGCCTCTATCGAATATTCAGGCATTTCAAAAGACACTTTAACATGACTCATTGCTGCTAAATTATAAATTTCCAATCTTTCTAATTTTTCACCATATGTTTCCTTAATTTGATATAATAAATGTAGTAAATTTGATCCATCTGTCATATCACCATATTTAATAATTAAATTGGGGTTATGATATAAATGGTCAATACGTTGTGTATTAATATCAGAAGAGCGTCTTACTATTCCCCATACTTTGTACTCTTTTTCTAATAAAAATTCTGCCATATAAGAACCATCCTGTCCTGTTATTCCTGTGATTAGTGCAATTTTCATTTGTATAAAATAAATATTAAAAAACAAAATATTATATTTATTCTTATAATTGTTTTTTGCAATTATAAAAAAGATAATTAAAAAAGATAAGTTTATAAATTATATTTTTTAAATAGATAAAATATATAATTATTATGGAGTGGAAATGGACAAAATCAGAACCTTATGAAAGAAGTAAAAGACAATATAATTCAAATAAAATCATAAACAAAACTATAAACAATGAAAACCTTTCCATAGATTTTGAAAAGATAAATAAAGAACAAGAAAACACAGCATATTCATCATCTCTTCATTATGATGAAAACACCTGGGATATTTTGAATCAAACAGTTGCACAAAATGGTTTTCAAATATCAAATAAGAGAGAAGAAATAGATAGTAAAATGTCAGATAGGTCATTAGTTCAACAAACAAATATAAACCCATTTTTAGAACAAAATAATTATGTAGATGATGTATTTATTAGAGATAAATTTTTGAAACCAATAAATACTACAATGAATACTACAAATGAAAATGTATGTAATGTAAATGAAAAACAATCATTCTAATAATTATACACCATTCAAGAAAATCATAACAATACAAACCAGAGAAATTACCTTTCTGCGATAAACATATCTCGTCCTACATTTACTATTTTGTATTCTAATGAAGTAATGAATTCAAATAGTTCACGTCTTAAACTGCTTGCAGGTAACAATTGGTCATCTTTGTCTGTATCCCACGATTCAAATAATATTTTTGGATAATCATTTTCCATAATTGTCTTGACAGCACCTTGCAATACTTCTTTTTCATGACCTTCTACATCTACTTTTATAAAATTTACATTCGTTATTTCGAACGAATCTAATGTCTTTGTTGGAACCTTAATAAAAGGTGTGTTATTTACTACATCATATTCAAATTTTGTTATTCCATTCCCACCACCATCATTTGGGTCTCGAATATAATAATTTACATCTGTTTCATTTAATATATTATTTGTTAAAGCACAGTTATACTTTGAAACTTTATAATCTTTATTATTTAATGCTATATTACTACATAAATAATTAAATGATTTTGGAGAACATTCAAATGAATAAACGTGTTTCGCCTTTTCGGAAAGTGCAATTGTATAAAACCCTATATGTGCACCTATGTCAATTACATTTTTATCAGGTTTAATATATCCATTTGAAATTATCCAGTCAATATAACATCTTTCATAGTATCCTGTGTTAAAATAATCTTCCGCTACACGAGATTCGGGTATAAACATTAATCTATCTTTATTTGATATATTTTGATAAATTGGATTTTCAGTATTATAACTTTTTTCTTTTATGAGAAACATTATTGTATTTATCACAAAACTATATTTAAATTGTTTTTTGTCTATTTTATTATTAAACCGTTGAACATTTAAACCCTTGATTTAAAATCGCACATTTCTTATAACTACGTAAAAAAATGAAAGGAAACTTCAATTGTTTAAACTCGCAACACACATTGTATTTAATAATCTATTTACAAAATATGCCACAAATACATTAAATAATAACACAAAAGCATTTACAATAAACATAAAATTAATTAGTTTAGGCGTATAAAACATGGTTGTTAAAATACCTAAAATAGCTAATAGAAATGCAATAAAAAACAAAATAGACATGAAATAAAAATAAAAACAATATTCCTTATTCAATGGACCAAAATAATTTTTCATAAATTTGCTCAAAAAATTACCCATTATATATAATAACTTATATTTTTTTATTTTACTCTAAATTTTATCATTTTACATAATTATGCATAATGATATTAAAAAATAAACGACTTAAACAATTTAAGTATTCTAATAATAATGAATGCATTAGGTTATGCAACACAAAATCAGCTTTTATTAAATAACTTATTAGAATTTTATAAAGACGAAGAAAATTTGAATAATATGCTAAAAATTGTAACAGGTGAATCTAATATTTCTTTGCGAATTGTGGATTGGTTTGTTACAAATTATGCTAAAAAAAATTATACTCTATATGATATAACAACGAATTCTGAAAGAAGATTCAAAGTATATTTTGACTATAAGTTAAAATTAAAAGCATATAGTAAAAAAAGATTTGATCCATTTTGCAGGTGGGATAGAATTAGTATACCATATAAAAACAGCACCTGTATGGAAACAACTATTGGCCAGCTAAATTTTTTTAAATGGGCATTAGAAAATAATGTAATAAAATATATTAAAGAAAATTATGATACCATTGAAAAAGATATGAATAACCGAAATAGTACTTCTAAACGAAAAGAAATAATTACAGATAATTCCAAAACAAGAAAGAAGAGAGAAGAATTATCCATTTCAGCTACTAAGAGTATCAAAAAAGAAGACGTAGAAATTGTTGTTACATTTCATTAAACATTATCATATATTTGACTATTTTATATAAAAAAATAACTCCGTAAAAAAGTATAAATATTATAACTTATATAAATTATATAAATTATAATGGGAAATAAACTATCCATGAGTAATAAAATTAATTACGAAGATATTCAATATGTAATTAAAAATCCAGAAACTTATTTATTAATTAATACTTTACATGCGAATGAGCAGGCGTGTTTACTTCCGAACACTATAAATATCAACCAAGAAGAGGAGATAATAAATAAATTAATGAAAAATAGAAATAAAGAAGTAAAAATAATTATTTATGGTAAAAATTATAATGATGATAAAATTTATAAAAAATACGACCAATTATTATCATTAGGATTCTATAATATATACATATACTTAGGTGGAATGTTTGAATGGCTTACTCTTCAAGATATTTATGGAACAACTGAATTTCCAACTACAAAAAAAGAACTTGATTTGCTTAAATATAAACCACATAAAGTAATAAATAATCATGCTTTATTAGAATGTTAGATGCATATGATTTTATGATTTGAGATTTATTTATCAATCATATTTTTGAGCAAATTAACATTTACTTGACATTTGTTATGTAGTTTTTCAGATTTATATTTTGAATAATCAGTTATAAACAAATCATCACTTCTATATTTTAATATACGCATTTCACATAATTCTAATGCTCGTTTTATAGAATCTGTATAACTTAAATTTTCTTTCATCATTCCATAAACAATACATCTATCTATATCATACGCTGATAATAAATCGGATTCACGTACTATATGATATGCTAATTGATATTCACCCAAGTCAGGATATCCTTTCAACTTAACTGTTGAATAAGACATGGATGACACGATAGTAGATACTATTTCTAAATCTTTCGGGGTCATATAATTTTGCATATATGATTTCATTTCATTTACTCCATTTTTCTCGTTCATATATTTTTTATCACACATATCATGTATGATAGATGATACAGATATTATTTCTTTTTGGTCTTTTAAATAAGGGTTTTCTACTAACTCATAATCGTATATTTTATTCGCAAAATGAAATACCTCCATACTATGCTTTAAAGAATGTGAATCATCTATTTTATACTTTGAACTAGTATAAATAACATAATTAAAAGCACCATTTATAACATTTGATAAAGAACTAATTTTCATTATATCTAATAATTAAAATTGCTCTAAATTATAAAAAAATATGTTAATATTTTTATAATTTTAAATTTATTCAATCAATTCCATATTGGATAATTCCTTCAAATATCTTTTACTACATGATTCTACTAATAATCCATTTGCGTAAATACCGTAATTCATATAATAATCATCATTTTCCAAAGCTAAATGGTATATTGTATAAGTACCAGGAATTTCGTATACATTTGCTCTTTCATCTACACATACTGGTAAACGGTACTTATTTTCTGTTATATAAATACCTCCATTTACCTCAATACTTTTCTCTCTCTCTTGGTCTTTAAAATCATCCACTAAGAGAGAATGACACCCTGTCAATACTAAATCTTCCCATACTTCGTATTTTTCTGTGGAACAAACATACAATTGATCTTTAATTCTCTCTTCTAATGCATTATGTTGAATATTTCTTTTACCAATCATGTCTATGGCTTTATAATCATTCAACGTTTTTACAAGATCGCCTTTTTTCAAGTCTTGGATCAATTTATATCCTTGACTAGTAAGTATTTTAGATCCTTCTTTGAAACAAGTTATTGGTAATAAAATTTTGCTAATAGTACTATTTGAAAAATTTGTAACATATAATGAATTTGAATTTATTGCAATTCCGCGAGGAAACATTAACCCTTGTGCAGTTGTCGCCCAATTTAAAGTGAATACGTTTGGATTAGCTACTAAAATTTTACTAATAAAATTACTAGAATTCGCAACATAAATCCAAGTATTTGTGGAATCTATAACTATTGCTTGTGGTTGATATAATCCAGTTGTGCTTGGCACCCAATTTTGAGTGTATATACTTGGATCAGATAATAAAATTCTACTAATAGTATTATTACCATAATTCCCAACATACATCCAAGTATTTGTTGAGTCTATTGCTATTGAGGTTGGATAAGTTAGTCCTTGTGTATTTGTCGCCCAATTTTGAGTGAATACGTTTGGATTAGCTACTAAAATTTTACTAATAGTATTATTACCATAATTCCCAACATACATCCAAGTATTTGTGGAATCTATAACTATTGCTTGTGGATTAACTAGTCCTTGTGTATTTGTCGCCCAATTTTTTGTATATGTACTTGGATTAGCTACTAAAATTTTACTAATAGTATTATTACCATAACTCGAAGCATACAACCAAGTATTGGTTGGGTCTACGGCTATCCCAAATGGATTACTTACTCCTTGTGTATTTGTCGCCCAATTTTGAGTGTATATACTTGGATCATATAACGAAATTCTACTAATAGTATCATTACCATAATTCCCAACATACAACCAAGCATTAGTTGGGTCTACGGCTATCCCAAATGGACTAACTAGTCCTTGCGTCGATGTTGCCCAATAAGAATAATCTAATAAATAAGTATAATATTCAATGTTTTTCGTAAAATAAATATTTTCAATAGTTTGACTAGTGTTTTCCATTATCCAATCACCACCATATTTAATATTCCCCGTTTTATTATTGGATGCTCCTACTATAACTCCCGTATTTTGTGTTAAAAGTCTATAATAATTTACCCAGTTAGAATAATTTAATGTGTTACAAGCCAAATAATCAATATTTTTTACCTGAAATTCATTAATAATATTTATCATAAATTGTACATTTTCACTATAAGGTTCTGTTTCTATTTCATTAATAGAAAATAAGGGGTTAAAATCCAAAAACGTTTTCGTATTTTCTAAATTGGAAATAAAAACAATACCTATTCTAGAAATATTAGTAAAATTAGTTTGTAATAATGTTAAAAGCTCTGTTTTAGAAGAAGATATAGAATAAACAATAGGATAAGTGTTTGAATTAACAGAATCTACAAATTGTTGATAGTTGTTAACTTGACTATCGATAAGCAATATGTTAGTAAATTGATTTTGACCTATTATTTCAGGAAAAATCAAAGGAATTGAGTAACTATTTAAAAAATTCATATATAATATATACAAGTTTTAAATAATTTTCGTCATTTATATTATTCAACCAACACAATAAGAAGAAAATATATTATTACGAGAAAAACTTTTACAAGCAGAAGAAAAAATTAAGCAATTAGAAGAAGAAATACTATCACTAAAAATTCAAAAACATAATAAATCTATTAAGGATTATTTTGTTAAAAAATAATTGTTGTGTATATTTGATAATTCATATAATAATTCATATAATTATATTTAACATGTTATAACATAAACTCCATAGATGAATGAGTGAATATTTTGTATCCATTTATTTAACTCATCTTCATTTTCGTATATATCTACGTTTCCATTTAATATCATTTGTTTCTTACATAGACAATTTGGATTGTTTAAATTCATCATTTCTTCATGATAGTTACTGCATTTTTCTAAATATTCTAATGGAATATTACTCTCACCATCTCTTGATCTTTTTAAGATGCGTTTATGACATATCTCATGATTTGTTTTAACGTAAATCGTTTTATGAATAGGATAATCTTTTACAAATGTTTCAAACCATTTTAAATATATTTTATAATTTTCCAATGTAATATCACCTGCATCAAATAACATTTTAGCGAAAACCATTCTATCTGTATATATACATCTTTCTGTAACAATAATAGAATTTGGATTATTTTCAATAGTTTCTTTTAAAAGTTTTAATCTAGATATAAAAGCCATCATCTGAAATGCAAAAGAATGTGTTTTTTGGTCTGCATAGAATAGTTTAAGCATGGTAGTACCATTTATATCTGTAATAGTCTCCCAATCATCCACTGGCTCACGTAGAAAGATTATATTAGTATTATTTTCATATTTTTTTTGTAAATTTGCTAATAATGTAGATTTACCAGAACCAATATTTCCTTCAATAGAAATAATTTGTATGTTTTGTTTTTCTGTTTCGTTTTTTTTCTGATTTTGTTTATCTTTTTTAGAAAATACATTCGACATTAAATTAATAAAATATCCAAAATATAAACATAAATAAACAATACACATTGCGATAGTAATTTTATAAAAGTTGTCATCATTACTTATATTATAATACGGTTTACAAGTACTACGAAACGCAGCAACATTTGTCATTTGTAATATAAGAAAGATACACAAGTAGATGGTCATTTTCATTCTTTATGAATAAATTAGTTTTTTATGTTGTATGATTATTTGTAGTAATTTCATTTCAATTTTAAAAAAAAAATGAATAGAATAAATACAATTATTATACAACATAAAAAACTAATCATGGATTTAAATCAACGTAAACTAAACAAATCGGAATGGAACTCTATCGAGATTCCAGTATCTGAATCTGAGCAAAATATTTTACAATTAATTATAAAAGGTAATCAAGATGTAAATATAAAGATAAATCATAATAACTCGCTATTTTCGTTTTTGAAAATAGAATATAGTGAGAAAATGGAAGATTATTTATATATTAAATATTTATATGAAAAATGTGATAAAATACAAGAGCAAATAAAATCGATCCATAAAGATTACGTAACTATGAAAGTAGATCAAAATGTTAAGATAAATTCAGCAGATAAAATTAGATTAGAAAGAAATGATGAGAGTAAATTAAAAAACAAGGAATTGTACGAATATGTTTTACTTAGTCACGCAGACAAATTTTTATACTATAAAATAAAATTACTATCAAAAGAAAAAGAAAAGATGAATATAAAGAAAAATGAAAAAACAAAACAATCATTATATCATTATTACACTCTATTCAAATTACTAAAAAATAATATATCTTATGTAAATCGTCATGTTTTAAATATTTGTAATAAAATTATTGACTTGTTTGAAGATGATATTGATATTTCAATGATCATTGAATACGCAGATGAATTTATCGAAAAGAATAAGAGTTTGTTACAATATAGTGATTTATCCCTTTATGAGCATCAAAAAGAAATTATCACTATTAGTAAGAATCCAGCTCCTAAGCTTGTTTTATATATGGCGCCCACAGGCACAGGAAAAACACTCACACCGATTGCTCTTTCTGAAACCCATAAAATAATATTTCTTTGTGCAGCTAGACATGTTGGATTAGCATTAGCACGTGCAGCGATTTCAATTGGTAAAAAAATAGCTTTTGCATTCGGTTGCGAATCAGCTGATGATATTCGATTACATTATTTTGCAGCTAAAGAATATAGTAAAAATAAACGTACGGGTGGAATAGGTAAGGTAGATAACAGTATTGGCGATAATGTTGAAATAATGATTTGCGACATTAAATCCTATTTACCTGCAATGTATTATATGTTGGCATTTAATAAATATGATAATGATGATACTAGATTGGATAATTTAATTGTTTATTGGGATGAACCAACTATTACCCTAGATTATCAAAATCACGAATTTCACTCCATCATTAAAAAAAACTGGACTGAAAATTTAATACCTAATCTAGTATTATCGTCTGCTACATTACCAAAATTACATGAATTAACCGAAACAATTGCTGATTTTCAAAATAAATTTCCGAATTCGTCTACTTATAATATCATTAGTCATGATTGTAAAAAAACAATTCCTATTATAAATACAGAGGGATATGTGGTGCTTCCACACTATTTATCAGAAAATTACGAGGATGTTGTAAAAATCGCAAAACATTGCGAGAATTATTTGACTTTAATGAGATATTTTGATTTAAAAGAAATCGTAGAATTCATTACTTTTGTAAATAAGAATAATTATTCTAATACGAAAATGAAATTAATGAGACATTTCGAAACACTGGAACAAGTAAACATGCAAAGCATAAAATTATATTATATTAAAATGTTACAAAATATAATTCAAGGTACATGGGGAGCCATTTATACTAATTTTAAAGTTTTACGTAGACAAAAAATAGCAAATAATACAACTGTTGATATAAATGGTAATAAAATTGTAAAATCACAAAGTATTGGTCCTGGTGTCAATGTTAATAATACACCATTACTTGGATCATCATTAGCAGGCTCATCATTAGCACGTCTAGCTAGTGAACAACCATCTATTCATAACACAACAAAAGGAACCTGTGGTGTGTATGTTACTACAAAGGATGCATATACATTAACAGATGGTCCCACTATTTTCATTACTAATGAAGTAGAAAAAATAGCTAAATTTTGTATTCAACAGGCAAATATCCCATCATTAGTAATGGATGATATTCTTAAAAAGATTGAATATAATAATGTATTAAATGAGAAAATTCAAGCCATAGAGACAGAAATGGATTACATTAAAGAACAGTCAGAAGAAAAAGTAAAAAATTCTTCTTCTGGAAGAATCAAATCTTCAACCAAAGATGTGAAGAAACTAAATAAATTTAGCCCTTACGATTTGGAAGACCATAATTCAAAAACGAATAAATATTCAAAATTAGATAATGAGCTAAAATCATTGAGGTCATTAATTAAAAGTGCTAGATTGAATGATACATTTGTTCCAAATAAATATAATCATATCAAAAAATGGGCAGAAGTGATGAATCCTACAAATGCGTTTACGTGCGATATTGATGATAACATTGTAAATGAAATTATGCTTCTCAATGGTATTTCTGATTCATGGAAAATATTATTAATGATGGGGATAGGTGTTTTTATAAATCATCCAAATATTCAATACACAGAAATTATGAAAAAAATGGCCGATGAACAAAAATTATATATGATTATAGCTAGTAGTGATTATATTTATGGTACAAACTATCAGTTTTGTCATGGATATTTGAGTAAAGATTTAAATTTAACGCAGGAAAAAATTATTCAAGCGATGGGACGTATTGGTAGAAATAATATTCAACAGAATTTTAGTATACGATTTAGAGATGATGTACAAATAATGAAATTATTTACAAATGAAACAGATAAGCCTGAAATAATGAATATGAATGTTTTGTTTAATTCTAATAATGTTTTATGGAATGGTTCTGTTTACGAAAATGTTCACTTGTAATTATCTGACTAATTAAAAATAGTTTATTTATCCCCTTTAATGTTATAGTTTAATAAATAAGGAATTATTTTTTTTGATTGCATTATTCTTCCTATCATGATATCTTCGTATATTTCTTTTTGTCTGAGCTCTAAAATATTATGTGAATTATAAACATCATTAATTATTTTCATTGCCTTTTTATTTAGAATATAAGAACATCCACCGTCAAACCAAGTTACATTTGATACATCTGCACGTTTGTTATGCCAATAATTGTTTTGTAAAACTTTTTCAAAGTGCCAATTACTTTTACAGTTTTCACCATTATGATTTTTTTTTTGTCCTACATAATCATATTTTTTTAATTCATCATATTTATATAAGTTTTTTATATTTTCATCCGTGAAATAATTATCATGATCATCAATTTTTATTATATGGGTAATGTCCTTTAACTTAGTTAAAACATATTCTATCATTAATATTATTTTTTCTGGAAGCCCTCCATATCCATCATCACAATTTAAATATAATACACTTTCTTTTCCATCATAATACGTTTCTTTTTCGTTTAATTTATGTGAATTTTCGTCATTATTTAAACCACACAAAATTATCATTTTTTCGTTAGTACGATTTTTTATTTTACTCCATAAATGTTGATTTTTTTTACATGATACTACAACTATTAAAATATTAATAGTTTGATTTTGTTCATTTTGTACTTTTTTTTGATTTGTATATTGTCTTTTTTCAATTATTCCAAAATTTTTATAATGTTCAATTGCTTGTAATTTATTAGTAACAACATTCTCTAAATCACTGTTTAATTTTACATATTTTTTCCAATTAAAATCATTAGGTAATAATTTATGATTCATAATTAGTTATTATTATATACATATTTTATTTTTACTAGATATTTTAATTTGTAATTAGTTTATTTAGGTTATTTAGGTTATTTAGGTTATTTAGGTTATTTAGGTTATTTAGGTTATTTATTAACTATTTTTTGTTTTTCTATTTTTACTACACTATTCAGTAGAGTAAAAATTATAATATGCTTTCTGATTCATATTTTACTTTAATTTTTTCATTTAAAATTATTAGTTGGTCTTGTAAATCGTATTCTTTTGGTAATACCATTTTAACATTCAACCTTTTTCCATCCATCCTTTTTTCAAATACTAAATGCGGTTTCTCTCTTGAAATAATGAATGAAACATATTTTGGAAGTATTATTTCATTTTTCACTGGATAAATTTCATTTTCTAAATCATCTACTATTTTATTAGCCGCTAATAATTTATCTTTTAATGATATTTTTTCTGATTTACTAGTGAACCAAGGTTTATCTAATTTAGGATGTTTTTCTACCTTAAAGAATTCTCTTTGCTTAGTGTGTTCTTTATCTAACCATTCTTGGTAATATACTACATATTTATTCATCATAGATTGTGTTATTCCTTCTGGTAAATCTTTCGCATTATGCTTTCTCTCTCTTTTTGTTCCTATTTTGATACCTGTTGTGTTTTGTTCTTGTTCTTTTCTTGTAGCTATTCTTAAATTTTCGAATGTATTATTTAATGGATTTTGGTCAATATGGTCAACACTTGCATTTAATGTACCTTTTCCGTTACCATAACAATCCATAATGATTTGATGAATATATAAATTTAAAGTACTGCTTATGTATCCATTTGCTCCAACAAAAAATGTTATTTTTTTTCCTTTATTATTTGTTTTTTCAAAATCTAATATCTTTTGATAACTTTCAGGACATAATTTACAAATGGTATCTTTTTCACAATACATTAGTAAATATTCTTTTCCATTTTCATCCATTTTCCAGAGAGGGTTTTTCATTATATTAGCATCTTGACCAACGCTTAAATAATGACCTGGTATGTAGTCTATTACATTATACTTTTCTATTATTTTTTTATGATTTACATGAAATATTTGAACGTTTGATTTTCTTAAATCATATTTATTTTTATTTAAAAATTCATAAAACACATTTTCATTGTTATAATTAAATATAAAATCTAAATAATTAAATCGTTTATAGTTAGAAAAATACGATGGATAATCATCATCTTCATTTATAAATGTAAAAGGCTTATTAAAATTTATAATTCTGTCTTTGTCTTTTATATCTAATAAGTAAGTTTTTTTATTGTATTCTATAATACCACAAAATAGTTCTTCATTTGTTGAATAGATAGGTTTGTCTATTTTCTCCTTTTTTAAATAAGATGAAGATATTTCACAATTTTCCATATTATACATAATATAATATAGATTTATTTAAGTAGTTTAAAAAATAATATACAAATACACCAAAAAACAAAACCCAGTACGCTCAGTTAGAATATGCCAACCCTCCCATCCCTGACATAATTCTCAACACGTTATAGTTGGTAGCATAAACACGAACCTTGGCAGTTTTGGTTCCTTCAACCGTAGCATTTGAAAGAACAAGTTGAAGCGTAGCGTTATCAATTCGGGAGAAGTTACATGTTCCACTTGGTTGATGTTCCTCAGGACGAAGAGCGAAACTGTATACGTTAATACCTTCATCAGGGGAACGAGTGTGAGACTGATAAGGTTGAACCCAAGAGAAGTAAGATCCTTCACGCTCAGAGAAGCGGTCCTGTCCGTTCAATTGGAGCTTGGCAGTAACAACAGGGTTCAATCCCCAACAATGCATATCAAGAGAAGTCTCAGAAAGGACGAAAGTACCAGCATCAGAAACACCCGAGTTTCCATTGTGATTTCTTGTTCCGTCCTCGTAAAGAAGGCGGGTAGCAGGATCAGCTGTGCCAAGATTCAAGTGTACCTGAGGACCACCAAAGTTTGGCTCATTGTAAGGATTTGAAGGTCCGTGCCAGTATCCTGTAAAACCAGCATCAGGGATATAATCAAGTGCACCAGCATCGTTGAAAAGGCCACGAGCATCAATATAAGCACGCGAGTCAGCCGCAAGTTCATTAGGACCACCAAAAGCATGAATAGCATTAGGAAGAGCATCAATGGCGTCGGTATAGTTGAAAGGCTGGGCGCCAAGAACTTTGAACAAAAGAGCATCACAAGTCAAAGATGAACAGTAATCAACGTTCTGATCAGGCTGGATAACCCAAATCAACTCTTTGACGGGGTGGTTAAAGTTAAGCTTGATTTTGTTACTAGATGAACCAACGGACTCATCACCCGTGAATTGAAGCTGTGTAATCAAATACTCGTGAGGGTTCTGTGCCATTCTTCGTCTCTCATCTGTATCAAGGAAAACGTAGTCAACATAAAGTGAAGCAGCAACCAAAGACTGGTTATAGGCAATAGTTGCAGGAACAGGGCGTCCTGCAACAAATTGACCACTTGCACCACCATAAACGCCAGCAGGTCCTGCATTACAGTTCAAAGTAGTAACTGCCCACAAACACTCATCAATAGGACGAATATCCAAGTTGATTTTAACTTCGTGGTATTGAAGGGCGATCAAAGGAAGAGCTAGACCAGGGTTTGTGCAAAACCAGAATTGAAGAGGAACGTAAAGTGTTGTTTCAGGAAGTGCATTACGAGGAGCACAAACTTGTCTTGGTGCCAAAGAATCACAAGGATTTTCAACATCAGAGAAAGAAGGATCAGTGATGAAGGTAAGTTGAGTAGTGTTTCCGATCATTTTAAAGTAACCTCTCAATTGCTCAGACGTCATTGTTAATTGGTTCCAGATGTGCATCCAGTCACCATATTGACGGTCAATTCGTTGACCTCCAATCTCAACTTCAACCTGGGCAATCAATTGCTCACCAGGGAAATCCAACCAACGTGCATATATACCAAGGCTGTCGCCAGTTGTGAAATTGCCAAGACCCATAAGTTGGTTAATTTCAGGAAGTGTAACTTGAAGATATGTGCGGTAAGCCAAGTCTCCGTTTCGACTAATAGTACATTGGACACGTCGCCCAAAATCGGCTTGTCCATTGAAAGTTTGTTCAATTGATTCAATCGCAAAGTTTGTGTATCTACGATAGGTAACTTTCCAAAAAGTAATCTGCGGGTTTCCAGTAAGGTATACGTCTTGTGCACCATAAGCTACTAATTGCATTAATCCACCTCCCATTTTATATTATTGCTAAAGAAAAAAAAATAAAATTTTAATTTAATTAAATTAAATTAATTAAATTTAATTAAAATAATTAAATTAAAATTTAAATTATGTAAAATAATATTAGTCAAAAATTTTATTTATATCTAAATTAGATTTCATAAATTTAACTAAATAAGAGTCTTGTAACACTTCTTTCTTGTTTTCATTTTTTTTTGTAAAAACATAAGAATCATCTATTCTTTTAATAGACCATCCTTCTTCTAGTGCATTATATAATAATACCATTTTCTGAAATTTAATGGCGTCAATTTTAAAATTATCTTCTAAATTTTTTAAAGAATCTAAATTTATTTTTATATCCATTTTACTTAATAATAGAAAAACAAATCTTTTATTTTAACTAAGCATTTTTACATTTAATTTATAAAATTATAACATATTAACCATTTTACACCTTTTATCATTTAGAGCAACGCGTATTTTAAATGCCATTTTAAATGCCATTTTAATCAACAAAAAATACGAGCGCTCCCTTACCGGATAACTAAATTCTATATAATGATTTTTGTTCTAATTATTTTTTGCATATAATTGTTATGATATTTTTTATTTTACAAAAACAATATTTTATAATAATTATAAATTAAATATTAAAATTTATTATATATTATAAGTATTGCATAATATGCCTAGTTTTAAACCAACAAAACCAAATACGAAAATAAAGTCTAAAAAAAATTGTGTTACATTAGATAATAAACACAAAGAGTTTTTAAATGAATTTTTAAAGGATGAAATAGATAATATACCAAAATTAAAATTAGAAAAAAAAACGTTAATGGATAAAATAAATACTATTGATGAAAAGGAAAAAATGACAATTGATCAACAATTAGAAATACAAGATCGTATAAATGTTATAAATACTAGTATAAAAAAATTAAAAGATAAAAAAAAAGAATATTATCTTAATAATTCTAAATATATCTTTGACTATTTTGAAAATAAAAAAAACATTTCTAATGTAAATAATAATAATTTAAATAAAAATAAAATAGTAAATCAGTTTTTTAATATTAAAAATAATAAAATAGAAAATGATGTACAAGAAATAAATAACCAAAATATTGTTCAAAAATATTTAAATAATATAGATGATAATTTTTTTGATATGAAGTCTTATGTATATCCGTCAGATATTTGTAATTATTGTTATAATGGCGAGTTAATACCATTAGAAGACGAAGGAATTTTAATTTGCAATTCTTGTTCGCGAAACATACCTTATTTAATTGAAAATGAAAAACCATCCTTCAAAGAGCCACCCAAAGAAGTATGTTTTTATGCATATAAAAGAATAAATCATTTTAAAGAAATATTATCTCAATTTCAAGGAAAAGAGACAACACAAATTCCACCTGATGTTATTGAAAATATTAAACTACAAATTAAAAAGGAACGAATTGACTTATCCAAAATTACAAATAATAGAACCAAAGAAATCTTGAAAAAATTAGGATATAATAAATATTATGAACATATTCAATTTATCAAAGATAAACTTGGCATTAAACCACCCATTATGTCACAAGAATTAGAAGAAACACTTTGTAATTTATTTATGGAAATACAAGCACCGTATTCAAAATTTTATCCCGATGACCGTGTTAATTTTTTAAATTACTATTACACTGCTTATAAATTATGTGAACTATTAGGAAAAATGCAATATTTAGAACATTTTCCAATGCTAAAAGATAGAGATAAACGAATAGAACAGGATAATGTTTGGAAAAAAATATGTCAAGAATTAGATTGGGAATTTATACCTACAATATAGTTTTATTATCCTTTATATGGAAATAATTTTAACAAATTGGTATTATAAATCGAGTAATTTGGATCATAACAATTAGAACCTATACCTGAACCATAACGAACACCACCTTTTCGTTTTCTAGATTGTTTATTTTTCATACTCTTTGATTTTCTTACTATTCGCTTTATTGAAGTTCCTTTTCTAGTTTTTCTCTTAGATATTTTATGCATTTGTATAATAATATATGTATATAAATATTTATTATTATAATCTTTTAAATTTTTAGATTTTCTTAATTTATCTGTTTCCTAACTTAAAACCCGCCAGGAAATTTTACCAAGTTAGCACCTATACCAAATCCTGCACCTGACCTTGCTGTGCTACCCATTGTCGGAACATATGTATCTAAAATACTAAATGTTGCAGCCGCTGTTAATGCAAGAAGTACAATTTCTTCAACATTCAAAGAACGTTTAGGGATCGCAAAAGCTGCAATAGCTACCATTAAACCTTCTACTAAATACTTAATCATTCGTTTAACCAATTCACCTATGTTTATCAAATTGTTCATTATAATAAATAAAAAGAAAAAAATATTAATTGTGTTAAAAAAACTTAAATATAAACAAATAAATAATAAAATGAAAAATAATCTTGAACCAGTTGACAAAAAAAGTTTTGAAAAAAAGATGAATGGGAGTAAAAAAAATCCTAAATATGTAGACTTACTAGAAGAAGATAAACCAATTGCTGGTCAAAAATTTGCGTGCATATCTTTTATTTCCCCTGAAAAAATTTTAAAGCAAAAAGAGATGTATTTTTTTGAAGAATTTGTTAAAAAATGGGAACTAAGCAAATCTATGGAAAAATTTGTACAATTTTTAAATTTCATTTCTTATAAATACAATATGTCATTTGATGATATATCTAATGATTTAAAAGATTTTGTAAAGGAAGAAAAAGAAACTATTTCTAAATCTTCTTTTCAGGATGACTACAAAACATTTATAGATAATAATGAAGAAGAACTAGAAAAATCATTTAATATGGCAAACCATTTTCAGACAAATACAAGAGGAATAAAAATACGTGGTTCTTATCCTAGTATTGAAGAAGCAGAATTACGTGCTAAGTTATTGAGAGAATCAGATTCAACACATGATGTTTTTGTAGGTCCTGTTGGATTATGGATGCCTTGGGACCCAGAAGCATATAAAACAGGACGTGTGGAATATATGGAAGAAGAGTTGAATCAATTAATGAGTGAAAAACAGAAAAATGAAGTAAATGCTAAAACTGCATTTGAACAACGTTTGAAAGAAACGAAACAATGTGCTATTGAAGAAAATATAAAGAAGGCAGAAAAATCAGGAAATGTGTTAACTCAATCAATTGATGAACAAGGTAACTTAATTGGTGTAAATAATACTACCCAAGAACTAACACTCGGTGAAAAAGATATTATTTCATCTGCGGATGTATGTAAAGAGTTATTTGAAGGTGAAAATATTGTGGTTGCGAAAAAATAATTTTGTTTATAACTACATTCTCTAACAAAATACAAATAAATTTATTTGTATTTTACAATTTTTTTGTTAAATTGAAATCAGATTAAGAAAATCAAAAATCTTTTAAATTTTTTTTACAAAACATATAATAATAAAATAAAGAAAATAACCAAGATTCACTTATTTCACATTTTCCTAATGCATAAGAATTAAATACATATTTACATGCTTCATAACATTTTTCATAATACGCATTTTCATAACTTTTTTTAATGAAATTATAAATAGGTGCATCTGCATTATCATAAATGTATTTATAATTAGTAATCATTTGTTGATAATCACCATAATAATGTTCAAATAAATTAGGATTCTCAAAATAAACAGGACTAAATAGTTGTTCATCAGCATGACCATAACCTCCTCCCAAATATTTTAAAAATTTATTTTCTATTAAATCACAAACTTTATACATGTATTCTTTATTACCTGTAAAAAATCCACTACACATACTACATCTTCCCCATTTAAAATATTCTGATGTATTATTTACTAAATTTTCAGGTATATAGTCTATATAACAAGTTGAAAACTTTTCCCTATTTACAGCTAATCCTTCTGGTAATCTTATTAAATTTTTAAATCCCATTCTCTCAATACAAAAGTTTATCCAACAAAAATGGCTTGAATTAAATGGATTTATTTTTGTCATTTCTTTCAACATAATATATCTTGACATACAAAACAAATAATAACTAGCAGTATTTCTATTATCAAAATTATATGGATTATTTTTTCTATTATTAATAATCATATTTCTATAATCACCAAATTTTTCATTTAATAAATTATTTCCTTTTTCAAATCTAAATTCATCAAATTCACGTAAAACATAGTGTGTTTTGTTTTCTAAATATGTAGGTCTTATTTCTTTTATAAATGGAAGACTATCTGTATCACAATAAATAACCAAATTATAAGGTAATGTTAAAGTAGATAACGAATGACTTAGATAATAATTATGATCTCTTTTATTTATTTCTTCACTTGCATCAGAACATTTCGTAAGATTAAAATATGCAGTTACCAATGTCCAATTGGAAATATCGTATTTATCAAAGGAAATATCTTTATTAAAAGTAATAATTCCTGTTCCTGACCAATGACCGATATCTGTTAAATCGTAACGATATTGGTCTTCTATTTTAAACCAAAAATTGTCTCTCATTTCTTTAAAATACCATACATCATCACAAATAATAAATCCATCATAATTTATTTCTTTTAAAAACCCTATAAAAGAATTTTCCATAAATCCATTATGTGGATCTACATCTAAAAATATAAATGGACATGAAAGAATTAATTCACTCCATTTATCGAATATTTCTTTATCAAATAAGTCATCATTCATAAATTTAATATTTTCAATATTTTTAATATTCGGTCTAACTTTATCTAATATATCAAAACTATATATAGTATTTGTTTTATTATAAGATAATGATAATGCAGAATGCCCTAAATGTGTTCCAATGTCTATGATATTGGAATTATTAAATAAATTGGAAAAATGAGATAATAATTTATAATGTTCTTTCCCAGGTGTTGAATAAAAATCAATATCTTTTTCATCATAAACAATATCCTTATATTTATCATTGAAATCAATACTATTCAAATCATTTAATGTAATAGAATACTTCATTATTTTAATAATAAATTAGAATCTTTTTAAGTAATATATTATTTAATAAATTTAAAAAGAAACTTTATATTATATAAACAACGTATTACATAAAATGTCACATAATATAGATAAAATAATTTATATCAACTTACAAAAACGACCTGACCGAAGAAATGAAATAGAAACAGAATTGACTAACTTTGGTTTAGTAGGTGAAAGATTTGAAGCTATTAATGTTGATGATTTTGGTATTGTTGGTTGTATGAAATCACATTTAAGTGTTCTAAAATTAGCCAAATTAAACGGTTATAAAAATATACTAATTTTAGAAGATGATTTTATGTTTACTGTTTCAAAAGAGTCATTTGAAAGTAGTTTATCATTGTTTTTTGAATTTAAACCAACTTTTGATGTATGTATGTTGTCATATGGCTTACCAAAATGTGAAGAAACAGAAGAAGCTTCTATTCGTAAAGTACTAACTGCACAAACAGCATCTGGATACATAGTAAATAAAAACTATTATGATAAATTAATTGAATTATATGAATGGGCATCTCCTTTACTAGAACAAACCAGACAACATTGGATTTACGCAAATGATCAAATTTGGAAACAATTACAAGAAAAAGATAATTGGTATTTATTTACTGAACGAATTGGAAAACAACGTCCTGGTTATAGTAATTGTGATTATGGAACTAGTGTATTTGTTGATTATGGATGTTAAGTTATATATTTTTTACTATTTATTGTATAACCATTACCAAGACCGTTTATTTAGAAAACTCAAATTAAATAGATTTACAAATACACAGAAAAGCGAATTGAAAATGGTAAAGAATTTTTCAAATAAATTTGGAAAACCAGAAAATACTATTTTTGTTATGGGTGATTATGATAAAAGAGATTACCATATGAAAGGATTAGAACCTGTTATTTGTAAGAAATTTAGAAGAATATTTAAGAATGCGGGATATAAAACATTTTTAGTAAATGAATTTAGAACTTCCAAATTGTGTAATTGTTGTCATAACGAATTGGAACATTTTTTAGAAAGACCAAGTCAAAAACCAAAATATAAGAAAGAAAATAAAACAGAAATATGTCATGGATTATTACGATGTCAATCGGTTAAGCATAATTGCGAAATAATTCATAACAGAGATAAGAATGATGTGTAAAATATGTTGAATATAGTAAGTTCTGTAATGAATACAGGAAAACGACTCGATGTATTTTGTAGAGCAGTAAATTCTTAAACTTCATATCCGTTTCAAGACGGATACTAACCAAATTTTTGCATTTTTGTTTATTTTTTCGTTGTTAACTCGGCGTTTTAAATGTGCAAAGGTGTAAAAATATCTTTTTTTGTCTGACTAATGTATATGGTACGAACAAGAAGAAGTAGGGTAAAAAAAGGAGGAAGCCTCTGTCCTGGTTCTAACGACAATTATAAACTGGAATACCGATACCACAGCTTACATACAATAACTTTTGATGATGATGATGAAACTGAAATTCCGGACAAACTTGTAAAAAAAGTAAGTAAAACAGAATATGAGATAAGTAAATTTGTTTCAACCTTGTTGATCGATGATAAACGAATAAGTCCAAAGATTTACGAGTTTATTGAGTGTGAAGATTCTTTAAGGACTATGAAGGGAGGTATCAAAGTAGAGCCATTTTTAGAAAAAAAAGGGTTCATGGTGATGGAAAAAATGAATGGAAAATCGTTTCAAGAAATGGGATCTGAAAAAACGAAAAAGTATATGCATGAGATTTACAAAATTATAAACTTGTTATATGATAACGGTATTGTACAGGTCGATTTGCACCCTGGCAATATTATGTTGACTGACGACGAGCGAGTTATATTCATTGATTTCGATGGTACTTGGGTGCAGTATGACGAGGGACACAAACCCATTCCTCAACAAAAAAGAAAAACTATAAACGAGGTAGGTGATTTAATTTTATCGGGCTTCTCAGATTACAAAACTACGACGGACTTTCTCCCACAAAGACACAGTATAAATAGTAATGAAAACAAAGGAGGAAGAGGTAAAAAGATAACACAAAAAGTAAAAAAAGTAAAAGTAAAAAAGGTAAAAAAAAGTAAAAGTAAAAAAGGTAAAAAAAAGTAAAATGAAATTGGAAAGCGATGTGTTGTATTAAATACAATTTAAAAAAATTGAAATCTTTTTATGAATACATGAAATGAGATACGAATACATGAAATGAGACAAATCGCAGATAATAATAGAATAATCAAATACCAACAAGAAATGACACAACCATATTTAGACTCATTACCAGACAATACTAACTGTATTAATTTACGCCATAGAAATTTGTCGGAATTGCCTGACTTATCGAGATTTCACAGTTTAAAAACATTATATTGTGATCACAATTCTCTCACCAGTTTACCGCCATTATCTCCTACTTTGGAAGATTTATATTGTAACAATAATAGATTAACCAGTTTACCACCATTACCTGGTTTAAAGCGATTATATTGTGAACGTAATGAATTGATCCGACTACCTTCGATAGATTTAGATATATTATGGTGTCATGAAAATAAGCTTACAACCCTGCCTAACGGTATGAAACCAATGTCACAATTCAATTGCTACGGTAATCCAATTTGCGAATTTATTGGCGAATTTATTCATGGACCATGTGGACCAATACAAAGTTTACAAAAAAATATACAAACCCTTAACAATTTTCGGTATTTATATTATTCGTTGAAATTCAAAAAGAGATTTAGAGATTGGTTATGGATTATAGTGAGAGAACCGAAAATAAGAGAACAATATTCCACAGCCAATTTATTAAAATTATTAGAAAAGGATGATCTTCAACAAGTGTTAGATACATGGTAAATATGTCATAAATTATTATGTTTGTTTAAGTTTGTTAAAATTAATTATTTTTTTACACCTTTTCTTATTTCAAACACTTATTTTTAATGCTTATTATTATTTAAAGAAATCTTGTATATAATAACCATATTGAGTTCATCTATGTAATGATAAATAGTAGTGAATGGGAAGATATTGTTATATATTTAAGTGAGTAAGAAGCAATAGAATCATCAATTACATATCCAAATATTAAAATAGAGATATTTGGTAAAAATCCTGATTATAATGGATATTCACCTATACATAGTTACTATAAAGATGGCAAACTTTTTAAATCTGGTAACAAATAATAATTTATATCTTTTCTCATTTAAAAATGGGCGTTTTCACAAGTTATGAAATGAGAAAAGGTTTAAAACGCCTATTTTATATAAAATTGAAAATAATTTAAAATTATTTTCAGTAAAATAATAACATAATGGAAACTGAAATATTTAAAAATGCTGGTGAACCTTGGTCACCAAAAGAGGAAATACAATTAAATAAATTATATAATTAAGATATGATTGATATTATGGAAATATCAAGAATTCATTGTAGAGCACCAGGCGGAATTTTAAGTAGATTAAAACTTCTTAAATATATAACACACAGACAAAATGCGAGAGGTTATGACCTGTATAAAAAAAGCAAATTTTATAAACAAGCTGTTCAAATTAATAAAGAAAATTATAAACACAATTTAACAGAAAAATTAGAACAAAAATTAAAACCACCCAAATAGATAATACATTGATTAGTATTTATAAGAATGATTTTACAGAATTAAAAAATGAAATTAAAGATTTAAAAAACAATGTAAAAGAATTAGTTGAAATGATGAAAGCTGTTTATGAATTTGAAGATGTATAAAATAGGCGTTTTAAATGAGAAAATGTGTAATGATATTCCAAAATTGAATAAAATTAAAAAAAATGAATATAAAAATTATTCATAATACAATTTAAAAAATCGTAAAATGGACCAATTTACGAAAGATTTAGATGATTTAGTTTTACATTTCAAATCCCAGAAAACAACTTTGGTAAAGCACATGGAAAAAAACTACAAGGAAAATTTGCATTACATAAAACGAAAAATGACACCTAATGGTAAACAAAATGGTGGACAAAATAAAATAATATATCTTCTAACGGAATCTGCTTTTGAGTTGTTGAAAAATTCATATAATTTACGAAACCGATACATTGTTGATATAAGTGACTCTGTGAAATGCATTAATATTGGAATGTGCATCGAAAATCAGACGATTGGATTCATTGAAAATGTATTTAAAGGGGTTATCGAGTGCAAAAGACAATTTCCAATGGGGAAATATAAAATTGATTTATATTTTCCCGATTATCGTTTGGCAGTTGAATGTGATGAAAACAACCACATAGACCGTGACCAAGTATTGGAAAAAATAAGGGAAGACTATATTATTTCGCATTTTATCAAGTTAATCCGATACAATCCGAATACATCACATTTTGACCTATCAGACGTAATTTGTGAAATAAATAAATTCCTCTTTTCATTTAAGTAGTTTATCTTGCTTTTAAAATTGAAAGCAAGATTTATAAAAG
>Ga0214919_10000739_pt1 | contig 56008 bp, 49 predicted proteins | sample LL1503_MetaG_FD_177994 | JGI IMG/M metagenome (GOLD analysis project Ga0214919, IMG submission 177994) | Freshwater microbial communities from Lake Lanier, Atlanta, Georgia, United States - LL-1503 | ecosystem: Environmental > Aquatic > Freshwater > Lake | place: USA: Georgia | collected... | reverse complement strand
TTCCAGTTCCAGTTCCAGTTCCAGTTCCAGTTCCAGTTCCAGTTCCAGTTCCAGTTCCAGTTCCAGTTCCAGTTCCAGTTCCAGTTCCAGTTCCAGTTCCAGTTCCAGTTCCAGTTCCAGCTAAGGTGGGGGCGACAACAGTTGAAGTGGTAAATAGTCTCTCAGGCTGGCATAAACCAAAAAGAGTTGCGGAGATTTCTGGCCGCTCGTGTTCGCAGGCAAATTCATGTAATTCTTGCAATAAAGTCGCATCGGTTTGAACTTGAGTAATGCCAGCAGGACTCCCCAAAATAGCTAGTGCAATTTTTGTATAGTCAAATCTAATTGCGATATGAAGAGAGGTTTCTCCATCTACGGTATCATACGTGGAGCCATCAAAAGTTCGGTCGCCGATTCTCCTTTTTTTAATATCTGGATTAAATTGCAAAAGCATGTTGACCATGTCCAAATTTCCGATAGAGGCTGCCATATAGAGGGGGGTTGTTCCATGAAAACAAGAGTTATTAATGTCTTCAGGATTTTTTGATAACAGGCTTGAGGCTAGTGCTATATCATCATTTTCAACTGCCGCAGTTAGTTCTATGCCTGACATGTTTATTTTCCTTATGTATATTTAATTTTTTAAAACGCCGCGCATTATTTCTTTTTTTTTTGCTGTAAAAAAGTCGAATTTTTTATTAAGTTTTTAAATTAAAAAATCGGATAGAGAAATAACCCTAGCGAAAAAATTGGCATCTAATAAAGAATCGTGAAGATCTCCCGAGTGAATGAGAGCAGGAATGATTGAAATATTTTTGGGTAGCGCGGCCCGAGCGAGTTTTTCTTTCATGGCTTGGACGAGTTCTAGTTTTAAACTGGTTCTGGTGAATTTGATTTCGCAGGCATAGAGAACGCCCAGTTTTGTTTGAATTAAATAATCAATCTGACAGCCTTTTTGTCTTTGAGTAGGGCGCTGAAAAAAGGGGCCTTCAGAGAGGACGTCGTCTGGCGCGATGCCCAGTAAATTTTTCAGTCGAGCGCGATTGTGAAGGACTAAATTTTCTACTTGTAAGCCCATGATCCCCGTCCATCCAGGCAGTGAAGAAAGGGCTTGGTGTTCGAACTGATTTTTTTTGATCTTGGCAAAATTGGGCAAAATATATTTGATATAAAACCTTAAATAATTATCAGAAAGTCGATATTGGCTGAGCTTAGAGGGTTTGCCTGAGCCAAGATCCCAGGTGAAGTCTCGTGTGATAAATCCAGAGCATTCGAGATTATTTAAAAAATTGCTGAGAGGGCCGCCGCTTTTTTTTTCCAGTTTTTCTAAAAGCGCTTCGCGTTGTAGTGGGCCTTCAGAAAGGGCTTCAACGATATCTTGATAAATAGGATTTTTCTGTTCGAGTACGGAAGAAAAAATATAGTCATAGTCATTAAATAAAAGCCCGGTGGGGGTAAAGCAAAGCTGCTTAATGTTATCGTCGGCGGATTGGTCCAGTCTTATTTCTTCTAAGTATTTTGGGACACCTCCTGTGACAGAAAGAATTTTTAATTTGTCATAGTCAGAAATCAAGCTGCTTCTTGATTGCCAAAATTGATTGCATTCGGCAAGGCTTAATTCGCCTAGTTTTAATTTTAATGAGATCCGCCCGTAGAAGCTTTTATTAGAAATTAAATTTTGATCGACCCAGACAGAAACAGAGCTGCATAGCACTAAAACAAGATTGGGATTTTTTTTAAACTCCAGGTCCCAAGCGCTTTTTAGCTTGCTCAAAAACAAAGGACTGTCTTGGGCCATCCAAGAAAGTTCATCCAAGAGAATGACAATTTTTCCTACTCGAGTCTCTTGGGCCAAAGCAAAGAAAGCTTCGGACCAGTCGGAAATTTCTGAGTATTTTTTGGATGATTTTGGGCATTGCAGTTTGAGGCGAGTTATAAATTCATCCATTTGATCTTGTGGTGTCACGCCTTTTTCAGGATACAAGCCAGAGAAAGAATAAAATTGGCTCTTAGAGCCAAATTCTTCAATCAGCCGGCTTTTACCAATTCTGCGTCGACCGTAGACAACAACCAGGCTGGCGGAAGATTTTAATTGCAGGCCGTAGAGCAGGGCGAGATCTGCTTGGCGGCCAATAAAGTGAGTGTTTGAATTAATGTGGTTTGTTGCTTGGTTTATTGAAGGCATTGTTAGGGCTCTTATATTTTTTTGAAATGTTTTGAAATAATAACTGAGGGCATGGTACAGAAAAGTATTAAATCTACAAATTAATAAATCCACAAAATAACAAATGTCGATTTGTGGATTTTCTATTAAAAACAATAGCATTGATTTTTAAGCAAATTTTATATTTTTATTGGTTTTTATTATTAATTCTAACAATCCACAAAATAACAAATGCAGATTTGTGGATTTTCAAAGTGCAGGTGAAGAAGTGTTTTTCTGGGATACATTTTTGGGGTGCGTAACTCACCCAACCTGTTATAGGTCTTGTAAAATAGGTTTTATAAAACAGCTTCCATAAAACATGTTCTATGAATTAAGAGAGTCATCAATGCCTAGTTCCCCTTGTTCTTTTATCTTGCCGTTTACCCCCCTGACCAAAATCGCCATTGTCGCCACAGCGTCTGTGTCTCCAGAAATAGAAGTGAAAATGCTGGAGAAAATCATTCCAGAGAAATTTTCTGTGCCAGTAGTTTTTGGCTCTGAGTGTTATATCCCGCCTAAGAATGCCCAGGAGAAAGCCGAAAGATTTTTAAGTTATTGTTTAGATGACTCTGTGAGTCATTTATGGTCTTGTCGGGGTGGGGAAGGATCGGCGGATATTATTATTTATCTAGAAGAAAATTTAGATAAGTTAAGACAGGCCAAGCCCAAGATGCTGATTGGGTTTTCAGATTTTACAGCCATCTTAATTTTTTTCTCGCAGAAATTATCTTGGCCAGCGGTTCATGGTATGGGTGCTTTGCAGTGGGTGAGAAAATTTCCCGATGATTTAACCATGAGTAAAACGCTGGATTTAGTACTTAATAAAAAATACCCAGGGGTTTTAAATAATCTTAAAGCTTTGAATCAGGCGGGATTAAAAGTTCAAGAAAGTAAGCAAATAATTCAGGGTGAATTAACCGGCGGAAATTTGACCCTCTTGTCTATCGGTATTAAAGACAGCTGGGAGATAGAGACAGCTGGAAAGATATTATTTATAGAAGACTGGAACGAGAAGGGTTACCAGATGCAAAGGGCTTTAAAATATTTTTATCGAATTAAAAAATTAGAAAATATTAAGGCTTTAATTATTGGGGATTTGATGGCTGGAAGATTAGATCCAGATGATTTTGAAAATAAAAAACAAGAAGAAATCTTGTGGAGATTAATAAGCGTGTTTGCTGAAGAGTATTTAAAAAAAATTCCTGTTTTTTATACCCCCAGAATTGGACATGGCAATGCCAATGATCCTTTGGTTTTGGGTTGGGATGTAAGGCTGGAATATTAAGCTTTGGTATGAAAATAAAAATTGGCGGAGAGAGAGGGATTCGAACCCCCGGAACCTTTCAGTTCAACAGTTTTCAAGACTGCCGCATTAAACCGCTCTGCCATCTCTCCGTTGGAGGGGGGTCTGGGATAGTGTTTAGGCCATCAGATCCAGCCCCCTTCTCATTTGCAGAAGGTTGTTCCTCCTAACTGCAGCGCGGGATCATACAGAGATAAGGTGCCAAAAAAAAGAAGTTCAGCTCAAGAGTTTTGAATAATTTTTATATAATTTTTTAAACAAAAAAATACCCCAGAAGTTAGACAGAACTGCTGGGGTAGAGTTTTACTATGAGGTAAAAATAAGAGCTAAAAATTAATTATTCGCCATCGTCTTCCATATCAGCGGTAATCAAATGACGCTTTTCCATATAGTTATAAAGCGTCTGCGGATGGCAGTTAATTAATTTTGCAATAGAGGCTTTAGATATTTTGAGATCCAGATATTTCTGAATGTCTTTTTTGTGTTTATCTAATTTTAAAGTCTTATTGAGCTTGCCTTTGGGGCGACCAAGAGGCAGACCCTGAGCGCGACGACGAGCTAAAGCTTCAGTCGTTCTTTTGGCAACGAAATCGCTTTCGATATGTTGCATGAGCTCTAGAAATTGTTGGATATCCACTGTTTTTTCAGCGGTAAAAATTTGGTTGTACTTAGCCAGATGCAAAATAATGCCTTTCTCTAAGAAAGACTCCATGGCTTCTAGTACTTGAGACGTTGATCTTGCGACATCGCTAGCTTCATAAACAATGATTTCAGTGCCACGTTTAGCTTTAGCCATCAGGGTGCTGATTTGGCGACGGCGCCAGTTGGTTTTGTTGCTCTCAGAGTCTTGAACAAACTCATCGATGATTAAACTATTTTTCGAAGCATATTCTCTCAGTTCGTTTTCGAGCTCACATTGGTCGGCATGTTCATGAGTGCAGACGTATCCATATATCATTTATATTCTCTCCTTAAAATGTCAGCTTAATATTGCGACACGGGCTGGAATATACAGCAACAAATTTTGCTCTTCAACGCACGTCACAATCGTATCAATTATCCCAATTCTTATTGGATTATTTGATTTTTTAATTTCGCTAATAACGCTATTTTTTAAAATCATGTTCTTTTGATTTTTATAAAAACATATTGAATTACAAGATAATATTTTATAAATCACTGTGTTTAACAATGATGATTTTAGTTTTTATTTTTTATAAATATAAAGTTATTCCAGTCACTGGATAACACCCAAGATGCCCATGAATAGAGAGTTTTAGGTCAAAAATATTGCCATAAAAAGTCTTTACTATTTGTTTTATTTCCAAGATGTTTTGAAGGCGATTTTTATTGTTATTTATTAATAGAAATAATAAAAAATTAAATAAAATTTATAGATAAAATTTAAGAGAGAAAAAGTAGGAAAAAAAGAGAGAAAAAGAAAACGCACTGGCAAGGTTTTTAGGAGGAGGAGAGAGTACGCTGCCAGTGCGTTTGAACGTTTAGAACGTTGCTGAGTTTACAGTTTGCTAGCCTTTGGCCAACGAAACGGTGTTATTGAACCAGAGATTCATTACCAATAAAACACCAATTTTAGGTGTTAGAATTTGTCAGATAAAAATAAAGCAAGTCAGCCGATAAGCCGGGTTCTGTCGTGGACAGTCATTTCTCTAGGCTGCAAATCACTCTGCAGCTCAAGCAACCTACCCGGACTCAGCGCGGGTCACGCCCTTGAGTCCCTATTTGGTCTTGCTCCGAACGGGGTTTTCCCTGCCACTTTTGTTGCCAAAAGTGCGGTGCGCTCTTACCGCACCATTTCACCCTTACCCTTTCTGACCAAGATAAATCTTGAACAAAACGGGCGGTATATTTTCTGTGGCACTTTCCGTAAGCTCGCGCTTCCCAGTTGTTAACTGGCGTTCTACCCATTGGAGCCCGGACTTTCCTCCAGGTGTTTTAAAGCACCCAGCGACTGCCTAGCCAACTTGCGGCGCGGATGGTATCAAATCAGGGGGCTCAATGCTGTTATTATTTATTATTATTTTTATTTAAAATCCAGTGGGTTAAATAAATACAAATAAAACTAACTAAAACACCGGATAAAACATCTGAAAGATAATGCCAGCCCGTGCTTAAAGTTGAAAAAATAATAGCCAAACTGAGTATAAAAACTGGCCAAAAGATAAGTTTAAAATCTCGCCACACCCAGGCGCAAAAAATGGCCAAAATGGTATGAAAAGAGGGGAAAGAAATATCAGACCCTAGAAATAAATGAGAACTGGCGCCTTTGTATCTCAGCAAATCAATATTTTTTAAGAGGGTGTTTTGGGTAGAGTCCAGCCAATAAGAATAACTAGCCATAGGACCAATGGCGGGTAGAAAAAAGCAAATAAAAGCACCAAGAAAAAAAGAAATAGAAAAAAGTAAGGCAATTTCACGGTCTTTAGGGTGATCTCGCGTAGAGGCCCAGGGCAGAATAAATATTGAAAAATAAATAAGCCAAATCAGAGATTGGTAGGCCTGGTAAGAATAATAATTTAAAACGGGATGATATTGTTTTATAGCATCCGCAAAGAGGCCTGTGTTAAATCCCAGTGTCTGATCTGTTTTGGACAGTGTGTGGTCAATCAATGGAAAAGGACTTAAAGGCAGAACGTGAAGGGCCACGGTCGTAGATAAACTGGCAAAGAGACAGAGACTTAGCGTTCTTGCTAAGCAGCATGCTCCTGGGTTTTCACCCCAGCGGCCTACCCCATAAATAAAAATAAATAGGATAAAAAGAGGCGTTATTTTTAAAAAATAATGCCAATCAAAAGGGTAGTGATGGGTTAAGTGCAAGCCAATGCCTAAAAATAAAACAGCTATTGAGCAAAGAAGACAGACCCAGGTATCCCATTTAAATAATTGGAGTAATGGGCGTAATGGGTGTAATGGGTGTGAAGATAAATTATTCGCTTTAATTTTTAGCAAGCTTCCAGGTAAAGTGCGGGCCTTAATTATATTGATTGAAATAAAAATAAGAGTTCAACTTCATGAGTTTTTCTAGTTCAGCCCATCTAACCGTTTTACGCGAAGAAGCTGTTGAGGCTTTATTAACTTTATTAACTAATAAAAATCCAGATGCCCCAAAAAATATTTATATAGACGGGACCTTTGGTCGCGGGGGGCATAGCGAATTAATTTTAAAAAATTTAGATCAAAATAATTTAAATAATAAACTCATAGCCATTGATAAAGACTTAGAAGCTGTAAGCTTTGCTCAAGATAAATTTATTTATTCTCAAGACCCAAGATTTAAAATTATTCATAGCTCTTTTGGGGATATTTTAAATATTGTTAAAAATTTAAATTTACTGGGGAAAATCTCTGGAATTTTACTAGACCTAGGGGTTTCTTCGCCTCAAATAGACCAGGCCGAAAGAGGCATGAGCTTTATGAAAGATGGCGTATTAGATATGCGGATGGATCAGAGTCAGGGCCAGACTTGTGCAGAGTTTTTAAGTCAAGTGGGTGAAGAAGAGCTGGCTAATATTTTATTTAAATACGGGGATGAAAAATTCAGTCGCAAGATTGCTAAAGCGATTATTACTCGCCGAGAAATTTCACCCATATTAACTACTGGAGATTTGGCCAAAATTATTGCAGACGCAGTGGTTTTTAAAGATAAATTTAAGCATCCAGCGACTCGGTCTTTTCAGGCTTTGAGGATTTTTTTAAATAAAGAATTAGAAGATCTGGAAAAATTTTTAGAAAGTATTGAACAAGTCTTAGCGCCAGGGGGAAAGTTAGTGATTATTAGCTTTCATTCTTTAGAAGATCGGCTGGTTAAAAACTTTTTTAATTTAAAAATAAAAGGGCCCGAAATTCCCAGAAATGTGCCCTTGAAAGCCCATGAGTATTTTAAATCTCGCTGGAAATTAATAGACAAAAAAATTAAGCCATCTGAGCAAGAGTTATTAAATAATACGCGAGCAAGATCGGCTATTTTAAGAGCTGGAATTTTTCTGGGTTAGTAATTTTTATTTTAAAATTTTTAAATAAATCAAATAATTATATTTATTTTGTGTATTAGAGTGCTGCTTATAAATTATATATAACCAGCACACTAATACAGAATGTTGTACTAGAGGGCTGATTATAAATGCTGTATAGTCAGCCCGCTAATACAGAAATTTGTGTTAGAGGGCTGATTGTAATTAAGAGATACATAGAATGATTGTTGGTCGTACAAAAGAAACAGCGGAGCTATTAGATGCTTTTGAGTCGTTAAGAGCAGAATTCATTGTTCTTTATGGTCGTCGCCGGATTGGGAAAACTTTTCTGATTGAAGAGCTTTATGGCAAAGAAGAAAATACTTATTTCTTGCACGCGACCGGTATTCGAAAAGGGACGATGGCAGAGCAATTGAAAACCTTTGCTCAGAGTTTGAGCAAGGCCTTTTATAATGGGATTGCTCTGGCTGCACAGAGCTCTTGGCTGGATATGTTGAATGAGGTCCACAAGACCATCCAACAGGCTGATCCCAAGAAAAAAATTGTTTTATTTTTAGATGAGCTGCCTTGGTTATGTACTGATAAAAGCAGATTGCTGGAAGCTATGGATTATTACTGGAATCGCTATTGGAAAAATGACGCGAGAATCAAATTAGTGATCTGTGGCTCCAGTGCTTCGTGGATGATTAGAAAAATTATTAATCATAAAGGGGGGCTGCATAACCGGCAGACTCGGCAAATTATTTTAAAGCCTTTTACCTTGTCTGAGACCCGTGATTTTCTAGAAGCTTCCAGTATTTATTTAAGCCCAGAACAAATTGTTCAGATGTATTTATTCTGCGGCGGGGTCCCTTATTATTTAAGTTATATCCAGAAAGGAAAATCAGCCGCACAAATGATGGACCAGCTTTGTTTTAACGCTTCCGGAATTTTATACGGAGAGTTTGATAAGTTGTTTGATGCGCTATTTGATGACGCAGAGATTTATAAAAATCTGATTCGAATTATTTCAAGCAAACGAGAAGGCTTAAGTATTCGAGAAATCGAAGAAGAAAATGAAGGAATTTCCAAGGGTGGGACCTTAAGTCAGCAACTAAAAGCACTCGAAGAAGCGTCATTTATCAAATCTTTCACGCCTCTCGGCCATCAACGTCAGGGTACTTACTATCGCGTCATTGATGAGTACTGTTATTTTTATTTGCGTTGGATTGAGCCTGCCCGAAAAACTTTATCTTTAGATCAAGAGGACCCTGAGTACTGGTCCAGTAAAGTAGGAACCCCTGAGTATTACCAATGGCTAGGCTATGGCTTCGAGGCGATTTGTTATAAGCATATTGGAGAAATTCGACGAGCTTTAGAGATTAAACCTGGAGCCATGATTGGTGCTTGGCGATATGCACCCAGAAAAAATAAAGAAAATAAAGAAAACAAAGAAGAGCGAGGCGCGCAAATTGATCTGATTTTTGATCGTCCCGATGGGCTGATTACTCTTTGTGAAATTAAATATACCGACGCGCCGTTTGAAATAGACAAAGCCTATTTTGAAGCGCTGGAGCGTAAAAAAGCAGTGTATAAAAAACAGACCCGTTCTAATAAGCATTTGCACTGGGCTTTGATCTCAGCGCATGGGCTTAAAAAAAATGCGTATTCAGAAATGCTGATTGATCAAGTGGTCTTGTTAGAGCAGTTATTTCCAGCTAATAAAAAAGTAAAAATAAAAAATAAAAAATAATTAAATTAAATAGAGAGAAAACCATGTCCCAAATAATAAATTCCCAAGAGATTAACCAGGCTATTAGAAATACTTTTTTTAATCTAAGCAGCCTTGCGATTATTTTTTTGAGCTTAATTTTATTTCTAGAATCTCTCTGGGTGATTAGTCAAAAATGCCACGCCAGGGCTTTAAATATTCAGTACTCCCAGCTGGTTGCCCAAACTAATTTTTTAAACAGCCAGTGGTCGCAGTTATTAATAGAACAAGGGGCTTTTGGGTCGGCGGCCCATATTGAACAGGCCGCACAGGATTATTTAAACATGCAAAGTCCCAAGCCTCAGGATGTGAGGATTGTGTCTTAGCTGTGACTTGGGTCACTTTCCTCCGTAACTTGGGCCATCACCTTCTCCAAAGCGGCGATAAGCATCTCTTGCTGCGGCCTTGGCAGCTTCAGCAGCTTCTTTTTCAGCGGCTTTACGAGCAAGCGCTTCTGATCTCATACGAGCGGTTCTTTCTTTATCAGTTTCTGCTGTGCTTGCTGGACTTCCACTGGCGCCGCCTTCTGTTGGAGTGTGCTTAGGTGAAAATGCCAATGCGGCAGAGCCACGATGAACTGCAGGCAGAATAGCAACACCAGAGGGTGTATAGAAATCACCGACTTTTTTAGCTACTGCTTCAGAAGTTTTTGTATAGGCAGCTTGAATATTTTTTGTGACTTCTAAAAACTTTTCCAAAACAGGGGTCAGGCTATTTAAAGGCAGTGTTGGCATATCGGAGGGTAACAAAGTGACGCTCTCGCTAATGCTCAGGGAGGATAAGGGTATGGGGGCTATGGAGTAAACCGCCGAAGGCGCGCTTTCAGAACTGCTTTTTAGGCTGCTTGCAGGGCTTTCATCAGTGACGCTAGGGGCTGGTAGTAGCTTGCCTACCTCAGCTTCAATCACTGGGATTAAGTTATTCGCAATAGCGATCAGTGTCAGGTGATTGAATGTCCCTAAAAAAGAAACGTGGATTGTCTCGGGCTTATCTGGAGTGGAATCAGTAGCCTCAGCGAGTCGAAATAATCTTGCATGTTCTGCGAACCAGCCTTTTAGGTGCTCTTTTTTTATCTGAGCGGCTTCGCCCAATTTTTCGACTAAGAAAGCAGAGATTGTTGAAAGATTCCCGCCCGAAATTTCAAGAACCATTTGGCTCCCTGTATCGCTCAATTTTTCTGCCCTGACTTGTAATTTGAAAGGCATGTTATCTGCCGCTGCGCCAGAACCACCGCCGCCTGCACCTGCTGGGGCTGCTGTTGAATCTTTAGCTGGAAAACTACTCATATTTTTTATTCCTCACTCGGTAAAAATTAATAATATTTTTTAAAAAAAATTGCTTAAAGATAAAACTTAAGCGGAGCGGAGATTAAAATTTTTTCTGCTGGAAAAGAATCTAAAAAAGCTGAAAAAATAAATAAAAAAGAGCTGTAGAAAAAAGCGTTTTTTGATCTATGAACAAAGACTTTTTGTAGGGGTAGGTCCGTGTATCAATAATCAATAAAAAACAGAAATTTTTCTGAAATTTAATTTGCTAGTCAAATGCCTAGTAAGTAAATGCCTAGTAAAATTAACCAAGCCCAGTTCCATAATTATTCCCATTCCCATTCCCATTCCTATGGCCATCTAAGTGGGGGGTAGAGCCTTTTGGTTTATGTCTTTTTAATGGAACAGCGGTGTGGCCACTTGCAACTATTGTTGAACCACCTGCATCGGAGCGCGTATCCGAAGGGACGGGATCTGTTGCATTTCCAGTAGCGACTGACGCAGGCAAGTGTTTTTGATCTTTATAAACACCTAGATTTTCAACAAGAGAGCTGATGTTCATAAAAAGCGCTAAGAGCATATTGATGCCAATACCAGCCCCGAGTTGATAATGTGGGTGGCGTTCAAAAGGAAGCTCAGTGTGCTGGGCAACCCAGTGGCCCGTTAGCTGACAACCATCTTTGATGATCGGTGCGATGGCATCTTTAGCGCTGGAAAAAAGAGGTGCAGCGGAGGGAGCCAAAGAAAGGACGGCAAGCACAACCGCTAAGATCCTCAGGCCAGGTAAGTTTCGTTGATGCTTATTCCAAATGGGTTCTAGTCCACGAATTAATCCACGAGAAATCCATAAAATATAAAATGGATAATTAATCCCAGTGGATATCCATTGGATAGCTAAGTGAGTGCCTACAGCTGTTTTTTGAAACTGGCAGGCTATGTTTTGGCCAAGTGCATTAGGGTTGCCTAAGGCAGTCAAGACACTGGCTCGCATAGTGAGCACATACAGCGCTGAGCCAATGACCGAAACAGCTGATAATAAGCCAATGATGCGTTTGACGCTGGGGCTATTTTCTAAACCGTGAGTGTTCTTCTCTAGATCAAACCATTCATAGCGGTAGGCGTTTTTTAAATAATTCCAGGTATCTGGGATAGCGGCAAAGCCTTGAAGAACAGCTAAAGCCCGAGCGATGGCAGTCATATACCAACCGAAGACGGTCCCCACTGAACCCGGTAAATCTAAAAGCACTGCTCCAGCAACAGTGGCTTCCAGCATGGAAATAGCAGCAGTGAGGCAGAGAGGGTAAAGAAGAGCAGCTATAAGATCAGCAGGGATTCCCGTCAGGCCACAAAAAGCATTGAATAATTTTTGATATTTTTGTCGCGTGGTATTTTTTCCATCTTTCTTCGGGCCGACCAAAAAGTTTCTAAACACTAAATAATAAAGCCCAAAGTTAATGACCGCGCTATCTCCAGCGGTTACCCATCGAAATGGATTAGAGTGAATTTCTGTTGAGCCTTGGCGATTCATACATACATAAGCAAAAGCAACAGGGAGCGCTAAAACAACGGCTGTTTTATTTAAGTTTGCAAGAGTGGTTCCTAAGGCGCTCATCTCTTGCTTAAACCAAGCACTGCATGTTTGTTTTTTAGGAGTCACAAAAGCGCTTGCTGAAGTGGGTAACCCAGAAGTTAAAAGCGAGCTTCCAGGACCAGCCCCAGGATCTGTATTGGGGCCTTGAGATGCTGGGTTGCCAGGGGTTCCATAATTTGTTCCATTCCCCAAAACAGCATTCAGTGGATTAAAGACGTCCGCGGGTTGTCCTAACATTGTTGATCTCGCTTTTTTAGCTTATTTAAACAGCGGCGGACGGTACAAAAACACTTTGCCAATTGCAATCCTCAATTTTTAGGGGCGAATCTTGCATGGGGGGCCGATTTTTTTATTATTAAATCGGCTTCTCCAGCAACCCATAATAAAACCCATCGCCTCCAGAGAGCTCAGCCTCTGGATCTGCCCCATCTCCAGGGAAAATCTGCCAGCCAAATTTAGTTTTAGTCCCTAAGGGCAATTCAAAATCTAGTTTTTTAAATTCAGGATGGGCTAATAAAAACTGGCCCAGGACATAGTCATTCTCAATGGGTAATACAGAGCAGGTGGTATAGAGCAGTAAACCACCTGGTTTTAAACAGCCAGATAAATTATTTAATAGCTGGAGTTGATCTCTCGGCAATCTTTTTAAATCAGACTCTTTGCGCAGAAATAAAATATCGGGATGTCTTCGCACTACTCCAGTCGCTGAGCAAGGCGCGTCTAATAAAATTCGGTCGAATTGATCCAGTGGATTAACCCCCTCTCTGTCCTGAAAGATTTCATCTTTCAGTCCTGTCTCTCCCGCCAGGGGAGAGACGAGATCTGAGTGATCAGCCAACAAATCTGCGCAAATAATTTTAGGTAATTCAAACCCGGCTCTTTGAAAATTTTCTTTTAATTTTTCAAGTCTTAAAAAATCAGAATCTGCACAGGTGAGATCTAGCTCTTTATTCACTTCTAATAAGCTTAAAGCCTTGCCACCCGGTGCTGAGCAAGCATCTAATATTTTTAAATTATTATTTTTATTTGATAAATCTAATAATTTTAATAACTGGGGCACATAGTGCAAAGACAAATCTTGAATATAAAACCAGCCTTCTGAATAGCCGGGTAAATCTAAAATATTAATATTTTTAGCTCTTAACTCCAGGCAATTTTCCAGACCCAAATCCAGTCTTTGAATAGCTGAAATATCTTTAAGATTTAATAAATTTAAATAATCTTGGGTCTTTATTTTTTGGCTATTAATTCTTAAAAAAATCGGCACTTTAGACTCTGAATTTTTTAAAATACTGTCCCAATTATTTTTTTTATTTTCTGGAAAATATTTCTTTAAATTTTTGACCCACCAGTCTGGCCCATAGACTTTTTTAAATTTGGGTTTTTCTCTTAAGTCTTTTCTTAAACAAGCGTTGATTAAACTCTTGGCCCAGTTTTTATTAATTAAATCTAATAACTCTACTGTTTCGAAAACTACGGCGTGGTCGCTCACGGACATAAATCTAATTTGATATAAGCCCATTAATAAAATAATAAAAACATCTTGGTCTTTGCTTTTAAATTCTTGGGTTAAATAAGTTTTAGCTAATTTTTCTAGGCCAAAATATTCCCGCAAGACCCCATAAGATAAAGTCTTCACCCAGGCCCGGTTTAAGCTGGAGATAGAGTCTAAATATTCATGTTCTACGTGGCTTAAAGAGTGCTTTTTAATTAACACTTCACTCAAAATAGAAAACCCAAGGGCTCTTAAATTATCGCCGCTGTTCATGTTTTATATACCCCTGTGATTTTTTAGATTTTTTAAATTTTTTAAATTAATTTTTTTGAAAGATTAAATCCCAGACCCCATGGCCTAAGTTTTCACCGCGTTTTTGAAATTTAGTACTGGGCCGTCCGGTTATTTCTTGATTGGGTGCAAAATTATTTAACCCGTAAATATTGGATAAGTCTTGATTCTCACCCAGAATTTTTAGCATCTGCTCTGCATAGTTTTCCCAGTCTGTTGCTAGATGAATTTGACCAGAGTTTTTTAATTTTAAAACTAATTTTTTAACAAATTCTTCTTGAATTAACCTTCTTTTATGATGCTTTTTCTTATGCCAAGGATCTGGAAAAAATATTTGTATTTTTTGTAAATAATTATTGGGAATATATTTTTCTAAAATCTCTACGGCATCATGAGATAAAACTTTTAAATTAGTTAAATTTTCTTGATTCTTATTTTCTTGTTCTATGCCCAGTAAAATATGCCCCACTCCAGGTCGATGAACTTCCAGGCCCAGATAATTTAAATCTGGATTGTCTTTGGCCATTTGAATTAAAGAATCCCCCATCCCAAAACCGATTTCTAAGACCAGAGGGTTGTTATTTTTAAAGTTTTTATTTAATTCTAAATTTAAATCTATGCCATAAATTAAATACAACTGATCCAAAGCCCGGGCTTGCGAGGGAGTCAGCCGACCTTCTCGCCGAACGAAGCTTTTGATGGTTCTTAGGTTTTTTTGATTTGCTGGTAAATCTGTCGGTAAATCTGTCGGTAAATCAGCGGGTGAATTAGCAGATAAATTTTTTAAAAAATTATTAGAAAAATTATTAGAAGAAATAGTCATGCCAGTGCTTTTGCGAAAAAGGATAATGACTATAATGGCGCCGATTTTTTTGTAAAGAGGATTGCCAGCATGGCCAAAACAATTGCCCTTCTTCAGCAGAAGGGAGGTTCAGGGAAAACGACAACGTCGGTGAATTTAGCCGGTGGATTGCGTGAGTGTGGTTATAAAGTTTTGATTACAGACATGGACAAAGATAAGCCAGACGCTTGGTCTTGGGCGGCTAAAAGCGAATCCATGAAAGACTTGGCCATTCAGGTTGATGAAAAACAAGCGCGTGAAGAATTATCTAAGCTCAAGTTAATTTATGATTTTATTATTATTGACACCCCGCCAAATTTTCAGACCGCTGCGCTCAAAGCGGCTTTACTCGCAGATCTAGTAGTTATACCTACAGCACCTTCAGGCATGGATCTTTCTGGTTTATTAGAAGCTAAAGAATTAGCTCAAACAGCGGACAGACCCTATAAATTATTGGCTAATAGAGTGGCTAAAAATACCGTCATGAGTCGGAGCTTATTACAAGTCTTAGAAGAAGATGGGCATGGTTTTGAATCCCATATTCCCCAGAGCATTAAATTTGTGGAAGCCGAATCTCAGGGTTTATATATCGGTGAGTATGAACCCAATGGCAATGCCCACCATGCAGTAAAACAAGTCTGTAAAGAAGTTTTAGATTTTTTTAACTTAGCCCATAAGAAATCCCCGCAAACCCAGGCTAATCAGGCTAATCAGGCTAATCAGGCTAATCAGGCTAATCAGGCTAATCAGGCTAATCAGGCTCATCAAGACAAAATCTTAGAAAAAGAAATAGGTTAATTTCCATGAAAAAAATATCTTTATTTGGTCGTAAACGCTTGGGAGATTTGGTCGAAACAGAGACTATTTCTGAGATTAAAAAAGATGAATTATTAGCTTTAAAATTAGATCAAATTAATACCGAAGCTCGGTCTGCGGGAAATTTACAAATGCTGCCGATTGATTTGATCAAGCCCGATTTAAATCAGCCCAGAAAGCAATTTAGGCATATTGATTCTTTGGCTAAAAGCATTGAAGAAAAAGGGATTATCCAGCCCATTATTGTGTCTATTAAAAACAAAGACGGCTTTTATACCATTATTGCTGGAGAGCGTAGATACAGAGCCGCTCTTGAGGCTGGATTATTAACTTTGCCCTGTATTATTCGCCAAGAGTCAGACGCCAATATTTTAATTTTGCAATTATTAGAAAACGACCAAAGAGAAAACGTCTCGCCCTTGGAAGAATCAGAAGCTTTGTGTCAATTAATTAACCAAATGAATTTATCTAAAGCCCAAATTGCCAAAGAACTAGGTCGTGATCCGAGCTGGGTGTCGATTAGGTTGGGTTTGAAAAAAGCCAGTGAGGGAATAAAAGCCTTAATTCAAGACGGCATTATTGAAGACATTCGAACCCTTCATGAATTAAGAATGTTCGAAGAGTCTGATCCGATTAAAGCCCAGACTTTAATTACCAGAATGCGCAATAACACCGTGACCGGGTCTTATCGACAAGTGATTGCGAATGCCAGGCGCGCGAAAAATTCTAGTTTAAGAGCTGCCAGGACTTATAAGATTCAAAATATAAAACTAGATCAGCAAGAAAGTACAACTTATCTGGAGCTGGACTTAGGGGGTGAACGCCCTGTTCGCTATGAAATTGATCAAGATTTATTGGAAAATTTTGTGAGTAATCTAATCAGCAATTTAGACTTAGCTGAAGTTACTGTTTAAAAGTTTAAAAATTTAAAAATTATTACTGGAGAGCCTTATGCGTCGTCAATGGTATCTAGGTTTTGGCCTGATTTTGCTCTTTTTTTTTTTATTATTAGTCATGATTCATCATGGCCCCTGGATGCTGATTTTCTTAGTGCCCTTATTATTACTTTGGGCCTATGACGTCACCCAGACCAAGCACGCTATTTTGAGAAATTTTCCAGTCTTAGGGCATATCCGATTTTTTCTAGAATTTTTCAGGCCTGAAATTCAGCAATATTTTATTGCCGATGATGTCTCTGAACGGCCCTTTGATCGAGAGACTAGAAGTATTGTGTACCAACGGTCTAAGAATATTCGAGATACGATTCCGTTTGGGACTGAGCGAGATATTCGAGCTATTGGTTATGAGTGGATTTTACATTCTTTAAGACCGGTTCCTGTCAGCCATGTTGAACCTAGAATTATGATCGGTGGACCCCAGTGTACTCAGCCTTATTCAGCCTCTCGATTGAATATTTCAGCCATGAGTCATGGGGCTATTTCAGCGAATGCTATTTTGGCTTTGAACGAAGGCGCGAAACTAGGCAATTTTTATCACAATACGGGTGAAGGCGGCTTAAGTGAGTACCATTTAAGACCCGGCGGTGATATCACTTTTCAAATAGGAACGGCTTACTTTGGCTGCCGTGATGATCATGGGAATTTTGACCCGGAAGAATTCGCAAAAAAAGCGGCTTATCCCCAGGTCAAAATGATCGAATTAAAGTTATCTCAAGGTGCGAAGCCTTCTCATGGCGGGATTTTACCAGCGGCGAAAGTCACTCAAGAGATTGCGGCTATTCGTAAAGTTAAAATGGGCGAAGATGTTTTCTCACCGCCGGCTCATACGGCTTTTTCTACTCCAGAAGAGCTGATTTTATTTATTCAAAAATTGCGCGAATTATCTCAGGGCAAACCCGTAGGTTTTAAATTATGCATGGGACGAAAAACAGATTTTTTTGCCATTTGCAAAGCCATGCTCTCGACCCAAATTTTTCCTGATTTTATTAATATTGACGGTGCTGAAGGGGGTACGGGAGCTGCGCCTTTAGAATATGCCAACCATGTCGGAACGCCTTTAGACGAAGGCTTAAACTTTGCTCACAATGCTTTAATTGGCATTGGAGCTCGGGACAAAATTAAACTTATTTGCAGCGGTAAAGTTGCAACAGGCTTTGATATTTTGACCAAGATGGCTCTAGGCGCTGATGTTTGTAACGCCGCCCGTAGTTTCATGATGTCCTTAGGCTGTATTCAGTCTAAACAATGCAATGCGAATACTTGCCCCACAGGCGTTGCCACTCAAGATAAAAGATTAATGAAAGGCCTGGTAATTAAAGAGAAAAAACATCGTGTCTTGAATTACCATAATTTAACCATGCATGCTTTCTTAGAATTAATTGCAGCCATGGGGATTTCTAATCCTAGTGATATTCAGCCTATTCATATTAAGCGACGCATCGCGCCGGATTTAATCAAAACCTATGCTGAAATTTATGATTATTTTGAAGAAGGTTGTTTATTAAAACCAGAGACGATTCCGATTCACTATGCCCGCCATTGGCTGACGGCTTCGGAGAAACATTTTAAATAAACTTTATTTTTAAATTTTTAATAGAAAAATTTTAATAAAAAAAATAGCGGATCAGATCAAGCGTGAGGGAGAGAGGGAATAATCTGATTCGCTATGAGTTTTTCTAGTTTTTATTTAAATTTATTCTTTGACTACTAAGACATCACAGGGCTGCTTGGTCAAAATAGCCCGCGCGACGGTAAATAAAGCCATGAGTCCACTGCGACAATTGCCCACCACAATTAAATCTGTCTCAGTCCGACGGGCGTGTTCAAAAATCGCTTGATTGGCAATCCCTTGTCTTAAAAAACGTTTATTCATGGGTATTCCCACACGATCACCGATTTCATTCATATCATGTTCAGCTTTCTTTTGAATTTCATTTTCAAGATCTGTGATGCTGGCCAGAGAAAATTCCATACCTCGGCTTAGCTCTCTGGTGACGTGCAATAAACTTAAAGTGGCTCCCGTCTCTTTGGCGATAAAAGCAGCGCGTTGAGCGGCTTTAAATTCTTCTTTGATGGGCGAGTCAATGGCCATTAAAATATGCTGATAAGAATGCATTTGAGAATCCTCCTAAATTGATTCTAGTTTTAATTTTTTAGTCGATCTAATTTAATAAACCCCTTGGGAATAAACACTTTCCAGAGGTTTTTATTATTTAAAAATTATTTAAAAATTATTTAAAAATTATTTAAACGGGTCAAAAATAAGGCCGGGGAGAATAGATGAGGGGCTTAATTACGCAAGACTATTTTTAATTTAAAATATCATATAAAAATATCAATCTAAAAATTGATAAAGCTGCCTTCGACAGTCATTAATTTCTGAAAATTCAATCCCATGTAGGCCTGTTCTTATGGCGCTTTCAATATTTTCTTTCATGTCGTCAATTAAAATACTTTCGTGGGCCAAAATCTGATTATGGTCCAAGAGATAATGATAAATCTTAGGGTCTGGCTTTAATAATTTAATTTTTCCCGAGACTGTAATATGCGCAAATAAATTAAAAAAATCATATTTCTGAAATAAATAATTAAAAAATTCTTCCGACATATTTGTTAAGCAATAGAGCTCTAATTTTTCTCCTAATTTTTCACCTAGTTTTTTTCTCTGATCCAGCTCTTTTAATAATTCAATAGAATCTTTTTTGGGTGTTAAAGATTCTTTGGCTGTATATAAAGCATGCTGGGCTAGCTCTAAACTAATCCCCCATTGCGCTTGCATCTTTTGAGCAACTTCTTGCTCAGAAATAAGGCCCTGATCAAAGGCCAGCCAGTCAGCCAGGCGAAACATACTGGGCGTAAATTTTCCAGAATATTCCGTATTTTTAAAAGCCTGATTAATAATATTTTCTGGATTCCAGGTTAATAAAACATTCCCAATATCAAAAATAATATTTTTTCTTTTTCTTTTTTTTTCTATTTCACTCACTTGGCTTCTCCTATTTTCCCAATTTATTCCCAATTTTTTAACACTTTTAAGACAGGCTCACCCACTTGAGCTTAGCTAGATAATTTCAGTACTATGCCGCAAATTTATTAAAATAATACGGATTTAAAACATTGAAAGAATTAATAAAAAATATTAATAAAAATAATTCACAAACCCTCTCAATCATTCATTCTTATTATTCTAACTCGCCCAATTTTTCAGAAGCGGCTTTAAATATTCTGCTTGAAAAAACCAGTCAATGGTTAGCGCAAGATCAGTGTTTTATTATTTTTCTAGAGTCTTCCCAATATCCCCAGTTACTTAAAGAAATTCATAGACCGCCTGAAATTTTATATCTCCAGGGAAATATTAAAATTTTAGAAGAGCCCAAAATAGCCGTCGTCGGCTCTCGCCAAATGAGTGATTATGGCAAAGATAATGCCTGGGCTTTTTCAAAGTTTCTCGCTGAGTCTGGTTTAACAATTACCAGCGGTTTAGCTTTAGGCATTGACGGCGTTGCCCATGAAGCCGCGCTCAGTGCAGGAGGCTATACCATTGCGGTTTTGCCTACTGGAATTGACCAGTGTTATCCCAGATCTCATGCGTCTTTATTAAATAAAATAATTAGCTCTGGACAGGGCTTGGTTATTAGCGAATTTCCCTTAGGAACGCCGCCTTTGAAAACAGGGTTTCCTAGAAGAAATAGAATTATTAGTGGTCTGAGTATGGGTGTCTTAGTAGTCGAGGCAGCTTTGAAAAGCGGGTCTTTAATTACGGCTCGAACGGCCATGGAACAAGGCCGAGAAGTCTTCGCGATTCCAGGGTCTATTCATCATGCTTTATCTAAAGGCTGTCATGAATTAATTAAAACCGGTGCGAAATGTGTTGAATCTGGCAGCGATATTCTGGAAGAATGCCGGCCTTTCTTGGGGGGGCACTTAGGTAAAGATATTTATAGGGCGCATAAAATTACCACGCAGATGACGCAATTGAACCTGCTGGAGGCCCATGGTACACCTGGAGAAGTGATGGATGAGTCGGTCACGGGGCTTGCGGCAGATCAAGATTATCGCGCTTTATTAGAAATCATGGGGCCTGAAATCTCTCGCATCGATGATTTAATCCAAGCTGTTAATAGACCCGCCCGTGAAGTGGCTTCGATGCTCTTGATGCTGGAGTTAGACGGTTGGCTGGAGCAGGTCAATGGTGGCTATAAGAGAGTAAAAAATTTTAGAAATAATTAAATTAAATTAAAGGGAAGGCGCATGAAAGCCAATTTATTAGAAATCATTATGAGTTTATTTGCTCAACAGACTTTTCAGACAGGCCCTGCTCACCAAATTAATCAGGCTCACCAAACCCAGCCAATTCACCAGGCCACGCCTAAGCCCTATCCAGCAGCACTGGACTCTCGTTGTTCTAATGCTTCTTGGAGAATTTACGCCGCGCCTGAAAAAGAAAAATTAGGAGAGGCCGGTGTTAACTTGCTCGAAGAATTAGTTCGAACCAATATTATTAATTTATTAGACAGAGAGCAGGTGATTAACCAAATTTTTTTACTAGACACTCTCGATACTCAGGAGATTCCATTAGATCACCTAAGATGGGTCCTTTTTGTGACCCTGGCGATGAAAGCAAAGAACGCACAAGAGCTTTCTTGGCTCGATTGTTTAATTTTAAAAAATCAAAATCAAAATCAAAATCAAAATAATAAAAATAAACTTACTGTTCATTAATTAAATTAATTTAATAATCCTACTTACTCTCACTTACTCCAAGAGGACCCTATGGCAAATTGTTTGATCGTGGTTGAGTCTCCAGCCAAAGCAAAAACATTGAAAAAATATCTGGGCGCGGACTTTGAAGTCTTGGCGTCTTATGGCCATGTCCGTGACTTATTGCCCAAATCAGGCGCGGTTGATACAGCCCACGATTTTGCCATGACGTATGAATTAATTGATCGAAATATTAAGCATGTCGATGCCATTGCGAAGGCTTTAAAAAAAGCCGATGTTTTATATCTGGCGACTGACCCTGATCGTGAAGGTGAGGCGATTTCTTGGCATTTATTAGAGATATTAAAAAGCAAAGATTTAATTAAGGATAAACAAGTCTTTCGAGTCGCTTTCTATGAAATTACTAAAAAAGCCGTGAACGAAGCCGTGAGTAATCCCAGAGAATTGTCCATGGATTTGATCAATGCCCAGCAGGCCAGAAGGGCTTTGGATTATTTAGTAGGGTTTAACTTATCGCCTTTACTCTGGAAAAAAATCCGAAGGGGCTTATCAGCCGGACGGGTTCAATCACCCGCTTTAAGACTAATAGTCGAAAGAGAAATAGAGATAGAAAAATTTATTCCTAGAGAATACTGGTCAGTTGAAGCTGATTGTGAAGCGGGCTTTACGGCGAAGCTCACCCAATATAAGCAAGAAAAATTAGAGCAGTTTTCTATTAATAATTCGATGCAAGCTCTGGATATTCGCACTTGGTTATTAAATAAAACCCAGAAAAAATTAATAGTCAGTCAAGTTGAGAAGAAGCAAAGAAAAAGAAATCCTGCCGCGCCTTTTACCACCTCGACTTTACAGCAAGAAGCCGCCCGAAAATTAGGCTTTGGGGCAACGAAAACTATGAGAACGGCCCAGAATCTTTATGAAGGGGTCGAGACTTCAGAAGGGCAGGTGGGTTTGATTAGCTATATGCGTACAGACTCTGTGAATTTGGCCCAAGAGGCGATTGAAGAAATCAGAAGTTTTATTAAATTAAATTATGGCGATGAATATTTACCAGAAAGCCCCAAAATTTATAAAACTAAATCTAAGAATGCCCAGGAAGCTCATGAAGCCATTAGGCCCACGTCTGTTTTGAGAACCCCTGAAAGTTTAAAGCCTTATTTAAATACAGATCAATTCAAGCTTTATAATTTAATTTGGCAGCGGACCATGGCCTGTCAGATGATCCATGCGACTTTAGATACTGTGGCTATTGATTTTGATGTGCCTGATAAAACTAATTCTGAAGCAAGATTTAGAGCCACTGGGTCTGTGATCGCTCATCCTGGCTATATGCGTTTGTATCAAGAAAGTTTTGATGAACCTAGTCAAGAAGACGACGCCGATGAAAAAATGCTGCCTGTTTTAAACATGGGCGATGTGGTTAATTTAAAAGATATCAAGGCAGACCAGCATTTTACCGAAGCACCACCCAGATATTCAGAAGCGTCTTTAGTCAAAGCTTTAGAAGAACATGGGATTGGAAGACCCTCGACTTATGCGTCCATTCTTTCGACTTTAGAGCAGCGCGAGTATGTTTTATTAGATAACAAAAGATTTAAGCCGACCGATGTGGGTCGCATAGTGACTAAGTTTTTAACGGAATATTTTACTAAATATGTTGATTATGATTTTACCGCGAAATTAGAAGACAGCTTGGATGATGTCGCCTGTGGAGAGCATCAATGGGTGCCTTTATTGCGCGAATTTTGGGATCCGTTTCACCAAAAGATTGGCGAAATTGAATTGTCTGTGAAGCGCTCCGATGTGACTCAAGAAGCGACGGATGAAACCTGTCCTGAATGTCAAAAACCGTTGGTTATAAAACTAGGAAAGACGGGCAGATTTTTTGGCTGTACGGGCTATCCAGAATGTTCTTACACCCGCTCTATGGATAATCCAGATGATCCTGACGCAGCCTCTCGTGAGCCTGAAATTATTGCGGGAAGATCTTGCCCAGAATGCCAATCTGCCCTGCATGTTAAAACTGGAAAATATGGGAAATTTATTGGCTGCAGTAGTTATCCTAAATGTAAATTTATGGAACCTTTAGTCAAACCTAAAGAAACGGGCGTGAGATGTCCGGAATGTCATGAAGGTGAAATCTTAGAAAGAAAGTCCAAACGCGGAAAAGTATTTTATTCTTGCTCGAAATATCCCGCTTGTGCTTATGCCCTCTGGAATAAGCCTATTTCAGAAGCTTGTCCTCAGTGTCATTGGCCGATTTTAACTTTATCTATTACTAAATCTCGCGGGACTGAAAAAGTCTGCCCCCAGAAAAATTGCGGCTATGTCGCTAAGGCAGAATCTTAATGACTCACAACAATAATCAAACCAAAAAAATCTTATTACTCCAGGGGCCTAATTTAAATTTACTGGGGACGCGAGAGCCTGAAATCTATGGCTATAAAACTTTGCAAGATATTCATGATGCTTGTGAGCTGCAAGCTCAAAAAGCAGGTGTGGAATTAACTTGTTTTCAAAGTAATTCTGAAGGCGAATTAATTAATAAAGTTCATGAAGCTAAATCTAAAAATTTTGATTTTATTTTAATCAATCCAGCCGGTTTAACTCATACTTCTATTATTTTAAGAGATGCTTTATTAGCCGTGAATATTCCTCTTATAGAAATTCACTTGTCTAATATTTTCAAAAGAGAAGAGTTTAGAAAACACTCTTATTTTTCAGATATTGCACTGGGATTAATATCAGGGCTTGGAGAGGCTGGCTATGGGTTTGCACTATCGTATGCAATCCAATATCTTATGCGCTGATTTTTTGGGGCAACTATAAAAATATTTAAGATTAAAATATTAAAAATTAAATTAAAAATTAAATTAAAAATTAACTAAAGGGAATTTTCATGGCTTATAAAATTGAACAGATCGAAGCTTTAATTAAGCTTCTTGAGAATCATGACAGCATGACTGAATTAGAAATTAACGATGGTGATTTTTCAGTCAGACTTTCTCGCGGATCCTCCCATATTTCTGCTTCTCATGCTCCTGTTCATCATGCGATTTCGCCTATAGCCCATGCAGCCCATCACGCAACTACTCCAGCGCCAGCAGCTCCAGCTCCAGCGCCAGCAGCTCCAGTAGTAGAAGCAGGGCATATGGTTAAGTCTCCCATGGTCGGTACTTTTTATTCTTCGCCTTCTCCAGGCGCGCCTAAATTTATTGAAATTGGCAAGGCTATTAAGATTGGCGACACCATTGGGATTGTCGAAGCTATGAAAATGATGAATCAAATCGAGTCGGATAAAGCCGGTATTGTCAAAGCCATTTTGATTGAAGACGGCAAGCCTGTTGAATACGACCAACCTTTAATCATTGTTGAGTAAACATTCATGTTCAAAAAAGTATTAATCGCCAATCGGGGTGAAATTGCCCTGCGTATTCTAAGAGCCTGCCGTGAGTTAAGAATCAAAACTGTCGCAGTTCATTCGACTATTGATAGAAATCTTAAGCATGTAAAATTAGCCGATGAGTCTGTGTGTATTGGCCCGGCGCCTTCTGCTCAAAGCTATTTAAATATTCCAGCCATCATTGCTGCCGCTGAAGTCACTGGCGCTGAGGCTATTCATCCAGGTTATGGATTTTTATCTGAGAACGCAGATTTTGCACAAAGAGTCGAAGAATCTGGTTTTGTATTTATTGGCCCAAGACCTCAAGATATTCGAACGATGGGTGATAAAGTTGCGGCGATTAATGCCATGAAAAAAGCCGGTGTTCCAACGGTTCCAGGTTCTGGCGGGCCTTTAGGCGATAACGAATCTGAGAATTTAAAAATGGGTGAAAAAATCGGCTATCCCGTGATTATCAAAGCCGCAGGCGGCGGCGGTGGTCGTGGTATGCGCGTAGTAAGATCCAAAGAAGAATTAATCAGATCTATCCAAATGACCCGTCAGGAAGCCAAAGCGGCTTTTAATAATGACATGGTCTATATGGAAAAATTTTTAGAAAATCCGCGTCATATTGAAATTCAAATCTTGGCTGATGGCCGAGGTCATGCCATTCACTTAGGTGAGCGGGATTGCTCGATGCAAAGACGTCATCAAAAAGTCTTAGAAGAAGCACCAGCACCTGGTATTACAGAAAAACAACGCGATAAAATTGGCGCTTTATGTGTCAAAGCCTGTGAATTAATTAAATATCGTGGCGCGGGGACTTTTGAATTTTTATACGAAAACGGCCAATTTTACTTTATTGAAATGAACACTCGGGTCCAAGTAGAACACCCCGTGACTGAATTAATTACGGGCGTAGATATTGTCAAAGAGCAATTAAAAATCGCCTTTGGGTTACCCCTCACTCATGCTCAAAAAGACATTGTAATCAAAGGCCATGCCATTGAGTGCCGTATTAATGCTGAAGATCCAGAGACTTTAATGCCCTGTCCTGGAAAAATTAATTTATATCATCCTCCCGGTGGACCTGGCGTTCGCGTGGATTCGCATATTTATTCCAGCTATGTCGTCCCGCCAAACTATGACTCGATGATTGGCAAAGTCATTACTTATGGCCGTACGCGAGAAGCGGCCATCGCTCGAATGGAAAATGCGCTTTTAGAAACCAATATCACGGGGATCAAAACCAATATTCCGCTTCAGCAAAAAATATTGGCGGATCTTAATTTTCAAAAAGGTGGCACGAATATTCATTATTTAGAAAAATATATTTTGAAAACGTCGCATTAATTATTAGTAACTACTCAGGTACCCATGCATGCGCAGCCCTGCGGGAACCGCTTTTGATAGGGCTTTTGATAAAGCTTTTGAATAAGAGGGGGCCAGTCTGGGCTGCTAGATTGGGCTGCTAGGTCTGGAAAAGATCTTCTAGAACTACCACCCCGGTGACCAGCTCATGAAAATATTTATTTTCTTTCAAGCCAGTGGCTGAAATAAATGCAAGAAAAATTTGATTTTTCGTGCGCGTTTTTTCTTTATAAATATTTATTTTTTGCTTTAAATTTTCTGCATAATCTTGATCAATCAAAAAGGCGTCTTTGCTATATTTAATTTCACAGACCGTTGTCACGCCATCATCTCGCTCAAACAGCAAGTCAATTTGGGTTCCCGCCCCAGAATTTTCAGATCGTGGCGTGTATTTCCAGGCGCCACTGATGGCGCTGCCACTGATCCCCAAAGCATTTTTAATCTCCGTAATATGTTTATAACACAGGGACTCAAAGGCATAGCCCATCCAGTTGTAATACGGCGGTGTTCCTATTTTTTCTGACCAAAATTTTCTATTTCGCTCTTCAGCAATGAAACTGCCTTTTGTGGGCTCTATCCATTTTAAATAAAAATAACAGTACTCATCCGTCACTCGATAGTAAGCGCCCTGCCGTTTATTACCGAGGGGGATAAAAGACTTGATAAACCCAGTGCTTTCTAGATCCTCCAGCTTCTCTGTTAGCGTACCGCCCATGGATAAAAATTGACTCTTAGATTCGATATAAGCGCGATCAACGCCCGATCTTTTATCTGCAATGATTCGAATTAATTCTTTATAAACGGGTGCATTTTCAAAAAGAGAATCAAACACTTTATCAAATTCAGAATATAAAATGCCGTTCTCTCTAAAGCACAACTTATCAATCATCTGAGCGGCAGACTGCCCTTTTCTAATATGAGATAAATAAAAGGGAATTCCCCCACAAAACATGTAAATTTGTGTTATCTGCTCGTGATTTAAATCCAGTCCTGCCTTTTTAAAAAACTGTGCCGTTTCGCTTAAATTAAAAGGGCGTAACAAGATCTCACGAGTTGTTCTGTTATGAAGTCCACCCTTATTTCTAATAATTTTTTTGATAATCCAAGAGGCGCTCGAACCACAAATAATTAATTTAATTCGTGGATCATTTTTCCAGCGTCGATTCCAATAATGATCCAAGGCCTGAAGTAATCGAGATTTTTTAGTACAGAGCCAGGGCAGCTCATCCAAAAATAAAATAATTTTTCTATTGCCACTTAGATGATTAAGCGCCTTTGTCAGCTCTTCAAAAGCCTTCATCCAAGACGCTGATTTCTCAATGGAAGCACCCTGATAAAAAGTCTCCCCGATAGACTTCCCGAATTCATTTAATTGCTCAGAGAGCGTGCCGTCTTGAACGCCAGTGACGTGAAAAAAATGGCAGGGTTTTGATTTGAAAAACTCTTCAATTAAGAAAGTTTTACCAATTCGTCTTCGACCATAAATAGTCACAAACTCTGCTTTTCCAGAATTAAAGACATCCAGTAATTCTGCTTTCTCTTCTCTGCGACCCGCAATAATATTGATCATTTTGATGCTTTCTGTGTTAGTTGGCTGAATATAAATCTATCATAATCAGCCGACTAATACAAAAATCCTGTGTTAGTTGGCTGATTATGACCTTTCTATAATCAGCCGACTAACACAAATTATTGATTAAATTTTATTTATTCCCGCAGTAAAATCCGATAAGCCGGATTGATCACTAGATATTTTTTCCCGCCCAAATCTTCTAATAAATCACGGCTTAATAAAGCCTGCAGGGCATTAGGAATAGAGGTGCTGGGAAGCTCCATAAGCTCAGAAGCTTCTGCAGTATAAATTCCAGAATCCGCATGAGTCGCTAAATATTTCAATAATTTTTTCTGCGCTTCACCCAAAGAAAAAAACTCTCTGAGTAAATCACTTCGCTCTTCTTCAATAATTAAAGTCCAGCTTTTCTCAACATTCTCCACCATAGGTAATTTCTTAGGACACAGCGTCCATAAGGCATCGCATAAATAATTCACATAGTAAGGATGCCGCTCTGTCAGATTCATAATGGCCTGGAATACATCTTCTTCTAAAGGCTTTTTCCACTGCTCTTGCGCTGCAATATTCAAGTGATCTCGATAATGATCTTCAGTAATTCTTTGCAACTTAATTTTCTTACAGAGCTTGTATAAAGGCCGACTAGCATCCTGAAAAATACTTTCTATCAGATGCCGATTACTGCCAGAAAAAATGAAAGATAAATATCTGGTCTCCTGGGCTGCGCTGCGAATCCCGCCTTCTATGCCCATATTCGCACCCAATTCAGCCACACGCTGAAATTCATCTAGGACCAAAACAGCCATCTGTTTTTTCTCAGCTAATAAGCTTTCTAAAAATAATAAAGCCTCTCGCAAAGTCTCAGGCACAGAAGCTTGCTGATTAATAATCTCCAGCTCCAGGCGAAATCCATACACTTCATAGGCTAGTTTTGGCTTGAGATTTTTAAAGCCGTATTTCACCACTTGAAGAGCCTTATCAATCGAACTCACCGCTTTGCCTATTAACTCTAAAATCCCTTTCAAAATTAAACGCTCGAGATTTTTCTCACTGGTCGCCAAGTGCAAATCCACGGTCACATGAGGCAGTCCAGAAAGGGCTGATACTTTTTCACACAAACTGCTTTTTCCATAACGGTCTAGGCGCTGCTAAGAAACTATGTTTTCCATTTTGGATATTGCCAAGCAAAGTCTCTGTTTCTTCAGAGCGATTACAAAAGGCTGGATCATAAGCTTTACCTAAAGGAAAGTACTGACGTGGAAGCATTTTTACTATCTCTTTGATTATTAATTTAAAAATAATTCAAAAAAAGATTATTTTTTCAATCTTTTTTCAGATAATCCAAAAGAAGATTATTTTCACTCATCCGCCAGCTGATAAAAAATTTTATCTAGATTTTCCAAATCTAAATCTAAATTCACTTCCAAACCCAAGCGTTTTAAATCTTCTAGATTTTTATAATTTTTAATTTCTAGACCCATTTTTTTAATTAATAACAAAATTAAAAAATCATCTTCATGCTTGGGGGTTTTGATTACCCGGTATTTCACTAAAGCCTGATTAAATAAATTCAAATCAATTATTTTTATATTTTTATTTAACACTTGCTGGGCCTGGCTATTTAATCTTGCCCAGATTTGATCTTGATAATTTAAATCTAGATTATTCCAGTCAATAATTTCTTTAAATCTTCTCTTACACCCCCGACAGACCTCATCGCCATAAACCGTCGAACAGATGCCAATGCAGGGGGTGTTGATCGCCATGAAAATTAAACCTCTAGGTTTGAGACAGCGGGTTTGCCCACTAACGCTATTAACTCATTGAGAATATCCAATACTACTGTTGCAGTGCTTCCACCATCAGCGACTCCAGCTCCAGCTTCACCACTACCACTGACCATTTCATAAGATTCGACAGGTTCAAGGGGGCTTGCCGGTTCAGTAAGATCACAGTCAAACGCTCTTTGTCTTTCAGCTATCCATAGAGTTTTTTCTAAATTAGCCAATAAAATTCCAAAATAAGCGGGGCCTGTTTTGTCCGAAGGAGGAGCAAGAATTTTGCCTGTATCTTCAAGAGTAATTTTTGAATTAATCGCGTTTAACAAGGCCTGAGTCTGTGCTTCATAAGACTCTGTGATACTTAAAACAGAACCAGAATATCTATGATAAAGAGGAACAAAGTTTCGACCGGCTATTTCTGATTTTGCTGTTGGATCTAAAAATTTAAAAACAGCCAGATTCAAACGCTCGACTAGTTTGAAAGCCACTAAAGCTTTAAAAAATTTCAAAGAATTTCCCTCAGATTTCCAAGACAAATCTAGGATTGCCTTTAATTCTTCCAATAATTTCTCTTGTAAAGCATGCTCTTCTGGACGTCCAGAAGCCCAAGCTGAGGCATCAGCAAGCAGGGTACCGGGATCTGAAAAATAATCAGTCCAGGTTCTAGTTTCAGCAGAAGTTTTGTAAGCCTGCAAAAAATCTTCAAAAGCTTTTTTTAATTGCTCAGCTACCTCACCCACTGGTGTTCTTCCTGACATCGAGAACTCCTTTTTATTGTTTTATGGGGCATACGGGACGAATACAAGATTCGCCCCTCCACCTCGTTTTTATGATGGTTATGGCGTGACCGAATGGCCTTCTCGTTCTTTCGCCAACTGCTTTTGAAACTCTTGCTTTAATAAAATATCCGCCGCAGGGATGGCATTTGTTTTTCTCATTCCATCTTTCAGACACTGTGCGACTTTCGCAGCTCTATTAGCTTTTACATAAGCCGCTTGTGCAGCTAAATCTGCTTTGCTCATCGTGAGTTTTTGGACTTGAGCAGTCGCTGCTTTTCTAGCTGCAGCTTCTTCAGCTTTCCGCTCAGCAGCACGCAGCATGGCCGCTGCTGTGACGGGTGTTGCTTTTGGTGCGCGTGGTTTCGCTGGGCTTACTGGAGTTGGAGCTGAAACTGGAGCTGAAATTGGAGCTGGAACAACAACAGCTTCATCATCAGCAACTTCTTCAACACGGGGGCTAATTATTACAGGACCTAGCTTACGGGGTGTGTAAGTCGTAATAGGCTGGCTCCGCAATGCCAAAGCAGCAGGCCCAGGGGCGGCCATCTTGAGAAAAGTAGCTTCTAAAAAATTAAAAACATTAGGATGAATCACGCTTGGAATACCCGTTGAAATACCCGCAGCAACAGCTCGGCAGAAGGCGTTCATATCAATCTCAGCTGTTGCTGGGTGGTGAGGGTCTCCAGCAGTACCTTTATCTTTGAAATCCTGAAGAGCCAGAGGTCCCAATGGTGTTGGACCAACAGGTGCTGCACGACCATCCGCGACGGCAGATCCTATCTGTAAAAGAGACAAAACATCGCCAGACTTAAGAACAGGAACAGGAACAGGAACAGGAACAGGATCAATCCCAAATTTTGTTTTAAATTCAGGCGTCCAGCACGCTAACTCCAGGTCTTTCAATAATTTTGCAAAATTAGTTTCAGTTGTGTCTTTAGTTATCACAAAACCAGGCTCACCAAGCAGTGTATTTATATTAATTTTTAAATCTTCAAAAGCTGTTTCGACCAACTTTAGATTTTCTTCGAATTGACTAATCAAAGCTGCATAAGCTGGTGCAAAGTTGGTGCCTTGTTTAAGAGTTTCATCTCCGGTTATTGCCTGATGAATTTTTCCAATCAATACCAAAGCCGCCAGCTGGCTAAAAAATTGCGAATTTAAATTACCAGAAGCTTCAGCGGCTTTTGCTTTGATTTCGAGCGCGATTTGAAGATTTCTAAATAATTCAGCCTGATCAGCATGATGGCCACTCCAGTCCAAAGAAGCTGACCAAGCCGCAGGTGAAATCCAACTGAAAACAGGACCCGCTGCATGAGATGCGCCTGCATAAGTCGTAACAAAACCATCCAACGCGTTTTTTAATTCCCCAACCAATTTCGCATTAATAGAAAACCCTGCTCCAGACATACACACTCCCCGTGTTTATTAATTTTAAAAGCAGGGTATAAAAACAATTTTATGGTTTTGATTCAAGGGGGATTGAAAAAAAATCTAGGTAAAAAAAAGGGGCGCTTAGAAGATACGCCCCATGAATATTTTTAGAAAAGCCTAAAAACCCTAAAAAGCCCCCATCGACTCTGCCAGCATGCGCTCTAGACTTCGAATATCTTTGCAAAATAATCTAATTCCTTCAGCTAATTTCTCCGTCGCCATCGCGTTTTCGTTTAATAAAAATCTAAATTCAGATTCACTTAAACTTATTTTTTCTTGGATTTTTTTCTTAGATTCTTGAATAGATAACACCTGGGGTAAATCCCCAAAATCTTGCGCTAATTCAGCCAATAAATTCGGACTAATGGTTAAGAAATCACAGCCGGCTAAGCCTTGTATCTGGCCTAAGTTTCTAAAACTCGCGCCCATGACGACGGTTTTGATATCAAAAAATCTAAAATATTCATAAATTTTCTTCACAGACAAAACACCAGGATCATCGTTCTGAGTAAAATCTTTTTTCTCATGATTTTTAAACCAGTCATAGATTCTTCCCACAAAGGGCGAAATCAAAGTGGCTTCAGCTTCAGCGCAAGCGACGGCTTGGCAGAAATCAAACATCAAAGTCATGTTACAGTGAATGCCTTCGCGCTCTAGGATTTCACAGGCTTTAATCCCTTCCCAGGTGCTGGCAATTTTAATCAAAACTCTATTTTTATTAATTCCAGCCTGCTCGTATAAATTAATTAATCGGCGGGCAATATTCACAGACTCTTGAGTATTAAAAGATTCTCTGGCGTCGACTTCAGTCGAAATTCGACCGGGGATAATTTTTAAAATCTCACAGCCAATATTGACGGATAATTTTTCTAAGGCATGGGATAACTTATTTTCAGAAAAATTTTTAGCGTAATTCACCGCGTCTTCGAAATGATTTTTATATTGAGGCAGCGCCGCTGCTTTTAATAACAAGCTGGGATTGGTCGTTGCATCGATGGGCTGATATTTCGCAATGGCCTCTAATTCTCCCGTATCCGCTACTACCGTCGTCATGCTTTTTAATTGGTCCAATTTGCTTAATTTATTTTGATTAAGATTGCTCATGAAAATACTCCGTAAGAATTTTTAAATTTAAAAAATTAAATTAAATTAAAACACTGAAGCGGGGGTTAAAGCAAAAGACGCAACCCAAAAGACGCAACCCAAAAGACGCAACCCCCTAGCCCATTTCATGAATATTCGGTTATATTGGCCGGCCATTTTTAATAGGGTATTTTTTTAAGTGAGGTTTTCGAATGCGTGCCGCGAGTTTTTGTCTTGCCAATAGTCTGCAATTAAGCAAATTACAAAAAGATTTATTAGTTCAGGGTCGTAAGACCGTGATTCAAAGCGATGTGCTGCATGAAAGATTAAACGGCGGGGATATTTTTTATTTTAAAAACGGGACCGTAGTCACTTGGAATTTATCTAAATTAGAAAATAAAAATATTATTCAAAATTTGGGTGCCTATTGCGTTGAGCCCAATAGTGTCATGGATCATGATGAATTTGTGGTGGAAATTGGGGCCAGTAGGACTTACATGGAACCCCAGGGTTATTTCAATGTCGACTTGATTCATATTGAATCGGACATGGATTCGACGGAGATGCGGCTGGCCCTGTCTTATCCCCTGTCTCAGTCTAGTAAATTGCAATACTTCGAAAGAAAAATTGAAGAATTTACCCAGCAATATTCGCCCTTAATAGAAGCCTTAGCTAAACATGGCAAAGTCAGTCGGTCGTCTAAAGCCATTTCGAAAATTATTGGGCAATTATTTATTGTTAAAAGCCAAGTTAATTTAACCAGTACGTATTTAAATCCCCCGCATTTTTTCTGGCAAAACGTTAATTTTGAGTCGACTTACGCGATGGTGCGGTCTTATATGGACGTGCCAGATCGAGTGGAGTCGATTAATCAGAAGATGGATGTCTTAAACGAAATGTTAAATATGCTGAATTCCCAGCTGCATCATCAGCATGGGTCGTTCTTAGAAATTATTATTATTGTTTTACTGTGCGTTGAAATCTTATTGGGATTTTTGCCGTTTATTTTGTATTAATCTCAATTCCAGCAGGGTGGCCCTGTTCACAAAAAAACATCCATGCCAGCCGCCTACGGGCGAATACAAGATTCAATGGCACTTACTTAAGCCTAGGCATTCCGTATTTTAATCAAGGCCTTACCTAACATGACATCGTCTCGCCCCTTGCGGGAGAGACAGGCCGCAGGTTTACCTGCGGACAGAGAGGGGGCTAAAAGCAACATTAAAATTATTGCAAATGCAGATAGATGGACTCCAATACCGCGGCCTTTTCTTTAAAAACTTCATGGTTCCAAAAACGAATCACACGAAATTTTTGTGATTCTAAATACAGAGTGCGCTTCGTATCTCTTGCCAAATTTTTAGCTTCATTATGCTGGCTGCCATCAAGCTCAATCACTAGGCGTTTTTCATAGCAAACAAAATCGACAATATAGGGCCCAATAATTTCCTGTCGTTTGAATTTGAAATCTCCAAATCTTTTAGCACGCAAGAAGTACCAAAGCGTAGATTCAGCATCTGTCTATTGAGAGCGAAGTTGTTTTTTAAATTGATTGAGTGCGTTCATAAAAACTGCCTTGAGCTGCCCATAAAAAAACAAAAATAATTTATGTTTTTTATATCCAATTCAATGGCAATTTCCACAGGTTTTTTATCTTTTTTTCTCCCCCTCTCTGTCCGCAGGTAAACCTGCGGCCTGTCTCTCCCGCAAGGGGCGAGACGATGTCATGTTAGGTAAGGCTTTGATTAAAATACGGAATGCCTAGGCTTAAGTAAGTGCCATTGAATACAAGATTCGCCCCTACGCCAATATTTGTAGTTTTTATTATTTGGGGCCGGTGGTTGAAACCGTTGCTGCTATTGGCTTTCCAGCTCCAGCTCCAGCTCCAGCTTCTAGAAAAGGTGTGCTGTTATGAGTGTCCAGCGCTGGAGTAAGAGAGAATTTTACGACCGCTAAAACATAAGGGGGTTGTAAATCAGGGCTTGTCGATCCTAGACCGGGTGAATCACTGGGAGCAGCAGGTGAGCTGCTTCTTCGGCCGAGAGGCAGAGGAGAACCGCCCAGTGCTGCAGGTGTTATGGGAGCTGGACTGCCTGAAGCGCCACCGGTGACGCTTGCTAAAGCAGAAGCTCTAGAGGCCGCTCTAGCCTCTGTTGCTAATTTTCTAGCGGCCAATTGATTTTCTCTGAATAGATTTTTGTCATAAAAAAAAGTGACACCTTCCCATAAGCGATTCATGAAAGGTATTAATTGAGAGCTGCTAGTGAAGTTAGGAGATTTAGACGCATTGTCATAGTAATTTTGTATTCCTAGTTTATCTGCTTGATCCTTCAGGCTATCGGCACTTAAAAAAACGATGGGTGTTAAGGGCTGTCCAGCTTTTTGCTCTGCTTTTTGAAGCGAGAACATAAAATCAAGGCCGCCTATTCCCCCAGGGATTGAGTTATCTGCAAAAATCATTTTCTTGCAATTATCCGAAGTTTCTAGCTCGCACCAGGCCGTCGCTTTGGGATCTTCATAGGACGTTGCTGTTGTGACTTCGATAGACCAGTTCAGGTCTTTTACCAATAAAGCTTTCAGATGAGGCTCTAAGAGATCCAAGCCGGTCGCTTGATCATCATCGACGGCTAATAAATGAATTTTTTTTCCAGTGGCTCTTGCCGATTCAGGTCTTGAGTCATCACCGCTGGAAAACCCAGATAAAGAATCAGGGGGTGTGCTGGGTAAATTTTTTCTCAGGATTTCTAAATCTTCTTCTTTGACAGGAGGAACTTCACAACTGACGGTTACATAAGGCTGATCGCCTTCCCTGAGAGTGTGTAGTTTCAACTTGGCTCCTTCTTTGATCAGTTCTATTAAGGCACGGCCAGAACTTTTTCCCCCACGACTCGGCGTGACGACACGGGAATCTTCTTGGTTGGCAAAGACGCCCCGTAGTTGCTCAGCTTTTTCAATAGGTAAAGCCCCATGATTTTTGACGGTTATTCGGGTGCTTGATTTTCCAGTCGCATCCGTACTGGTCTCACAAGAAAAAATTACAGGAACAGCCAGATATTTTTTGCCAATTTTATCTGTTTGAAGCGATGGAAGTTCGACTTGATCTCCGTATTTTCCAGCATTGGTGACTAAGTTAAGTATCGTGGACCAAAGTAATGACTGATCAGCAGTGACAATATTACTAAAAACTTCAGCGCTGGGTAAAAACGTAAATCTTAATTGTCTTATTCCTTCTTCTGTTTGAACCGTGGGAATAAATTGCTCTAAACGAGAGAGATCTACAAAACCAGGATGTTTAACAGCCGATAGCATCTCTTGATGGTAGGCATGTATTTCTAAGCGTTTCAAAATCTGAGCTTTTCGATTGTCTTGTTCAGCTTCTTTTTTTGGGTCAATGTAGTCGGCTAAATCTTGCATCAATGGCTTGCTGATATGAAAGTTAGAATACACACTCGAATTAGTTAACACATGGCAAAGATCTTCAAAATTTTTATTTAAACTATCTAAAGGGCTTAATAAAACTGAAGAGTCTAAAGAGTCTAAAGAGTCTAAAAAACTTGGGGAGACTAAAGAAATCGAAGGTTTTTTAAGTGGCTCTGGAATGATTAAATCTTCACCGAGACTTAAAAGATAAGATCTTATTTGATCTAGGCAAACACTAGCCTCTTGCCATAAGACTAATTCAATTTTAGTGATGCTCTCAGGGCCAGTCTCAGGGCCAGTCTTAGGTCCAGTCTTAGGGAAAGTAAATTTCTTGGATAACTTAAACTTAAATTGCTCAACGCTTGAATTAAATCTTTTTATTAATTCAACTAGTTCTAAAGCTTGTCTTGAAATTCCAGCTCCAGCTCCAGCTCCAGCTCCAGCAAATACACTTAGCTCACCTGACATAGTGATTATCCTTTTTTTATTAATTTTTTTATTTTTATATTTTTTAAACGCGCGAAGCATCCTCGTGAAGGCTTAAACAAAGCTTAAAAAAGCTAAGAAAAGCTAAAAAAGCCAGGAAATTTCCTGATTTATAGGGGTTCTCGAGGGTTTAAATTTAAACTTTTGCTTTATTCAAGTTTTAATAACTTAGAAATTTTCTCTTGCCAGATTTTTGACTGATTTAAAATCTGCTCAGCCTCTAAGTTTAAAACTTTTCTATTTTTCATAATTAATTTTCCAGCGACCCAAGAGTCCGTCACTTGATGGGCATGAGCGGCATAAACGAGCTGGGAAATAGGATTATAAAGCGGCTGAGTGGCTGGGTCCGAAAGATCAATCGCAATAAAATCAGCGGATTTATTAATTTCTAAAGAGCCTGTCGTATTTTCTATCCCTAAAGCCTTGGCGCCATTAATGGTCGCCATTTGTAAGAGCTGATAAGCCGAGAGACTTTCAGGATCTTGATTAATTAACTTGGACATAAAACTGGCGGATCGCATTTCGCCAAACATATCTAAATTATTATTCGACGCTGAGCCGTCGGTGCCTAGCGCGACATTGATATTATTTTTTAAGAGGGTGTCTACGGGGCAGGCGCCAGAGGCTAATTTCATATTGGATTCAGGACAGTGAATCACAGAAACCCCCGTATTTTTTAAAAGTTGTATATCTGACTCAGAAATTTGGGTCATGTGAACTGCCATGAGTTTTTTCGAGAGCATGCCCAGCTGATTTAAAGTATCTAAAGGGCGTTGTTGATACAGCAAATCATGTTGCTGAACTTCAGACTCTGTTTCTTGAACATGCATATGAATGGGGGTATTAAATTTTTCGGCGAGTAATTTAGCTTTATTTAAGCTCTCTAAATCATTGGTATAAGGCGCATGTGGCGCAATTGTCGCGCCCACTAAGTCATAATTTTTCACCTGCTCGCAAATCTGCTCAGCCTTGAGAAAACACTCTTCTAAAGTCGGAGCCCAGGGCATGGGAATATTTAAAATAGAGTTAGAGACAAAGCCGCGAATGCCAGCCTGGTGAATAATCTTTGCCGTCTCTTCGGCATAGAAATACATATCATTCACACAAGTTACACCGCCTTGAATAGATTCTAAGAGGGCAAGCGCTGCGCCATCTTTTACAAATTCTTTACTTACAAACGCACTTTCAGCCGGCCAAATATTGTCTTTGAGCCAGGTCATTAAGGGCAGGTCATCTGCCACGCCTTTTAATAAGCTCATGGCCAAGTGGGTATGGCTATTAATAAAGCCAGGAAGTAAGACATGATTTTGTTTATTAATTAAATTTTGAGCTTCATATTTTTTAAAAATAAGATCTTGGGTATCTAGGTCTAAAATTTTGCCATTTTTAATCACTAAAGCTGCGTCTTTTAAATATTTTTTTGAATTTTTATTGTCAGAATTTTCAGCACTCATGGGAATAATCCAGGGGGCAGAAATAATTAAATCGCAAGGAATTAAATTTCCAGAGTTATTAAAATTATTATTAAAATTATTGGAATGGATAGACTGACTGGTGTTCATAAGTATTAATAAAACCTGTGATTTCGGGGCAAATTTTTAAGCGCCGGATTGTACTGGCAAAGCTTATGGATCGCTATGAGTTAAAAGATTAGTTAAAAAATTAAGATAAAGCGTAGGAAGTTTGGCTACAAACTTCATGGGGAATTCCTAAATCTTCTCGCGTTTGCCAGGCTCTTTGTTCTTCGATTTGCGCCTGAGATTGGTCCAGTCTTCGGGCCAAGATTTGCAAAACAAGATTATTAAAATGAACGCTCATCGCATCGGCTTTATATTGCAAATCTTCGATCATATCTGTCGGCATATATAAACTAATTTTACAGTCGGTCTCTTTCATAAAAGTTCGGTAACAGCGACTGGAAAGCTCTTCTCTGTGAGTATTTAAGAAACTTAATTCCATGAGGCGCTCCCAGATTTATTTTTATAATTTTTATAATTTTTATTATCTTTATGGTTTTGAAGCGGCATGGGTTGCTGGTTTTTTTTAGGAAATTGATTGGGGAAAATACAAAAATCCCGCTGGGCATCCTGCTGATTAATATCATGATTAGTATCAATGGCTTTTGTAGCATCAAAAATCATGGCATATAAAAAATTTTGCATTTTTATATGATTATTTAAATCTTGAGATCTTTCTTGAGATCTTTCTTGATTTAAATCTTGAATATAAGCCCGTCGAATTAATTTAATTAAGTCCATGGCGTCTATCTGACCCTGGGAATTTATTTCAATATTCCTGGCTAGGTTTTGGGGGATTTCACAAAGCAAAGATGAATTATCTTTAAGCCCGACAGTACCAATAATTTTGATGGTTTTTAGGGTCTTGTTTTTGCTTATTTCTCTCATCATCAAACACTCTCTCTTGTTATGGGATGGGGGTTCTAAGTTTTTTATTATTTTTATTTTTTTATTTTTATTACTCAGGACGTCTAAGGAGGATGACGTCCAGAGCAATAAAATCAGGATTAAAACATCACTCACTGAGTCAAAGTGGATGATGAGAAAATCACACTGCGGTCTAAATTAGACCGGAAGTTGTGGGAAGGAATTAGACAGATTCCCTTATTTTTCTACTAGTTATCAATTCACCCGTATTTTTTACAATCTTTTTAATTGCTACTTCTTATGGAGATTGAGCCCAGCGACACCATCGCTGATTTGGCTGCCCGCATCATTTCTCCAACCTTGAGAAGAGTGGTTTAACAAAGCCGTCCTAGCCGGCGCAGCTCCAGTCACGGGGTATTTTCCAGAACTTGTCTGGCTCTTGGCACAGCAGATTTTGAAATAGGTGACTAGACGAGATTTTGAAATCTTTTGATATAAATAATTTGTTCCCTGATCAGCCCACACCCGCAAAGTCGGATAAGCCTGGGCGTTACAGGCATAAGCGACTATAAGGAGCAGCATCAGCATGGTTTTCATGAAATTTTGATTGCCATAATTATCCCCTTTGGGGTCACTGCTGGCGACTTCTAATAAATTAAACGTCGTCATGAAAATATAAGTGCCTAAGGCTCCATCAATCACCAAGTTTTTGGAGAAGGAGAAAAAATCCTCCCAGGATTTTATTTTATAAATATTCTGGCCTGTTCGAATGATTAAATTAAAAACAGCATCGAGGCCTTCTTGGGCTAATCGATAATTCAAAAGTAGTGGGACAAGATTAAGAGCAGCAGCGCCCCATTGATTAGTTAAAATTTGGGGGCAGACCCAAGTGATAATCATCATCTTGTCCATCCAATCTTTTTTATTATTTTTATAAAGATCCACAATCGACGGAGCCGTAGGAAAAGTATCACTGAGCATAAGTAGGGAGCATAAAGCGATATTTAATCCCCAGTAAGTTTTTTCTAGGCCTGATTTTTGCGTAAAAGATTTATTACGCAGAGCTCTAAAAGAATATTGAGCTTCTGGTTTTTCTTCTGCCTCTTTCTTTTCTGCCTCTTTCTTTGCTTCATCTTCTTTTTGTGCAATTAAAACTTTATGGAAAAATTTGTATAAATCATAAGTTAAGAAAAAAGTCTGGACCCATTTAACCGGCTGAGAGAGATAAGTTAAATAGTGGATCAGATGGACTGCTAGTTTTGATTTTGTCTGGCTGGCAAGGGTCCGACAAGCGGCATTGAATCCCGCAGAGAGCGTCCCAGAAGCGGGAGAAGAGACTTGTAAAATTAGTAATAAAAGCAGGGTGTTTTTAGCCCAATACCATAAATCTTGATTTTTAAACCCCTTGTCTTCTTTGATTTGGGCGACTGTTTTTTTAGCCCTTTCCCAGAGATCAGCAAATTCTGGAATGATGTTAATCGCCGTGAGAATAATATTAAGAGAAGAGCTGGACGTGGCGGCAGAGATGGCAATGGCCAGACCATTTTTTTTACTGGCTGAGACGTAAGAGTTAATGCCATAAGCCACGCCGAAAGTGACTGTGAGGATTAAATAAGTGCTCACAGTAATAAAAATCGGGATGGGTTTTTTAGCTGGAATTTGAGCTGGAATTTGAGCTGGAATTTGAGCTGGAATTTGAGCAGCTGTACCTGCTGCCTCTGATTTTAATAGTCCTGCTTCTAAATCTGAATTATTTGGATTAGCTGTAGTGCCATAATTGTTATACATAAATTTAATAGACCCCGCTTGAAAAAGCGCGGTTTATATAGTGTTTTGCGCTGGAAGTCAGGGGTTATTTAAATCAATGACTCAAACTTATTTTTTGAAAGCGCTGAATCCATTGTCCCTCATGAAAAATTTGTTCAAAAAACATCGATTTTGGGCGTGCCCAGAGGGAGTCATGCCCAAACTTAGTTTCATAAAGTGCGCGATAGATTATTAATTCCTCTAGGGTCTCGCTATGACGCGCGACCCCGATGACTTCGTAAAGTTTTCTGCTTTTCGTGTGGACGTATTGACCTAGTAATTCTTTTTCCATACTTAAATTACACGTCTTACACGTCCAGATTCATGACTCTCAAAGCATTGTCTTGAATAAAGTTTCGACGTGGCTCGACATGATCGCCCATCAGCGTAGTAAACAACTGATCTGCGGCGACGGCGTCTGCAATATTCACGCGCAATAATCTTCTCACTGCAGGATCCATGGTTGTTTCCCATAATTGATCAGGGTTCATCTCTCCCAAGCCTTTATAGCGTTGGACAGTCTGGCCTCGTTTGGCTTCGGCGAGTAAGTAATCAATCACTTGAATAAAAGAACTCACTGCTAGTTTTCGCTCGCCTCTTTGAATAAAAGACTGCTCTGGAATCACCAGGCCATTTAAAGCATTGGCGACTTGTTGAATTTCTTTGAATTCATGAGATTTGAAAAACAATTCACCCAAAATATATTCGTTATGAACACCATGAGAGATTAAATCTATTTTTATTTCTGGTTTTATTTCTGGTTTTATTTCCAGATTTTCTGGATTTAAATCCGGATTTAAATCTGAGCTCAAAACAGGCGCGGCGTTCTGAACTTTAATCAGCCATTTATTTCGGGGGTCAATGGGGTTGCTTAATTTATGCTGAATTAAATTCGCCCAAGTATTTAAACTTTCTTGATTTAAATTCGCCAAAGGATGTTCCAGTAATAATCTCAAGATTTTCTCTGGATAAGATCGAGAGAGTCTATGAATAATTTTCTCTGTGTTTTGATAATTCTGAATTAGTTTTTCTAGCGCTAATCCAGTGATAGCCGGTGTATTTGGCGTTGAGAAAAAAGCGGCTTGATCTAGCGCTATTTGCAATAAATATTGATTCAAAGCCGAGTCGTCTTTGATATAAGTCTCTTGCTTGCCTCGTTTGATTTTATAAAGCGGTGGCTGGGCAATATAAATATACCCGCGCTCTATGAGTTCAGGCATTTGGCGATAGAAAAAAGTGAGTAATAAAGTTCGAATATGAGAACCGTCTACGTCAGCGTCAGTCATGATAATAATTTTGTGATATCTGGTTTTATTAGGATCATATTCGTCACGACCAATGCCACAGCCGAGGGCTGTAATTAAAGTTCCGACTTCTTGTGAGCTGATCATTTTGTCAAAACGCGCTTTTTCGACGTTTAAGATTTTGCCTTTTAGGGGAAGTATGGCCTGCATGCGTCGATCTCTGGCTTGTTTGGCGGAACCGCCTGCAGAATCTCCTTCGACTAAATAGAGCTCTGAGAAAGCCGGGTCTTTTTCTTGGCAGTCCGCTAATTTTCCTGGCAAGCCTGCAATATCTAAAGCGCTTTTTCTTCGGGTCATTTCACGCGCTTTACGAGCGGCTTCACGGGCTCTCGCGGCATCAATCATTTTGCCCGTAATAGCTTTGGCTTCTGAGGGATGTTCTTGTAAGAAATTATTTAATTTTTCAGCAACTAAAGATTCAACAATGGGTCTGACTTCAGAAGAGACTAATTTATCTTTAGTTTGCGAAGAAAATTTAGGATCTGGAACTTTGACGGAAAGAACAGCCGTTAGGCCCTCGCGAGAGTCATCGCCAGAAGTCGTAATTTTTAATTTTTTTGCTGCACCATCGTGGTCAATATAATTACCTAAGGTTCTAGTAAGCGCTGCTCTAAAGCCTGTTAAATGCGCACCGCCATCTCTTTGGGGAATATTATTGGTATAGCAAAAGAAGTTTTCAGAAAAGCCATCGTTCCATTGGAGAGCAACTTCAACAATCACGCCTTCTTGTTCACCGGTGATATTAATAACGGTTGGATGAGCGGGTGTTTTATTCGTATTTAAATACTCGACAAAAGCTTTGATTCCACCCTCGTATTTAAATTCATCACGACGGCCTTCACCGCGCTCATCAGTCAAAATAATATGCACGCCAGAATTTAAGAAAGAGAGCTCTCTTAATCTTTTAGCCAAAGTGTCATAGTTAAAAATTAAAATATTCGAAAATATTTTATGAGATGGTTTAAATCTCACACTGGTCCCTTTTTCATTGGACTCACCAATCACTGCTAAAGGCTTATCTGGATTACCTAAGTGATATAGCTGGTAATGCTTTTTGCCATCTCTGCAAATGATTAATTCCAGCTCTTCAGATAAAGCATTAACAACAGAAACCCCGACACCGTGTAAACCACCGGCGACTTTATAGGCATTGTTATCAAATTTACCGCCGGCATGCAGAATGGTCATGATGACTTCTGCGGCAGAACGCTGTTCTTTTTCATGCATATCTACTGGGATGCCACGGCCATTGTCTGTGACGGTAATAGATTCGTCGTTATGAATCGTCACTGTAATTCGATCGCAATGACCGGCCAGGGCTTCGTCGATGGCGTTATCTACGACTTCAAAAACCATATGGTGTAATCCAGTGCCATCATCAGGATCACCGATGTACATCCCGGGGCGCTTTCTGACGGCATCTAAGCCTTCTAAGACTTGAATGCTAGAAGCGTTATAAGTCGCAAGATTGGGGGTGTTTAAATTAGTCGAGGGGATATTTGCAGCAGGGGAAATAGGACTATCAGTCGCGCTATCAGACATCGTCACAGTGAACTCCATTTGGGAAGATTTTGAAGGATTTTAAAAAGCGGCGAAGTTTATCAGAACTGGCGCCAGCGCGCGATGAGAAGCGATTGGAATTATCAGCGATAAACTTCTTTTCTATGAGCAATATGAACGACAAGAATCCAGAGTTCTTCATCGTTAAAACTATAAATCACTCGATAATCGCCCACTCGATAACGCCATAATTCATTCTTACTGCCTTTGAGTGGAATGCCTTTCTTGGGGTCTTTGGCTAGTTTTTTTGCAATATCTTCAAGAATCCGGGCACCTTCTTTCTGTCCTATTTTTCGTAAATCTTTTTCGACGGATGCTTTAAATTTCAGTGCATAGGCCATCTTATTTTTTCCAGCCAAGACGGCGAGTTAATTCATCTTCATCAATGATCACATCCGTATGATTGTGAAGCCGGTCTAAGGCGATGCTGTAATCTGCCAATTCATTGATGTAATGCTCCAAAGCTTCCTGAATAATTTCAGAAAATTTGCGATTTCGAGTTTTTGCAATGCTCTCAATAGACTCAAAAAGATCGTCTTGTAGTCGGGCTGAAATAACGTGGCTCATAAGAATTCTCCGGGTTTTTAAAGATTATTTGTATAAAAATTACTTTGTAAACATTTTATACGGTCAAGTAATTTATGTAAACAAAATTCTAGCTTTCTATAAATTAACTTGTTGCGCCCCTTCCAGCTCAAAATAATCTGGATTTAAACTAGTTAAAAATATCTGGGAAGACATCTGGGTCAGCTTGTTAATTAGAGCCTGTTTATTTTCTTGATCTAGCTCTGAGCTGAGATCATCTAATAAATAAATACAGCTTTGCTGAGTGTTAGTTTCAAATAATTCGCCCTGAGCCAATTTAATACTGGTAATTAATCGTTTTTGCTGACCCCGGGACAAAATATCTTGGGCATTGCCCTGATGAATTCGAATTTTTATATCTGCTCGATGCGCACCAAAATGGGTGTGGCCTAATTGCTGGTCTTGCTGGGTGTGATTTTGTAAGCAGGTTAATAAATCTTGGTCTTTGGCCCAGCCCCTGTAATAGCTGATTTGAATATGATGGGCATCTAGAAAATCTTTTAAAAATAATTTTATTAAATCTAATAATTTTAAAAAATATTGGGATCTATAAAGATCTAGTTTTTCAGAAAGTTGAGTGAAAGATTCATCCCAGATATTTAAATATTGGGTTTGTTTTAATTGGGCGTTTCTTTGTTTTAAAACTCTCGAAAACTGCTGCCAGGTGTGAATAAAATCAGGTTCTTGATAAAACAAACCCCAGTCTAAAATGGCGCGTCTTAAACTACTGCTTTGCCAAAACTGAGAATATAACTCTGGGTTAATTAATAAGCTGGGTAATAGTTTCGCAGCAGGGACATGGCTCTGAGCAGTCTGGCCATTAATTTTCAGCTTGGATTCGCCATCTAGATCTCGAAAAGTACCCAGTTGATAAATATTATTTTGCTGGGAAAGTTCGGCAAATAAAGTGAAGTCTTTTTGAGACTCTTGAATCAATCTGATTATTTTCTGCGTTCTAAAAGACCGGCCATGGGATAAAAAATAAATGGCTTCCAAAATAGAAGTCTTTCCAGAGCCATTGGGGCCTGTAATTAAATTAAATTTCGGGCTGGGCTGTATAGCAAGCTGAGATAAATTGCGAAATTGAGTAATTAATAAGCGCTGGAGCATGAATTAAAAAATCCAGATTTTTGAAGGGGTAAAAATAAGGCGCTGAGGATAACAGAATAAGTGAAAATCATGATGCATCGGTGCATGATGCAAATATGTATGATGCACTGGTGCATGATGCGTCGGTGCATGATGCATTTTTGCATTGTTTTAAAAAATATGTTATTTTTGCTTTTATATTCAATAAGTTAAATTATTTTTAATAAAATCAAGGTATTAAAATTATGCTCAAGCCCAGACAAATATTCCCTTTAGGTAAGGCTTATGGGGAAGCTTTTTGTAATAGAACAGAAGAAACAAAAGAGCTGATTGGGCATATTGAGAATGGAAAACACACTTTTTTAGTGGCGCCTCGTCGTTATGGAAAATCTAGTTTGTGTGAACGCGCTTTTGAAAAAATAGACTGTGCTTGGGCCAAAATGGACTTTCATTTGGCAGTGACTGATAAAGATGCAGAGCGAATTATTATTAATGGCGTGATTGATTTAATTAATAAATCGATGGGTTCAGCCTCTGAAAAATTAATGTTAATTATTAAAAAATATGCCAAAAAATTACAGCCAAAATTAGCCATGGGTTCTGAATATTTTAAATTGGAACTGACGTTTATGGACAACAGTAGCCCGGCTGAAAATATTGCAGAAGCCTTGATGATTCTTGAAAAGTTATTAAAAGAAAAAAATAAACAAGCTGTTTTTTTATTAGATGAATTTCAAGAAGTAGGAATTATAGAAAACGGTCGGAGTATTGAAGGCGCTATTCGAAGTGTGGCTCAAGAAACACAGCATTTAGCTTTTATTTTCTGTGGGAGTAATCCGCATTTATTAAAAACCATGTTCGAAGATGAGCGCCGGCCTTTATATAAACTTTGTCGAAAATTGGTCTTAGATCGAATCACTGAGGATCATTATAAGATTCATTTAAATAAAGCCTTTAAAGCTATTTGGGGTCAGTCTTTAGAGCCCGCTGTTTTTGATAAAATTATGAGTCTGAGTGAGCGACATCCCTACTATGTGAATTATCTTTGCGATGTGCTTTGTTCTCTGTGTGAAGAAGCCCCGACTTTGCAAGATATCGATCAAGCTTGGGATCGCGTCGTAGAAGAAGAACGTAGTGATTTGATCAAAGATTTTTCTTCTTTGTCTAATAATCAAAAAAGACTCATGATTTATATTGCCACTCATGAGGGCTCAGCTATTTACTCTGCAGAGACTGCGAGAAAAACAGAAATGCCGACAGGGTCTATTTCAAGAATTCTCTCATCGCTGATTGAAAAAGATTATTTAGAAAAAATCAGTGAAAACTATCGATTGATTACCCCCGTGTATAAAAAAATTCTCAGTGCTAGTTAAATTATTAATTAATAAAAAAGGATTTTTATAGTGACGAACTATTTTTTTAGATTGTATTTTTTAACCGGCTTTTTAATTTGCTTAGCCAGTATTTTATTGGCTTTGTATTTTCAATATTTTCTAGACCAAACCCCCTGTGCTTTATGTGTTTTGCAAAGAATAGGGATTGTGGGAGCGGGAATTTTTTATTTATTATTTTTGATTATTAACCCTAGAAAAATATTTTTAATAAAAATTTTTGGCTTGATTTTATTAATCTTTACAGGCTTTGGTTTTTATATAGCCGCTAAGCAGATTTATCTTCAGCACTTGCCCTTAGGCCAAGCGCCTGCTTGTGGGCCGGGGGTTAATTATTTATTTCAAGCGCTACCCCTCAAAGATTTTTTCCTGGCTTTATTTCAGGGTGATGGGGACTGCGCGAAAATTAGCTGGAGTTTCTTAGGGCTTAGCCTGGCGGAATACAGCGCAGGGGTATTCCTGCTTTTGAGTTTATTTAATATTGATTTACTATCCGCCGGCTTTTTTTCCAGATTTTTTTCCAGATTTTTTCCAGATTTTATTTAAATCAAATTAAAAAATTTTTTAAATAATATTTAAATATTAAATATAAAGGACTCAGTGATGACAGAAATTTCGCCAATTTCTCCAGATAAGAATTTTAAAAACTCTAAAAATTCTAAAATTTCTAAGAAAACTATTTTTTTCACTGGCTTAATTATCTTTATCTTCGCGGCCATTTTTGGCTATAAGATTTTTATTAACATGATGATTACTAAATTCATGGCGCATTTTACTTTTCCGCCCAGCGCCGTGTCTGTGGTCCTTGCTGAAGATCAAACCTGGAAGCCATTTTTAACCGCTACTGGAAATCTCGTAGCCGTACAAGGGGTGAGTATTAGTCCTCAGGTCGCTGGCATTGTTGCTCAGATTAATTTTACGTCGGGTGAAATGGTCGAAGCGGGGCAGTTATTGTTAAGTTTAAATAATACAGAGCAGCAGGGTGATTTAGCGTCTGCTAAAGCGGCGACTGATTTAGCTTTGATTAATTACAACCGTGATTTGAAATTATTAAAATCCCAGGCTGTTTCTCAAAGTGTGGTTGATACTGATTTAGCGGCTTTAGAAGAAGCCAAGGGTGCTCAAATGCAGAGCGAAGCGCAGTTGGGGTATAGAGAAATTCGCGCGCCTTTTAGTGGAAAATTAGGAATTAGGCTGGCGAACTTGGGCCAGTTTTTAAATCCAGGCGATGTGATTACGAATATTCAGACCGTTGATCCTATTTATATAGATTATTACTTGCCCGAACAGGACATTAGTAAAATTAAAGTTAACCAAGCCGTTGAGATATTAAGCACGGCTTTTCCTAGTAAAATATTCCAGGGCGTGATTGAAGCGATTGATGCCCAAGTATCTTTGGATACTCATAGTATTTTGGTTCGCGCTGAAGTAAAAAATAATGATGAAAATAATTTACTAACCCCAGGCATGTTTGTGACGGTGCATACTTTATTGCCCCAAAGGGATCATGTGATTACCTTGCCCCTACAGGCGGTTAATTACACTTTGTATGGGGATTCTGTGTATTTAATTGAGCCTGGTAAATCTGGTAAATCTGGTAAATCTGGTAAATCTGGTAAATCTGGTAATACGGTCAAATTGGCCTATGTCCAGACGGGGGAACAGCTGGGTAATTTGGTTGAAATTACCAGTGGTTTAAAAGCGGGTGAGCAGGTGGTTTTACAAGGCCAGGTGAAGTTACAAGATGGTGGTCATGTGATTATTGAAAAAGATCAAAATGCTGGAGATAAAGCTGGAGATGACCCCGCTAATTTGCCTGAGTAAGAATTATTAAAAATAAAAAATATTAAAAAATATAAAGAGCAAAGCCATGAGTCATGAAGCCCCTAATTCAGAAAGTCATAAAGATTTAAATAAAAAAAGTTTTACCGATATTTTTATTAATAAGCCGGTTTTATCCACTGTTGTGAGCTTATTAATTTTAGTCGCGGGATTAGGCGCGATTTTTAAATTGGATCTTCGGGAATATCCCAAGATGACGAATACGATTATTACGGTTGTTACGGCTTATCCGGGGGCTAATGCCAGTACGGTTCAAGGTTTTGTGACCACGCCTTTGGAAAAATCAATTGCGAGTGCCGATGGGATTGATTATTTAGAAGCGGAGAGTGATTTAGGTAGCTCAACGATTACGGCGCATATTGTTTTAGATTACGACCCCAATTCTGCGCTCACCCAGGTTACTGGAAAGGTCAGTGCGGTTTTGGCGGAATTACCTCAGGGGACGCTCTCGCCGATTATTCAGGCTCAGACGGGAGATACTTTTCCGAATTTAATTTTGGGCTTTACGTCTAAGACTTTAACGCCGGAGCAGATTACAGCGTATTTAAGCAATGTGATCTCTCCAGAGATTTATGGCGTGAGCGGGGTCTCGCAGATTTTAATTTGGGGCGCTAAAAATTACGCGATGCGGATTTGGTTAGATACCCAAAAGATGGCGAATTTAGGGGTGACGCCCTCGGATGTTTCTCAAGCTTTAATTAATAATAATATTCAAGCAGCACCAGGGCAGCTTAAAGGCCACTATATTTTTACGAATATTAATTTGAAAAGTGACCTGCATGAAGTCGTCGATTTTAATAATCTAGTCGTGAAAAACGACGGTGGGAGGCTTATTAGAATTCAAGATATTGGTAAAGCTGAATTAGGCGCTCAAGATTATGACTATGGGGTGACTTATGAAGGCCAGCCGGCGATTTTTGCGGGCGTGTCCGTTGCGCCTGATGCAAACCCTCTGACGGTGATTGGGCAAGTGCGGGGCTTATTTCCAGAGATGGATAAAAAATTACCCCCAGGAGTTACACGTCATTTAGTCATGGATAGTACGGAATTTATCTCAGCGTCTATTCAAGAAGTAATTAAAACATTTATTGAAGCCATTTTAATTGTGGTCTTGGTTATTTTTGCATTTTTAGGTTCGCCCAGATCTGTTTTAATTCCTGTAGTCACTATTCCATTATCTTTGGTTGGCGTGTGTTTTGTGATGTATCTATTGGGATACTCTTTAAATTTATTAACCCTCTTAGCAATGATTTTGGCGATTGGCTTAGTGGTCGACGATGCGATTGTGGTCTTAGAAAATATTTACAGGCATCTGGAAGCCGGGGAGTCGACTTTTAACGCGGCTATTAGGGGCGCCCGTGAAATTAAAAACCCCGTGATTGTGATGACGACGACTTTAGTGGCTGTGTTTGCACCCATTGGATTTATGGGTGGAGTGACAGGCGCTTTGTTTACCGAATTTGCTTGGACTTTGGCTTCTGCTGTTTTGATTTCAGGGGTGATTGCGCTGACTTTTTCGCCGATGCTCTGCTCGAAATTAATTAGCCAAGAAGTGATTCATAAGCCCTTGGTTAAAAAAGTGGATTATTTCTTTGAGAAAATAAAATTATTTTACGGTCGAAGATTAGCCGGCGCACTGGAAGTCCCCGCGGTCGTTTTATTCATTGCGATTTTGGTTTTAACCAGCTGTTATTTTTTCGCGACGGGATCCAATAGTGAATTAGCCCCGCAGGAAGATCAGGGCTTTATTGGCATTTCAGCCCAAGCGCCCGCGCCCGCGAATTTGGATTATTTAAGTCAATATAATCCCCAGCTCACGCAGATTATGAGCAGCTTTCCGGAACAAGCCGCGAATTTCCTAGTCTCTGGGGTCTATCCCAATAGTTATTCGATTTTTGCAGGAATGAAATTAAAGCCCTGGGATCAGCGTGATAAAACCGAAATGGCTTTGGTTCCTGAAGTTCAGAAGAAAATTAGCGAAGTCACTGGACTACAAACTTTTGCCTTCGAATTCCCTTCTTTACCGGGCATTGCTTTTGGTCCGCCGTTTCAATTTATTATTAAGTCGACGGATTCTCAGCAAGCGATTTATCCGGTCTTGCAGTCCCTAGTTAAAATTGCCCAGCAAAGTGGCTTATTTATGTACGTCCTGGGTGATTTAAGATTTGATCGACCCCAGCTGGATATTAATATCGACCGTGCTAAAGCGGCGGCTCTGGGAATTCAGATGTCTGAAATTAGCGATGCTTTAAGCACCATGGCGGGCGGCGGTTTTGTGAATTATTTCAGTAAGGACGGCTATAGCTTCGAAGTGATCCCCCAGGTACACAGAAATTTAAGAGCGAATCCGCAAGATTTATCCAATATTCAGATTAAAACTCAAAGCGGCTCTTTAGTTCCTTTATCTACTTTGGTGACTTATTCAAAGTCTATTCAACCAACGTCTTTAAACCAATTTGACCAATTGAATTCAGCCATGCTGGAGGGCGGTTTGATGCCCGGAGTGTCTGTGAGCCAGGCTTATAATTATCTCAGCCAAGTCGCAGATAAATTATTGCCGCAGAGTATGAGCTATGACTCGTCTGGTGCGCTCAGACAATTTTTACAAGAAGGCAATGCGCTGGCTTGGGCGTTTTTATTCGCACTGATCATTATTTATTTAGTGCTCTCCGCCCAGTTCGAAAGCTTTAGAGACCCACTCATAGTTTTAATTAGTGTACCCATGTCTTTATGCGGGGCTTTGGCGCCGATCTATATGGGCGTCTCGACTTTAAATATTTATACAGAGATTGGCCTGGTGACTTTAATTGGCCTGATTTCCAAGCATGGAATTCTCATGGTCGAATTTGCGAATCAGTTACAAGCCCATGAAAATTTAAGTATTAAAGACGCCATTCATAAATCAGCGACTATAAGATTAAGACCTATTTTAATGACTACGGCATCAATGATCTTCGGCGTTTTTCCCTTAATATTTGCGACAGGGGCGGGCGCTGTGAGTCATTTTGATATTGGTCTTGTGATTGCAATGGGGATGTTCGTAGGCACTTGTTTTACTTTATTTGTCGTTCCCATCATGTACAGCTATTTGGCCAAGGATCATCGGGTTTCTTAAAAACCTTCTGATACTCAATCAATAAATCCTCCGCGAGTAATAAATTATTCAGGGGGATTTTTTGCATCAGGGCTTTTTTTCGGTTTAAACAAAGATCTGAAAATTCCAGGGCTTGTGTTAATTGATATCGTCTCTCCCCTGGAGGGAGAGACAGACCCGACGATGAAATCGAGGGGCAGAGAGGGGGATTAAACAAATTATTTTTAATTTGTATTTGAATGAGCTCATATAAACCATTCACTAAAGCCAAAGATTTATCCAAAGGGTTATTCGGATTATTTAAATTATTTTGATCTCCAGAATTAGGGTTAGATCCAGTACTAGACCCAGCATATTTTTGAGCCAGAGCCAGAGGATTAAAATTAGGGGTATTTAAATCTTTCTCGAGCTCAGCTAATAAATTAGATAAATTAGAGCTGGAGATGTTGGTGTAACTATTTGAATTATTTATATTATTTAAATTTTTCGAACTTTCAAAATGAATCACCTGAGCGCGGCTTCGAATAGTGGGAAGTAATAAATGAGGGTCTTGGGTGGTTAATAAAATTAAAGAATTATCTCCAGGTTCTTCCAGAGATTTTAATAAAGCATTGGCGGCGGCCTGATTTAAATCTTCCGCTTTGAAAATTAAGACAACTCGGTAATGGCTGACAGACGGTGTCTGATGTAAAAAACTAGTGATATCTCGAATGCTGTCGATTTTAATAGAACTAGTTTTTCCCTCGCCCTGGAAATTTAAATAATCGGGATGAGAGTCTGCTTTAAATAATTCACAGCTGTGGCAAGTCCCACAAGACTGATAAGTATTATTTTTTGGGTCTTGGCAGAGTAAATATTGAGCCAAAATCTGGGAAGAATTTTTAATTAAATTCAAATCATGAGAGGTAAAGATCAGGGCATGCGGAAGTCTGTTTTTATGATGCAGCTCCAGGGTATAAACCAAAGCATCTTCGAGGGTATAGGGATTTGTCATGGGTCAGTTTTATCTTGTGATTGATCTTATGATTGATCTGGTGAAAAAAGCAGCGGGTATTGTCTGATAAGACTGCAAAAATAAAAAGCCCGTCGGGGGCGACGGGCAGTTAGGAGGAACTCGGTTTAAATAAGGGATTAGATAAGAGTGATATAAAATAATGGCTAACTTTTAGTTGATAAATTATAAAAATCAATATTTTATCTCAAGTATTTCCAATAAAAAGCTTTCTTCCAGGATGTTTGTGTGGGCTTATTTTTAATTTAAAGAAAAGATAATTTTTAAGATTTTTAAAAAAGCAGTGATCTATCCCGGATTTTTCTGGCGCTGAGGGGGTTTTAATCACGATAAGAAGCCCCTAATGAGTGGCTGGACCCTTCCCTACGTACAGTAGCTCCAGTTGCTCGGGCATAGGCATCCGTATGAACAACCGCAGCTCGGCCAGGGTTTCCTCCACCATTTCGTGGTAGCTGTCTTCCAGTTGGCCTTGATGCTAAAGCCGCTGAATCCGTAATCCCTGCCGTTTGAATCAGGAAAGTATGATGTGCAGGTGGGGTGGTGGGGTACGGGCCTATTCCCATGCCAGGGTGACCTGGAGACATCATCATGACAGGAGATCCAGCTTGCCAAGTCGGCATTCCCATGCCAATCGGATATGGCGCTTGATAAGGCTGAGGATATTGTTGCGGCTGGTAAAAACCACCGGGTGGTGAGGCAGGATAAGCTTGGCCTGGATAGCCAGAAAAACCAGCGCCTGCCCCTGCAGGGACAAGAGCCATGCTGGGCTCATGAGTTTCTCGGGCTGCTCTTGGTGTGTGAGCTGTTGGTTCTGGTTCTAATGACTCCTCTGCGCGAACGGCATTCAGGGCGATTTGGCTGGAGCTTAAGGCGGCCATCATGGCTTCAGCCGTGATTAAAGGCGCTATACGTTCTTTTAATAAAAGACCAAATTTGCTGGTTTTTCGTGCTTCTCGATCACAAGCGTCAACGATGGCTCGGTATCGAGTGATTAAATCTGCAAGCGTGTTGTCTGACTCAGCCATAGGCCAAATAAATCGGACAGATCCAAAGGTGCAGCGATCGGATGATTTAAACCAAGACCGGGACCAAAAACCACCGGTGGGATCCAGTCTGAGAGGTTGAATAATATTTTCAAAAAAAGGCGCAAGCGCCGCCCCTCTTCCAGGGCACATTTTGTGAGGATCAGCCGCATTTAAATAGTAATCTCGAAAAGCCTGGTTGATCGCTTTAATAACATTTTGTTTAAGCGCATCGATATCGCTCACAGCGTAATCGACTAAATCTCCTGTGAGTGGTGGTTTTTCATAATCCCCAGACATACGCTTCTCCTCAATGTTTATAGATTTTGTAGATGTTTAATAAGTTAAAATCCGTTGGACTATAACAAAGTAAATCTATGATTTTCTATGAGATCACAGTGGTTAAAATCTGAAGTTGTTGTGCGTGTTTGGTGAATTGGAAATAAGATAATTTTGATAAAAATTTTTAACGGACAAATATAAAACTATTATATTTGTCCGTTAAATTATAAATTTTTATTATTTATAATATTGATTTTATTGTTATTTTTTTAATTTTTTTTAATATTAAAAATAACGGACAATTATAGCTATCTTATATTTGTCCGTTAATTTATAATTTTTTATGATTAAAAATAAATCAAAAATAAGGGTGAAAATTTTCATGATTACTGGTCGGAAATTAGAGCTGCAGCGTTTAGAAAAAATTTATCAATCTAAAGAAGCCGAATTTGTCGTGCTGTATGGGCGGCGGCGCATTGGGAAAACTTTTTTGATTCGAGAGTTTTTTCAAGAGAAGCCCGGGATATTTTTTCAGGTGACGGGTTCTCAGAAAGGAAGTTTAAAAACCCAGCTTGCGCATTTTTCTGATTCTTTTTCAAAAATATTTATGAACGGTGCAGAGATTAAGCCAGCGCCCTCTTGGGATGAGGCTTTTAAAACTTTGAGTAAATTTATAAGTTTAAAAAATTTAGAAAATCTGGAAAAAAAAGAAGAAAAAATAATTATTTTCTTAGATGAATTGCCCTGGTTGGCGACCGCGCGATCAGGCTTATTAGAAGCGTTAGATTATTACTGGAACCATGAGTGGTCTCGAAATCCCAATATTATTTTAATTGTCTGTGGTTCCAGTGCTTCTTGGTTGATTAAAAATATTATTTATAACTCTGGAGGTCTTCATAATCGCTGTACGGCGGAGATGAAATTACGGCCTTTTAATTTGACTGAGACGGAAGAGTTTTTAAACAGTCGCGGCATTAGCTTAAAACGAAGTCAAATTTTAGATATTTACATGGCTTTAGGCGGTGTGCCTTATTATTTAAGTTATGTCGAGAAAGGGCTGACGGCGACTGAAAATATTCAAAAAATCTTATGCGATGCCAATGCGCCTTTATTAGACGAATTTACAAAATTATTTAAATCGCTGTTTAACAATGCAGCGGCTTATCAAGAGCTGATTAAGCTTTTGGCTTCTAAGAAAGAAGGCATGGATCGAGCGACGCTGGAAGAGACAGTGAGCTTATCTCCAGGGGGTGGTCGTTTATCTAGTCAATTAGAACAACTGGAGCAGACTAATTTTATTGTTTCTTATACGCCCTGGGGTAAAGAGCGAGGAATTTATTACAAAGTGATCGACGAATTTTGTTTGTTTTTTTTATCGTGGTTAGACAACTCAAAAGCGAAAGAACGATTGGCGGATTTCTGGGCGAAGCAAACTCAAAAACCCAGTTATCAGGTTTGGGCCGGTTATGCGTTTGAGGCGATTTGTCGAAAACATATCGCAGAAATTATTACGGGTTTAAAGCTGCGGTCCGCAGAAAGTGTTTCCAGCTGGAGAGTGAGTAAAAAAGAGGCTGAATCTGTAGGGGTAGGGGCTCAAATTGATTTATTAATAGACCGCGCTGACGATGCCATTACCCTTTGTGAAATTAAATATACAGAGTCACCTTTTGTGATTAATCAGGCTTATGCCGAGGTATTAAAAAGAAAAGTAGAAATATTTAAGCAAGTGACTAAGACCCAGAAAGAAATTTTTATGGCTTTGATTTCAGCCAATGGCGTGAAGAAAAATCAGTATTTCGATGAGTTGATGACGGGAGTTGTCACGCTGGATGATTTGTTTGGATGATGAGGTTTGGGTTTTAAATTTACATATCCAAATGCAGCTCCAGAGCTTCACTGGAAAGCAAAGATTCATAGATCCGGACATCGTCTCTCCCCTTGCGGGCTTCCAATTAGCCTTAAGTTTTGCTTGAAAAATTTTGAATTGTACGGTCTCAGGGTAGGGGCGAATCTTGTATTCGCCCTCGATCGGATCTCGCGCCTATAAAAATAAACTTAACTTGGTCGTATTTTTCAGGCTTTCAAATCAATCACCACGCACGAATATATTCAGGGCGTAAAGCA
>Ga0214919_10000738_pt1 | contig 56018 bp, 59 predicted proteins | sample LL1503_MetaG_FD_177994 | JGI IMG/M metagenome (GOLD analysis project Ga0214919, IMG submission 177994) | Freshwater microbial communities from Lake Lanier, Atlanta, Georgia, United States - LL-1503 | ecosystem: Environmental > Aquatic > Freshwater > Lake | place: USA: Georgia | collected... | reverse complement strand
GTCCATCATGTCGTCCAAAATTCCAGCCACCTCGCCAGCAGCCACCAGGCTGCAATACAAAGGGCTAAAGTACTCGGGGTGCTTGCGAAAGGCGGTATTCAAAGCGGTGCCTGTTTCAATGTCCGAGTGCAGTTGGTTGAGCAGGCTGACCACGTTGGGGTTCGGGGTGCTGCGTATCACCAATTCGAGCGACTGCAGCAAAGGCACTCCTGCGCGCAGCATGGTGGCGAGTTGGCGTGTGAACAGGGCGAGCTCTTTGGTGGTGATGGATCCTTTTCTTTTTTTGCGAGGGATTTGCAAATTCGTGAAGCGAATGCCTTGGTGGTTCAACATCGCGCGCGCCATGCGGATGTTGGGTGCCGCGATTTCACCCTGAACAGGGTGGTTTTGCGGGTCATGACCGGACCAAGAAAAGAGGATCGTGGTCTTTGTGGGTGAGGTCATGGTGTCCCCTGTCAATGAAAATCACTTGAGGCGGCAATCACTTCATCCAACGACGTGATCCCTTGCAATACTTTTCGCAGTCCCGATTGCCGCAGGCTGAGGACACCTTCACGCTGAGCTTGGATGGCAATGGTCGCTGCGCTGGCTTCTTGCAAAATCAATTCAGCCATGGCATCACTGATGGGCATGACCTGAAAAATACCGATTCTCCCGGAGAACCCTTTATGGCAATGTTTGCATCCCATAGGTTTGTAAATGTGAAAAGGCATTTGCAAATACTGATCAGGCAGTCCCGCATCACGCAGAATTTGAAGGTCCACAGTTTCTGCTTTTTTACAGTGCACACACAAACGGCGCACCAAACGCTGAGCAGTTATCAAAGCAATGCTGGAGACGATGTTGTAGGGTGCAATGCCCATATTGCGCAGTCTTGACAGGGTGCTCGGTGCATCGTTTGTGTGTAAAGTTGACAATACCAAGTGCCCTGTTTGCGCGGCCTTGATGGCGATGTCTGCTGTCTCAAGATCGCGGACTTCGCCGACCATCAATACGTCAGGATCTTGACGTAAAAAAGCGCGCAAGGCCACGGCAAAAGTCAGTCCTGCTTTGTCGTGAACGTTGACCTGATTGACGCCTTGTAAATGAATTTCGGACGGATCCTCTACGGTGGCAATATTGATTTCGGGGGTATTGAGTAAGTTCAAGCAAGCGTAAAGCGACTGCGTTTTACCAGACCCCGTCGGCCCCGTCACCAGCACCATGCCATGGGGTCTGCGAATGGCTTTGAGAAGGCGTTCTTTTTCTTCAACTTCATATCCCAGCTGGTCAATACTCAAACCAGAGGCTTCTGGCGACAAAATGCGGATTACCAGTTTTTCACCAAATAAGGTCGGCAGCGTGCTGACCCGCAAGTCAAGTTCGCTGCCATTGGGCAGCGGGAGTTTCATGCGACCGTCCTGAGGCAGTCTTTTTTCAGCAATGTCCATTTTCGACAGCACCTTGATACGCGAAGCGAGTTTGTCTTTCAAGGCCCATGTGGGTGCGGGCACTTCTCGAAGCTCGCCGTCGATACGCAAGCGAACGCGGTAGAGGTGCTCAAAAGGCTCAAAGTGCAAGTCAGAGGCTTTTAATTTGACGGCGTCTATCAGCACTTTTTCTAGGTAAGCGACTACAGGGAAATCATCGGCACCATAAAGTTTGACAGCTGAAGTTTGTACAGTGACCATAATTTTAAAGAACACTTAAAAATTATTATGGTTACTGTTTATACTTCTTTTGTAAATATATAAAAACCCGTACTTATCCTTGGCGGATTCAAAACTGAATTCAAATTCATGCAGGCACAGACCAGCCTAAAACCGTTCGAAGCACGGTTTCACAGTCAAAAGCATCGTGTCCTCGCCAAGCCACGATATGGTCAGGCCGGATCAAGGTCAAAGGCGCTTCGTAGAGCGCCAGTATGGCCGGATCTCCATGGACTACGACTTTCAAATCCATATGTTTATCCTGTGCTATTTTTTCAAAAGCGTGCACATTAGGTGCCAAGGGGCCCAGCACCAACAGTGTCCATCCGGTATGGAAACTGTCAAACAATGAGCGACCATCTTCCAGCCAGGTATGCGGCGGCCTTCCGCCTGGGCAGGCTGTGGGTGTATAAATGTTGGGGTCATCGTCAGGAGGGGTGCTGCCATCGCGAACAATGATCTCGGATGCGTCATAACGGCCACCGAATGTCACCCCAGGAATATTGAATTCCAATCGAACGTGGGCATTCAGATGCCGGCCCGCATGATCTCGAGCGGCTTGCCCTTGGAGCGTGTTCTCGTCCAACTCAGGTCCTGCAGACAGTAAGCCCACAGAGTCAGCAAAACGCCTTGCATAGCCCGTGTTTCGTTGCGCCAAAGGATGTCGCTCGGTGGCGTAAGTCTGCAGCAGACTTTCGGGTGATTGGCCTTGAATCACAGAAGCCAGCTTCCATCCCAGATTAACGGCGTCTTCAATCGCCGTGTTGTAGCCCAGCCCCCCCGTGGGTGTGAATAAGTGCGCGGCATCGCCCATCAAAAATACGCGACCCTGAGATAACTTTTGGGCCACGAGCGCATGACCTGCTGACCAGGTTTGCACAGACAAAATTTCAACAGGTACTTCCTGCCCAATAACTTGGAATACCATTTTCAGGGCTTGCTCGTGCGTCCAGTCTTCTCCTGTTTCATCTTCATGCAATGCTGCATGGAAAGCAAATTCACCTTGCCCATCGACTGCTGCCATCAGCGCCCTGCGTTCGGCGTTCACGGCCACATACATCCAAGCCCGTGGGTGGGGAATGCAGGTGTAGAAAGCGGGTGCTTTCAAGTAAATCGCCAGCATTTGCCCGCCCATGAAACCACGCTTTTCGCCGGAATAACCCGCATAAGAAATACCTAACTGACTGCGAATCTTGCTGCGCGGCCCATCTGCACCAATCAAATACCGGCACCGAATGGCGTGCGCTGCTTGCGAGCCGTCCGTGGGTGCGATCCAAGCCTCGATGTGGTCTCCGAGGTCAACAAAGCGTTCCATCTTCCAGCCATAACGGATGTCATTGCTGGGCCACTTTTCAGCATGCCGTCGCAGGACGGGTTCGACATATTTTTGTGAAATGCGGTGTGGCAGTTCAGCGGCACTCCAAGAACCCCCCATTTGCTTGATGGATTGGACCGCTTGGGCGGCTGTGGGCAGTTGCAGTCTGGCCAGCTCATAGGTACTCAAGCGCGTGAAATAGGCAATGTCTGTGGGGTGGTCTTTGGGCAAACCCAGTTGCCTGATTTCGTCGGCGAAACCCAGCCTTCGGTAATGTTCCATGGTCCGCGCTTGCGTGGCGTTAGCCTGTGGGTTGAAGGCAGTTGAAGCCTTGGCATCCACCAGTAAGGCGGGAACCCCGCGCAACCCCAATTCATTGGCCAGCATCAGGCCGCTCGGCCCGCCGCCCACAATCAAAACGTCTTGCATGTTGTTTCCTTGCAGGTGTTGAAAACCTGCCTGCATTTCAATGTTTTTCGATTTTCGACTTGGCAATGACTTCGGTCCATCGGCGAATATCCTGGCTCAGCAGGTCTGAGGCTTGTTCGGGCGTGCTGCCTTGGGCGTAAAGGCTCAATTCCAGCAATCGTTTTTTCACCTCGGGCATGGCCAAAATAGCTTGCATTTCACGGCTCAGGCGTTGCACGACATCTCGCGGCGTTTTTGCGGGCACAGACAAGCCGTTCCAAGAACTCACATTGAATTGAGACAGGTTCCCCCCAACCTCTTGGATGGCCGGCACATCGGGCAACACGGGCGAGCGCTTTTCACTCAACAGCGCCACGGGTCGAAGCGCTTTGGATTGAATTTGGGGCATCAAGGGGCCCAAAATTTCAACCATTGCGTCAATTTCTCCGCCGCGCAAGGCAGTGATCACGGGGGGCGTGCCATTGAAGGGTACGATCTGCGTGGTCAGTCCGGCGGAGCTCACAAAGAGTTCGGCGGCCAGATTTTGGGTGGTGCCTATTTGCGGTGTTCCGATATTGAGCTTGCCTGGATTGGCGCGGGCGTAGGCCAATAATTCAGATAAATTTTTGAAACGCCCGCTCTCGGCCACTGCGATGACCAGATCAAAACTCGCCAGTTTGGAGACCGGCGTAAAGTCCTTGACCGTGTCAAAGGGGAGAGATTTGAACAAGGCCGCACTGACCGCGCTGCCGCTGGAGATCAGGAGCATGGTGTGACCATCGGGTTCAGCGCGAGCCACCATTTCACCCGCCACAATGCCACCGGCACTGGGTTTATTTTCAACAACCACAGATTGACCCAAGGCTTCTGAAAGTCTTTGCGCAACAGTACGCGCGGTGATGTCTGCCGCACCTCCTGCAGCATTGGGGACTACAATTTTTAAAGGTTTACTGGGAAAGGCGACTTGCGCTTGAGCTGGCAAGGCTGCCATCAAACTCAAGGTCATGGCCAGGAGCAGGCGACGATGCCATGGCGTTGCAAAAAAATGTCTCATCAAGCGCTTTCAAAATAAGGGGCGTTTAAGCGCACAGAGCATTCAGGCGCGTCGTTCTAGCAGCTGTGAAGCCAACATCACCATGGCTTGCCTGTGGGGGTTGTCGGGTAATTGGAGCGCGGCGTCGATGGCCCGCTGCGCTTCGGCCGAAGCAGCTTGTCGCGTGGCAGCCAAGGCCCCAGTTTCACGAACGATGTCAACGATGTCTTGGAGACGATCTACGCTGCCGCTTTCAATGGCTTCGCGAACAGTTTCACGCTGCGTTGTGCTGCCCCTTTGCATGGCCAGAATCAGGGGGAGGGTGACCTTGCCTTCACGCAGGTCGTCGCCTATGTTTTTACCCATTTCGACGGCTTGTCCGTCATAGTCAAGAACGTCGTCTATGACCTGAAATGCGGTGCCCAAAGCTTGGCCATACAAAGCGCAAGCATGTTCCATATGGGCATTGCTCCCTGCCAAAATGGCGCCCAGACGCGCGCTGGCCTCAAACAGTTTGGCTGTTTTGGAGCGGATCACACGCAAATAGCCTTCCTCGTCCAAAGAAGCGTCATGCATGTTCATCAATTGCAGGACTTCGCCTTCGGCAATCACGTTGGTGGCTTCTGCCAATGTTTGCATCACCCGCATGCTGTTGGCATCGAGCATCATCTGAAAGGCGCGGGAATACAGAAAGTCACCGACCAATACACTCGCAGGATTACCGAAGTTTTCATTGGCGGTGGGTTGACCCCGTCGCAGGGTGGACTCGTCCACCACATCATCATGCAGCAGAGTCGCGGTATGAATAAATTCCACGACTGCAGCCAAATTAAAACGCTGATCCTTGGTATAGCCCAAAGCGCCACAGGTCAGCAGCAACAGGACGGGGCGCAAACGCTTGCCCCCAGCCGTGATGATGTATTGCGCCACTTGAGCGACCAAGGGCACGCTGGACGCAAGGCGTTCGGCAATCACGCCGTCAACTTGGGCCATGTCGTGTGCGACCAAATCCAAAACGGCGGCAGTACTAGAGGCGGTGGCTGACAACTTGGGGCTAACTTGGGATGGTTCAGGGCCGTAGACACGGTGCTGAGCCCATTATAAAGAGGCCACTCGTGTGCGCCTAAGGTATTCATATGATGGCTTGTACAGAGAGGTATTAGCATGCTAGAATCTCAGGTTCCTCAGGGACGTCCTGTGGAAACTTCCATTGAAGAGGTCATTTATGTACGCGGTCATAAAAACCGGCGGCAAACAGTATCGTGTTGCAGCTGGCGAAAAAATTAAAGTAGAACAGATTGCTGCGGACGTTGGCCAGGAAATCGTGTTGGATCAGGTGCTCGCAGTCGGTAACGGCTCAGACATCAAGATTGGCACGCCCCTGGTGTCCGGCGCCACAGTCACTGTCACAGTGTTGGCGCACGGCAAACACGACAAAGTGCACATTTTCAAGATGCGCCGTCGCAAGCATTATCAGAAACGTCAGGGTCACCGCCAGCAGTTCACAGAACTGCAAATCGGCGTGATCTCTGCCTGAGGAGATTAGGTCATGGCACAGAAAAAAGGCGGCGGCTCTACGCGAAATGGTCGTGATTCCAAGCCGAAGATGCTTGGCGTCAAGGCTTTTGGTGGCCAACTGATCAGCGCAGGCTCGATCATTGTTCGACAACGTGGCACCAAATTTCATGCTGGTTCCAATGTCGGTCAAGGTAAAGACCACACATTGTTTGCTTTGGTTGACGGCCACGTGTCGTTTGCCATCAAAGGGGCTTTGAACAAACAAACGATCAGTGTGACGCCAGCGGTCTAAGTAGCATCATGAATGCGAAGGAGCCCCGCCTGGTCGGGGCTTCTGTGTTTTGGTACTTTGTTTTATAACCCCTGAACTGGATTTGCATGAAGTTCGTTGACGAAGCCTATATTGACATCGCCGCAGGTGACGGTGGGACCGGCTGCGTCTCTTTTCGACATGAGAAATACAAAGAGTTTGGTGGGCCCAATGGGGGTGATGGTGGCAGAGGGGGGCACGTGTTTGCCGTGGCCGATCCAAATTTAAATACTTTGGTGGATTTTCGTTTTTCACGCCGTCACGAAGCAAAGCGAGGACAGCATGGGATGGGATCCGATATGTTTGGCGCTGCGGGTGATGATGTCACCCTTAAAATGCCAGTAGGCACCATCATGTCTGATGCCGAAACTGGCGAAGTTCTGTTTGAATTGCTCAAGCCTGGTGAGGTCGTGACGATCGCCAAAGGTGGAGATGGTGGTTTTGGAAACATGCGCTTTAAGAGTGCGATCAACCGTGCGCCACGACAAAAAACCCCAGGTTGGCCGGGTGACAAACTCAGCCTTAAACTTGAATTGAAAGTGTTGGCCGATGTGGGTTTGCTGGGCATGCCCAATGCAGGTAAATCAACACTGATTGCCGCCATCTCCAATGCGCGGCCCAAGATCGCTGATTACCCCTTCACCACCTTGCACCCCAATTTAGGTGTTGTAAGGGTCGGCCCAGAACAAAGCTTTGTGGTTGCGGATGTGCCGGGCCTGATCGAGGGTGCCTCTGAAGGTGCGGGGTTAGGGCATTTGTTCTTGCGCCATTTGCAGCGCACCCGCTTGCTGTTGCATATTGTCGATGTGGCGCCGTTTGACGAAGGCGTGGACCCCGTTGTGCAAGCCAAAGCCATTGTGGCTGAATTGAAAAAATACGATGCGGGTTTGTACAACAAACCGCGCTGGTTGGTACTGAACAAACTGGACATGGTGCCCATAGAAAAGCGTGAAGCCGTGGTCAAAGACTTCGTCAAGCGCTTCAAATACAAAGGACCTGTTTTTGAAATTTCGGCTTTGACCCGTGAGGGCTGTGAGCCTTTGATCAAATCGATTTTCCAACACATCAAGGCTCAGCAAATTCAGGAGCAAGAACCGGTCTATGTCGATCCTCGCTTCACCGAGGCCACGCCCGAATAAATCTGCTTTTAACGATGACATCCGCTGCAACTCTTTTGCGTGACGCTCGGCGCATCGTCGTCAAGGTCGGCTCGAGCTTGGTCACCAACGACGGCAGAGGGCTCGACGAGGCCGCGATTGGGGAGTGGTGCCGTCAAATGGCTGTTTTGGCCGCAGAGGGACGTGAAGTCATCATGGTCTCCAGCGGTGCCATTGCCGAAGGCATGAAGCGCTTGGGTTGGACCACTCGCCCACATGAAATTCATGCCTTGCAGGCCGCTGCAGCCGTGGGCCAAATGGGTTTGGCCCACATCTATGAAACCAAGTTGCGAGAAAACGGACTGTGCAGTGCGCAGGTGCTGCTGACCCACGCTGATCTGGCCGACCGCGAGCGCTATTTGAATGCCCGCTCGACATTGCTGACCCTTCTGCAGCACAAGGTGCTGCCCGTCATCAACGAAAACGATACAGTCGTCAACGACGAAATCAAATTCGGTGACAATGACACCTTGGGTGCTTTGGTTGCCAATTTGGTGGAGGCTGATGCCTTGGTGATCCTGACGGATCAAAAAGGCCTTTTCACAGCCGATCCGCGCATGGATCCTTCAGCAAGCTTTGTGCACGAAGCCCGGGCAGGCGACCCCACTCTCGAAGCCATGGCGGGCGGGGCGGGATCGTCACTGGGGCGGGGTGGAATGATCACCAAAATACTGGCTGCCAAGCGTGCCGCAGGTTCCGGCGCTTCAACCGTCATAGCTTGGGGGCGAGAGACCGACGTTCTGCTGCGGTTGGCTCGGGGCGAGTCGATTGGTACCTTGCTGGTGGCGCAAACGCAAAAGCAGCAAGCACGCAAACAATGGATGGCCGACCACTTGCAATTGCGTGGTTCGGTGGTGGTTGATGCGGGCGCCGCTGACAAATTGTGCAGCGAGGGCAAGAGTTTGCTGGCCATAGGCATGACCAGCGTGGAAGGAGAGTTTTCTCGCGGCGATGTGATTGCAATTCGAGATGAAGCCGGAACTGAGATCGCCCGAGGTTTGGCCAATTACGCCAGTGCAGAAGCTCGCTTGATTTGCCGCAAAACTTCCGGTGAATTTGAAAATTTGCTAGGCTACTCCGCCGAGCCGGAAATGGTTCACCGCGACAACATGATCCTGATGCGCTGACCCACCGCTTGCGCATTACATCAAACAGGTGCTCAGGCCGGCTGTTCGCTCAGGTGGGTGATCTGGGTAACGACTGAGGCATAGACTGAGACAAGTCGTTGATCTCTTTTTGAGGGTCTGGTTCGAAAGTCGCCCCCGGCGGCAATTCCATGTGCACCTGGGTGGATGTGAAGCTGTAGTCCATCGACATGCCATCACCTTCTTGACCCCTGATACTGCCCCGTAGATAGCGATTCCGGCTTTCAAAGCGTGGCAAATAGCGGGACAATTCTGTCAATGCCATTTCGTAAACCCCGCGTTTGAATTCAACGACCGAGTCAAGGGGTACCCAAAAATCGTTCCAACGCCAAGCGTCAAACTCCGGATGGTTGGTGGCGCGCAAATTCACATTCCAGTCCTGTGCAACGAGTTGCAGCAGGTACCAGATCTGTTTCTGACCCTTGTAAAATCCGCGCGCATCACGACGGATAAAGCGGTCTGGCACTTCATAGCGCAACCAATCTCGGGTTCGGGCCACGATCCGCACATGCTCCGGAAGGAGCCCCACCTCTTCGTGCAATTCGCGAAACATGGCTTGTTCAGGGCTTTCACCCCGGTCAATGCCACCCTGCGGAAACTGCCAGCTGTGGGTGCGAATGCGCTTGCCCCAGAAGACCTGATTTTTCTGGTTGAGCAAAATGATGCCGACGTTGGGCCTAAAGCCCTCACGGTCAAGCATAATCAATTCCAAATTTTTAAATTGCATTCATTATGCACACCTTCTCGCGTGTAGCAAGAGGATGCACCCTCGGAACGTCTGGATATGCCGCGATGAAAGCTTCTCAATTTTTGATTTCTACGCTCAAGGAAGCCCCTGCTGACGCTGAAATCGCCAGTCACAAGCTGATGACCCGTGCCGGTTTGATCAAGAAGCTCGGCGCTGGCATCTACAACTACATGCCCATGGGCTTGCGGGTGATCCGCAAAGTCGAGGCTATTGTCAGGGAAGAAATGAACCGCGCAGGCGCCATCGAGATGACCATGCCCGTGGTGCAACCGGCTGAACTGTGGCTAGAGACCGGTCGCTTCGACAAGATGGGTCCCGAGTTGCTGCGCATCAAAGACCGCCACGGCCGTGACTATGTGATCCAGCCGACCAGCGAAGAAGTGGTGACCGACGTGGTGCGCCAAGAAGTGCGAAGCTATAAACAATTGCCCAAAAACTTCTACCAAATCCAGACCAAGTTCCGTGACGAGCGACGTCCGCGTTTTGGCCTGATGCGCGGTCGCGAATTCACCATGAAAGACGCCTACAGCTTTGACCGCGACATCGTCAGTGCCAAAGCCAGTTACCAGGTGATGGCCGCGGCTTACCGCAAGATTTTTGACCGTTTTGGCCTGACCTACCGCGCTGTGGCCGCCGACAGTGGCGCCATTGGCGGCGATTTGAGCGAAGAGTTCCAGGTGATCGCTGCAACGGGAGAGGACGCCATCGTGTACTGTCCCACAAGCAACTATGCCGCCAACATGGAAAAGGCCGAGGCCCTGGCCCCGAGCCAGCCGCGTGGCGCGGCCGATCAGGCGCTGACAAAAACCGCCACCCCAGGCCAAAGCACCTGCGAAGACGTTGCCGCTTTGTTGAGCGTGCCGCTGTCCACCACCGTCAAATCCCTGGTGCTGGCCACAGACACCCTGAACGAGCAGGGCGAGATTGTGAAATCTCAAGTGTGGCTCTTGCTGCTGCGCGGCGACCACGACATGAACGAAGTCAAGGTCGGCAAGCTTCCCGGTATGGAAGGCGGCTTCCGCTTTGCTACGTTGACTGAAATCGAAGATCATTTCGGCTGCAAGCCCGGTTACCTGGGCCCCTTGAACTTGAAGAAGCCCGTGCACCTTGTGGCCGACCGCGATGTGGCCGTCATGGCCGATTGGATCTGCGGCGCAAACGAAGAAGACTTCCACATCACCGGCGTCAACTGGGGCCGCGACCTGCCAGAGCCCGCTGTGGTGGCTGACATCCGTAACGTGGTGGCGGGCGACAAGTCACCCGACGGTCTGGGCGAGTTGGCTATTGAGCGCGGCATTGAAGTCGGTCACGTGTTCTATTTGGGCACCAAATATTCCAAGGCCATGAATGCCACGTTCTTGGATGAAAACGGCAAACCGCAATTTTTGGAAATGGGATGCTACGGCATCGGCATCACCCGCTTGCCGGCCGCGGCCATTGAACAAAACCATGACGAACGCGGCATCATCTGGCCCGACGCGATCGCGCCCTTCACCGTGGTGATCTGCCCCATCGGCATGGACCGCAGCGAAGCCGTCAAGGCCGAGGCTGAGCGCATCTATGCCTCCTTGTTGGCGGACGGTGTGGATGTGATCCTGGACGACCGCGGCGAGCGCCCTGGCGCCATGTTTGCCGACTGGGAGCTGATTGGTGTGCCGCACCGCATCACTATCGGTGAGAAGGGCCTCAAGGACGGCGTGGTTGAGTACCAGCACCGCAGAGACAAGGAGGCCTCTAAAGTGGCCATGGCAGAAGTGTTGGCCCTGGTCAGGCGCCGATTGGCAGTTTGATCAAAGTGAGCTTGAAATTGGACGCTTTCAACGACGTGACCCGTCGCTTTGCGATCCGACAACTTGCAAACTGCGCTGCGCTGGGCGTCGGGGGAATATGGGGCGCGTTGCCTGCGCACGCAGGACGTCAGGCAGAAGAGCTTTTGTCAGATTCGGTGCGCACAGCACTGAGTGCGGCTGTCACTGAAGCTGCGCCCCCTGAGCCTGTTCTTGAAAAAGAATCAGACCGTCAGGCCTATGCGCAATGGCTCAGCGCAAGCGGTTTGAGACTTATGAAGTGGTTACCCCATGCGATTGAAAGGCAAGAGTTCTTGCAAACCCTTTGGTACGAGTCGCGAAGAGCAGGCTTGTCGCTGTCATTGGTACTGGGATTGATTGAGACGGAAAGCGGGTTCCGTCAATATGCCATTTCGAGCGCAGGTGCCCGCGGCTACATGCAAGTCATGCCTTTTTGGACACGCACACTAGGCCATGGCGATCAGGGTAGTTTGTTTCACATGCAAACCAATTTGAGATTTGGTTGCGTGATCCTTCGTTATTTGCTGGACAAGGAAAGTGGCGATGTTTTTTTTGGCTTAGGTCGCTACAACGGCAGCCGAGGTCAAGCGGCCTATCCGAATGCGGTCACTACAGCGCAAAGGCGTTGGTTGCAAACCATTGACTGAGGCCTGGAGAACGCAGACAAGCCTGCCATCGTTTTGCGCAGTCGATCAGGCCTGGCCGTTGACCACTTGCTGAAGCTCACCTGACTCGTACATTTCCATCATGATGTCTGAGCCGCCGATGAACTCGCCTTTGATGTACAGCTGAGGGATGGTGGGCCAGTTGCTGTATTCCTTGATGCCGTGGCGAATTTCAGCATCGTCCAGGACGTTCACCGTTTTGACGGTTTTGGTGTCCACCCCGACAGCTTTCAGGATCTGGATGGCGCGGCCTGAAAAACCGCACATTGGAAAGCTGGCGCTGCCCTTCATGAAAAGGGTGATGTCGTTTTGTTTGACCAGGTCGTCAATGCGTTTTTGGATGTCGCTCATGGTGGCTCCTTTGTAGGGTTTTAGAGGTTTTCAATCTCGGGGGATTTTACAAAACCGTGCAGACATTATTTCACTTTGAGGAATGTTTTGCCGTGCAGGGCTATTGGGGTGGTTTTTGGCCACCGCTGCAGCGCGCGTGCCCTGCCAAATCGGTGCGAGACTGAACCTGTATGAACCCCGCTTGTAACAACAGACTTTTCACCCTCTCGGCCTGATCGTGGCCATGCTCCAGCAGCAACCAAGCGGAATGTGCAAGATGAGCTTGGGCATTTTGAATGATGTGTCGAATAGCATTCAAGCCATCGCAGCCGCTGGTCAGTGCTTGGATGGGCTCGTGCCTTAGTGCATGCAGGTGCGGATCGGCCTGTGCAATGTAGGGTGGATTTGCAACGATGAGGTCAAAATTGACATCGATTTGCGCAAACCAGTCGCTGGCAATGAAGTGCACAGGCAAGTCTAGTTGTACAGCATTGGCTCGGGCGACATCCAAAGCCTCCTCACTGGCATCCACAGCCCACACTTGTGTATCGGGACGGGCATATTGCATCGCCAAGGCCACTGCACCGCTCCCGGTGCCCAGGTCCAATAACCGCAAGGCATTGGGGGTGGGTGCTTCGGGTAACACCGCCAAAGCCCACGCCACCAGGGTTTCCGTGTCGGGGCGCGGGTCCAGCACGCGGGCATCTACAGACAGCGTCAAACCGAAAAAATCTTTGCGACCGGTGATGTAAGCCACCGGCTCGCCATCCAAGCGGCGTTGCAGCGCGGTTTGCCATTGGCCGAGCTGCAGCGCACTCAAAGTGTCGGTGTCATGGGCAAGCAGCCAGGCTCGATCGTGCAGGTGACGGCCAAGGCTGTGCAGCAGCAGCATGTGCGCATCGACTCTGGCCAAACCCATCCCATGGGCTTGGCTCAGGCATTCGGCCAGGGTGGGTTTGCTCCAAGCCATCAGCCCGAGATCCCTATTTCGAGTGCCGCCAGCTGCTGCGCAGCCTCGTAGACTTGCAAGGCGGTGACCACGTCATGCAAATCGCCCTCCATGATGCTGAGCAGCTTGTAAAGCGTCAGGTTGATGCGGTGGTCGGTTAATCGACCTTGCGGGAAGTTGTAGGTGCGGATGCGGTCCGAGCGGTCACCACTGCCAATCAGGCTCTTGCGCTCGGCGGCGTCTTTGGCGGCGCGCTCGGAGCGGTCTTTTTCCTGAATACGGGCCGTCAGCACCTTCAAGGCCTGGGCCTTGTTGCTGTGCTGGCTGCGGCCGTCTTGGCATTCGGCCACGATGCCGGTGGGCAAGTGGGTGATCCGCACGGCCGAATCGGTTTTGTTGATGTGTTGCCCACCCGCCCCGCTGGCGCGGTAGGTGTCGATGCGCAAATCTGCAGGGTTGATCTTGATGGCCTCGGCTTCGTCCGGTTCGGCCAACACCGCCACGGTGCAGGCGCTGGTGTGGATTCGGCCTTGGGTCTCAGTGGCGGGCACGCGCTGCACGCGGTGGCCGCCCGATTCAAATTTCAACGCACCATAGACGTTCTCGCCTTCGATGCGGACGACGACTTCTTTGTAGCCGCCCAGTTCGCTCACCGACTCGGAGACGATTTCGTATCGCCAGCCCTGGCTTTCAGCATAACGGCTGTACATGCGCAGCAAGTCGCCCGCAAACAAGGCGGATTCGTCACCGCCGGTGCCGGCGCGAATTTCGACAAAGGCCGGTCGTGCGTCATCCGGGTCTTTGGGCAACAGCATGCGCTGCAATTCAGAGTCGAGTGTTTGCAGTTCTGCGCTGGCACTGACGACTTCTTCTTCTGCCATCTCGCGCAGGTCTTCATCAACCAGCATGGCTTGGGCCGCAGCCAGGTCATTGCTGCGCTGCTGAAATCGCGCAAAGCGCGTGGCCACCGCATTCACTTCGGCATGTTCACGCGAGAGCTTCAAAAACTGCGTCATGTCACGCATGATGTCTTCACGAGACAACAAAAAATCGAGCTCCGTCAGCCGCAGTGCGTAGCGTTCGAGTTGTTGGATCAGAAAGGGTTTCATGCGCGAAAGGGGTTGGTGACACTATGGTTCTTGGAGGAGCTTGCCTGCAAGCGATGGTGAGCACTTGATAATCCATCGCCAGCAGGCTGGCTCCTACGGGGGCTTCCAGCTCGAATAAGCTGGGCCTGGCGGCGGCGCTAACGCTCTTTGCGTAAAAATAGCCGTTGAACAGCTTGAATTGTTTGTTCCGCGCGGTCGGGCGTGGCGGCGTTCAGTTCAGCCATGGCACCGTGTAGCATTTTTTGGGTCAGGCCGCGCGACAAGGCTTCCAATACCTGTTCGGGATTTTCGCCTTTGGCCAGCATTTTCCGCGCACGAATCAGTTCGGTTTCACGCCAAGTGTCAGCCTGTGCTTGCAACTCCTGGATCAAAGGAACTGAATTGCGTTGCACCATCCAGTGCATGAAGCTTTGCACACCCGCGTCGATGATGACTTCGGCTTCGGCAACAGCCGCTTGGCGGTGTGCTTGTCCGCTTTGCACCACGGCGGCCAAATCGTCTACCGTGTAAAGGTAGATGTCTTCCAGTGACTTCACTTCGGGCTCAATGTCACGCGGCACCGCTAAATCAACCATGAACATGGGGCGGTGCTTGCGTTTCTTGAGTGCCCGCTCCACAGCTCCCAGTCCGATCAAAGGCAATGTACTGGCAGTGCAACTGATGACCGCGTCAAATTCATGCAAACGGTCGGGCAGGTCGGCCAGGCGCATGACCTGGGCGCCATAACGCGAGGCGAGTTTTTCACCGCGCTCCATCGATCGGTTGGCAATTGCCATGCCGAGCGGTTTGCGCGCGGCAAAGTGGGTCGAGACCAGCTCGATCATTTCACCTGCGCCGACAAACAACACCTTGATCTGTCCCAGGTCTTCAAACAATTGGCTTGCCAGACGGACCGAAGCGGCCGCCATGCTGATGGAGTGCGCCCCGATTTCGGTACTGGTACGTACATCTTTGGCCACCGCAAAGCTGCGTTGAAACAACTGATTCAAGGTGCTGCCCAAAGCGCCGGCTTGTTCAGCTGTACGCACGGCATCTTTGAGTTGACCCAAAATTTGCGCTTCCCCCAAGACCATCGAGTCCAAGCCGCTGGCCACCCGAAATGCATGTCGAGCAGCTTGGTCGTTTTCGAGTGTGTAGGTGTGTGAGCGCAGTTCGCTGGAGGGAAGGCCGCCCGTGTAAGCCAGCCAATCGAGCGTAGCGGGCAGAGCCGATGCGTCGGCAGCGCAGTAAATCTCAGTGCGGTTGCAGGTGGACAGAATGGCCGCTTCAGGTGCTTGGCGGGTGCCAAGAGACAATTGGGTTCGCAAACCCTGCAAAGAATGGGGCAATTGGTCCAAGGCGAAGGCAAACCGACCGCGCAAATCGAGCGGTGCCGTGGTGTGGTTTAAACCGAGTGCCCAGACTGCCATAGTGAGAGATTATAAAAGTCTCGCCAGCGCCGACCTTGGTGCCCGTTAATTTGCCAGCAAGAGGCGGTGACATTGCAATACTGACGGCACAATCGAGTTGTTGCACCACATCCCCTTCGCATGAGCTTTTTACAGATCCTGTCCCACCTGTTTTACTTTTTTCTGCCTGCATTCGCGATGGCTGGGGTGAGCGTGATCAGTGGTGCCTGGCTCTTAGGTTCAGCTTCAGCCCCACCCTGGAGGTCGCGCTGGGCTTGGCATTGTGTGGCAGGTGCCTTGGTGTTGATCGGGGGGTTGGCGTGGTTTGACAATGACGGCAAGATGGCGACTTACGGCGCTTTGGTGCTCGTCAGTGCCACTTTGGAATGGGTTTTGCAACGGGGTTGGCAGCAGCGATAGGCTTCAAACTGGACTGAACAGGTCCACACGGTCGGTAATGATTCCGTCGGTGCCCAAATCGATCAGCCGCTGCGCAGCCCATTCGTCGTTCACGGTGTAACTCAGGCAGCGCATGCCGGCTGCATGCACCTGCTGCACGGTGGTCAGGTCCCACAAGGCATGGTTGCAGACGATGGCCACGCAGCCCAATTGGAGGGCTTTGTCCAGCCAACCGTCCCACAAAGTGTCGAGCAGCAATCCGCGTGGAAGATGGGGTGCAATGGCTTTTGCGCCCTCCAGAGCAGCTGGTTTGAAAGAGCTTAACAAGGGCGGCACTTCAGCGCTGCACCACAGCGTGTTAGCTAGCTGCGCCACTGCGCGACCGGTTTCAAGATCGGTGCCCGGGGTGGGCTTGATTTCAATATTCAAAAAATAACGGTTTTGAAGGCAGTAACGGGCCAGGTTGGCCAGCGTCAACAGCGGCTCACCGGCAAAAGCCCGTGAATGCCAGTTGCCCGCATCCAGTTGCGACAGCGCTTGCCAACTTTGCTCACCGCCCAAACCCGTGCCGTTTGTGGTCCGCTCCAGCGTGGCGTCGTGCATCAGGAACACGACCCCATCAGCGCTGAGCTTGGCGTCGCATTCGAACATGCGGTAGCCCTGTGCAGCACCGAGCCTGAAAGCGGCCAAGGTGTTTTCAGGCGCCAGTTTGCCAGCGCCGCGGTGAGCCACCCAAAGCGGGTAAGGCCAATGAGGGAGTGGACTTGCAGGAAAAGTGCTGTTCATGCGGCCTCCAAGCGTTTGCCTGTTTCGGCGCTGAACGCGTGCAGGCAGTCGGTGCGCGGTGTGGCGTGAAAAGTCTCACCTGGCTGCGGTGCGGCCACCGAAGCATCGAGGCGCAGGGTCAGCAATTCATCGCCAAGCCGGGCGTGCACCAGGCGTTCTGCGCCCAGCAGCTCCACCGTATCCGCTTGCAAGGCCCAGCCGCTGTTCGGTGTTAAATCCAGATGTTCTGGCCGGATGCCCAAGACCCGACCTGCTGCACAGCCCGGTGCAAGTTGCAGCAAGTTCATAGGCGGCGAGCCCATGAAGCTGGCGACAAAGGTGCTGGCCGGGCGGTTGTACACCTCTTCGGGCGTGCCAAACTGCTCCATCTGGCCGCCGTTCATCACGATCATGCGCTGGGCCAGCGTCATGGCTTCGACCTGGTCGTGCGTGACAAACAGGCTGGTGATGCCCAACTCGCGGTGCAGCTTTTGGATTTCCAGCCGGGTCTGGGCGCGCAGCTTGGCGTCCAGATTTGACAGCGGTTCGTCAAACAAAAAAACTTGGGGCTGTCGCACGATCGCGCGGCCCATGGCCACGCGCTGGCGCTGGCCGCCCGAGAGCTCGCGTGGCTTGCGCTGCAGCAGGTGCGAGAGTTCCAGAATGCCCGCCGCCTTGTCCACCCGGGCCTTGATTTCCGCAGCAGGGCGCTTGGCAATCTTCAAGCCATAGGCCATGTTGTCGAACACGCTCATGTGCGGGTACAGCGCGTAGTTTTGGAACACCATGGCAATGTCGCGCTCGGCGGGCTCCAGGTCGTTGACCACCCGATCACCAATGGACACCGTGCCCGCCGTGATTTCTTCCAGGCCCGCCACCATGCGCAGCAAGGTGGATTTACCGCAGCCAGACGGCCCGACGATGACGACAAACTCGCCGTCGTGAATCTCGGCACTCAGATCGTGAATGACGGTGTTGCCTTTGGCACCGGTACCATAGGTCTTTTGCAGGTGAGAGAGTGTGATTGAAGCCATATGTTTAATCAGAAGAGGACAGAGCACCGATTCGCAGTGGTCTGTCCCCGGATTATTTATTTTTCCGTATCAACCAAGCCCTTGACGAACCATTTTTGCATCAATACCACCACCAAAGCGGGCGGCAGCATGGCCAAAATGGCCGTCGTCATCACCAGGTTCCATTGCACCTGGGCGTCGGCACCCGCCGTCATGCTGCGAATGCCCATCACGATCGGGTACATCCGCTCTTCGGTACTCATCAACAAGGGCCAAAGGTACTGGTTCCAGCCATAGATGAATTGGATCACAAACAAAGCGGCGATGCTGGTGCGCGAGAGTGGCAACAACACATCCCAAAAAAACCGCATCGGCGAGGCCCCGTCCATCTTGGCGGCTTCGGCAAGCTCATCCGGAACCGTCAGGAAAAATTGCCGGAATAAAAACGTGGCCGTCGCCGAAGCAATCAGGGGGATGGTCAAGCCTGCAAAACTGTTGATCATCCCGAAGTCGGCCACGACTTGGTAGGTCGGCACAATCCGCACCTCGACCGGCAGCATCAGCGTGACGAAGATGCCCCAGAACACCGCTTTGCGAAACGGAAAGTTGAAATAAACCAAGGCAAATGCGCTCAGCAATGAGATGACAATCTTGCCAAATGCAATGCTCAAAGCCGTGACCAAGCTGACCCACATCATTCGCGCCACAGGCACTTGGCTGGTCACGCCGGGACCTTCACCCATCAAAATCATGCGGTAGTTGTCCAACGCGTCATGGCCAAACCAAATGGGGATGGGTGATTGCGCCATCTCTTGGGCCGAGTGGGTCGATCCCACCAAAGCCAAATAAATGGGGAACACAATGACCACCACGCCCAAAGCCAAAAGGGCGTGAGAGATCAGATCTAAAAAGCGATGCCGTTCAACCATGTCAGTAATTCACCTTGCGCTCGACATAACGAAATTGCAACACCGTCAAACTGATGACGATCGCCATGAGGACCACCGACTGTGCGGCCGAGCCGCCCAAGTCCATGGCTTTGAAGCCGTCAAAGTAGACCTTGTAAACCAAGATGGCAGTGTCCTTGCCCGGGCCACCCCGCGTCGTGGCGTCAATGATGCCAAAGGTTTCAAAAAAAGCGTAGACGGTGTTGACCACCAATAAGAAAAAAGTGGTGGGCGTGAGCAAGGGCAATTGCACAGTCCAAAACCGCTGCCAAACGCTGGCGCCATCGATGGCGGCGGCTTCCACCAGTGATTTGGGAATGCTTTGAAAACCCGCCAAAAAGAACAAAAAATTGTAGGCGATTTGCTTCCAGACCGAGGCGATCACGACCAGGGTCATCGCATGCGTGCTGTTGAGCAAAATATTCCATTCGATACCGAATTTCTCAAGCACATAGGCCACCAAGCCCACCGACGGTGAAAACAAGAACAGCCACAGCACGCCGGCCACTACCGGCGCGACGGCGTAGGGCAAGATCAGCAGGCTGCGGTACAACCAGATGCCCCGCACCACGCGGTCGGCGAAAAAGGCCAAGACCAAGGACAACGAAATACCTAAACCCGCTACCAACACCGAAAACAAGGCGGTGGTTTTGAAAGAAGCCAAATAAGTGTCATCGCGCCACAAAGCGGCAAAGTTCTCCAAGCCATTCCATTGCACCGACATGCCAAAAGCATCGGACTGCTGGAGCGATTGCACCAAAGCCTGGCCCGCGGGCCAGAAGAAAAACGCCAAAATGATGAAGCCTTGTGGTGCGATCAGCACCCAAGGCAACCAGCGTGAACGAAAAAGTACTTTTTTATCGCTGCTCAAAATCAATCAAGCCAGCCGACGCGAACGCCGACTGGCTTGCCTTCAGAAAAGACCTGAACGATCAGGACTTGTTGGCTTTTTCGAATTTTTCCAGCAATTCATTGCCACGCTTGACAATGCTGTCCAAGGCGTCTTTGGCCGACTTTTTGCCAGCCCAGACTTGCTCGAGTTCTTCGTCTTCAATCGTGCGAATCTGCACATAGTTACCCAAGCGAATGCCGCGCGACTTTTCAGTGGTCTTGCGGATCATTTGGTTAACGGAGACGTCCGTGCCTGGGTTTTGTTTGTAAAAACCGGATTCTTCGGTCATTTTGAACGACGCCATGGTCACAGGCAGGTAGCCGGTGCGCTTGTGGTTGGCCGACTGGATGGCGGGGTCAGACAAGTAGTTGAAGAATGTGGCCACGCCCTTGTATTCTTCGGCTTTCTTGCCGGCCATGGCCCACAGGCTGGCGCCGCCAATCACGGTATTTTGCGGCGCGCCGGCCACATCGGGGTAGTAAGGCAGGGTGCCCACGGCGAACTTGAATTTGGCATTCTTGCTCACGCCGGCATAAGCGGCGGAGGAGTTGATGCTGATGGCGCACTCACCGGACTCAAAAGGCGCACCCGCGCTGCCTGCGCGGCCCTTGTAAACAAACAAGCCTTGTTGGGCCATGTTGCCCAAGTTTTCAATGTGGCGCACATGCAAGGGCGAATTCACCACCAAACGGGCGTCCAGGCCTTTCATGCCGTTGCCTTTGGTGGCCAGTTCGGTGTTGTGCCAAGTGGAGAAGCTCTCCAACTGGGTCCAACCTTGCCAAGCGGTTGTGAAAGGGCATTTGTGGCCGTTGGCCTTGAGCTTGGCGGCAGCCAAAGCCACTTCAGGCCAAGTTTGGGGCAACTTGTCGGTCGACACGCCTGCAGCCTTCAATGCGTCCAAATTGACCCACATCACGGTGGTGGAGCTGTTGAAGGGAAAGGACATCATCTGGCCGTTGGGGGCCGTGTAGTAACCGGCCACAGCAGGAACATAGGCCTTGGGGTCAAATTTGTAGCCGCCGTCGCGCATGATTTTTTCCACCGGAACCACCACGCCTTTGGAGGCCATCATGGTGGCGGTGCCCACTTCAAACACCTGCAAAATGTGCGGAGCGTTGCCTGCGCGAAAGGCGGCCACGGCAGCCGTCATGGACTCGTCGTAGTTGCCTTTGAATACAGGCACCACTTTGAAGTCTGTTTGCTTGCTGTTGAAGTCTTTGGCAATGTCGCCCACCCAGTCGCCCAAAGCGCCAGACATGGAGTGCCACCATTGAATTTCGGTTTCGGCTTGCGCCGACAGGCTGCTGGCAGCCAGTGCCAGGGCAGCCAAGGTGAATTTAAATTTCATTGCATGGTCCTAAATGGTAAAACTACCAAAAATAGTAACCTGTCATTATGACAATTTAATGAATAAACGGTGATGAAAAAGTGACGATTCTAGTTTTTTGTACGCAAGAGGGGTTTTGCCCGCCCCGGCTACCAAGTGTCTTCAAGGGGTAAGGTTATGTTGCACTGCGATAAAATCCACTTTTAATCCATAGTGAACCCCTGTGCCTGATTGAGGCTGCAACTGGTTAGACAATGAACGCACCCACATCGCTCCAACACCTGATGCAAGCCGACGAGTCTGCTCCTCGATTGCGCGAAATTCCCTACAACTACACCAGTTTCTCGGACCGGGAGATTGTGATTCGGTTGTTGGGTCCGCGTGCTTGGGACTTGCTCAATCAGCTCAGAAATGAGCGGCGCACAGGCCGATCGGCCCGCATGCTCTACGAAGTGCTGGGTGATATTTGGGTCGTGCAGCGCAATCCCTACCTGCAAGACGATCTGCTGGACAACCCTGGCCGGCGCCAAATGCTGGTCGACGCCTTGAAGCACCGTTTGGGCGAAGTCCAAAAAAGACGCACTCCAGAAACTGACGTTTCACGCGACGACTTGGTCGGTGAGTTGCTGGCTTCGGCTCAAGATGCCCTGCAGGATTTTGACCGTGCCATTGCCGCCATGGTTATTTTGCGGCGAAAGACCCAAAAAGTTCTGGGCCGCCTCACAGCCAAAGACAACATCAAGTTTGACGCCCTGTCGCGCGTTAGCCACGTGACCGACGCCACCGACTGGCGCGTCGAATATCCCTTCGTGGTGCTCACGCCCGACAGCGAAGCCGAAATGGCGCAGCTGGTCAAAGGCTGTATCGATTTGGAATTGACCATCATTCCGCGTGGCGGCGGCACCGGTTACACCGGCGGCGCGATCCCGCTGACCTGGCAAAGCGTGGTGATCAACACCGAAAAGCTCGAAGGCATGAGCGAGGTGGAGCTGTTGGACTTGCCGGGCGTAGACCGCCCGGTGCCCACTTTGTGGAGTGAGGCCGGTGTGGTCACGCAGCGCGTGGCCGACGCCGCTGAGCGTGCCGGTTTTGTCTTTGCCGTGGACCCGACCTCGGCCGAGGCCAGTTGCATTGGCGGCAACGTCGCCATGAATGCCGGCGGCAAAAAAGCCGTGTTGTGGGGCACGGCGCTCGATAACCTGGCCAGCTGGCGCATGGTCACGCCCGACGCCGAATGGCTGGATGTGGTGCGCATGGACCACAACATGGGCAAGATCCATGACGCCGAGGTCGCCACCTTTGAGCTGCGCTATTTCAAAGCCGACGGCACAACCCCGCTGCGCACCGAAACTTTGGTCATTCCCGGCAAATCTTTCCGCAAAGAAGGCCTGGGCAAAGACGTCACCGACAAGTTCCTTTCCGGCCTGCCGGGTGTGCAAAAAGAGGGCTGTGACGGCCTGATCACCAGCGCCCGCTGGGTGCTGCATCGCATGCCCGAGCATACCCGCACCGTGTGCATGGAGTTTTTTGGCAATGCCAAAGACGCGGTCCCCAGCATCGTCGAGATCAAAGACTATATGTTTGCCGAGCAAAAACGCTCGGGCGTGCTGCTGGCCGGTTTGGAGCATTTGGACGAGCGCTACATGCGCGCCGTGGGTTACACCACCAAGTCCAAGCGCGGTCAATTCCCCAAAATGCTGCTGTTGGCCGACATTGCCGGCGACAACCCGGACGATGTGGCGCGTGTGACGTCGGAAGTGGTGCGCTTGGCCAATTCGCGCAGCGGCGAAGGCTTTGTCGCTATCAGCCCTGAGGCGCGCAAGAAATTCTGGGCCGACCGCAAACGCACGGCTGCCATTTCCAAGCACACCAACGCCTTCAAGGTCAACGAAGACGTGGTGATTCCACTGCCGCGCATGGCCGAGTACACCGACGGCATCGAGTACATCAACATCGACCTGAGCCTGCGCAACAAGCTGGCCTTGTGCAACGAACTCGAAAAGTTTTTGGCGCGCGGCAATTTGCCTTTGGGTAAGCAAGAAGATGCCAACGACATTCCTGCGGCCGAGCTGCTTGAAGAGCGCGTGGCACAAGCCTTGACCGTCGTACGCGAAACGCGTGCGCTGTGGCAAGGCTGGTTGAAAGACCTGGACGCCTTGTTCCCCCAACTGCAGGACCACAGCCTGCGCGCCAGCTGGAAAACCCAAATTCGCGAGCCGCTGCGTGCGATTTTCTCGGGCGCGGCTTTTGAGCCCATCCTGAACGAATGCACCGCCATTCACCAGCGCGTGCTCAAAGGCCGTGTCTGGGTGGCGCTGCACATGCACGCCGGTGACGGCAATGTGCACACCAACATCCCGGTCAACAGCGACAACTACGACATGCTGCAAACCGCCCATGAAGCGGTGACCCGCATCATGGGCTTGGCGCGCGGCCTCGACGGCGTGATCTCGGGCGAGCACGGCATTGGCATTACCAAGATGGAATTTTTGAGCGATGCCGAGCTGCAGCCTTTTGCCGACTACAAGCAGCGCATTGACCCGCACGGGCGCTTCAACAAAGGCAAGCTGATGCGCCACGTCAAAGGCCCGCAAGGCGAAACCTTGCAAGCCGACTTGACCAACGCCTACACCCCCAGCTTTGGGCTGATGGCCCATGAATCGCTGATCATGCAGCAGTCTGACATTGGTGATATTGCGGCCAGCGTGAAGGACTGCCTGCGCTGCGGTAAGTGCAAACCGGTGTGCGCCACCCATGTGCCACGCGCTAATTTGCTGTACAGCCCGCGCAACAAAATCTTGGCCACCTCGCTCTTGGTGGAAGCGTTTTTGTACGAAGAGCAAACTCGTCGGGGCGTGTCGATCAAGCACTGGCAAGAGTTTGAAGACGTGGCCGACCACTGCACCGTGTGCCACAAATGTCTGTCACCGTGTCCGGTGAACATTGACTTTGGCGAGGTGTCGATGAACATGCGCAACCTGCTGCGCAAGATGGGGCAAAAGACTTTCCGTCCGGGAAATGCGGCGGCCATGTTCATGCTGAATGCCACCAACCCGGAAACCATCAAACTGGCGCGCTTTGCCATGGTGGGCGTGGGCATGCGGGCGCAGCGTTTTGTGGCTGGTCTGCTCAAGGGCATCTCACGTAAGCAGACCAGTGCACCCCCTGCCTCGGTGGGCACCGCGCCGATCAAAGAACAGGTGATCCACTTCATCAACAAAAAGATGCCGGGCAACCTGCCCAAGAAAACCGCGCGCGCTTTGCTGGACATCGAAGACAACAACTACGTGCCCATCATCCGTAACCCGCAAACCACGTCGGCGGAAACCGAAGCGGTGTTTTATTTCCCCGGTTGCGGCTCCGAGCGCTTGTTCAGCCAAGTCGGCTTGGCCACGCAAGCCATGCTCTGGCACGCCGGTGTGCAAACCGTGCTGCCGCCGGGCTATCTGTGCTGCGGCTACCCGCAAAAAGGTTCGGGTCAGTTTGACAAGGCCGATCAAATCATCACTGACAACCGGGTGCTGTTCCACCGTGTGGCCAATACGCTGAACTACTTGGACATCAAGACAGTGGTGGTCAGTTGCGGCACTTGCTATGACCAGTTGCAGGGCTACCAGTTCGACAAGATCTTTCCGGGTTGCCGCATCATCGACATACACGAGTTCTTGTTGGAAAAGGGCATCAAGCTCGAATCTCAAGGTGCCTACCTGTTTCATGACCCTTGCCACAGCCCGATGAAGTTGCAAGAGCCCATGAAGACGGTCAAGGCCTTGATGGGTGATAACGTCATCGAGAGCAAGCGTTGCTGCGGGGAGTCAGGCACCTTGGGCGTCTCGCGGCCCGATATCTCAACGCAGGTGCGCTTTCGCAAGGAAGAAGAGTTGCTCAAGGGCGAAGCGGATTTACGCGCCAGCGGTGCATTGGCCCCACAAGCCAATGTCAAAATATTGACCAGTTGCCCCAGCTGTTTGCAGGGCTTGTCGCGCTACGGCGACGACATGAAGAACGGCCTGCTCGAAGCTGACTACATCGTGGTCGAAATGGCCAAGCACATCCTGGGTGAGAACTGGATGCCCGAGTATGTGAGCGCGGCGAATGCCGGTGGCATTGAGCGCGTGCTCGTTTAACAGAAAGTAGCTATGGCTGGTTTGACCTCTAAGACGCCGACACCCGAATCGCTGACCGTGCATGGCAGCACGCGTGTGCTGGAAATCGGTTTTGCTGATGGTGCGCAATTTCGCATTCCCTTTGAACTCATGCGGGTGTATTCGCCCTCGGCCGAAGTCCAAGGGCATGGCCCAGGCCAGGAAGTGTTGCAGACGGGTAAGCGTTTGGTCGGCATTGAAAGTCTTGAACCTGTGGGCAACTATGCGGTCAAGCCTGCTTTTTCAGATGGACATGATTCGGGCCTTTTCACTTGGGAGTATTTGTATTTTCTGGGTTCCGAGCAAGATGCACTGTGGAAGCAGTACAACGAACGACTCGCTGCTGCTGGCGCTGAGCGCGACGCACCGATGATCGATGCCACCGGTACCGGTGCCAGTTGTGGTCACTCCCACTGAATGCTTGTGCTGAAAGCTTTGGCATGAGCTCAACCCATTTCGGATTCAAAACGGTTAAGGAAACCGATAAAGCCAAGCATGTCCGGGGCGTGTTCGACTCGGTGGCATCCAAATACGATGTCATGAACGACCTGATGTCGGCGGGCTTGCACCGTGTCTGGAAGGCATATACCGTCAAAGTGGCCAACTTGAAAGAAGGCGATCAGGTGCTTGACATCGCCGGCGGCACGGGCGATTTGGCTTTGGCCTTTGCCAAAAAAGTCGGTGCCTCGGGGCGGGTGGTGCATACCGATATCAACGAAGCCATGCTGTTGACGGGACGTGATCGCTTGCTGAATTTGGGCGTAGTTTTGCCTACGCTGGTTTGCGATGCCGAAAAATTGCCTTTTGCTGACGGGCATTTTGACGTGGTCAGCGTGGCCTTTGGATTGCGCAATATGACGCACAAAGAGCTTGCGCTCCAAGAAATGTGCCGTGTACTCAAACCCGGCGGCAAGTTGCTGGTGTTGGAGTTTTCTAAGGTGGCCAAGCCGCTTGAAAAAATCTACGATTGGTACAGCTTCAACGTGTTGCCGCCTTTGGGCAAGTGGGTGGCTGGCGATGACAGCAGTTACCGCTATCTGGCCGAGTCGATCCGCATGCACCCCGGCCAGAAAGAATTAAAAACCCTTATGAAAAATAGCGGTTTTGGCCATGTGGATTTTCACAACCTCAGCGCAGGGGTGGTAGCCTTACACCTTGGGATCAAATGTTGATCTGTTTGTAAACGCCTAGGGCCGCCATTCTCTTGGAGACATTGTGAATAAATTTTTAAGTGTTATTTTGGTTTTATTCTTATCCTTAACTGGCTTGAGCGCTGAGGCCAAACGCCTGGGTGGCGGCAAATCAACTGGACAGCAGTCCAACAACGTGACCCAACGTGAAGCCGTTAAGCCTGGTGCACCTGCGCAACAAGCCGCACCTGCCGGCGTGGCAAAACCCGCTGTGCCTCCTCCCGCACCTGCCCGGCCTTGGGGGGCAATGCTCGGCGGCCTGGCTGCTGGTTTGGGCTTGGCCTGGTTGGCCAACAGCATGGGTCTGGGTGGTGCCATGGGCAATATTCTGATGTTTGCCTTGATCGCCTTTGCGGCCATCGCCTTGATCGGTTGGTTCATGCGTTCACGCCAATCTACCGGCAAAGGTGGCTTGTCTTACCAAGGTGCAGGTGAAAGTCCGGCTTCCCCTGAGGTCTTGCGCAATTACAACCCTGAAAAAGTGGGCAACGACGCGTCAGCCCGTCCATGGGAAGCGAACAACACTCGCTTTGACAGTGCCGCACCTGCAGCCACAGGTTCCATGATCGGTTCCGCCTTGGGGGGGCATCAAAACTGGGGTGTTCCCGCTGATTTTGACTCGGAGGGCTTCCTGAGCGCAGCCAAGCGGAACTTCGCCACACTGCAAGACGCCTGGGACCGCTCTGACATCAGCATGTTGCGCTCGATGATGACGGACAACATGCTCAACGAAATTCGTGCCCAACTGGCTGAGCGCGAAGCCACAGCATCGGGACAACCTAATAAAACAGAAGTCCTCATGTTGGAGGCGCAGTTGCTGGGTATTGAGGAATTGCCAGACGTTTACATGGCCAGCGTGGAGTTCAACGGCATGATCCGTGAAGAAGCCAGCGCCAACCCGAGCCCCTTCCGTGAGGTCTGGAACATGACCAAACCCCGTCAGGGTGGCAGCGGTTGGTTGGTGTCTGGGGTACAAGCCCTTCAGTAATTATCTGAAAGGGTGAAAGCATTCATAAACCCTCTGCTTTCGGGAATAATCGGGGACTATGGCAACACAGTCCCCTTTTTCTTTGGCCGCGCAAGCTTTACAACAATTTGGCGCATCTTTCTCCCCTCCCACATGGCTGATGGATGAAACCCTGAATCGCGTGGTTTTGTTTTTAAATCACGTGCTCATGCAAGAACCGGAAGCCATGCGCAGATTGGCACGCCAAAAAGGGGAGCGCATCGAGATTCAGTGGCAGTCATTTGCAATGAAACTTACTCCCACACCGGCGGGTTTGTTAGAGCGCGTTCAGAATGATGGCTTTGACTTGCGCTTGACCGTGACGGATGAATCTCCTCTGGACATTGCAACCGCCTTGATGCGGGGTGACAAACCGGCCGTTCGTGTCGAGGGTGATGTGCAATTGGCGGCGGAAGTCAATTGGCTGATCGACCATGTGCGTTGGGAGCCTGAAGAAGATGTCGCCCAATGGATTGGCGATGGTCCCGCCCATATCTTGGCCACTCTCGCGCGCAACAGCATGGAAGCTTTAAGGCGTTTTGCAGCGCAGCACAAGCCCGATGCAACTGGCGCTGATGTGCGCTCGAAAGCAACTCCATGAACCGTCTCCTGCGCGGTGGGTTTATTTTGTTCATTGTTTTGCGCTATGGTCTGGATGAACTGGTTCTAACGAGTTTTCAAAAACCTTGGCTGCGTGTGCTGGCCCGCATGATCTCTATGGGCCGTGACTTGACTGCGCCCAGAGGACAAAGAATCCGTGAAGCCTTGGAGCGCTTAGGTCCCATTTTTGTCAAGTTCGGTCAGGTGCTTTCCACAAGGCGCGATTTATTGCCCACGGACATCGCCGATGAATTGGCCCAGCTGCAAGATAACGTTCCACCCTTTCCCTCCGAAGTGGCCATAGCCACCATTGAGCGCGCATTCAAACGCAAGGTAGATGATATTTTCGTTCAGTTTGACCGCCAGCCCGTGGCCAGTGCATCGATTGCACAGGTGCACTTTGCTGTTTTAAAAGACAAGCAAGGTTTAGAGCGCAATGTGGCAGTGAAAGTCTTGCGCCCGGAGATGCTGCCCGTGATCGAAAAAGACATTTCGCTCATGCGCATGATGGCGGGTTGGGTCGAAGGTTTGAGTGCGGATGGCAAGCGTCTCAAACCCAAAGAGGTGGTCTCTGAGTTCGACAAGTATCTGCACGATGAGCTTGACTTGGTCCGCGAGGCATCCAACGCCGCACAACTGCGCCGCAATATGGAGGGCTTGAATTTGGTACTGATTCCCGAAATGATTTGGGATTTTTGCCATACAGAAGTCATCGTCATGGAGCGCATGATCGGTGTACCGATCAGCCAGATAGAACGCTTACGCGATGCGGGCGTCGACATTCCGCAATTGGCCAGGGATGGCGTGACCCTGTTCTTCACGCAGGTGTTTCGTGACGGTTTTTTCCATGCCGATATGCATCCGGGCAACATCCAAGTGAGTTTGGCACCCGACACATTCGGGCGCTATATCTCCCTTGACTTTGGCATCGTGGGCACACTCACAGAATTCGACAAAGAATATTTGGCGCAAAATTTCACGGCTTTTTTCCGGCGTGACTACAAACGGGTGTCCGAACTGCACATTGAGTCAGGCTGGGTTCCAGCAGACACCCGCGTGGATGAACTTGAATCCGCCATAAGAGCCGTTTGTGAACCTTATTTTGATCGGCCCCTGAAAGAAATTTCATTGGGTATGGTGCTGATGCGTTTGTTCCAGACTTCGCGCCGTTTTCATGTCGAAATTCAGCCGCAATTGGTATTGTTGCAAAAAACCTTGCTCAATATTGAAGGTTTAGGCCGTCAACTGGACCCGGAGTTGGACCTTTGGAATACCGCCAAACCATTCCTTGAAAAATGGATGATCGATCAGCTCGGACCCAAAAAATTGCTGATGGAATTACGCGACCAAGCGCCGCAATACGCCAAATTGCTGCCGCAATTACCCCGCTTACTGCACGACTTTTTGAGACAACCGCGAAGCGACCTGGAAGAGCGCAAAAACCTGGCCAATTTGATCGCCGAGCAACGCCGGACCAACCATACATTGCAAACTATTTTGTATTTGTGCATCGGTTTTGTGATGGCTTCGGTTGTTTTGCAGCTGCTGTGGCATCTGGACTTGTTTTGAATACGTGTGTCGAACCGTCATTGAAGGAGAAGTGTCGTGTTGTTGATTCTGGTCATTGCCTATTTGCTGATCACCATCGCTATCGGATTGTTGGCTGCAAAACGCGTTAAAAACTCAGCCGACTTTGCCATCGCAGGGCGTCATCTGCCCCTGGTCATGATTGTCACCACCACCTTTGCCACCTGGTTCGGCTCTGAAACGGTGTTGGGTATTCCCGCTAAATTTGTGAATAGCGGCTTGCATGGTGTGGTTGAAGACCCTTTCGGGGCAGGCAGTTGTTTGATTTTGGTGGGTGTCTTTTTTGCCGCCAAGCTTTACAAAATGTCTTTGCTGACCATCAGCGACTATTACCGTGAACGCTATGGGCGCAGCGTGGAAGTGATTTGCTCGGTCATCATCATGGTGAGTTATTTGGGATGGGTCTCAGCACAGGTTACGGCGCTCGGTTTGGTTTTCAATCTGTTGTCCGACGGTGCGATCAGCATGCCGATGGGCATGGTCATTGGGGTGGTGTCTATCCTGGCCTACACATTGTTTGGCGGTATGTGGTCTGTGGCAGTGACCGACTTTATGCAGATGATTATTTTGGTGGTTGGTTTGGCCACCATCGCTGTGTTTGCAGGACAACAAGCCGGCGGGGCCGACAAAGTGCTGGCCCTGGCCGTGAGCCAAGACTTGTTCAAGTTCTGGCCTGAACCCAACTTCAAGGAGATCATTTTCTTTTTCGCTGCGGCCATCACCATGATGCTCGGCTCCATTCCGCAGCAAGATGTGTTTCAGCGTGTCATGTCGGCCAATAACATTCATGCGGCCACCCGTGGGCCTGTTTGGGGCGGTATTTTTTACATTCTCTTTGCGTTTGTGCCCATGTTCTTGGTCGTCAGCGCGTTGATCATCATGCCCGAAAAGGCCATGACGCTGATGCAAGAAGACCCTCAAAAAGTGCTGCCGACCTTGGTCATGGAGCATATGCCTTTTGCCATGCAGGTTTTATTTTTTGGTGCTCTTTTGTCTGCCATCAAATCATGCGCATCCGCCACCTTGCTTGCGCCCAGTGTGACCTTCACAGAAAACATCTGGCGTCAGTTTTTCCCGCACAGCAGTGACCAGCAGCAGCTTAAGGTTATGCGACTGACGGTGTTGGTGTTCAGTGGCTTGGTTTTGATTTACGCCAATGTCATGCAGGGCAGCAGTATTTATGACATGGTCTCTGGCGCCTATCAGGTGCCTTTGGTGGGGGCTTTCGTTCCCTTGGTCTTTGGCTTGTATTGGCCTAGGGCGACAACCCAAGGCGCCATTTTTTCGATTGTATTGGGCTTGGGTACTTGGCTGGCTTTGATTCTCACCCCGGCGGGCGCCGAATTTCCTGCCCAATTGGCGGGCGTCTTGGCCAGCTTGGCCGGGATGATCGTCGGTTCAACCCTGCCTCAAGGCATCCGCAACCAGAAAGCGCCGCACCACGCTGTCCCCCACATCGGCTGATCTGCCGCGCCGCCTATAATAGAGGGTTTTGTACCTTCAACTCTGACGCCTTCACCCATGCCTATCTACGCTTACAAATGTGAGTCCTGTGGCCATGCCAAGGACGTTTTGCAAAAAATGGCCGATGAGCCCTTGACCGATTGCCCTGTTTGCAGCAAGCCAAGTTATAAGAAGCAGCTCACAGCGGCTGGTTTCCAACTCAAAGGTAATGGTTGGTACGCGACCGACTTCAAAGGGGGATCGGGTGGTGCAACTGCGCCAGCGGTGTCCACAGAGGGCGGTGGCGATGCAGCGCCATCCACACTCGCACCCCCTGTTTCAACTGACAGCCCCCCCTCGGCATCGGCGTCTGTATCGGCTGCAGCCAGTTGTTCACCTTCATGCGCTTGTCACTGACGGCTGTGACGATTCATTTTTTCCAACCTGATTGAACTTCATGAACCTGCGCTTGCGAAATTACTTCGTCACCGGCTTATTGGTGTGGTTGCCTATGGGGATTACGGTTTGGGTGTTGACCTGGCTGGTGGGAATGCTTGATAACATTTTCCTGACTGTACTGGGTGCTCTGGATGCGGTCATTCCGGGTATACATGTTTCGGCCGAGAGTTTGCGCAACGTGCCTGGCTTGGGCGTGGTACTTGTGGCTGCGGTCATTTTGGCTACGGGCATGTTTGTGGCCAACATGTTTGGCCAATGGTTTATGCGCCAATGGGGCAAGTTGATAACACGTATTCCAGTGGTTAACACCATCTACAGCAGCGTCAAGCAGGTGGCAGACACCTTGTTCTCTGGCAGCGGTAAAGCTTTTTCCAAAGCCTTGTTGGTGCAGTACCCTCATGCCAATTCCTGGACTATTGCCTTTTTGACTGGTCAACCTGGCGGCGAAGTGGCGCGGTATTTGAAAGACGAGTTCGTCAGCGTTTACGTGCCTACAACCCCCAACCCGACTTCCGGGTTCTTTTTGATGATGCCGCGTTCGAATGTGGTCGAACTCGACATGAGTGTGGATGACGCCTTGAAATACATCATCTCGATGGGCGTGTTGGTGCCTGGCGGCCCCGATGTATTGCCTGTCAAGAAGTCTGAAGTTTAAAAATAAAGAAAGAACTTAGAACATGTCCAACATGCGTTCCCACTATTGCGGCTTGGTGACCGAAACCCTCGTTGGTCAAACCGTCAGCCTGTGCGGCTGGGTCAACCGTCGTCGTGACCATGGCGGCGTGATCTTTATCGACCTGCGTGACCGCGAAGGCTACGTCCAAGTTGTCTGCGATCCTGATCGCCCAGAGATGTTTCAAGTGGCCGAGAACGTTCGCAACGAGTTCTGTATCCAAGTCAAAGGTTTGGTCCGCGCACGCCCTGATGGCACCACCAACGAAGGCTTGAAGAGCGGCAAAATTGAAGTGTTGTGCCACGAGCTGATTGTGTTGAACGAGTCCGTCACCCCTCCGTTCCAAATTGACGACGAGAACCTGTCTGAGACCACGCGCCTTACACACCGCGTGCTCGACCTGCGTCGCCCGTACATGCAAAACAACCTCATGCTGCGTTATCGCGTGGCCATGGAAGTGCGTAAGTTCTTGGATGAAAACGGCTTCGTTGACATCGAAACCCCCATGCTCACCAAGAGCACCCCTGAAGGCGCACGCGATTACCTTGTGCCGAGCCGTGTGCATGATGGCCAGTTCTTTGCGCTGCCCCAGTCTCCTCAGTTGTTCAAACAATTGTTGATGGTGGCGGGCTATGACCGCTACTACCAAATCACCAAGTGCTTCCGTGACGAAGACTTGCGTGCTGACCGCCAGCCCGAATTCACCCAGATTGATATTGAAACCTCCTTCCTCACTGAAGAAGAAATTCGTGAGATGTTCCAGGGCATGATCAAATACGTGTTCCAGAAAACCATCGGTGTTGATTTGGGCGAGTTCCCCGTCATGACCTACCAAGATGCCATGCACATCTACGGCTCAGACAAGCCGGACCTGCGGGTCAAGTTGCAATTCACCGAACTCACGGACGTGATGGGCGATGTTGACTTCAAAGTCTTCTCGGGCGCCGCCAACATGAAGGGCGGACGCGTGGTCGCCTTGCGCGTGCCCAACGGTTCGGTTGAAGGGGGCGGAATCAGTCGTGGTGAGATCGATGCCTACACCGAGTTCGTCAAGATCTACGGCGCCAAGGGCTTGGCCTACATCCGAGTCAATGACCTCTCCAAAGGCCGTGACGGCTTGCAGTCACCCATCGTCAAGAACATCCACGACAAGGCATTGAATGCCGTGTTGGAACAAACTGGCGCACAAAACGGTGACCTGATTTTCTTCGGTGCCGACAAAGCCAAAATCGTCAACGACGCCATCGGCGCTTTGCGTAACAAGATCGGTCACAGCGAGTTCGGCAAGAAAAACGGATTGTTCGAAGACCGTTGGGCTCCGATGTGGGTGGTTGACTTTCCCATGTTCGAGTTCGACGAAGAAAACCAACGTTACACCGCCGTTCACCACCCCTTCACTGCGCCCAAAGATGGCCACGAAGACTGGATGGTCACTGCCCCTGAGAAGTGCATCTCCAAGGGCTATGACATGGTCTTAAACGGCTGGGAAATGGGTGGCGGTTCGGTGCGTATCCACCGCGCTGATGTGCAGCAAAAAGTGTTTGATGCCTTGAAGATCACGCCCGAAGAAGCGCAGCTTAAGTTCGGCTTCCTGCTGGACGCCTTGCAATACGGTGCGCCTCCGCATGGTGGCTTGGCCTTCGGTTTGGACCGCATCGTCACCATGATGACGGGTGCCGAGTCCATCCGCGACGTCATTGCCTTCCCCAAAACCCAGCGCGCTCAGTGCTTGCTTACCCACGCCCCAAGTCCGGTGGATGAAAAGCAATTGCGCGAACTGCACATCCGCTTGCGTAATCTGGATGCAGTGAAAGCCTGATCAATCCTGACGATCCCATCAACGGTTGACCAACATCAGATAAGTTTGCCGGGTTTCAGGGGAAACCGCGGCTATGAGTTGAGGGTAACTTGTTTGGTGCCGCGCCATCATGCGAGCCGATGCCACGGTTTTGGATTTGCAAAACCAGTGGCAACTGTGTTGCATCAAGAGTAATTCGGCCATCAGCGTAAAAGCCTTGTCTTTTGGCGAACGCTGTGCCGTGTTGTTGGCGGCATTGGCAATGCCGTGGGCGTGCATGCTGAGTATTTTGCGCATGTCAAATACGGCGTGTGGCGCTATTTTTTCTGCGTAGGGCATGTACAACGGCCATGTGCTGACTTGGGTAGATTCCGCATTCTGCTTTGAAAAGTTCAGCTCAAAGTCTTGAAATTGTGTGCTCAAAGAGACCTCTGAGCTTGCCATGAGTGCCCAGATGCTGGCCTGCCGTTCTGGACAGGACTCACCCAAAGCCCGCAGGTAGCCTTCCGTCAAGGTCTCCATGTGCTTTTCGATTTGATAGGGTTGCAGTTGCCTGCCGAGCAGGTCTTTGCGCTGCTGTTGCAGTTTGGATTTGTGCATCCAACCGCCAAATGCGAGCGTTGATAAGAGGACCAAAATTTCAAAGAGCATAGATAACTGTTGATAATGGAGCCGTCACTTCTAACCTGCCTTGGAGCGCTTGGTGTTCAATTTGCCATTTCACTGCCGTGTTGCTGAACTCAAGGTGCGCATTGGCATTGAAGAACAATGCCTTGAGGTGGCCAAGACCTTGCATTTTGCACCTTCAGTGTTAGCTGAGTGGCAAAGGTGTCGAAATGACCTGGTCAAAGAGTTGACACAACTCTACGAGGAGCCTAACTATTGGCTTTTTTGAAGTCGCTTCAGTCGCCTAGGTCGACGACCGACGTAAGCGGTACGTTTCCCGGTACTTGGTAGTCGGCCAGAACCCACGCGCTGGTTTTATGGGCGTGCCAATTTTCCAATAGGACATGCAGTTTTTGGATGCTCGCCATGTCGATGGCTGCAAAAGGTTCGTCCATTAAGAGCACATCAGCGCCGCAGGCTAAACCAGCGATCCAATTGACTTTACGTTTGCTGCCAGTTGACAGCATGTACATGGCTTTGTCCATGTGTTCTGCAAGTTGCAGATGCGCAGCCAAGGCATTCCATTCGCTGTCATCAAAGCGAGGGTAGCTTGCCCGTATCTTGGCACACCAAGTCCGGGGCGACAACTCATTCCAATCTTCAGAGCGAGGGTTGTGCCAATAAATTTGGGGAGACTCCTGAGGTGCCGCACTTGAAATATGCACTGTCCCTGAAGCAGGGTGCAAATCGCCAGCCAATAAACGCAGCAAGCTTGTTTTGCCTCGACTTTCTCCACCCAGGATCAAGCTCACGCCACAGGGAATGACAAAGCTCAGCGCTGTGAAGAGAGGCGTGCCAAAATCAAAGGTCAAATTGTCTACGCGAATCCGGACTTGTGTCATCAGTACGACCAGTTCAATTTATTCAGAGTGCTGGCACTTGACCTCGATAACGAAGCCTGACAGCACAAGAAGGTCATTGTGCCTTGCGTTTGGACCTCGCTAAGTGGCAAAGAAAGTGCCTTCACTGGCCGCTTCGCCTAAACCCGTGAGGGTTTGAGCCGTAGAGACAATTTCAATAGAAGGCACTTCTTCGATTTGTTGTGCCTGACTAACTTTGCTGATCGTTAGCAAAACCATGCGGAGCAGTGATAAATTCCAAATGCGGGGCATAAATCAATCGTGTGAAGAAATTTAAATTCGTATGAACTTTAGTTAAGAAAGTGCGATGTTTAACTTTGATAGACGTTCTCATGAGAACCCTGAGGTGCAGCAGCCAACACGCTCAGAAAATTAAGGCGCTGTGAGTGCGCCCAGTCGCCAAAGGGAAGTGACTTCAGCAGATCGCGCCGCATGAAGCGGGTCTTCCTTGTCCATGGCTTTGGCATGCGTGGGTCGAATGTCTTCTCGGCCCAGCACCTGCAGGCCCGCTTGTTCAATCCAACTTAAAAGTTCTTCGCGAGAACGCAGCCCCAGGTGTTCGGCCAAGTCCGACAGGATCAGCCAAGCTTGGCCCTGGGGTGTCAGGTGGGCCAGAACGCCGTTTAAAAAGCCACGCAGCATTTGGCTGTTTTCATCGTAAATAGCGTGTTCGATCGGTGCATTGGCGCGAGCAGGTAACCACGGGGGGTTGCACACAATCAAGGGGGCCTGGCCTTCAGGAAAGAGATCGGTCTGGATGAGTTGCACTTTGGGCAGAGCGCCGAGTCGATCGAGATTGCCGCGAGCGCAGAGAATCGCACGGGGATCGTTGTCAGTGGCAACAATGCGTTTGACGCCGCGCCGGGACAATAGGGCTGACAGCACCCCAGAGCCCACGCCGATGTCAAATGCCAAAGAGTAATCGATGGGCAATGGCGCATTGGCGACCAGTGCAACATATTCACCACGCACCGGCGAGAAGACCCCATAGCTGGGAAAAATTTTGTTGTTAGGTGCGCCGCCCAAGGCTTCTACTTCGATGCCTTTTTTATGCCATTCATGCGCTCCTACAACGCCCAGTAACTCGCGCAGTGATGTAACAGTATTGGCCTGGGTCGCGGGCCCCCATGCCTCTGCGCACGCTTGTGCGAGGTCAGGAGCGCGTCGCAATGGGATACTGCGGTCCGCGTTCAATGGAATCAACAGCATCGACAAGGTGCGCGCCCGCTGAGATTGCGCCTGGCGGTGCAAATGAAAGGCTTGCTGGGGTGTGACCGGCGCATAAGCGTTGGCCTTGGATTTGGCGCGTGCTTTGCCAGGTTTGATGGGGGCATTCGAGCGGCGCATCATGGCTTGCAACAAGAGACGTGCATTTTGAAAATCACCACGCCACAACAGGCCCGTACCTTCACAGGCGAGTCGGTAGGCGCTGTCTGCATTCAGTGTGTCATCAGCGATGACCACACGTTTGGGGGGCGCAGCATGGCGCTCAGAACGCCACAGGGCATGGCATTCGGTGCCGTTTTCAGTCCAACTTAAGGTGGCTGGTACATCAGTAATTGGGGCTTGATTCATTGATCCATCATAAGGGGCAGCCAAAGACAACTGGTTGATCTGCAAAAGGACAGATTAAAACTCCGCGCGTGCACAGCGTGGTGGCTAGAATGAATGCTTGATTTTCTCCAAGCAAAGATGTCTGAATCCCGCGTTTTCAAAATTCCACAATCAGTTCTGGTTGTGATCCATACGCCTGCATTGGAGGTGTTATTGATACGCCGTGTCGATTCGGGAACGTGGCAGTCGGTGACGGGCAGCAAGGACTTTGAAGAAGAGGAATGGGTCCATACTGCCGTGCGTGAAGTGCAAGAAGAAACGGGTATTGACGCCCTGCATGCGGATTGCCAATTGAATGATTGGGCTTTAGAGAATGTTTACGAAATTTACCCCGTCTGGCGGGGACGCTATGCGCCACATGTGAGTCACAACACGGAGCGCCTGTTTGGTTTGCGTCTACCTGTCATTCGGCCCGTTCAATTGCACGACAAAGAGCATACCGAATACGCTTGGTTGCCTTGGCGTGAAGCGGCTGACAAGTGCTTTTCACCTTCTAACGCTGAGGCAATTTTGATGTTGCCACTCTGGTTGGATTGAGGAATTGACATGCCTGATTCACCCCCCCATTTTTCAAGCAATGCGTTTCGCGTCGCAACCTACAACATTCATAAAGGTGTGCAAGGCCTTGGGCCTGCAAGGAGACTGGAGATTCACAATATTGGCCATGCCATCGAGCAACTTGACGCCGATGTGGTGTGCCTTCAAGAGGTCAGAAAAGTCCATCGCACCGAAGAAAAATACTTCAAAAATTGGCCGACCCTGGCACAAGCGGATTTTTTAGCCCCCGAGGGTTATGAGGCGATTTATAAAACCAACGCCATCACCAAACATGGCGAGCATGGCAATGCGCTGTTGTCACGTTGGCCCGTGGTCACGCACCAGCATGAGGATATGTCAGACCATAGGCTGGAGCAACGCGGTTTGTTGCATGTGGAGTTGCAGGTTCAAGAGCTATTGGTGCATGTCATCGTCGTGCATCTCGGCTTGATTCCTGCTAGCCGTATACGGCAGGTGCTGCAGTTGCTGGCCTTCATTGAGCGAGAAATTCCCAAGCAAGACGCTTTGCTGGTAGCCGGAGACTTTAATGATTGGGGCACCCGGGTGGGCCGCATGTTGCAAAAAGCGAATCTCAAGGAGTGGGTTCAGGGCAAGTCGTTCACCTACCCCTCGCGTTTGCCCTTGGTGCAACTGGACCATGTGTATGCACGAGGTTTACGACCCATTAGTTTGATGGTGCCGCATGGGCGGATCTGGCGGCAAATGTCAGACCACCTCCCGCTCTTGGCTGAATTCCATTTCGAATGACACCACCATGCGCTCAACTCATTACATTCGGGACGGGCATCAAATTCGATTATTGGAAGGCGGAAAAGAATATTTCGCCGCTTTGATTGCTGCGATTGGCCGAGCCCGTTCGCAGGTTCATCTGGAAACCTATATTTTTGACTTCAATGGCGCAGGCGCTCAAGTGGCAGAGGCCTTGCTGCGCGCCGGATCCAGAGGTGTACGTGTTTGGGTGGTGGTCGACGGGGTAGGCTCCGGTCCTTTGCCCAACGCTTGGCGTCAACGGTTTGCCGATGCCGGTGTTGAGTGGCGCGTGTATTCTCCGCTCAGTACGCTTGGCCTGTTGATCCCAAGCCGATGGCGTCGATTGCACCGCAAGTTGTGTGTTGTGGATGGCCAAGTGGCTTTTTGCGGTGGGATCAATATTTTGGATGATTTGTACGATCCCCGCTACGGTGTATTGGAAAAACCACGGCTTGATTTTGCAGTCGTGGCCACCGGCGCTTTGGTACAAGAAGTGCAAGAGACCACGTCTCAGCTTTGGTGGCGGATGCAAGCGGTGCTTAATGTGCGGCAACATAATTTTCCCGAGGCCTTCAGCTCTTTCAAGGCTGCGGGTCTTCATTTGCCTTGGACACAAGCTGAAAGCGCGTCACAGAGCGCCCATATTGTGGCGCGGGCTGGTTTGCTGCTGCGTGACAATCTGTTGCACCGAGGACAAATCGAAAAAGCTTATCGCAAAGCCATTGGTTTGGCTCGCCATGATATTTTGATTGCCAACGCGTATTTCTTGCCGGGTCGCAAGATCCGACAGGCGCTGATCCATGCGGCAAGTCGTGGCGTGCGGGTGCGCTTGTTGTTGCAAGGACGTTACGAGTACTTCATGCAGTTCCATGCGGCCAGGCCCGTGTATGGCATCTTATTGGCGGCGGGTGTCGAAATTCATGAATACACCGAGAGTTTTCTTCACGCCAAGGTTGCGGTGATCGACGCTTATCACGAGCGGCCATGGGCCACAGTCGGCTCGTCCAATCTGGATCCACTCAGCCTGTTGATGGCCCGTGAGGCGAATGTGGTCGTCGCAGATGGTCCTTTTGCGCAACAGTTGCAAATGCGACTGGAGCAGGCCATGGTGTTTGAAAGCAAACCCATCGCGGCTGAACAATTTGCAGATCGTCCACGGTATCAGCGCGCCTTGGACTGGATGGCCTATGGAGTCATGCGATCTGTTCTGTTTTTAACAGGTAAACGTTACTGACAACATCTCCCGAAAAAAGAGCCCTCACTGCGCAGGGTGCTATCGATCGCTGTTAGGATGTTGGCCATGCCCAAGAATGCACCTGAAGCCATGACAGCCCCAGAATCCAAACCTTCTCAAGACCATGGCACACCCCTGTCCGTCAAAATCCGTGAGCGTATTTTGGCTGCCCGCAAGCGTTATCACGCCAATGACAATATTGCTGATTTCATTCACCCGGGTGAGTTGGACCTCTTGCTCGATGAGGTGACTGAGAAGATGAAAGGCGTGCTCGAAAGCATGGTGATTGACACTGAAAACGATCACAACACCCAGGATACGGCCCGTCGCGTGGCCAAGATGTACTTGAAAGAGGTTTTCAAAGGTCGCTATGTCGAAGGCCCTGAAATCACCGAGTTTCCGAATGCTGAGCACCTCAACGAGTTGATGATAGTCGGCCCCATTACAGTGCGCAGTGCTTGCAGTCACCATTTATGTCCTGTCATTGGCAAAATCTGGATTGGTGTATTGCCCAATGAGCACACCAATGTGATTGGCCTGTCTAAATATGCGCGCCTGGCCGAATGGATCATGGGACGGCCACAGATTCAAGAAGAAGCGGTTGTTCAATTGGCTGATTTGATCCAGCGCAAAACGCAACCGGATGGCTTGGCTATCGTGATGGAAGCCAGTCACTTTTGCATGGGCTGGCGCGGTGTTAAAGACATGGACAGCAAAATGATCAACTCGGTGATGCGTGGTGTTTTCCTGAAGGACGTTAATTTGCGTCGCGAATTTTTAGCCCTGATTCCAAGAAAGGCTTGATCATGCTGGTACGTTTGCTTTATGCGAGTCGCGCAGTCGATTCAGGGCCGGAAACTATCGAAGCCATATTGTCCCAGTCACGCCAATTCAATCCGAGCGGGGGTATCACCGGCATCTTGTGCTACGGTGGTGGTATATTTTTGCAAGCGATCGAGGGCGGGCGTGAAGCGGTCAGTGAGTTGTATGCGCACATTCAAAAAGATCCAAGGCACAAAGACGTTGTTTTGCTCCATTATGAAGAAATTGCGGAACGACGTTTCAGCGGATGGACGATGGGTCAAGTCGATGTGACGCGGGTCAATACGCGCATTTTGCTCAAATATTCCGAACGCGCCGAGTTGGATCCCTACAGTGTGTCAGGAAAAGTTTCCCTGGCACTGTTAGAAGAGTTGATGGCCACGGCCTCGATTGTCGGCAGGTCCTGACCGATCATGTTGATTGGCTGCGATTTTTCAAGCAGCCCCAGCAAACGCAAACCGATTGTGCTGGCGGTGGGACAGGCGCTGGACCGCCAGGTTCGACTGTTGCGACTTGAAACCTTTGAAACACTGGACGGTTTCGGTCATTGGATGGCGCAAACTGCCGATTGGATAGGCGGCTTTGATTTGCCATTTGGCCTGCCGCGTGAATTGGTTGAAACTTTGGGCTGGCCTAGAGAATGGCTGCAATGCATTCACCATTACGCCAATTTGAGCCGAGATCAAATTCGCGCTGAATTCTCTGCTTTTTGCAATGCCCGACCTGTTGGCGCTAAATTTGCCCACCGACAAACTGATATACCTGCCGGCTCAAGTCCCTCGATGAAATGGGTCAACCCGCCCGTCGCGTTCATGCTGCATGCGGGAGTGCCTTTGTTGATTCAGGCTGGGGTCTCTTTGCCCGGACTGCATGCGGCAGACCCCCGTCGCGTTGCCCTAGAAGCCTATCCAGGCTTGCTGGCCCGTGAAATTTTGGGTCGTCGCAGCTACAAAAGCGACGACAAAGCCAAACAAAGCACGGACCGCTTGCTGGCCCGCAAAGACATTCTCAGTGCCTTGGAGCGTGGGCAGACGCGCTTGCAACTGCGTTTGAAACTCAGCACCATCTTGTCAGAAAAATTGGTGCACGACCCCTCGGGCGATGCATTGGATGCCGCCCTGTGTTTGATGCAAGCGGCATGGGCGGTTCAACCTGAGCAACGGCATGCCACTGCCAACGGATTCGGCTTGCCGGACTTTGATCCTCTGGAGGGATGGATACTGAGCGCCTAAGCAAGTTGATTGACGGCTCGTTAATTTAAACAATTGGGTGTGCAAAATTTGGCGTATTGGCAACACAACAAAGATACCGCTTCACGGTAAAAAATCAAGCGGGCTTTTGGGGCAGGGAAAAGCTTCACCGTTTCGACAAGCCCTTGACCCATTAAATGGCTGCTGCAGCCATGTCATCAGGGTCTTGGTTCAACATCGCCAGTGCTTTAAGGGCTTCGGCATCGGTTCTATAAAGCCGCAGTCCGTTGTCTGGATGCAGTGCGCCTGCCTTGGTCAGGGTATTCAGAACAGGCAACTTGATGCCACTGATGTGCAGGGTGATGTGGCGGCTGAACAATTGATTTCGCATTTGGCTAAAGGTTTCGACCCCAGTGACATCAATCCTATTGATTGGATGGGCAAAAAGGCAGATGTGCTTGACATCCGGGTGCTGGGACAAATGTTCTGCAATGGCGCGCTCAAAGCTGCTGGCGGCAGCGAAATCCAATTCAGCGTCCATTCTCACCGCGAATAAATGGGGGGCCAATGGAGGCAGTTTCAACAGGTGACGGTCGCGCAAAGAACCGTCGGGATGCAGCCCTACTTCGATGATGCGAGGATGCAATCGGGTGTGCAAAAAATGGGATAAACCGACCAATACACCCGCTAACACTCCCCAATAAATACGTGGCGCTGTGAGCAGGGTGATGACAAAGGTGATGCCTGAGGTCATGGCCTCAACACGGTCAATTTTCCACAGTTTTAAAAATTGTCGAGGCTGAAAAAGATTCATGACCGCCACAATGACCGCTGCAGCCATGACTGACCGAGGCACATATTGGAGCGCTGGCATCAAGAACATCAAAGCCAGCAGAACAAATCCAATTGAAAAAATAACAGCCCATCCGGTACGTGCACCGGAATACAGCATGAGCGCAGAGCGTGAAAAAGAAGTGCTCGTTGGGAAGCTTCCCGACAGGGCCGAAGCCAGCTTGGCCAATCCTTGCCCAAACAATTCGGAGTTGTCGTCCCAACGTCTACCGTCGCCTTGACATTCGATACGTGCACTGGAAGCGGTTTCTAAAAAACTAACCAATGCAATGACCATCGCAGGTAGCCAAAGTTGGCTGAGTACATCCCATCCAGGCCAGTGAGGAAAATACACCGCCGGCAACCCGGAAGGCAGCAGTCCGACCACGGAACCATGTTCTTGGTAGTCACTGAAATAACCGACGACTGAGGCTGCGCCCATCACCAACATCACGCCAGGCCATCGGGGTTTAAATCGGCGCAGCAAAAGCAGCAAGACCAAACTGCTCAGACCAAATAAGGCCGGCCAGTCGGTCAACCACGCTGGCCAGGTTTGCACGTCCCAGCTCCAGGCTTTCACACCCAGTAAAGCTGGAATTTGAGAAGCCATGATCAGCAAGGAGGCGGCTTGGGTAAAGCCAGTCATCACGGGGGTACTGACCAGATTGATCAACCAACCGTAGCTGCCCAGACCCAATAACAATTGAATCCCGCCAGACAGCAATGACAGCCACACGGCAAGTGAAACCCATTCTGCCGAGCCGGGTTCGGCCAATCCGGTCAAAGAAGCACCGATCAACACGCAAGTCAGTGCAGCAGGCCCCACGGACAAACGCGTAGCACTGCCAAACAATACAGCCAAAAGAGCCGGGATCAAGCAGGCATAAAGTCCTGTGACCAAGGGCATGCCTGCCAGGCCCGCATACGCGACGGCTTGGGGCACCATGACGAGCGTGACAGTCAAGCCAGCGATCACCTCCCCCCTGGCGAGCTCCTGGCTGAGGGGGGGCCAACTTCTGAAGGTGAAAAAGCGCTGAAAATCAATCATGCTTGATCTTAGCCTGATCAGAATCAGCGTTGAGGCATGTCTTTAATGGAATACCCCAGATTGACGGCGGCATCGTCTGGGATGGCCGGCATGGTCGCGTTCCACGCCTCCCAGCGCTCGCGCATGGCTTGCAAGTGCGCAGGTTGTCTACCGCCTAAATTAGCGCGTTCGCGAGCATCGGCAGGCAAATTGAACAGGTAATCGTTGCCATCGACACGCAGGTATTTCCAGTCACCTACCCGCATGGCCCTTTGGCCTCGGTGATTCATACGCCAATGCATAGGGCGCTCAAACGTGTGCGCAGGGTTGTGCAAAACGCCAGCCAGGGACACGCCGTCCAAGGGGTAGTCGTTGTCTATATTTGCGCCGCCAATCTCCATCAGAGTGGCAGACCAGTCCATCGTCATGCAGTGCTGTGGACTGATGCCGCCAGGGGCGATGGTGGCGGGCCAGTGCGCAATCCATGGCACCCGAATGCCGCCTTCGGTCAGGTCCATTTTGCCGCCGACCAAGGGCCAGTTATCACTGAACCGTTCGCCGCCATTGTCGCTGGTGAACACAATCAAGGTATTGTCCAGCTGCCCCGTTTCGCGCAAGGCGTTGACCACCCAGCCGATACCTTCGTCCATGTGGTGAATCATGCGGTGGTAGGTGTGGATATTGCCACCCTGCAAATGGAAAATATTGTCCTTGATGGTGGCCGCCAAGGCATGGTCTTCGCGTGTTTCCCAAGGCCAATGCGGGGCGGTGTAGTGCATGCTGAGAAAGAAGGGATCGTTTTTTCGATCACCTTGGCCCATGCGGTGCACAAAGTCCACCGCATGGCGTGAAATCAGATCGGTCAAATAACCTTCGTGAGCTTGTTCTTCTTCGCCAACCCATAAGTCGTGCGCTCCATTCGAGGCGCAATGGGTAAAGTAGTCAACGCCCCCTGCCATGGGGCCAAAAAATTCATCGTAACCGGATCGCAATGGTCCGAAGGCGGGGGGGTAGCCCAAGTGCCACTTGCCCATCAAGGCGGTGCGGTAACCTGCGGCTTTGAGCGTCGATGGCAGGGTCGGGTGCGATGTCGGAAGGCCCAGGGTTGTGCTGTTGCGGGATCGGCTGTTGATCGGCTCTTCAGCCGCGCCGCGCAAGCGGTATTGGTACCGTGCGGTCATTAAGGCAAAGCGCGTGGGAGAGCACACTGGGGAGTTGGCGTACCCATCGGTGAACTTCAGGCCATTCGCCGCCAGTTGGTCGATGACGGGGGAGACTTTGCCAAACAGTGCATCGCGACCGCCGTAGCAGCCCAGATCGGCAAAGCCTAAATCGTCGGCAACGATGAAGATGATATTCGGACGTTGGTTTGCAGGACTGCTCATTAGCTTATTCCACTTTCATACCTGTTGATTTGATGATGCGTTCATAACGTTGCGACAAATCGCTTATTCGTTTAGTCGCTTCTGTGCCTATCAGTCCCTCATAGAACAGGTCCATGCTGGCCAATTGGGCTTGGGTATCAGGACGTTTGAGTGCTTCGGTAAATGCTTTTTGCAACAACTGGACTACAGGTTCTGGTGTGGCCGCAGGCACCATCGCCACGTACAACACTTCCAACTCCAACTCCTTTAAGCCGGCCTCCAGCACGGTCGGTACATCGGGTGCAGATCGCGAGCGCTGTCTGCTGGTGACCGCCAATGCGGTGATCTTGCCCGCTTTGACGTGGGGCAGCATACCGGGGGTGGCCAGCACGCCCGCGTCCACTTCGCCGGACATAACGGCTAATACGGCCGGGGTATTGCCTTTGTAGGGAACGTGTTGGATTTTGATGTCCGCCGCATCCATGAAAATCTCAGACGCCAAGTGGCCCGGGCTGCCGCTGCCGCCGCTACTGAAGTTCAGACCTTTGCCTTTGCCTTGTGCGATCAAATCCTTCAAGGTTTTGATGCCCGAGCCGGGGTGGGCGCCCACCAATAAACCCGAAGACACCATCACCATGATGGGCTTGAAGTCGGAGGATTTGAAGGGCATGCCTTTGTAGATAAACGGGTTAACCGTGAAAGCCGTGTCAATACCGAACAACACGGTGTAACCGTCTGCGGGGCTTTTGGCCACCAAGTCGGCACCGATGTTGCCACCGGCGCCTGCCTTGTTTTCGGTGACGACGGGTTGTTTGAAGTTGACGGTGATGGCCTCTGCCACGGTGCGGGCCAAGAAGTCCGATGGACCGCCCGGGGGAAAGTTGTTGACAAAGCGGATCGCTTTGCTCGGGTAGGTTTGCGCGTGCACGGCAGGTGCGCTCACACTCAAGGCCAAGCACAAGGCAAGAGAAAAATAAGCAAGGGTGCGTCGTGGCAGGTTCATGGTAATGTTATGTGTCGCTTCAGTCGAGTTGAACGCCGGTGGCTTTGATGGGCTTTTCCCAGTGGGCCAAATCGGTTTTTTGCGCAGCGGCCAACTCAGCCGAGTTGGAGCCAATGGGCTCGTAGCCGAGCTTGATCAGTTTGTCTCTCAAGGCAGGGTCTCGCACGGCCTTCATCATGGCTTTTTCCAGGCGGTTGAGTGGCTCGCCCTTCAGGCCGGCTGGGCCGTACATGGCAAACCAAGCGGTGGCTTCCATGTTGACGCCGGACTCCTTGAGAGTCGGCACTTCAGGCACTTGCGGGTCGCGCTGTGGGCCGGTCACGGCGATGATGCGCACCTTCTTGTTGTGGTGCAGTTCAGCGGTTTCAGATACCACGTCAAACTTGTAGCCAATATGCCCACCCAGCAGCGCGTTGTTGGCCGGAGCGCCGCCTTGAAACGGCACATGGTTCAGGCTGACGCCGGTTGATTGCTCCATCAACACCCCCATGAAGTGCGGCAGCGTGCCCGCACCCGGCGTGCCGTAACTGGCGTTGGCCGGATCGGTTTTGGCTTTGGCCAACATGTCGGCCACGGTCTTCACATTCGTCGCCGGGCCTGAGACCAAGCCGAATTGAAAGCGCGCGATTTGTGAGACGGGGGTGAAATCTTTCACCGCGTCGTAGTCGAGCTTTTTATAAACGTGAGGGAACAACACCATCGGGCCACTGGGCAGCACGATCACGGTTTGACCATCGGGCTTAGCGGCTTTCACAGCGTTCAACGCAATGCGCCCGCCAGCGCCCGGTTTGTTGTCGATGATGATGGTGGAAAATTCATCGCGAATGGCCTCGGCAATTAAACGCGCCAACACATCGGCCGAGCCGCCGGGCGCAAAGCCGACCAAGATTTTGAGCGAAGGTTTGTCTTGGGCTTGCACTGCGGGCACTGCGGCGCACAGGATGGCGGCCAAACCCGTCAGTTGCAGGGTCCGGCGTGTCATGGCGTGTATGAAATTCATGGAGAAGTCTTTCTGGAGGGAAGGTATTTAACTTGGCGTGACCACTCAGGACAATTTACCTCAGAATGTAGCCTGACCCGTGGTGATTGATCTAATCAATCACTCCTCTCGAAAACCCTAGGTCAGAAGATGTGCCCGCCGATCATTTCCAAAGTGTTTGAAGACCTTTTGATGTACAGGATGTACCGCCTGACCTCGGTGGCTGGGGCCATGGTGGTGCGCTTGTGTGAAGAGGGCTATGGCATCACCCGTCGCGAATGGCGCATCCTCGCGCTGCTGCAAGCCATCAGTCGCAACATTTTGGCGGTCCTCAACGATACGCAAGCATGGCAATTCAATGCCAGCTTGGAATGGTTACAAGCCAGCGCCCGAGCCTTGCACGAACAGATGAGTGGTGAATTGCCTAAGACCCACCGCCATCTTGGCCAAAAAGGCAAAGCCTTGTCATGAACCGTTTTCGCTCGTTTTGGGTGTGTTGCCTGTGGTGTTGCTGCGCGATAGCGTTTGCACAAGACGCCGCTTTATCAGCAGCCCCCCAAGCCGAATCGGCTCGCTGGACGGGCTGGGTCAGTTGGGTGGCCGATGGCGATACCTTGTTGGTTTTGCCGGACCAAGCTCACGAAGCTATCAAGCTGCGCATAGTGGGTATCGATGCGCCTGAACGCTGTCAACCGGGTGGCGATGTGTCGCGCGACGCCATGATCGACTTGGTGCACCGCAAAACGGTGCAGGTGATCCCGCACGGCAGCGACACCTATGGCCGCGTCTTGGGTCGGGTTGAAATCGATGGGCGCGACGTGGGCGCCGAGATGGTGGCCTCAGGCATGGCGTGGGCCTATAGCTTTCGCGTCACTGCCGGACCTTATGCCGCCTTGGAGCGCCAAGCGCGGCGGCAGAAAAGGGGCTTGTTTGCGCAAACTCAACCCATGACGCCTAAGGTGTTCAGGCAGTTTCACGGCAGCTGCCAAACGCCTTGAAGACTCAGAGAGCTGGTTTCGATCGCTAACGATTGTGTCAGACCGTTTTGTTACGACAGGAACCGTTCGCGATGAGGCGACAAACCTCATGCATTTCTACAAAGCAGTCATTGGTTACGCTGTTGCCGACTTCAACTTTTTACATTACCCCAAAAGCCAGAACGCTCGCATGCAGACTCTGGTCTGCAATTTTCAGTTACCTGCTGCAACCTCACTGCAGGCAGCGTTTGCAGAAGCAGTTTAATATATGGCTTGCCATATGGCAAGTAAAGCCATATACTTCGATACATGGCAATACATCAAACAGCAAACCCCAAGCCGACCGCACGCGTCGGATGGAACAACCGTTCGCAGACGGTCACGCTGCCGCTCGAATATCGTTTTCCCGATTCTGTGCGCGAGGTGTTTATTCGCCGAGAAGGAGAAAGCGTGGTCTTAACCCCACGCCCTACCGATTGGTCGGGCTTCTTCGCTTCTGGCGTGAAGGTCTCTGACGACTTCATGGCAGAGAGCGAGCGCATGCCGATTCAGGAGCGAACATTTTGACGGATCAGCTGTTCATGCTGGACACCGATACCTGCATCTTCCTCATGCGAGGGGCGTCCCAGAGGCTGAAGGCTAAGGTGCAGTCGGTGCCTCTTGCGCAACAGGTCATGTCGGCAGTGACGTTTGCTGAGCTGACCTATGGCGTGCAGGCCTCTGCTACCGACAAGCGCAAACAGAACCAGGCAATACTTGATAGTTTGGCCTTGCACTTGGCTGTGCTGGACTGGCCTCAAGATGCGGCAAAGCATTACGCCGAAATTCGTGCTGACCTGAAGAAACGTGGCGCGCAGCTGGGTGCAGCTGATCTTATGATTGCGGCGCATGCGAGGGCAATGGGGGCTATTATCGTAACGAACAATGTGAAGGACTTCGGGCGAGTGAAGGGACTGGAAGTCGAGAACTGGACCAAGTAGTAAGCTGTGGCCAAGACTTGACGAGGGTCGGCAGGGGTTCATGTAAAAAACCGTAAAAATTATCCTCACCTCATCATTTCATTTCATTTCAGAATTTCACTGAAGATGCAAGTTTTTGGGGAGGCCTGATTCGACGGCTGCTTGGCTTGAGACGACCCAATGACTCAAAGGTCGCGAAAGCCGACGTTCCTGCAGAGCTAGAAAGTCTTTGCTATTTCTCAACAGCAGTCGTCTAGGCTTTTGTCTACTGCCTTGGGGGAATGCCAGAGTCTATCGGGAACGAAGTAGTGCTCAGCAACGAGTTGTTACTGGACTCATGAGCTTCAAGATGGATGCCAATTCAATGGAAGATGCGGCTTCCAGCGGATCCTGCAGTCCGCGCAGGAAGAGGGCTCTAATCAATCTCGCAATTCGCTGCACACCGGGCACTGCGCATGGCGCGCCATGCGCACCTCGCTCCAGTCCATGTGGCGCGCATCCAGCATCAGCAGCCGTCCGGCGAGTGAACTGCCCGCGTGGCTGATCAGTTTCAGCGCCTCAGCGGCCTGCACGCTGCCGATGATGCCCACCAGGGGCGCAAACACGCCCATGGTGGCGCAATGGGTTTCTTCGGGGGCCGGTTCAGGCGGAAAGACGCAGGCATAGCAAGGAGACGTGGGCTGACGGGGATCGAAAACCGAGACCTGCCCATCCATGCGAATGGCCGCGCCCGACACCAGGGGTTTGCCGTGCTGCATGCAGGCTAAATTGACGGCTTGGCGGGTGGCAAAGTTGTCGCAGCAATCCAGCACCACATCGGCTTGCGCTACAAGTCGATCGAGCAGTGTGGCGTCGGCCCGTTCGGCGATGGCCGAGACCCGTACATCAGGGTTGATGGCATGGATCGCTTGTTGCGCCGAGTCCACTTTGAGTTGCCCAACGCGCTCTAAGGTATGTGCAATTTGGCGTTGCAAGTTGGTGGCGTCTACTGTGTCGTGATCGACCAGAGTGATATGACCGACACCGGCACTGGCCAGGTACAGAGCCACAGGGGAGCCTAAACCGCCTGCGCCTATCACCAGCGCATGCGCTGCCAAAATACGTTCTTGGCCCTCAATACCCAGCTCGTTGAGCAAAATGTGGCGCGAGTAGCGCAGCAGTTGATCGTCGGTCATGACAGGTCAGAGTCGGGGAAAGGCCGCCGTCTCACTTGTCTTTTTTCTCTTCTTTTCGCTCTGCCAAAGTTTTGCTGATCAGGACGGGCTTGCCTTTGAGTTGGTTCAGAGCTTGGTTCAGCTGAAAGTCTTTTTCAGAGCCGAACTCAGGCGGGCGACGCTCGGCCACGGGTTTTTTGGATTCTTCTTCCAATTTTTTCATGGCTTCTTCGCGTGCTTTTTCGCGGTCGGCATCCTTCTTTTCAGCTTCTTTGCCGTTGATCAGATGCTTTTCAAGGTCGGCTTCACGCGTGCGCAACACAGCAAATGGGCTGCCATTTTCTGTTTCGTCCACCATCACGTCTGGCACGATGCCTTTGGCTTGAATGGACCTTCCATTGGGTGTGTAGTAACGCGCGGTCGTGATTTTCAGCGCAGTGTCCGGACCCAATTGGCGCACGGTTTGCACCGAGCCTTTGCCAAAAGTCTGGCTGCCCATCAGCGTTGCACGTTTGTGGTCTTGCAAGGCACCGGCGACGATTTCACTGGCCGAGGCAGAGCCTTCATTGACCAAAACCACCAAGGGTACTTTCTTGAATGCGCCTTGCGTGGCTTGCGTTAATCGGGCGATCGGGTCGTTGCCGGCATTGCGCCGCCAAAACTGAGGTGAAGCTTTGTAAGTGAACTTGCTTTCGTCCAATTGGCCATTGGTTGAGACCACAGTCACATTCTCTGGCAGGAATGCGGCAGACAAGGCTACTGCAGCGTCAAGCAAGCCGCCGGGGTCATTGCGTAAATCCAGCACCAGGCCTTTGATTTGCGGGTCTTGTTTGTACATTTCTTCGAGCTTGCGCGAAAAGTCTTCCACTGTGCGCTCCTGGAACTGAGAGACACGGATCCAGCCAAAACCGGGCTCAATCACTTTGGCCTTGACTGATTGCGTCTTGATCTCCTCACGCACGATCGTCACCGGAAACGTGCGGCTTTCTTCTTTGCGGAAAATCGTCAACACCACTTTGGTATTGGGTTCACCGCGCATCCGCTTGACGGCTTCGTTCAGGCTCAAGCCTTTAACGAAGGTGTCGTCAATTTTTGTGATCAGGTCATTGGTCTTCAAGCCAGCACGGTCGGCCGGTGAGCCTTCGATGGGCGAGACCACTTTGACCAAACCATCCTCTTGGCTGATTTCAATGCCAACACCCACAAATTTGCCTGAAGTGCCTTCGCTGAATTCCTTGAAGCTTTTTTTGTCGAAATACTGTGAATGGGGGTCCAGGCTGGCGACCATGCCTGAGATGGCTTCAGTGATGAGTTTTTTCTCATCCACAGGCTCCACGTAATCGCTCTTGACCATGCCGAAAACGGCCGCCAATTGCTGCAACTCCTCGAGAGGCAGCGGCGCAAAGCTTGACCGTGCAGCTGTTTGCAAAGACACGGTGGTCAGTGCACCGGCCATGGCGCCTACGGTAATCCAGCCTGCAATTTTAAGTTTGTTTCCCATAATCCTTGACCTAGTTCGATCTCATAATTCAAACCAATATACACCTTGATTCTGTTCGGTGCGCATGGCAGGCTTTGTTTTGCCGAATGGGGGCTTTTTCAGGCCTTGCCCTGAGCGGCCACTGCAGCAGCAGCTATGGCGGCTGCTTGCGCGTCGCCCAGGTAATAGTGGCGAATCGGTTGGAGGTTCACATCCAGTTCATAGACCAGCGGAATGCCATTGGGTATGTTCAGTTCCACAATCGCTTCGTCCGAGATGTTGTCCAGGTACTTGATCAGGGCGCGAATCGAGTTGCCATGCGCCGCAACCACCACACGCTTACCGGACTTGATGGCCGGGGCTAAGGCTTCATTCCAAAAAGGTAGCACGCGGGCCACAGTGTCTTTCAAACACTCTGACAGCGGCGTTGGGTCCGGCGCCATGTTGGCATAACGCAGATCGGCGCGTTCGCAGCGGGGGTCGTTTTCTTCCAAGGCGGGTGGCGGCACGTCGTAGCTGCGGCGCCAGGACAGCACTTGGGCATCGCCGTATTTTTTTGCGGTCTCTGCTTTGTTCAAGCCCTGCAAGGCGCCATAGTGGCGCTCGTTCAAGCGCCAGCTGTTGGTCACGGGCACCCAGTGGCGCTCCATTTCTTCCAGCGTCAGCCACAGGGTGCGAATGGCGCGGCGTAAAACACTGGTAAAGGCCATGTCAAATTCGTAGCCTTCTGCTTTGAGCAAGCGGCCAGCTTCGCGGGCTTGTGCTTCGCCAGTGGGCGTCAAATCCACATCGGTCCAGCCGGTAAAGCGGTTTTCCAGATTCCAAGTGGACTCGCCGTGGCGAATCAAGACAAATTTATACATGTTGAAGGTTTTAAAAAACTAAGAAAACAGTCGTAAGCCACCCATTTTAGAATCTCTGTGTAGGCAATGCATTCAAAGCGGAGCTGATTTATTCTTTTAAAGGTTATTTTGTGAAATTTTTTCTCGACAACTGGATGCTCATGGTCATCGCCTTGACCTCGGGCGCAGCACTGATGTGGCCTATTTTGGCGCAGGGTGCCGCCTCGGGTTTGACCACTGCGCAAGCGGTGCAACTCATCAACCGCGAAAAAGCGGTGGTGATTGATGTGTGTGAGCCTGAAGAATTTGCACAAGGCCATGTGTCTGGCGCTAAGAACGTGCCTTTGGCCCAACTGGAAACGCAGCTCCCCAAGCTGGTCAAAAACAAGGCCACCCCTGTTGTGGTGCTGTGCCAAGCCGGCTCACGCGCCGTCCGCGGTGCCGCCCAAGCCCGCAAAATGGGGTATGAACAAGCCCAGCCATTGGCGGGTGGTCTCAAAGCCTGGCGCGAAGCCAGTCTGCCCATCGAAAAACCTTAAAGGAACAGAGTCATGCAACACGTCAAGATGTACACCACCGCTGTTTGCCCCTACTGCGTGCGGGCCAAGCAAATTCTCAAAGCCAAGGGCGTCGAGCAGATCGAAGAAATCCGCATCGACACCGATCCCGCGCAGCGCGATCACATGATGGCCATCACCTCGCGCCGTACCGTGCCTCAAATCTTTATTGGCGAGACCCATGTGGGCGGCTGTGACGAGTTGATGGCGCTCGACGCCAAAGGCGGCTTGGTGCCGCTATTGCAAAGCGCTTGACACCCTGCTGTCACTGAATGCCGTGTGCATTCGTTCATAATCGGTCGTCCTCAAAAAAGCACGCACCTGCATTGCAGGACCACATTCTTATTTTTACCCCGAGTTTTTCATGGCCGACTTAGATCCCATCTTCCAAATCCAACGCGTTTATCTCAAAGAGGCCTCGTTGGAGCAACCCAATTCGCCTGCCATCTTGCTCGAGCAGCAGCAACCCAGCGTCGACATCCAGTTGGGTGTGGAGTCTTTGCCCGTGGCCGAGGGCGTGTTTGAAGTCAGCGTGACCGCCACCGTGCACACCAAAATTGGCGATAAAACCGTTTTCTTGGTCGAATGCAAACAAGCCGGTATTTTTGAAATCCGCAATCTGCCTGACGACCAAATGGGGGCGATCATGGGCATTGCTTGCCCGCAAATCGTCTACCCTTATCTGCGTGGCAACGTGGCCGATGTGGTCACCCGCGCCGGGTTTCCGCCGGTGCACCTGGCCGAGATCAACTTTCAGGCCATGTACGAGCAGCAGCAAGCCCAAGCGGCTGAGCAAGCTGCGGCTCCCCAAGTTCAGTAAGCCCTGTTGAGAGCCCGTCGCATGCCCATCACTTTTTTGGGGGCTGGCGCTTGGGGTACCGCCTTGGCGATCAGTGCTGCGCAGCAAGGCCATCCGGTTCTGTTGTGCGCCCGCGATGCGCAACAAGCTCAAACCATGCGCCAAGCGCGTGATAACACCCGGTATCTGCCGGGTGTTTTGTTTCCGCCCAGCCTGCAAGTGGCCCTCGCCCAACCGCGTGAAGTCGCGCAGCACGCCCAGGCAGGCGATCTGGTCATCGTTTCCACCCCCATGTCGGGCTTGCGTGAAACCTTGTCGGCTTTGAACGGCTGCGCTGCGCCCGTGGCCTGGCTGTGCAAAGGCTTTGAGGCTGTTTCGGCGGGCGCACCCGCCAACGCCACGGGCCTCATGGCCCACGAGCTGTGTACCCAAGTGGCACCCGGTTTGTTGGCGGGGGTGCTCAGTGGCCCCAGCTTTGCGCAAGAAGTGGCGCGTGGCCAGCCCACAGCACTGGTGGCCGCCAGCCCGCACGCGAGCGTGCGCGAATCCTTGGTCGCCGCCTTCCACAGCCCCGCGCTGCGCGTTTACGCCAACGACGATATCGTGGGCGTCGAAGTGGGGGGCGCTGTGAAAAACGTACTCGCCATTGCCACCGGTTTGTGCGACGGTTTGAGTTTGGGCCTGAACGCCCGCGCTGCCCTTATTACCCGTGGCTTGGCCGAAATGTCGCGCCTGGGCTTGGCGCTGGGCGCACGCGCGGACACCTTCATGGGCTTGTCGGGCTTGGGTGATCTGGTGCTCACGGCCACTGGCGATTTGAGCCGCAACCGGCAAGTCGGTTTGCTGCTGGCGCAAGGCCAAACCTTGGCGCAAGCCGTGGCCTCACTCGGCCATGTGGCCGAAGGCGTTTACAGCGCCCGCACCGTGCTGCAACGCGCCCGCAGCCTGGGCGTGGACATGCCGATAACCGAAAACGTGGTGGCTTTGCTCGACAGCCAATTGACAACTGCGCATGCGGTGCAAGCCCTGATGGGGCGCGGACCGAGGGGCGAAGCGGTTTAGGAAAAAGGGTCCGTTTGGGACCCATAGGGAATATAATGGAGCTTTTTAATGGAGGTTTCAATGGCCATCAACGTCAAACTGTCAGAAGCCTTGGTGGAGACGGCCAAGCGCTACGGCTCCATCGAGCATCGTTCGGTACCCAAGCAGATTGAATATTGGTCGCAAATTGGCAAGATAGCCGCAGAAAACCCCGATCTGTCTTTCAGTGTGATCCGTGACATCTTGATCGCTGATCAAGAAGAGCCAGCAGGTGAGTACCAGTTCGGCTGATGCGAATTCTGGTGACTCCAATCTTTCAGCGCACCGTCAAAAAGCTGCACCCGCAGCAAAAGACAGTGCTTGACGAGGCTGTGCGAGCGATCGCCAGTCAACCCGAAGTGGGTGAGACCAAAGTCGGCGATCTGGCCGGCGTGCAGGTGTACAAGTTTCGGATGGGTCACTTGCTGTGCCTTTTGGCTTACCGTTTGCTCGATGCAAACACCCTCAAATTGCTGATGGTGGGCCCGCACGAAAATTTTTACCGCGATCTCAAAAGCAGCGAAAGCCTCTGAGCCAGAGCTGTTTTGAGGTTGTTCACTTGGCGGCCCGGCAATGCCGCGATTACAACTCCAAGTTGTCAATCAACCTTGTCGCCCCCAATTTCGCCGCGCCCAATACCACCAGCGCGTCACCGGCCTTTGGCGCTTGCAAGTCAGAGCGGCGGCGCACGGTGAGGTAGTCGGGTTGCCAGCCGCGCTGAGTCAACGCCGCCATGGCTTTGGCTTCAAGCGCGGGCAGGTGGGCAGGCAGCGCATGGGCGGCGGCCAGGGCGTCGCGGCCGAGTTCGCGCAGGGCCAGTGACAGGTGTAGCGCCTCGGCGCGTTCGGCTTCGCTCAGGTAGCCGTTGCGCGAACTCAGCGCCAGGCCGTCGGCGGCGCGGCGGGTCTCACCGCTGTCGATGGTGATGGGCAGCGCAAACTGGCCCACCATCTGCCGGATCACCATGAGTTGCTGGTAGTCCTTTTTGCCAAACACCGCCGTGCCTTGGGCTTTGCCGGCAAACACCGCCATGAAGAGTTTCATCACCACGGTGGACACACCGGAGAAAAAGCCGGGGCGAAAGTGGCCTTCCAAAATGTCGGCCAGCGCCGGGTCGGCGTGTACTTTGACGGCCTGGGGTTCGGGGTACAGATCGTGCTCACGCGGCGCAAACAGCACATCACAGCCGGCGGCTTGCAGCTTTTCGCAGTCGCTGTCCCAGGTGCGGGGGTAGCTGTCAAAGTCTTCGTGTGGCAAGAACTGCAGGCGGTTGACAAAAATGCTGGCCACGGTGCAGTCGCCTTGCGGCTTGGCTTGGTGGATCAGCGCGATGTGGCCAGCATGCAGGTTGCCCATGGTGGGTACAAAAGCGGGGCGTTGGGCGCTGGCCAGGTGTTGGCGCAGCTCGGCAATGGAGTGAACGATGCGCATAGGCTTAGCAAGGAGTGATGGGGTGA
>Ga0214919_10000737_pt1 | contig 56045 bp, 56 predicted proteins | sample LL1503_MetaG_FD_177994 | JGI IMG/M metagenome (GOLD analysis project Ga0214919, IMG submission 177994) | Freshwater microbial communities from Lake Lanier, Atlanta, Georgia, United States - LL-1503 | ecosystem: Environmental > Aquatic > Freshwater > Lake | place: USA: Georgia | collected... | reverse complement strand
AAATGCGGTGACCAGATACGTTCATCACGTCATCAACGCGACCTAGCAACCATAGATAACCATCGTCATCTAGCTTCGCGCCGTCACCAGCGAAGTATCGCCCAGCAAAACGGGACCAATATGCATCTTGGAAGCGTTCTGGATCTTTCCAAATACCGCGCAGCATTCCAGGCCAAGGTTGAGTAAGAGTCAGATAACCGCCGCCGTGAGTAACGACGTGTCCTTCGTCATCAAGAAGTTCTGCACCAATTCCGGGCAAGGGAAACGTTGCAGAACCTGGCTTTGTAGTAGTTGCTCCAGGAAGCGGACTGATCATGATGCCGCCTGTTTCTGTTTGCCACCATGTATCAACGATGGGGCAATTACCGCGACCAATGTTCTCGTGGTACCACATCCATGCTTCTGGGTTAATGGGTTCGCCAACGCTGCCGAGCAATCGCAGTGACGACAAGTCATGTTTTGCTGGCTCTTCGACTCCCCACTTCATGAATGTACGAATTGCGGTAGGTGCCGTATAGAAAATTGTGACTTTGTATTTCTCAATGATTTCCCACATGCGATCATTCGCAGGGTAATTGGGAACACCTTCGTACATCACTTGTGTTGCGCCATTGCTGAGCGGACCGTAGACGATGTAACTGTGCCCGGTAATCCAACCAACGTCTGCTGTGCACCAGAAAATATCTTTGTCGGGGTTCAAGTCGAATACGTACTTGTGTGTGTAGGTGACGTGCGTGAGATAGCCACCTGTTGTGTGCATGATGCCCTTTGGCTTGCCAGTTGTACCTGAGGTGTACAACAAGAAAAGCAACTGTTCAGAATCCATTGGCTCTGGTGGGCATATGGCATCGGCTGTTGCCATGAGTTCGTGATACCAATGATCGCGGCCGGCTTGCATAGCAACTTCATTGCCGCCGCGCTTCACAACAACAACGGCTGTAATTGTTGGAGTACTTGCAACTGCTTCATCGGCCTGGGGTTTCAGGGCAAACACTTCACCGCGTCGATATCCGCCATCGGCAGTGATAAGAACCTTTGCTTCCGCGTCATTGATGCGATCAGACAATGCCTGAGATGAAAACCCACCGAACACGACAGAGTGAACTGCACCAATACGGGCACACGCCAACATGGCTACTGCTGCTTCAGGAATCATTGGTAAGTAGATATTGACGCGGTCGCCTTTGTTTACTCCGAGACCCTTGAGTACGTTTGCAAACTTCTGCACTTCGTCAAGCATTTGCGAGTATGTGATTGTGCGAGTGTCCCCCGGTTCGCCTTCAAAATAAAATGCAACCTTGTCACCCTTGCCTGCAATGACATGACGGTCGAGGCAGTTGTACGACACATTGAGTTTCCCGCCAACAAACCATTTGCTGTAGGGCAAATTCCATTCACAGATGGTGTCCCAGTTCGTATCCCATGACACCAGCTCACTGGCCTGACGCGCCCAGAACGCTTCGTAATCCTCATTGGCCTCGTCATAGAGAAAAGTTCCAGCGACAAGTGTGTCTTTCTTAAACGCATCGGATGGCGGAAACTTCCGCTTTTCCCATTGAAGGGCATCGATTGTGTCGTGGTTGTCATTGTCTGCCATGTGAACTCCCAGCTAGTCCTTATGACACTAGTGAAATGAAGCCTCCAATGCCCATGGCGAACGGCAAGAATGAGCAAGTGACAAAGTCAAACCTCGGGCGAGATACCGCCCAACAATTCGGGCCAACGGAATGGGGCATGACCTCAGCAGTTGCCCTCACATGGGGTGCTTCTTTCCTCTTCATTGCCATTGCCATCGACCATGTGGCGACCGGTGTTGTGCCCATCGCCCGCCTCGGCTTTGGCGCTCTTGCCCTTGCCTGCTTCCCCGCTGCCCGTAAACGCATCGATAAGTCAGACATTGTGCGCGTTGCATTACTTGGTCTCGTGGCGATGACTATTCCGTTTTATCTGTACCCATTGGCTGAACAATCAGTGTCGTCTTCCATTGCCGGAATGATCAACGGCTCGATTCCCATCACCACCGTTGTTGCTGCAGCCATCCTCACGCGCAATATGCCGTCAGCTCGACGCATTACTGCAGTCGTTATCGGATTTGTAGGAATCGCATTAATCTCATTTGGAAGTGTGGGTGATGGCAAAGGTGCTTCAATTCACGGCGTTCTCTTTCTTCTCGCCGCTACCTGTTGTTATGCATTCACAAGCATCTTGTCGCGTGAAATGCAAGTGAAGTACGGAACTCTCACAGTTCTTTTGTGGCAAGAACTTTTCGCACTGTTATTTTCTTTGCCTCTCGGAGTTCCCGCGATGTTTGATAGCCATTTTGCGTGGTCAGCATTTTTCGCACTCATGGTACTTGGTGCACTCGGTACTGGTTTTGCTTACGTGATGTACGGAATGTTGATGGTGCGTGCTGGTGCAGTGCGAGGCGTCATCGGTGTGTTCTTCACCCCAGTAGTTGCAACAATTCTTGGGTTGTTGTTTCGTGACGAAAAAGTCACCGCGCTTGCAGTTATTGGAATGTGTGTGGTGTTAATTGGAGCATGGCTGACAAGTCGGCCCGACAAGCTCATCGCTTAGCGATTATTCCATTCCAAAACGGTGAAGTTGCCCAGTCCGGATTCATCTAACAATGCTTCAGCTTCTGTAATGCGGCTACGCATCTTTATTGCCGCAAGCGTTGGCGCAGATGCTTGTTCAGCCCACACCCGCCTGCCTTCTTCGACTAACTCATCAATTCCCCATCGCTGAAGAAACTGCGCTTGAGAGCGCACAGCATCAGGTTCACGCACAGCGGCCAATTGATCAATCAACACCTGCGTTGTGATGTCTTGATCGCCGGGATTACGTAAGTAATGCGTACCCTTTTCATGGCTTGCATATGTTCGCAACCATTCACGCCATGGCATTGATGCAACTTCGGCAGTGAGCGGTGTGCAGTAATCAATGGCAATTACTGACCCTTGACGCAAGATGGATAGTGAATCGGCAAGCCATTGTGCAGCTTCGCGTTGAATAGGCGCACGTGAACCATGCGGCGCCCGGCTTGGCAAGAACGAAGGAACGGGTGAATTCACCAAGATCTCAGAAAAGGTTTCCTTGGCTGCAATGACACGTGCTTCGCGCCACCCATCGTCGTACACCCACAATTCAAAGGGAATATTGTCGAGCAATTCATTGGCAATCACGACACCATGTTCGATTACCGACGGCATTGAGTCACTTGACGTCACGCCATCTGGGTGGAGCGCTCGTTGTGCCGCACTGGTTTCAATCGTGATGTATTCACCGCGCTGCAGACATTCTGGTGCTGCAGCGAGGATTGATCGGGCAAGAGTTCCGGGGCCAGCACCTACTTCAACAACTTGGAAATTGTCGGGCTGCCCAAGGCGATTCCACACGTCATCAATTGCTCGTGCAAGAACAGTTCCGAACAATGGCCCTACTTCGGCAGAAGTAATGAAGTCACCACGCCTGCCTGCGCGTCCTGTTGTGGAATAGAAACCATGCTCGCTATACAACGCGAGGTCCATGAAGGAAGAGAACGGAATGCTCCCCTGCGACGCCGCAATTGCAGCGCGAATGGAATCAGCGGCCGAAGGCACCGGCAAGACCGGCAAGATCACCGAAGTGAATCACGATGCCTGGCAGTACACCCAGCAACAGTGTGGCGAGGCTAGTGATACCGAGGGCAACTGCAAGAGATGACTTCACTGGTACTGGTGATGTGTCGCCATCTGGAACTGGGCGCATCCACATTTCGCGCAAGATGCCGCCGTAGTAGCCGAACGCAACAACTGAGTTCACCCCGCCGATGATTGCAAGGACATACGCCCACGTTGTGCCAGCTGATACAAGCGATTGGAATGCTGCGAACTTACCGAACCAACCACCAAGTGGTGGGATACCAGCAAGAGACGCCATGAAGATTGTCATCAGGGTTGCAATGCCAGGTGCGTATGAGAACAAACCACCGTACGAAGAAATTTCACCACTACGAGTTTTGCGTGCAACAACCATGACGATGGCAAAGACACCGAGGTTTGTTGACGCGTACACGATGAGGTATGTAACAACTGCGCGCAATGCAGACTGCGCAACACCGGCTTCACCGGCAACTGCGAGAGGCATAAGGATGAAGCCACCCTGCGCGATTGATGAATAGGCCAGCATGCGAACAATGTTGGTTTGCTTCAATGCCATGACGTTGCCGAGGGTCATAGTTGCTGCAGAGAGAATCCAGAAAACTGGCTGCCATACAGCGTGCGAGCCAGGGAACCCGACGTACACAACGGTGACAAGAGCAACGAAACCAGCTGCCTTTGACGCGACCGACAGGAATGCGGTTACAGGAGTTGGTGCACCTTGATAGGTGTCAGGTGCCCATGTATGAAATGGCACGGCAGAAATTTTGAATGCAAAACCGATGACCACGAAGAACACAGCGAGCGCACGGATCGAAGTGAGGTTGCTTCCAAGAGCGGCACCAATCTCGGTGAGTTTTGTTGAGTTCGTGATTCCGTAGAGCAACGACATGCCGTACAACATGATTGCTGAGGCAAAGACACCCAACAGGTAGTACTTGATACCAGCTTCATTGCTGCGTGAATCACGCTTGCGCCATGCAGCAAGCATGTACGCAGGAATTGAGAGGAACTCAAGAGAAACGAAAATGGAGATCAAGTCGCGGCTTGATGCCATCATGACCATTCCCATAATGCTGGACAGCATAAGGAACCAGAATTCACCTTGGTAATAGTCGCCTTCACGGATGTAATCAGCAGCAAGAAGAACAACTACGTATCCGGCAAGAAGGAACATGCCCTTCATGACGAGGCTGAAATCATCAATGACATACCGGCCATCGAACAACTGGCGAGTTCCTGCGTTGTTCAATGCCAATGTCAGTACCGGAATGAAGGCACCGAGCAAGGTGAAGCTTGCGACCGGAGTCAGCAACCATTTACGAGCATCAGACAAGAACAAATCGAGCAGCAAGAGCAGCACAATGCCTGCCCCAAGAATCATCTCGGGAGCTAACGCGTGGTAATCAATTGATGGTGATGACCACGCTGCGGTGGCGATTGTGCTTAGCACGGGTCAGCCTCCGAAAGCCTTGAGGGTAACGCCCACTGCTGGGTCAAGAACCTTGAACATCAATTGTGGGTACACACCGAATACAACGATTGCGATAAGAAGCGGTGTCCATGCAATCCACTCAAACTTGTTGACGTCGTGGATGTCTTCGTCGTGTCCGTGGCCAGCTGCAAACTCGGCGGCTGGTTCACCAAATGCAATGCGCTGGAAGAGCCACAACAAGTAGCCGGCAGCAAAGACTGTTCCGATAGCTGCAATCACCATGTACGCGCGGAACACGTTGACCGAAAGTCCGGCAGCAGGATGGTAGGCAGACAAGATTGCGGGGAACTCACCCCAGAAACCTGCGAGGCCTGGAAGACCAAGTGAAGCCATTGCACAGAATCCAAAGATCCAGCCAAGTTTTGGCATCTGCAACAACATGCCAGAAATACGCTTGATTTCAAGTGTGTGGTACCGCTCTTTGACAGAACCAGCAACAAAGAACAACATGCCGGTGATGAGACCGTGAGCAACCATTCCGAACATTGCAGCGTTCATACCGAATGAGGTGAGAGTTGAAATACCAAGCATCACGAAGCCCATGTGAGCAACAGATGAGAACGCAATCAGACGCTTCATGTCGGTTTGTGCAAGACAACCGAGTGAACCGTAGATAATTCCGATCACTGCAAGACCACCAATATACGGAGCCCATGCTTTAGCTGCTTCTGGAAGTACAGGAATTGCAATACGTACAAAACCATATGTACCGAGCTTCAGCAATACTGCAGCAAGGATGACTGAACCTTGCGTTGGTGCTTGCGTATGCGCGTCAGGCAACCAGGTATGGAACGGGAACATTGGGACCTTGACCGCAAAGCCAACGAACATTCCGGCGAAGATCCAAATTTGCGTGGTGCGCGAGATAGACACGCCGTGCTCAATGAGGAATGGAATAGCGAAACTCTCAGCTCCGGTCTTGAAGAACAGTGCGAGGAACGCAACCAGCATGAGTGCTGATCCGAACATGGTGTACAGGAAGAACTTAAGTGATGCGTACTGGCGATTCTCGCCACCCCAGACACCGATCATGAAGTACATCGGCAACAACACAAGTTCGAAGAATACGAAGAACAAGATGAGGTCACGCGCAATGAACGTTCCGGCCATACCTGTTTGCAGAATCAACATCAAGATGAAGAATGCCTTTGGGTTTCCGGGTGATGGCACGTGATCCCATGAATAAATCATCACGAGAACAGTGATGATCATTGACAAGAGGTACAGCGGAAGGCTGATGCCGTCGATACCGATGTAATAGGACGACTTGATGACTGAGATCCAGTCATGCTGCGCTACAAACTGCATCGCGCCGGCATTGCCGAAGTCGAACTGAGTCATTGTGTAAATACCCACAGCGAGTGTGGCGATTGCTGTTGCGATAGCGACTGACTTAATCAGTGCCTCTTCAGCTTTCGGTATGAACAGCATGATGAGAACTCCGACAAGCGGCAAGAATGTGCCGACTGTTAGAGCCCAGTTGTGGTTGCTTATGACTTCCATTGCGGTAGCTCCCTAGGTATTTACGATGACGAGTACGAGGGCGCCGATGGCGGCTGCGCCGAACAACAACGCCCCATACTGATTGACTTTTCCGGACTGAACAGGACGAAGAGCGCTTCCGGCACCTTGAGCAACACTGCCCGTGCCATTCACTGCGCCGTCGACAACGCGTTGATCGATGTTGCGATACACCCAACCAGCAATTCCCTTTGCTGTTGTGCCTGCTCCATTAACGACGCCATCAAGAATCTTTTGGTTGAACTTATACACAGCGCCAGCGATGGGGTGCGCGATCGAGTGAACAATAATTTTTTCGTACAGAACATCGAGGTAGTACTTGTTGACAAGAAGCTTGTAACCAAAGCCCAATACCTTGTTGCGCTCTGTGAGACCAACAAATTTCTTATTCTTCTTTTCGTACAACTGAATGCACACAAACAAACTAAGAAGGAAACCGGAAAGGACAATCAACATTGACGTTGCGGCCTTTGACCATTTGAACGGTGCATGATGAATCTGCGGAGCCATGCAGACTCCTTGTGCTGGTGTCTCAGTTCCGCATGGTGATTCATGTTCCATCTCGCCAGATGCTGCAGCCATTAACGGCATTGCTTCACCTTCTGCGGCGACTGCGGCTTCAGCATCAGGAGCGATCGTGGAATCTGTCGGAGTATCTGATGCGACACGAGTCTCACCAACGCCACCCACGACATACGCAATACCTGTTGGGCTGACTACTTCAGCGCTTGGCTCAACCCACTTCTTAAAGTGTTCCCACTTCTCACCAAACGGTGCGGCATTCAAGAAGCCCGAACCAAGAGCAAGCGTTGCCAAAATGATCAATGGAACAGTGATGAGCCAACCGGATTCGTGTGGTCCGTGTGATGCGTGAGCATCGTGTGAATCATGCGCATCGTGACCATGATCGGCATGATCATCGTGTGCAGCGTGAGCGTCGTGGCTCTCTTCTTCATGATGTTCGCCAGCAGATGCACCACGTGGCTGACCAAAGAAGGTGAGATACGTTGCGCGCGTCATGTACGCAGCTGTCAGGAATGCACCAGCGAGTCCGACAATCATGAACACGTTGTAGCCATTGTGGCCAACGTTGTCGATGATTTCATCTTTAGAAAAGAAACCGGAGAATGGGAACACTCCGCAAAGAGCAAGAGTCGAAATAATCCATGTACCAAAAGTGATTGGCATGAACTTGCGAAGTCCGCCCATGTCTTTCTTCATTTCGAACGAGTGATGAGAAGAACTATGGCTGATTGATCCGGCACCAAGGAACAAGCAAGCTTTGAAGAATGCGTGTGTGAAAATGTGGAAGACGGCTGGCAACCATGCACCGGCACCGAGTCCCATCATCATGTAACCAAGCTGGCTGACTGTTGAGTACGCAAGAACCTTCTTGATGTCTGTCTGCACAAATGCGAGTAGTGCAGCAATGACGATGGTGATGCCACCGATGACAACGATGAAGTTGGCACTGCTTCCCAAAATGTGCATGCCCTTAAAGAAGACGGGGTACAAACGAGCAACGAGAAATACACCGGCAACAACCATGGTGGATGAATGCAATAGCGAACTCACTGGTGTTGGACCGGCCATTGCATCTGGCAACCACGTGTGAAGTGGGAACTGGCCACTCTTGCCGATTGCTGCAATAAAGAGGGCTACTGCGCCCATCGTGATTGCCGCATGTCCAGGGTCACCTGACAATGCCCACGATGAAAGACCGCGAATGGAGAAACCAGACACACCAAGTGTCTTTGTGGTCCAAGCATTTGCCGAGAAGAACAGGATGGCTGTTCCTGTGAGAAGACCAATATCACCGGTACGTGTAGTGAAGAACGCTTTGAGAGCAGCGCGACTGTTCGCACCTTCTTCCCACCAGTGACCAATAAGAAGAAATGAGCACAAGCCCATGATTTCCCAACCCAAGATGAGTTGGATCATGTTTTCGGCAACAACCATGTTGAGCATTCCGGCAGAGAACAAAGTCAGTGAAGCAAAGAAATGTGTGTAGCGACGATCTCCGCGCAGATATTCAAGTGAGTAGATCTGCACCAAAGTGGAGATGAATGCAACGACGAGAAGAATTGCGACAGTGAGTCCGTCTACATGTTGGCCAATGCCAAATGAGATGCCACCGTTTTGCCACCAAGTCCAGGTCTTGACTACGGGAGAAACAAACGCACCTTCAGATGCTCCGTTGACTCGTTGAATCCACTGATACGCGGCGCCACCAGCAAAGACCAATGCGCCAAGCATGGAAGCAACACCGAATTCGCTTCCCTTCTTTGGCATGCGCTTTCCGAAGAAAATAATGAGGAAGAAGGACAATGCAGGAATGACGGGAATGACCCATGCATGCTCGAGGAACCACCCCGACTTCAGTGCTACTTCTGTGGCTTCAGCGAACATCGGATCAGCCCTTCATCTCTGAGAGTTCATCGAGGTCAATAGAACGACGATTGCGATACATAAGGAGAACCATTGCAAGACCCACGCCAACTTCGGCAGCGGCAATTGCAATGATGTACAGCGCGAAGGTGTGGCCATCAAGTGAGCCGTTACGCATGGAGAATGCAAGCAGGTTGATATTGACCGAGTTCAAAATGAGCTCGATTGACATCAGCACAAGAACAGCGTTCTTGCGAGCGATGACGCCATAGACACCGATGCAGAACAAAACTGCGGCAAGTAAGAGGAATTGGTTGACCAACATAATTAGTCCCTCCTCGCGAGCACGATGGCTCCGACAACTGCTGCAAGCAACACGAACGACAGCGCCCAGAACGGCAAGAGGTACGGGCCAAAGATTTGGTCTGAAATCTCTTGGGTTGTTGCGACTGCAGGATTTGCTGGCATTTTCTGACTGCCAAATCCGCTGTCTAGCGCCATTGCCATTGCAACGAACAAAGCAAGAGCAACGGGGATTCCGAAATACCAATTCTTATTGTTGAGATCTGACTCTGCACCTATGCGAGCACGCGTCAACATTGTTCCGAACAGGAACAACACCATCACAGCGCCGATGTACACAAGGACTTGAGTAATGGCCACAAACTCAGCTGCGAGCAAAATGTACTGCGCTGCTGCACCGGCAAGAACCACTACTAACCACAATGCAGCGTGGACAACGTTGCTGGTGGTAACGACGCGTAGAGCGCCAACAACCATGATGGTGGCGATAATTGCAAAACCAATGTTTTGAGCAATGAGGACATCAGACGCGAACATTATTTCTTGCCCTTCTTGTCTGCGCCGGCTTCAAGTTCTGGCGCTTCAGGAACTGTTTCCATCCACTCACCAAGTTTTGTCTTGTCGTGCAAGAGATCTGCGATACGTGGCTCTGAGTATTCATACTCTGGGCTCCAGAACAAGGCGTCGAACGGGCACACATCAACGCAGATACCGCAATACATGCATAGTGCGTAGTCGATATCAAAGCGATCGAGTTTGTTGACCTTACGAGCAGCACCGCCGGCACGACGTGGTGGTGCCATCTCTTTGTGGCCTTCAATGTAAATGCACCAGTCGGGACATGAACGAACACACAACATGCATGAGGTGCAGTTACCTTCATGTAGGGCAATAACACCACGTGCACGAAGCGGAGGCGTTTCCTTTACATGTGGGTATTGAACTGTGTTTGAACCTTCCGTGAAGGTTTTCATCATGGTGCCGAATGTGACACCAAGACCTTTAACAAGACCAGGAACTTTTGGCATTAGAACGCCACCTTCAAAATTGCTGTGACCATGATGTTCGCAAGCGACACAGGGATGAGAACTTTCCAAGCAAACTTCTGTAGTTGGTCTTCACGGAAACGTGGGTACGAAAAGCGAATCCACATGATGAAGAAAACCACCACGATCATCTTGGTGAACAAGATGAGTGGTCCGACGATATTCATCCAGTTGTCAATGCTGTCGATGGTGGTCCAACCGAACCACGAGAACGGCACTGCCCAACCACCAAGGAAGAGAATGGAAGCAATCATTGAGAACACGCCAGCAGTGGCGAATTCACCAATGAAGAAAATAAGGAATCGGAAGCCCGAGTACTCAGTCATGTAACCGGACACGAGTTCAGATTCTGCGATTGGCATGTCGAACGGAGTCTGAGTGAGTTCAGCTTGTACGGCAATCATGAACACGATGAATCCGACGAACTGTGTGATGACGTACGGATTGCCGAGGCTGCTGAATCCGAACATTGAGCCTGCATTTTGCGCAACAACAATCTGTTGCAAGTTCATGGTGCCTGCCTGAATGACAACGCCAACAACTGCAAGAACCATTGGAAGTTCATATGCGATCAGCTGACCAGCTGCGCGCAAACCACCAAGCAACGAGTACTTGTTGGCGCTAGACCAACCAGCAATCAAAATTCCGAGAACTGATACTGATGAAACAGCAAGTGAATAAAACACTCCGGTTTCAAAGTTTGTAAAGAATGCATCAGGGCCAAATGGCACCACAACAACAAGAAGGAATGTGCTTGCCAAAACAATCAGCGGTGCCAATTTAAAGATGAACTTGTCAGCACGGGCTGGATAGATGTCTTCTTTCTGCAGCCACTTGCCTACTTCAGCGAAAAGCTGCATTGAACCCTGTGGGCCAGCTTCCATTGGACCAAGACGCGACTGCATGAACGACATCATCTTGAACAAGAACAGATACACGATTGTTCCGGCTGGAAGAAGGACGGCAACAAGGCCACCTAAAACACGAAGAAGGGACTGTGCCCAATAAGGCACATCAGCAGAAAGAAGGGTTGCGAGATTCATCAGCGATCAATGTCTCCGAGGATGAAATACAACGACGCAAGAATGGTGATGATGTCTGGGACATACACACCCTTCAACAACCACGGAGTAATCGAGATGTTATTGAATGACGCGCTGCGAATCTTGACGCGGAATGGCCCCATGTCACCTTGCGAGACAACGTAGTAGCCCATTTCGCCGAGAGGGTTCTCCGTTGAGACCCATGCTTCGCCTTCAGGAACCTTGATGATCTTTGGCACCTTGGCCATGATGGGGCCAGCTGGAATTGTGTCGAGCAATTGATCAACAATGCGCGTTGATTCACGAACCTCTTGCAAACGAACCCAGCAACGTGCGAATGAGTCGCCGTCTGGGTGTGTGATGACTTTGAAGTCAACCTTGTCGTACGCAAGTGGCAATTTCTGATCGCGACGAAGATCCCAGTCAACACCACTTGCTCGCAAGTTTGCGCCAGACAATCCGTACTGCAATGCAACATCTTTCGGAATGACACCAATACCGCGAGTACGTGATTGGAAGATTTCGTTTCCGAACAACAGGTCTTCGATTTGATCACAAAAGCCACGAAGTTTTTTCATGACATTGCGAGTCTCGTCAATGAAGCCGGCAGGAAGATCGTCTTTCAATCCGCCGATGCGGTCGAAGTTTGGATGGAAGCGTCCGCCGGTTGCACCTTCAATAAGGTTCAAAACATATTCACGGTCGCGGAACGCGAAGAATACTGGCGTTACAGCGCCAAGCTGTACACCAAGGTCACCGAGGAACAAGGTGACGTTCGCAATACGTGACAATTCAAACAAGATGGTGCGGATGTGTTGCGCACGTGATGGTGCTTCAACACCCATCAACTTTTCAGCAGCCAAAATAAATGGAACTTCGTTTGCAAATGATCCGAGCCAGTCAATGCGGTTGACCAATGCTGTGACTTGAGGATACGAACGAACCTCAGTGAGCTTTTCGTAACCTCGATGCATGTAACCGCATGATGGGTCAGCCCACAGAACTTGTTCACCATCAAGGCGAGCAATGATGCGCAGAGTTCCGTGTGTCGCAGGATGCTGCGGCCCGATGTTGAGAGTCATGCCCTCAGTTTCAAGTTCTACGTTGACACGTGCGTCGGCAGCTTGCGCTGCGATATATGCAAGTTGTTGACGATCGCCGAGAAGACTCATGATGCGTCACCTTCCTCTTCACTGTCGTCACCAGGAAGTGGCTCGACATCAACAATTCCGGGCCAAGGCTTCACCATGCGTGCAAGCAGTGGGAAATCTTTACGAAGTGGGTGTCCTTCGAAATCTGTCGGCAAGTACATATTGCGCAGATCAGGATGACCATTAAATCCAATGCCAAACATCTCATGTGTTTCGCGCTCATGCCAGTTAGCACCAGCAAAAACTTGCGTCCATGAATCAACAGCCATTAACGAATCATCAACATCAACTTTGATATTGATACCAAGTGTGGAGAACGGCTGCACAAGACGAGCGATCACTTGAAAACGTGTCTCGCCACCTGCATAACCCTGTTTGATAACACTGCTGCGTTCAACTGGTGGCGCAGTTGGATCATCTTCGCCACGACCGTAGGGCGATGGAAGCCAGTCGATTGCGGAGATAAATCCGAAATATGTGTAACCAAGACTCTTCAAAGTTTCAGCGGTTGAACGCCATGCGTCTGCGGTAACGCGAATCCACATGTCATCATTCGGTTTTACGAGTGAATCAACAACAGAACTTCCGAGCGCTGCACACACGCGCGCAATTTCTGCATCGCGCACATCATCGCGTGGAGTTTCAGTTGGGGTATCAGTTGTTGACGACAACGGGGATACCTCCCTTTTCTGCAGATTCTCCATCGACGTACATTGACTTTGTACCTTCACCGCGCCAACGTGCGCCCATGTCTTCGTGCTTTATGCGTTGTTGCAACAACACGATTCCTTCAAGCAAAGCTTCAGGACGTGGAGGACAACCAGGCACGTACACATCAACAGGAATGATTTGATCAATTCCCTTTGTTACTGAATAGCTATCCCAATATGGCCCGCCGCAGTTTGCGCACGAACCCATTGAAATGACGTACTTCGGTTCCGGCATTTGTTCATACAAACGCTTGATGGCTGGTGCCATTTTGTCTGTCACAGTTCCGGAGATAACAACAAGGTCTGCTTGACGTGGTGATGCAGGAAGAGGAATAACTCCGAGACGCATGACGTCGTAACGTGGCGAACCAAACGCAGCACCCATCTCGATCGCACAACATGCAAGACCCCATTGGTACACCCACAGGCTGTACGAACGACCGAGGTTAAATAATTGTGTCAGCGGTTTGCCCAACCGACCACGATCTACAAGACCCATAATAAAACCCTTGTTCCTAGACCCAGCGCAGGACGCCTTTGCGCCACGCATAGACAAGACCAAGTAACAAGATGGCGACAAAGACACCCATCTCTACAAGGCCAAAACCTGCGTACCGCTCGAGTTGAGTAGCCCATGGGAAAATAAAGACAGCTTCCACGTCAAAGATGACGAACAACAATGCAAAGACGTAATAACGAATTTGGCTTTGCGACCAACCGTCGCCAACAGGATCAACACCACTTTCGTAGGTCAGTAATTTTTCTGCGTTGGGGTTATTCGGACGAATGAGCGCCGAAATACCAAGCAGCAAGCCGGCAACAAGAAAGGAGGCCAGTCCAAACCACACAACAGTGAGATAGGACCGTAGGAAGGGGGACATCACGACCAAAACTACTACGGGGACTCACTATCGCCCCAACTTCCCACTAGGGCAACGTCCAGTTATGCCATGTGCCTTTGTGCGATATTTTCTAAAAACCAGGCGACTAATTCATCGCACCGCGCCTCTGCTTCGGCGACACGGGAACTGGTTTCTTCGATTAGTTCATCGGGGGTCATTCCGATTGCAGCGAGTTCATCGCCGCCCTGGCCACTCATCCACAATCGCACAATCGATTCCGACGCTTCGGGATGAAATTGAAGGCCAAGGGCCCTGCCACAGATCATGGCCTGGGGTCCAGCGGGCGAATCGGCCAGTGTCGTGGCCCCAGCGGGAACGCTGAATCGGTCGTAATGCCACTGCATCCAGTCACCTCGAGTCAGGCAATCAGGGGCAGAATCGGCCGCCTCTGAGACCGGAAACACTTGGTACCAACCGATTTCAGGGGTTTTTGCCGGGGCGACCTCTCCCCCCAGGGTGACGGCCAATTGCTGGGCACCAAAGCAAATCCCGAGAATTCCGATGCCCCGAGCCACAGCATCGGCCAGCAAGGTTTGTTCGGCCTGAACGGGTTCGGCCACTTGGTCCCAATAGGTGCTCCAATTCGAACCCATTGCCACAACGAGGTCGAAGCCCTCGAGAGAGGGCCAATTCTGGTGGTCTTCTCGAAGAAACTCAGTGAAGGAGTACCCGCGTTGGCGCAAAGCACGTCCAACAAAACCAGGATCAGCATCCTCACTATTAGCGATGAGTACAGCGCGCATGCCCACTACGGTAGGGGCTGATGACTGCTATACCAATTGATTCTGACGTCATCGAAGCGGCCCGGCGTGCCGGAGTAGGCGTCGTCAAGCGCACCCCCATCACCGAGTCAGCCGCATTGTCCGAACGGTACGGCGGAAACGTTGTCTTCAAGGCTGAGAATTTGCAGCGCACGGGCTCTTTCAAAATTCGTGGCGCAATGAGCAAGCTCTCGTCCCTTGGCGATGCAGTGAAGAACGGTGTGGTGGCCGGAAGCGCTGGCAACCATGCACAAGCAATCGCGTTTGCAGCCCGACATCACAATGTTCCGTGTGAGATTTTTGTTCCGGCCGGTGCATCGTTGTCAAAGATGGAAGCGGTGCGGTCGTACGGTGCAATTCTCAGTGAAGGTGGAGACACTTTGTCTGATGCAGTTGCTTCAGCGCAACGACATGCAGATGCAACTGGAATGAATTTCTGTCATCCATACGATGACCCCGTCGTTGTCGCAGGACAAGCAACTCTTGGTCTTGAATTGCTCGAAGACATATCAGATTTATCGCTTGTCATCATTCCACTTGGTGGAGGCGGGTTAACTGGCGGTGTTGCAATGGCACTGAAAACTTTCAATCCAAAAATTCGAGTCATCGGTGTTCAAGTGCGTGCATGTGCGCCATACGCCGGGTCTCCTCCCCCAGACGGCCCTATCGTCACTCTTGCAGACGGCATTGCAGTGAAATCACCAGGTGCTTTCACCCGTCCGCTCATCGAACGATATGTCGACGAGATAGTTGTTGTTGAAGAAGATCTCGTTGCCGATGCAATGGTTCTTTTGATGGATCGCGGCAAGTTGTACGTCGAAGGTGGTGGAGCCGTTGGTGTTTCAGCACTGATGAGTGGACTAGTAAAACCAGCAAAAACAGGCACGACATGCGTTGTTCTTTCCGGTGGCAATGTCGATCTCGGTTTACTGCCTGGGCTCATTCGACGTAACGAGACCAAGGCCGGTCGCAGACTCATATTGTTCGTTCGTATCTCTGACAGGCCTGGTGGTCTTGCACGATTGCTCACGTTGTTTGCTGAGACTGGTGCGAATCTGGTTGAAGTGGAACATGTTCGCGAAGGTGTCAGTTTGCACGTTCGCGAAACTGGTGTTCAAGCCGTTCTCGAAGTACGTGGCCGTGATCACGCTGATGAAGTGTTAGCTGCAGTACGCAATGCCGGGTACGAGGCCGACGAAGTAGAAGCCGGATGAGCAAACCGCTGATTGCAATTCCGGGACGACTAAGCCCTGAAGCAACAGGGCACCGCACTCCGGTAACAAGTTGTGGACAGAACTACATCGATGCCATCCATCGCGCAGGTGGATTACCAATCCTTGTTCCGCCCACAAGTGACATATCGATTATCACTGAAACCATTGCTCGCTGCGATGGAATGCTCATGATTGGCGGCGGCGATGTCAGCCCATCTAAATACGGCGCCACTGAATGGGCGAGGTTGTTCGGTGTCAATGAACTTGTTGATGACTTTGAGATTGCAGCCCTACACCGAGCCATGGAATGTGACATTCCCGTGTTGGCAGTATGTCGTGGACAACAAGTTCTGAACGTTGCTCTTGGCGGCACTCTTGTTCAACATCTGAAGACAACTCCTGACCACCGCGACACAATGCACGGTATTCAAGTTGTCACCGGATCACGCTTGGCGCAAGCAATGGGAACAACTGATCCGCTTATTCATTCACTTCATCATCAAGCCATTGAAAAAGTTGCACCTGGTCTTGTTGTTGTTGGCACTCATCAAGACGGCACTATCGAAGCAGTTGAACACACGGGCTCGACATGGATTGTGGCAGTGCAATGGCATCCAGAAGACACCGCGCGCGATGATCCGTCACAACAGGGTTTGTTTAATACCCTGATTTCTCACGCCAGCTAAATCAGCGAGGCGCAAAACGCGCAAGGCGCGTGGCGTGAAGCAGCAGCTCAGGGAAGAACCCAACAATCAAAGTTGCTACAACAGCCACTGCAATAACAATGACGACTGCAGGATCTATTGAGATTTCAGTTTCTGAAGCAGGCTCTTCTAGCCACATGCTGACTGCAATACGAAGATACAAATACGCACCAATCACTGCTGCAACCATTGCGGCTACTGCAAGTACGTACGAGTTTGCTTCTACAGCGGACTTGATAACTGCAAATTTTGCAACGAACCCTGCAGTAAGCGGAACTCCTGCTTGAGCGAACAACAAGACGGTAAATGCAAGCGCCAATGCCGGGCGACGCTTCGCCAGGCCTTTGAAATCGGAAAGGTTTGTATCGCCATCGGTGTTGCCAGACATTGCAAGCACAATCGCAAATGAACCCATCACTAATACGGTGTAGATAGCGAGATAGTTCATCGAAGTAGCAATGCCGTCGTTACGCAAATGACCAGCAGCCTCGAGTCCTACCAAGATAAATCCGGCGTGGCTAATTGACGAATACGCCAACATGCGTTTTACGTTTGTCTGAACCACGGCCAAAATTGAACCTGTAAACACTGTGAGGATCGCAAGCGCCCACACAACAGGTCGCCAATCATCAACTCGTTGTTCAAGACCCACCAGTAGCACTCGCATGAGAGCTGCAAACGCTGCAACTTTTCCGGCAGATGCCATGAACGCAGTAACCGGAGTTGGAGCTCCTTCATATACGTCAGGAGTCCACACATGGAACGGTGCAGCTGAGACTTTGAATCCAAGTCCTACAAGCAACATGCCGATACCAACCAGCAACATTGCATCGGCGTTGATAATGGACACACTGCCCGAGAGTGCTTCGTTGATACCTGAGATCTTTGTGCTGCCGGTTGATCCGAAGATCAATGCAACTCCATACAAGAAGAACGCAGATGAGAAGCCACCAAGAATGAAGTACTTCAGACCTGACTCTTGACTCTCTTCGCGATCACGATTGCTTGCCGCCAAGAGGTACAGGGACAAACTGAGTGTTTCCAGTCCGAGGAACAACACAATCAGATCATTGGCAGACACCATTACTAATGCCCCAATAGCTGCAGTCAATAACAGTGCGTACAATTCTGGACCGTCAGCATTCATTCGAGCCAGATAAGCCGACACCATGAGTGCGCCGAAAATTACTGCAAGACAAATTGTGATACTGGCCAGAACAGAGAACCGGTCAATCGCAATTGCATCTGCAAAGAATGTTGCTCCCTTGTTGTAATACAAGTTGTTCCACTTGATGCCATTTGCAATGACAGCAACAGTTGTTGCGATGCCTGTCACCCACGCATATCCACGACGTGGCCAATGAGGAACGAGAGAACCAACGAGCAAAAGAAAGCACGCGCCGGCTAATAACGAAAGAATCGGAATCAGTTCGACCCAAGGAATAACTGGGCCGTCAAGTGTTGCTGCAATAACCATCACTCGCCCTCTACCTTCGTTACTTCAGGAGTTATCGGTGCCTTGTAGTCACTATGAGAAACAACATGTTCAACCAACTTGTCGACACTCGGCTCAATCCGTTCGAGCATTGGCTTTGGATACAAACCGGTGAATGCGATCAGACCGATAAACGCCATGAGAAGCGCACCTTCACGCAAAGTGATCTCAGCAAAACTTGAATTTGCTTCATCTGGTTCACCGTGGAACACGCGTTGGTATGCCCACAACAAATACAGAGCCGCAAGGATGACGCCGGTGGCGGCAACAACTGTCCACCATCGTGCCGACTGGAATGAACCAATCAGCACCAAAAATTCTCCGGCAAATCCATTCAGTCCTGGCACTCCTATTGAACTCAACATCACAATCATGAAAGCAGCAGAGAAAATTGGGGCGACAGATTGAATACCACGCAACTCAGCGATTTGGCGAGTATGACGGCGCTCGTAGATCATGCCAACCAGCAAGAACAGCGCACCAGTAGAAACACCGTGGTTCACCATTTGCATCACGCTGCCTGTGAGCGATTGCGACGTGATGGCGAAAATACCAAGGACAATAAATCCGAGGTGAGCAACAGATGAATACGCAACGAGGCGCTTCAAGTCCGCCTGCATCGTTGCCGCGATTGCACCGTAAATAATTCCGATCACTGCAAGTGTGAGCAGAACTGGCTTTGCCCACACCGCGGCTGCTGGGAACAAGTACAAACCAAAACGAAGGAAGCCGTATGTTCCCATTTTCAGCAACACGCCAGCCAAGATGACCGAGCCACCTGTTGGTGCTTGCGTATGCGCATCAGGCAACCATGTGTGAAGTGGGAAGATAGGTACCTTCACTGCAAAAGCAATTGCGAACGAAACGAACAGCCAACGGCCGGTATTCGTGGCGAAACTTGCATGTTCAGCAAGTGTGACCAAGTCAAACGTGAGATATCCGATGTCGTGGCGAGCAATGACCGCGGTAGCAATAATGCCCACCAACATGAACGCCGAACCGAGCATGGTGTACAAAAAGAACTTTGTGGCGGCGTACACGCGCTTGTCATATCCCCAACCACCAATGAGGAAATACATCGGGACAAGAACAATTTCGAAAAAGATGAAGAACAAAAAGAGGTCAAGGCTCAGGAAACTTCCCATTACTCCGGCTTCAAGCAGCAACAACCACGCAAGGTAGCGCTTGTGATCATGATGTGGATCAACACCAAGGATGACGAGCGGGAAAAGAATTCCGGTCAATACAACAAGGAAGAGCGAGATGCCATCAACGCCGAGGTGCCAGGAGATTCCCCACGAGGTCACCCATTCATGTTGAGAAACAAACTGGAATCCAGAATCGTGCGAGTGGAACGAAGCCAACAACCAGATTGACATGCCACCGACACCAACACTGAACAGCATCGCGATCAGTTTCACCATCTCAAGATGTTTGTTACTCACAATTGTTATGAGAACTGCACCAAGAATTGGCAACAAAATAAGTGCCGACAGAATTGGGAAAGAAGCATGCATTAGAGAATTCCTCTCAGAAGGAACCAAGCGAGTAGCACTACTGCGCCGAGACCAATAACGAAGGCATACGAGCGAACAAGTCCGCTTTGTATTTTGCGCAAGAGGCCACTAGCTGCACGAACTTCAGTTCCAATACCGTTGACCGCTCCATCAACAACTTTTGCGTCGAATGCTGCGACGCCGTTGAAGGCGGCCCGTCCGGGACCACCGACAATTGCGGAGACCGCAGAGTCGTAACGCCATGCATCAGCGAGAATTTTTGGTTCAATAATTTTGAACTTGCCTTTGGCATACACCGCAATTGACGCAGCAACGCCGCCAACTGCGATCAGAACTGCAACCACCAACAACAACCATTTGTTGCTGTCTGCCCATGAGCCAGCAATTGAAACTTCCGAATGTCCGATCACTGGTTCAAGCCAATGTTCGAGGAACTTGGTGCTGTGTGAGAACGGCAACTGAAGTGCTCCGCCAGCAATTGACAAGCCAGCAAGAACAACAAGTGGCGCCACCATTGTCCATGGGCTTTCGTGTGGCGTGTGGTCACCATGCGCACCATTTTCTTCTGCATGATCATGCCAACGTGCTTCACCAAAGAAGACCATGATGACTTGGCGAGTCATGTAGTACGCGGTAAGAAGTGCGGTGACGACTCCGATTAGCCAGAGAAGACGATTGTTCGCAAATGCTGCCAGAAGAATTTCATCCTTCGACCAGAAACCTGCGAATGGTGGAATACCAGCAATGGCCAACCAGCCGATGATGAAGGTGAATCCGGTGATGGGCATGAGTTTGCGAAGTGCACCCATTTTGCGCATGTCTTGTTCATGATGCATGCCGTGGATGACAGATCCTGAACCAAGGAACAAAAGAGCCTTGAAGAATGCGTGCGTCACCATATGGAAAATTGCTGCGACGTACGCGCCTGAACCGATTGCAAGGAACATAAAGCCAAGTTGCGAAACGGTGGAATAGGCCAAAACTTTTTTGATGTCTGTTTGGGCAACTGCAATGGTTGCGGCAAACAAAGCTGTGAGCGCACCCACTGTGGCGATGACATCTCCGAGCCACGGGTATGACGCGTGTAGCACTGGCGACATACGAGTAAGAAGGAATACTCCCGATGTCACCATGGTGGCCGCGTGAATCAGAGCTGAAACCGGAGTTGGGCCTTCCATTGCATCGGGCAACCAGATGTAGAGCGGCAACTGTGCGCTCTTTCCGCATGCACCAACAAACAACATCATGGCTATTCCTGTTGCAGTGACAGCGGCAATCTTCCCTCCGGTTGCAGCAGCATTAATTCCTGCGTACGACAATGTTCCGACCGATGAGAAGGCAAGGAACATCGCGACCATCATTCCCCAGTCGCCGACTCTGTTGGTTACAAAAGCTTTCTTGCCAGCTGTTGCTGCGGAGTCACGGGTATGCCAGAAAGAAATGAGGAAGTACGAGCACGCACCCACACCTTCCCAACCAAGGAAGGTAACGAGAAGGTTTTCACCAAGCACAAGCATCAACATGGAAAAGACGAAGAGGTTGAGGTACAGGAAGAACTTCGAGAACTTTGGATCTCCATGCATGTAACCAATTGCGTACAGGTGAATGAGGGTTCCGATTCCTGTAATAAAGAGTGCCATCGTGATGCTTAGTGGGTCTGCCAAGAGAGCCATATCAACGTGCAAAGAACCGACAGGCAACCACGAGAACAATGTGACGACATGATGACGTTCTTCTGCAGTGCGCGACAGAAGGTCGAGATACACGCCGACCACAACAACAAACGAGGATGCGGTCATGAGAGTGGCAAGAATTCCGGCCCGTGGCTCACCAAGAATTCGGCCAAACAAGAAAATCAATAAGAAGCCAGCTAAGGGCAATGCAGGAATAAGCCAAACAAGATTCAACATGGCATCTACCCCTTCAGTCCAGACATATCGTCGACTGTCACAGTGGTGCGTCGTCGCATGATGGAAACGATGATGCCGAGACCAACCACTACTTCAGCAGCAGCTACAACGAGAACAAAAAATACGGCGACTTGGCCATTGATGTTGGCGATTTGGCTCGACAACGCAACGAATGAAAGGTTCACTGCATTCAACATGAGTTCAATGCACATGAACATAATGAGCGGGTTGCGACGGACCATCACTCCGATGGTGCCGATTCCAAACAACACTGCGGACAAGATGAGGTACCACGTGGATGTGGGCTGAGTAACTGAAAGCATGGCACTCATTTCCCGGTCCCTACAGACTTGGTTTTACGCGCCATAACTACGGTGCCAATAACTGCAACGAGCAACAGCACCGAGGTGATTTCAAACGCAAACACGTTGTCACTGAAGATCACGCGTGCAAGTTGGCGAATGTTTGCATCGGGAGCATCGACGGTGGTCTGATTGACGCCTTGCCCAGAAGCTCCGAGCCCCGCCCGCGACGAAATAATGGCCGCAATAACAATGGCACTGATTCCGACTCCGATGATTGCTGCAAGTGGACGTTGATTAGTAATCGGTTCCACACTGAGATCTTCAGCTTTGTCGACGCCCAGCAACATAATCACGAACAAGAACAGAACCACGATTGCTCCGGCATACACAATGACTTGGACGGCTGCCAAGAAGTGCGCATTATGCGCGACGAACATCACGGCAATTCCGAACAGTGTAAGAACAAGGCTCATTGCAGCGTGCACAGGATTAGAACGAGTGACGACTCCTACAGCGCCAGCAAGAACCATTGCTGCAGCGACAATAAAAACGAAAAGTTCCATTAGTTCTCTGTCTCTGATTCATCGCTGATGTCTTGTGTTGGTTCTGCAGGGCGAACTCCGTATCCGAGTTCGCCTCCCCATGACACGACTCCGACAAAATCTTCGCTACCGGCAGATGCAGTGGCACGCATCCATCCGGATGTGTTCTGGTCTTCGCCTGGACGCCAGTCTTCCCACGGCAAATGCTGCGGTAGACCATGGTTGTCGACAAGTAATTCAGACTTCGTATAAATGGCATCTTGGCGATTAGTAAATGAGAATTCAAATAATTTTGTCTCAGTAATAGCTTCCGTTGGGCATGCCTCAACACACAGGTCACAATGGATGCAGCGCAGATAGTTGATCTCGTACATGAAACCAAAGCGCTCACCAGGAGATGTTGGATTGTCAGGGTTGTTGTCGGCGCCGCGAACGTAAATGCACTTTGCAGGGCACACACCGGCGCAGAGTTCGCAGCCGATGCACTTTTCCATTCCGTCTTCGTAACGATTCAGGACGTGGCGTCCATGCATGCGCTCTGGCTTGTCAATCTTTTCGTCTTTGGTGTCGTTGTGTTTACGACGAAATACTCGGCCGCCTGAATATTCAGTTGTGACCTTGTTACGTGCACCATGCTGACGCATAGTGACGAGAAATCCTCCGAAGTAGCCCATTAGAAGCTCGCTCCATCCTTCTCACGATTAGCGCGACTGACATGTTGTGCGGCAAGCAGTAATCCGTAGCCGCAAATAAGAACAATCGCTGTCACCAAGGTGACCACGATTTGATCCCATCCGGCATCTCTACCCACACGCTGTGCGGCAAGAAGCATGAACCAACCAAGAGAACCAGGAATCAGAATCTTCCAACCCAAGTCCATCAATTGGTCGTAACGGAAACGAGGAAGGGTGGCACGGAACCATACGTATATATAGAGGAAGACGAGAACTTTGAGAAGAAGCCACACGGTGCCTTCAATTGCATTAGGGATCAACGGAATGTCAAGCGTGGTGCTTCCGATGGAGATGGGTTGAGGACCACCAAAGAACAAAGTCACGATCAGTGCCGACATAGTGACTGTGTTCATGAACTCTGCCAAAAAGAAGAGGGCGAATCGAATGGATGAATACTCGGTATTGAACCCGCCAACTAGCTCTTGCTCGGCTTCAACTAAGTCAAACGGGGGTCGATTCAATTCTGCAGTGGCAGCGATGAGGAATATAACGAACGGTACGAAACCAGTTGCCACAATATTCCAGTTGCCGATAGATGATTGCATATTGACAATGCCAGCAGTTGACAAAGTGCCCGATACCAACAGCACAGCACCAAGTGACAAACCAAGCGCTGCTTCATAGGAGACCATTTGCGCCGATGCGCGAACAGCACCAAGCAATGGATACTTTGAACCGCTAGACCAACCGGCCAGCATGATTCCGTATACAGCGATGGAGGAAATTGCTAACGCAAACAACACGCCGACCGGCGGGTCAGCTAATTGAAGCCGAGTCTGATGTCCGAACAAAGTGACGAGGCCACCCTTGCCATCACGGAAATCTCCACCAAGCGGAATGATTGCAAATGCAAGAAACGCTGGCACCAACGCAAGGTACGGAGCCAAGCGGAACATAAATCGGTCGGACCGCTCTGGAATGAGGTCTTCTTTGAAGAACAATTTGATTCCATCTGCAAGAGTTTGCAAGATTCCCCATGGACCAGCTTTATTTGGTCCAACTCGGTTCTGCATGCCTGCGATGACTTTGCGTTCAAACCACACCATCAACATTGTTGCGACCAAGCCGACAACGAACACGAGAAGAACCTTCACCAAGACAATGAGAAGTGGTGTCCACAGTACATTGCCTTCCAACAAAGGATCAATGGCGAAAATTACTGAGCTCACATTGACTCAATTCTGACGTCAATGATTGATTCATTGCGACGAATCAGCTCACGCACGTCTGCACCAATTTGATTGAACGGAACCCATGCAGTTCCGCGAGGCACTGATGACGATGCACGAACTGGGAGAACAATTGAGCTGTGTGAATTTGTCACCCGCACATTTGTTCCTTCAGCAGCACCCACGCGATCAAGATCAAGAGGATGAATAAAGACATTTGCTTCGGTGGCCAAATTGGCAAGTGAAGGACTAGTTATTGTGCCGATCGCACGGTCAAACAACTTACGACTGAGATCAAGGCGGAACTCATATGAGTTACGAGGACCAGCAACACTTGTTGCTGCAGGTGCAGAACTTGGCGGAGCAACAGACACGACGACTCCGTCGCGCTTGATTGCTACTGCAGTAGTGGTGGTTCCGAAACCAGGAACCGCAGCCGACATCGCATCTTGAATGTCTGACAATGTGGTGAAGTTTGATTCGTGACCAAGAAGTGTCAAGAGTTCGACTGCAATCATCCAGTCAGCACGTGATGTTCCGTGCGGAGTAATTTTTTGCACAACAGAAGTGACACGGCCTTCAAGATTCATCGTGGTGCCGTCTTTTTCACCATATGCAGCTGCGGGTAACACAACGTCTGCATGTGAGGCACTTGCCGTGAGGAAGGTGTCAATTGCTACAACAAACTTGGCACCAGCGATTCCTCGACGAGCAAGATCAATGTCAGCAACGTCAGAGAGTGGATCTGCACCAAGAAGAATCAGGCAATCAACATTGCCTTTTGCTGATGCTTCAAGAATGGCTGCAGCATCATTGCCATTACGTGGTGCAAGACCAAGTGACAATGCACCTCGGACGTTTCCGCGACGCAACACCGGCAACACACTTGCTGACGGCGCAACAGCGAGTACCGCAGAAAGAGCGTCCATCGTGTGTGATGCAGATTCTGCAAGGTTTGGACGACCTGCAACTACTACAACTGGACCAGATGCAAGTTGAGTTGAAACATCAGCTTGAGCAAGAAGCGCTGGTATTACACCAGCAGCGGTTCCGGACTCTGCGCGAATTGATTTCCATGCGTACTTTGTGAGGCCAGTTTCATGAGATGAAATTTCGATGAGGCGAATTCTCTTCTTCTGTACTGCATCGCGAAGACGCAGGTACAACACAGGAAGTTCTTCCTTAAGGTCTGGAGCCAAAAGAATCACTGTTCCGCCGGCACACGCAGAATCAATTGTGGCCTGAGCGAATGAAAATACAGACGCTGGAAGTCCGTCATCAAGTTGAGCGTCGCGCATGGTGACACCAACTGCATCAGCAAGCGCTCCCCACATAAATGCGTCTTCGTTTGTTCCGCGAGCGCCACCGAGGATTGCTACTGATCCTTCACGTGAATGGCGGATGACACGAGCAACTGTTTCAAGAGCATCTGACCACGATGACGCAGCATATGTATCACCAGACTTGATCTGAGGAGTTGAAAGACGATCATCTGAATTTGTTGACTGGAAGTTGAAACGACCCTTGTCGCACAACCAACCCCAGTTCACCGGATCACTATCGACACCTTGGTAACGCAACAGCTCGTCACGGCTCGACTGCACAACGGTGCGACAGCCAACAGAACACGTTGTGCATGTGCTTTCCCGTTGTTCAAGGTCCCATGGACGAGCCTTGAATCGATACGGCGAAGCAGTGAGTGCACCCACTGGGCAAATTTGAACAGTGTTGCCAGAGAAATATGAAGCGAATGGTTCATCAGGAAAGGTCATCACCTGAGTGTTGTTTCCACGCTGCGTGAAACTGATGAGAGGGTCGCCCGCTACTTCATCAGCGAAACGTGTGCATCGATCGCACAAGATGCAACGTTCACGATCAAGAAACACCAGTTCGCTAATTGCGATTGGCTTTTCATAGTGACGCTTCTCTTCAACGAAACGACTTTCACCTGCGCCATGGCTGAACGCCTGGTCTTGCAACGGGCACTCCCCGCCTTTGTCACATACGGGACAGTCAAGAGGGTGGTTTGCAAGAAGTAATTCGATCATGCCTTCTTGTGCGCGCTTCACTTGTGGCGTATCAGTGCGCACTACTTGGCCATCTGCAACAGGAGTCATACAACTGACAACCATCATTGGCCCGCGAGGGCCTTCTACTTCCACCATGCACTGACGGCACATGCCGACAGAGCTCATACGTGGGTGATAGCAAAAACGTGGAATGTATTCGTCAACACTGTCCGCTGCAGCAATGATGAGATCACCTTTGCGCGCAGCAACGGTGCGGCCGTTAATAGTGATTGACACTGCATTCGGATCTTGGGGCGGCAGGTCGTTTGTATCGGTGGTGTCAATAGTGGTCATTCGGAAACCGCCGTTACTTTGATCATGGTGCGCTTCACGATGCGCGCGTCGAATTCGCTACGGAACAAAGTGAGAGCTGAATGAACGGGCGCATAGGCCGAAGGTCCAACGAAACAGATGGTGTTCATGCGATACGGGAATGGCACTGCAGCGATTCCGAGTTTCTCGTTTGACGCATGTGGGAATGCGCCAGGGCAAATTGATTCGCCTACTTCAAAGATTTGATCGAGGTCAGCATCTGTGCCTTTGCCATCAACAACGCGAGACAAAATACGTTCGAGCCATGTACCACCTTCACGACATGGTGTGCATTTGCCGCACGATTCATGAGCGTAGAAGCGAGTAAGAGTGAGTGCCGCACGAGGAATGTCAGTCGTGGAGTCCATCACCATGATCGCGCCAGAACCGAGCATTGAACCTGCAGGTCCGACTTGGCTTGCTTCGAATGGAAGATCAAGTTGATCAGGTGTAAACCACGGAGCAGAACCACCACCAGGAACAAATGCCTTGAGATCGTTTCCGTTGCGAATGCCTTGGCAGAACTCGTCTCCGTACAACAGGTCGCGGAATGTTGTAATGCCGTTGATGATTTCAAACACACCAGGACGATTGACATGGCCAGACACTGCAACCATTCGTGTACCAGGAGATGTCGCAGTACCAATAGCTGTGTATGCAGCAGCTCCGTTGTTCAACAACCATGGAAGGTTGGCCAGAGTCTCGACGTTGTTAACAATTGTTGGTTGGCCGTACAAGCCGTTGGCCGCAGGGAAATACGGAGGCTTCAAGCGAGGCATACCGCGATTACCTTCGAGACTTTCAATCAATGCAGTCTCTTCACCCACCACGTACGCACCTGCACCCCAGTGAAGAACAATGTCAAGAGAGAACTTTGAACCGAGAATGTTTTTGCCGATGTATCCAGCTGCATATGCCTCGTTGAGGGCTGCTGCAACGCGCTCTTGAGCAAGCGCCATTTCACCACGTATGTAGAGGAAGCATTGCGACAGACCAGCTGCATAGGAAGCAATGAGGCATCCTTCAATGAGTTGATGAGGATCACGTTCCATCAACAAGCGGTCTTTGTATGTTCCTGGTTCACTTTCGTCGCCGTTGACAACGAGGTACCGAGGCCATACGCCTTGTGGCATGAGTCCCCATTTATTACCTGCAGGGAAACCAGCACCACCACGTCCAAGAACAGTGGCGTTCTTTACTTCATCATGAATTTCATTTGCAGGACGAGCAAGGGCAGAACGTAACCCCTTGTAACCATCAGTGGCGAGGTAACGCTCGAGTGTGTATGAGTCTTCGTATTGAAAACGTGAAGTTACAACTTGAGGACGATCGCCGACATAAAAGCCAGGTGCATGTTTCCAGGTTCCGCCGGTCATAGCGCAGCCTTTCCATCAAGCCATACAGGATTTTCGGTAACGGTCTCCGGCGCCACCGCACCAACTCCGCGATCAGCAGGAATGTGCTGGCGAACAGAAGCAACAACGCCGTGTGCAGGAATTTCAGATGCCAAGGTTCCGGCAGATAAATCATCAATAAGCGTGTCGAGTTGATCTGGTGTCACGCGATAGCGATAGCGATAATTCACTTGCAAGCATGGTGCTTCGGTGCATGCAGCTTGGCACTCGGCACGTTCGAGTGTGAATTTTCCATCTGCAGTGGTTGAGCCCATCTTGATACCGAGACGCTCTTCTGCATGATGCATGAGTTCCTCAGCACCCATCAATGCGCACGACATGGTGCCGCAGATGTTGATGAGATACTTGCCGACTGGTTCGAATTTGAACATCTCATAGAACGAGGCCGTTCCGAATACTTCGGCTGATGATGCGCCGACTAATTCACCAATGTGTGACATTGCTTCGTTTGTGACGTAACCGTCTTGTTCCTGAGCAAGGTGCAACAACGGGATAGTCGCTGACCGAGCTTTTGGATAGCGCCCGATAATTTCACGTGCAAGGCGAACGTTTTCTTCTGTAAGACGAGCCATTAGCGATCAACCTCCCCGAGTACCGGATCAACTGATGAAATAACTGCAACGGCATCAGCAACAAGCCCGCCACGCATCATGTGCGGCATGGTTTGAATATTCACAAATGACGGAGCACGAACATGCATGCGATATGGATTCGAGGATCCGTCGCTCACGATGTAACAACCAATTTCGCCACGTGGACTTTCAATCGCTACATATACTTCGCCCTCTGGCACTTTGAAGCCTTCGGTAAAGATCTTGAAATGGTGAATCAATGCTTCCATTGATTCGTCAATGCGGGCACGAGGTGGTGGCGTGACTTTCTTGTTCTGGATACGGAAGTCTCCAGAAGGCATGCGCTCAAGAATCTGATACACAATGCGCATTGATTCACGAATCTCGTTGAAACGAATTGAGTAACGGTCATATGCGTCACCGTATTGGCCAACAATGACGTCGAAATCTAATTCGTCGTAGTGCAAATACGGCATGTCACGACGTAGGTCCCAAGCAACTCCGGTTGAACGAAGAATTGGGCCAGTTGCACCAAGAGCAATTGCTTCTTGTGCAGTGATAACACCAACACCTTGAAGACGCTCACGCCAAATGGGTTGACCCGTCATCAAGATGTCATATTCTTCAAGTCGCGAAGGCAGACCTTCAAGAATTGCAAGTACATCGTCGCGCCAGCCTGATGGCAAGTCGGCTGCGAGACCTCCAGGACGAATGAAGTTGTGGTTCATTCGAAGTCCGGTGACCTTTTGGAAGAAACGTAGAACATCTTCGCGTTCACGCCATCCGTACAACATCATGGACACTGCGCCGAGGTCCATGCCGTTGGTTGCGAGGAATAACAAGTGGCTGCTCATGCGATTTAATTCTGAAAGCAACATGCGCATCCACACAGCACGTTCCGGAATATCGCCATCGATGCCGAGCAACTTCTCAACTGCCATCGAGAAAACAAGCTCGTTGTTCAGAGGAGACAAATAATCCATACGAGTGACGTTTGTGCCACCTTGCATGTAAGTCAGTGCTTCGCCAGTCTTTTCCATACCGGTATGCAAGTAGCCAATGATTGGTTTGCACCGCAACACAGTTTCACCTTGAAGTTCAAGCATGAGGCGCAGAACACCGTGTGTACTTGGGTGCTGAGGGCCCATGTTGATGATCATTGTTTGATCTTCTGGAGCCTCAGTCTCAACTTCGGCAAGAAGAGCAGCCTCTGCTTCGCTGAGGCGCAATACAGAACCAACTTCACGCAACAGTTCTTTAGCTGTCAGTTCACTACGTGACAGGAGTTCTTGTCCGCCTTCTGCGGTACCTGCAGAAACAACGGTCATGAGTTAGCACCTTTGAACTGCACAGGAATAGAACCTTGGCTGTAGTCCTTGCGTAAAGGGTGACCATCCCAATCTTCTGGCATCAAAATACGTGTCATGTCTGGATGGCCCGTGAAGACAATTCCGAACATGTCGAACGTCTCACGTTCGTGCGCTTCTGTGCCCGGATGAATATCAAACAACGTGGCCAGAGTTGCGTCATCTGCAGGAACTTGAACTCGTAGACGAATTCTCTGGCGCTTCGACAATGACAACAAGTTCACGACAACTTCAAAGCGTTCTGGCTGAATTCCAAAACCAATTGTGCGCTGTGGCATTTCGAGGTAATCAACTCCTGTGAGGTCAACGCACATTTCGTATCCCTCATCAGCCAAAGCTTTGATTACTGAAACATATTGATCACGCGAAGCATGTAGCACGCGCTGTCCGAGAGAATCCTGAACTGGGCAACCGTGTTGAGTCTCTACAGCATTCTCCACTGTGTCAGTTGCGTCACTCATGATTACTTCGTACCGATTGTGACTGAAGTGTGGGCTGCAAGTTCTGATGAAAGTTCAACACCTGCTCCGCCGTTATTCGCGGCGCGGCGACGCATAATTTCACCGTCTTCGATTAACTGATGCAGAGTTTCAATGGCGTGAATAAGAGTTTCAGGCGTTGGTGGGCAACCCGGTGCATACACATCAACAGGAACAATCTGGTCAACACCTTGAACAATTGCGTAGTTATTAAACATTCCGCCGCTTGATGCACATACGCCCATTGAGATCACCCATTTGGGTTCCATCATTTGGTCGTATACCTGTCGAAGCACCGGTGCCATTTTCTGACTGACTCGACCTGCAACGATCATGATGTCTGCTTGGCGTGGAGATGCGCGGAACACTTCCATTCCAAAACGGGAAAGGTCATAATGCGATGCACCGGTTCCCATCATTTCGATTGCACAACATGCAAGACCGAACGATGCTCCCCAGCTTGAACGAGACCGTGCCCACTTCACCAAGTCTTCGACACGTGCAGTAACGAAGTTGTGGTCCATGCCGCCAAGACCATCGTCAACGATGTTTTGAACGACTCCCATTAGGCAGCTCGACCTTCAGAACCTACGACTCGGATTGAACTTGTTGAAGTAAAACCAAGTGACTCTTGAGTTTCAAGTTTGTTTGAGCGCTGCAGTGGACCCCAGTCAAGAGCTCCACGCGCAATCATGTACACAAATGCGACAAAGAACACCGCGCTGAAGGAAACCATTTCGAAGAATCCGTACGTACCAAGAAACTGTCGGTCAACGGCATATGGATACGCAAATATGATTTCGATGTCAAACATGATGAACAACATTGCAACAACATAAAAGCTAACTGGAAAGCGTTCCGGTGGTTCACGGCTTGGGACGATTCCGCATTCGTACGGAGCTTCCTTCGCAGAGTTTGGACGATTTGGCGCAAGTAACTTCGAAGCGAGAAGACTGATGACAGCAAACAAAATTGCTAGCACCATCAATGCAACTATCGGAAGGTACTGGCCCATGATTTAGGCCGCCGGAGTTTTGAGTGCAAGGTTCTTGCGCAACAACGCCTCACGACGATGCAAGATCCAGCACAAAAAGAAGAAAATCAATCCGGATCCGAAAGCAATGAGGAACGCGGGTTTACGTCGAGCACCCAGGTCGCGAATCATCACTACGTAACGATGCGGTTGAGCAACGTCAATCTCGGCACGTGCAGGAGCACGCCCAGGTTCTGCACGTTGAGTAACTAACGGTGCAACTTCAACAATTGCATAGCGAGGCTTGTGCTTGAATGCGAAGAAGTCAATCGAGTCTCCGAGTTTCGGATACCGCTCTCCACCTTTGTCATACACAGCAACTGATGCATATTCGCCAGCTGCGAACTCTTTCGCTTCAATCTGAATAATTTCATCGGCAGAGGCAACTGCTTGACCACGTTGCGGATCAGATTCGCCGAGCAGGTTCCAACCTTCGCTCACTAATTGATCTGACACTTTCTTTGCCGAAGCAACAGAATTAAGACCTTTCAGATCGCTCGAACCGTCAACAACACCTGATTGATTCAGCAAGGCACCATCGCGAACGATGGTGATCGGTTCGCTTGGATGCCACGTCGGCATTGGTCCTTTAAGTCCGATGCCGTACACCGCCCAAATGATTGCCATTGACATCATCCATCCGGCTAAGCCGGTGACGGCCACCAAGAAACCAAGGCGTGCACCAAGGTTGGTGCCCAAGATGAGATAGGTGGAACCCATCAATACCGAAACGCTGATAATAACGATGATCCATCCGCGGATCTCTGGTTCCCAACTGACTGCAAGTAGCGCTGACAACATCACAAACTCCGAACGTATTCCACGATCAACTTCAGTTGCTCGTCTGTGTACATCTGACCAAAGGCTGGCATTCGACCACTTCCCTGACCTTGTTCTCCGTAACGCTTGCCCAATTCTGATCCACTACTAATAAAAGCGATCATGTCGGACTGGTTCGGGAACTGTCGGATGGAAGAACCGCCGGTGAGGTTTGGTCCGAGAGCGCCGCCGCCAGTTGTTTGAGGATCGTCGTACGACCATCCCTTTGTATGGCAACGAGCACATGAGTATGCACCCGAGTTGACATTGAGATTAAAGAGGGCTTCACCAATCGATGCATATGAGCCACTGTCAACTTGACGTTGCGCTTCAGCCATAATCGCTTTGTTCTCAGCAGCTGGCAATTGACCGTCGTCGCACGTTGGGTTGTACGGCCCACGAGGCTTCAAGCAATTATCCTGCGGAATCTGAATTGACTTCAAATACTCAATAAGAGTGGTAATCGATTGGTCGTTCATTGGACCACCGCCGATTGTTCCCCACGCAGACATTGGTGAGAACGGACGGCCGTAGTTCAGAACAAAACGAATTTCATCGTCGGTATAGCGATACAGCACTGTATTCAGTGCTGGTGCTTTCCAAGAAACAGCTTTTACTTCGCCGGTCTTTGGGTCGGTGACTGCGTATGCCGCAACACCACCTGTTGCTTTCATTCCACCATGGCAACCTGAACAGTTGTAACCACCATCAGCTGTCGGTGCAAACAAGGCTGCACCCCATTCAGTGAAGCGCTTCTCAAAACCAAATTGCGCCGCGGAAGTACGGCCAGGTTCAAGAACCCAATACAGAGGTAAGGCCACGGTGATGATGACAAGGAATAGAAGTCCGAGAATTTGGACACGCTCTAAACGTGGTCCTTCAAGAATTTCATCGTCGTAGTAGGCCTTACGGTTTGCAGCAAGTTTTTGCTCTGAACCAATTTCGGCACGTGATGAACGAACGTTGGTGAATGCGTAGAACGCCCATCCTGCAAGCGAGATGAGAAGAATTACCCATGCAATTGAAGTACTAGTTGCTGCGAACATGATTAGTGGTGTCCTCCCGCTGCGCCGATGCAGTGTGGTCCTTCGGCTTCTTGACCAGTGGTGTTAGTTCCGATTGCTGGCCCAGCAAAAACTGCGCCAGTATCGATAGTAAGAACGCCGTTCACAATTGAGACTCCGAAACGATCCATTCCACGAGGAGCTGGACCGCCCTTTTTCTCACCGACACGGTTGTACTGAGAACCGTGGCACGGGCATTCAAACCACTGCGAGCTAAGACAGTTAGGAACACGGCAACCAAGGTGCGGACACTTTTGATACAACGCGACAACACCCGCTTGCATACCGGAGAACACAGGGCCTTGCTTTCCGTAGATTGCCTTACCTTTACCCACCGCATCTTTTGGATACTCGGTTACCCACGCGCGGGCTTCTGACAAGTACAAGAAGCCTTTGTTCTGACGAATCAATTGAATGACGTCATCAATTTTTCCGGCATTGATTTTGGAACCGAAACCGCCAGATGCACCCTTCCAAAGGAAGCCGACAACTGACGCACCGAAACTAGCGACACTGATAGTCAGCAAAGTAATAGTTGCGCGGTTGAAGAACATACGACGTGAAACACCAAGTGCTTCTTCATCAGGGGCTACCCAAGGGGCCACTTCAACTGGTGCAGCTTTTACAATTGCTGTTGAACGAGCTGATGCTTGCGCTTCAACTTCGCGACCACTAGGTGCATCATCTGAAATATTTGCTTTCGTGTTGCGAGAACGTGTCTCGCGCGACAATGCACCGGCGCCACGTACTTCGGTAGTACGTGATGTTGTGAGAACAACAATCAAACCAAAAATAATTGCGGCAATGACAACAATTGCAATGACAATTCCGGTGCTCATGACAGTGCGTTCCTTGCTTCTATTTCATTACGTCGAGGGGAGTTGAGGGTATTCATGGTCACCATTACAAATCGAAGAAGATTCCATCACGCCATGGGAAGGTGAAGTTGAATCCGGGACCGCGGAAGAATGAACCGATGATGACTAGTACTGCCCAGAACATGAGGAACAAGGTGAACATTGATGTCATCCACTTGCGATCTTCTGGTTTGTTCGAAGGATTCTTGTCAACAAACGGAGCCAAGATGAGGACAAGAAGTCCGATTCCGGGAAGAGTTACACCAGCAATCATTGGGTGGAACATGGTGAGAAGTTCCTGCAAACCGAGGAAGTACCACGGGGCCTTTGATGGGTTTGGTGTTTTGTTGAAGTCAGCTGCGTGAAGCAGCGGTGCGTTAACAACCCACGAGAAAATGAATAAGAACGCTGTGCATGCAAGACCTGCAACAAATTCAACAGCCAACAAGTGAGGCCATGTGTGAACTTTGTCAACGGGCGCAGCTTTGGTTTCCTGAATAGAACCAGACTTAACAACGGTCAATAAACGTTGTGTATGTCCACCAGGACCAGCGCCAACTGGCAATCCGGCTGCTGGAGCTGAGGCAACTGCTGCTGATGCTTTGTCTGCAACTGCTACAGCACCACCATCACCACGAGCTGCTTTGCTGCGCTCGAGTAAGTGGTCAGGAATACGAGAGTCGCCAGCTGCAGTCGCTGCTGGAGCTGCTGCATCATCTGCAGCTTTGTCGCGAGCTGCTTGTGCTCGCTTTAAGAGATGCTCGGGGATTTCAGTCATTAGATGTCCTCTCGATCACAAAGGTCCGGAAATTCCGCCGTCTTTACGAACACGCCAGAAGTGGATGGCCATAAAGATAACGATGACGAATGGGAGCATCAGTACGTGCAACACGTACCAACGAAGCAATGTTTCAGAACCAATTTCGACTCCACCAAGCAATACGAATCGCACTTGCGATCCGAACACTGGCGTGTAACCCATCATGTTGGTACCAACTGTTACGGCCCACAGGGCTAACTGATCCCACGGCAACAAGTAGCCAGTGAATGACAGAAGCAATGTGAGTGCCAAAAGCACAACACCAATTACCCAGTTGAATTCACGCGGCGCTTTGTATGCACCGTGGTAAAACACGCGAGACATGTGAAGGAATGTTGAAAGCACCATGAGGTGTGCTCCCCATCTGTGCATGTTTCGAACAAGAAGTCCGAACGTGACAGAGGTCTGCAACGTTTGAATGTCTTGCCACGCTGCAGCACCTGTAGGGCGGTAGAAGAACATCAAGAAAATGCCTGTAACGGTGAGCAAAATGAACAAAAAGAAACTGAGGCCACCAAGGCACAGCGTGTAACTGACCTTGACTGCGTGACGCTTTACCTTCACTGGGTGCAAGTGATAGAGCACCGAGTTCATGATGACGTACGAACGGTTACGCGGGCTGTCTGTGTAGCCCTTACGGAAGATTGAACCAGGTCGGAAAATTGCATTCCATGCCTGACTTCCCTGGAGTTGATTGCCTAATTGGGCGGCCCGCTCTTTCAGAGTGGGGCGCGGATTATCAAGAACTTTTGCCATGGGCATTTACCTCAGAGTCGCATTCCATAGCCGTAGCCATGATTATTAGTTCGGATATGACTGTCACCATCGGGATCTGGTGCGCCGACTTTGCCCAAGATGATTACTCCTGTTGGGCAACGATCGACACAGAGTGCGCAACGAGTGCACACATCATCGTCAATGATGAAAAGAACGTTGTCAGAAGGGTCTGACCCTGGCATTTCGGTGTCTTGCGCTTCTGCAATTGCATCAGGCGTGACCATGTGGATGCACTTCCACGGACAAATATCAACACAGCCCTCGCACATGATGCATTCACTTTGATCAATATGAATGAACTGCTTTGGCTTGACAGCCTTGCCAAGGTAGTCAGCATCCACCTCAACGAGTTGATACTCAGTTGACCATTCCGGCATTGGTGGGTTTGCGTCTGTACGTGCCATTTTGAGTTATTTCTTTACCAATGGACGGCCGTAGGTAGACACTTCGATTTCTTTCGCGCCACGTTCGCCGCGCTTTTGCCACCAAACGAACATAAACACCATGAGAGCAATGAAATACACGTGGATGACAATGGTGAGAACGTCGCGCAAAGCTTCATAGCTAACCGTCATGGGGAAATTGCCACCAAAAGCCTTCGGCTTCATGATGTTAAAAGGCCCAAAGATCAATTTGTCTTTTCGCCATCCGAGGTTTTTGTCGGCGTGGTCAAGGAATTGGTGAGGCACAACACCAAATGCGAGAAACAAAACAAAGAAGGTATACACAGCGCCAATCATGGCTTCACCCCATGTTGTTGATGTGCCAACAGGGCGACGTTTACCGAATGGAATGACGATAAGAGCCATCACGGTTGTGAGGCCAAAGGAAAACAAAAAAGCCTGGTTAACTCCTGGCCATCTGAGTATGTCAATCGAGAGCATGGACGATTCTTCTTCTCCGGTCCTGGTGACGGTTGTGTCATGGGGCAGGTGCCTAAGCACATAGAACACTAGTCATCACAGAGGCAGAAGTCCCATTTTCTGAATGTGACCAATTCCCGTGATTTTGGCTGGCTAATTCGTCCTGAGGTTGTGCCATTGTGCATATTTCATTGAGGTCTCCCGTTTGGCTCGACGAACAAAATTTTTGGCTTTTGGCAGATGATTACTTGCACGAGGAGATGTTTGTCTATCGTGGAGGGGTCAGGCATTGCATCTGAGGGCACCCCGCCTTCTTAGAGGCCTGACAGGTCTCCCCGAGAGGTAAGCGCAGTGACCGAGATTCCCGAGCACCTTCTGAATCGCTCTAAAGCACGACGCGCAGAAGCGTCTGGCGAAAGCACCAGTGACAACACCCCAGCGGTTGCAACGCCAGCAGCGTCAGCAGCCCCTGCAAAGGCAAAAGAAGCTCCGGCACCAAAAGCCGTTGCGCAAGACCCTGCCTATGTTGTTGCTGCAAAGACTCGCAAAAAGATTCCGTTCTGGGCAATGACAAGTTTGGCCCTGCTTCCAGCGTGGGCAATGTTGTATCTCGTTGCATTGAAGCCAGCCGAAAAAGTTGTTGCTGGACCACTTTCAATCGGCGCAGCTACCTACAGCTCGTGTGCAGGATGCCACGGAGCCGACGGAGCTGGTGGAGCCGGACGTGTTTTGTACCAGGGTGAAGTGTTGAAGACATTCCCTCACATCGAAGACATGTTGAACTTTGTTTATAACGGAAGCCAACGTTTCGTAGCAGCAGGTATCAAGGGATACGGCGATCCGAAGCGTGAAGGCGGCCAGCATGTGCCATTGTCATACAACGGAAACCCAATGCCAATGCAAGGTGAAAAAGCTGGTGGCGCACTCACCGAAGCACAAATACTTTCTGTTGTCTGCCACGAGCGCTACACAATTTCTGGCGCAGACCCTGCAAGTCAAGAGTGGAAGCCAGAATTTGATACTTGGTGTTCACCAGATTCAGAAATCTTTAAAGCATTAGAAGCTGGCACTTCAACATTCGACAGCATCGAAAAAGATTTCGCAATGCTTGCTGTTAAGCCTGGTGCCGTTGGCACAGAAGCTCGCGCTTCCATCGCTAAATAATTACTGACACTTCACAGACACAACATTGTCTGTAGTGAGATTCACAATTGTCTTACTGAGTTGATCAGGAAAGCGCGTAACGAAGTCACGCAGTGATGACGTTGCAGTATCACCACATTCTCTCTTCACTGGCGTTGCCAATTTTAGGACCCAACCATTTCGTAAAATTCCTTCGTCACCGTTGGCTTGCATATCAACCAGACCTGGCAGTGTCAGAAATTCTCGGCTGGCAAGCACATCTGATGACACAAGCGCAAACCACACAACCGCGTCGCCCAACATGTCAGCGAGCAACACGCATGCATTTGGTTTTGCAAAATCTGTACACGCAGTAATTGATCCGTACTTCGCAGCCAAAGTTCCCTCTTGCACTGTCAACACTCGTAGGTCATCAAGAGACAACCGCATTGCACCGCCGCGAGTGATACCACCTTCTTGTGACCATGCAGAATCAACGTTGATTGAATTGACGCTTGCAACTAAGTCAATCTTATGAAGTGTTTGCGTTACAGAAATTTTTGATGACGACCCACGAGTAGCGAGAAGAAAAATTGCAGCGACAAGTGCTGCAAGGACAACGGCAAGAATTCGCCGACTCAATTCATGAGGCCTTTCAACGCCGTCGACACGCGAGTTGCTAATTGGTCAAGCACTGAATCGGTGTGAGAAAGACCAACGAATACAGCCTCATATGCTCCTGGTGCTAACGCAACACCACCACGCAATAACGCATGAAACACTTTCGCATACAACGCTTCATCAGTGGTTTGCGCTTCCGCAAAATTTGTCGGAGTTTTCGTGCCAAGTGCGTTTCCGAAATACATTCCAATCAATGTTCCGACAACTGGAAACTGTGCAGGTATTCCGGCATCACTACATGCATCACGCAACATTGCTGAAGTAAAGCGTGCTCGTGCTGACAATTCCATGTAGACATCGTCAGACAATTCATTCAGTGCAGCAAGACCTGCTGCAGTTGCGAGTGGATTACCCGCAAGAGTTCCAGCGTGAAAGACAGAACCAAGTGGTGTGAGATTTTCCATGATGTCTCGTCGACCACCGACTGCACCGATTGGCAATCCGCCACCAATAACTTTTCCGAAACATGTGAGGTCTGGTTTCACGTCGTATTTAGCTTGAGCACCACCAGAACCAAGACGGAATCCTGTGATCACTTCATCAAACACGAGCAGCGCACCAACACGATCACACTCAGCGCGAAGTCCTTCTAGAAATCCGGGGGCTGATGCAACTAATCCCATGTTTGCTGCGACGGGTTCAACAAAAACTGCAGCGACATCATTATCAAGTGTTGGGACAACGTTGTACGGCAGCACCCACGTGTTTGCAACAGCTTCTTCAGGAACACCAGCGGTACCAGGTAGACCAAGCGTTGCTAATCCACTTCCACCTGCAGCCAACAATGCATCGGTCGCGCCGTGAAAGTTTCCGTGGAAAGTAACAATTCGCTTACGTCCGGTTGCACCACGTGCCAAACGCACTGCGGTACTTGTTGCTTCAGTTCCACTGTTCATAAAACGAACGCGTTCACATGACGGCACACGTTCTGAAATTGCTTCTGCCAATTTCATCTCACGAGGAGTTGGAGCACCATACGACGTACCATCTCCGGCTGCACTGCGAATTGCTTCCGTTACTTTTGGATGCGCGTGTCCGAGAATTATGGCGCCGTAACTTTGCACCAAGTCAATGAGTTCGTTGCCTTCAACGTCATACACAAACGCACCTTCAGCGCGAGATACAACATATGGAGTACCTCCCACTGCTTTGAATGCACGAATAGATGAGTTCACTCCACCAGGAATTACTTGTGCAGAACGATCAAACAAAACTTGGTTCGATGCAAGTCCGATGCCGCGACACACAGTTGCTGTGCATCCTGCAGCTGCGCACGCCTTGGCATCACAAAAAGGGATTGGTGAATTCATTGCGTGTTTCCTTATGAAGAATATTCAGCGAACCAGCGCGTGAGGTACGTGAGAATAATGTCAGCACCCGCGCGCTTGATTGCTGTCAACTGCTCTAATGCAACTGCATCATGATCAATCCAACCGCGTTCAGCAGCAGCCTTAATCATGGAGTACTCACCACTCACGTGATACGCAGCCACTGGCACATCGACTGCCTCGCGTACATGTGAAATGACATCGAGATACGACAGAGCAGGCTTAATCATCACGATGTCAGCACCTTGTTCAAGGTCTTCAAAGACCTCCCGCATCGACTCGCGCGTATTACGCCAGTCCTGTTGGTATCCCTTGCGGTGACCGCCACCTGCAATCTGAACATCAACCGCGTCACGAAATGGTCCGTACAGAGCCGAGGCGTATTTGGCTGAATAGGCCATAATCGCCACATTCTGAAAGCCAGCAGCATCAAGTGCAAAGCGAATTGCCCCTACTTGTCCGTCCATCATGCCGCTTGGAGCAACAACATGTGCTCCGGCCTCAGCTTGGGCCAGTGCAGCTTTGCAATAGATAGCAAGTGTTGCATCGTTATCGACGTCGCCGTTTGCGCCAACTATTCCGCAATGACCATGGGACGTGTACTCATCAACACAAAGGTCTGCCATGATGACCATGTCGTCGCCCACTGCAGCCTGCAGGTCGCGAAGCGCCACCTGAACTATGCCGTTCGGGTCATATGCACCAGAGCCGACTTCGTCTTTTACAAGAGGAATTCCAAACAGAATCACTGCCCGAACTCCGAGGTCACGCAGAGCTACGACTTCAGAAACGAGAGATTCACGGGTGTGCTGCACGACTCCTGGCAGCGACACGATGGGTTGAGGAGACGTAATTCCTTCACGTACGAACAGTGGTGCCACTAAATCAGATACATGCAAACGAGTCTCTGCAACCAGTTCACGCATCGCGTGAGTGGTGCGTAGTCGGCGGGGGCGTGAAACGGGGAAAGCCACGTTGTAATGCTATTGGCATTGGCGCCAGCAACGGCAGGCCCAGAGGGCTACACGCCAGCAAGTACCTTTTCTGCGGTCTGAATCATTGATTCAAGTGTTTGTTCGGGTGCTACGGCCGATACGTCAATTCCAAGAGCCGACGCAACCTTGGCGGTTGATGGCCCCATTGCCACCACAAACGGTGGAGTGGTGGTTCCGAATGCATCAAACCACGCGGTTGCTGCACTACCCGATGCGAGCAGCAACACATCAGCTGCCATCGCAGGCAACATCATTTCGCGCGTGGGACGTAATTGCACCGTGCGATACGCAACGACTTGCGTCACCCTCCATCCCTTTGCACTGAGCGCAGTACTCAACGAGTCATCTGCCAAATTTCCTTGAACAACCAAGACTGTTCCGGTGCCTGATGGAAACTGTTCAGCAAGTACATCGGCGCGCGCAGGCTGCGCTGTCATTGTCGCTGTGACTCCAAGCGAACGGGCTGTTGCTTCACCAACAGCTGCGAACGAAGGAAAACGTTCTGCATCGCCTGCAGCATGAGCTGCAACGATGAATGGCGCTACGCAGTCTGCACCGTTCGGTGATGTGACAACGATCCAATCGAATTGATCAAAACGCTGGAGAACTTCGTCTCTCTCGCGTCCCTCATCTTCGGGTTCAGTAATTGCGATGAGCGGAACTTCAACAACTCGCGCACCACGAGCCTCTAACAATCGGCGTAAAGATTCGTTCTGAGAAATTGCTCGAGTGATAACGACTGAACGATTATCAAGTGGACTGCCCATGTGCGTTAATGAAGTGGTTTTGCAAGTCGAGAACGGCACTCGATTGCGGCAGTTATTCCGACAACGCGATTGTCGTCAGTATCACCAATTGATCCGACAATTTGCACAGAGTCGCTGAAATCATCATTGGCCATGAATGCACGAAACACTCCGTCATTCGAAAGATGCGCGCCAACTGGCAATGAACACCCTGCGCCAAGTTCAGCTAGAAACGCACGTTCAGTCTCCACCGCTCGGCGACTTGCTGCATGATCAATCAAGGCAAGAATCGCTTGCGTTTCTGAGTCATCAGTACGCGCTTCAATTGCAACGCTGCCTTGGCCCACCATCGGAACCGCAACATCAAGATCAAGAATTTCAGCAACGTGAGATGTCATGTCAAGAATTTCCAACGCCGCAACTGCCATCACTATTGCGCCACCATCAGGAATCTTCGAAAGCCGAGTCTGAATATTTCCGCGAAGGTCAACGAATTGAAGATCAGGACGAACACGCATCAGTTGTGCACGACGACGAACAGAACCCGTGGCAATAGTTGCGCCAATCGCAAGGTCCTCTAATCGCTTGCCGACAAGAGCATCGTTTGCAGTGCGACGTTCACCGATTGCTCCGATAACAAGCCCGTCAGCATTCTGCGATGGAAGATCTTTTGCAGAGTGCACCGCGATATCTGCGCGTTTATCAAGAACCGCACGTTGCACTTCTTTAACAAAGACACCTTGACCGCCCATGAGATGTAAAGGTGTCGTTGCATTGAGATCGCCCTGCGTATCAACGAAGACATATTCAACGACAACGCCATCACGGGCAGAAGCCAATAATGCTCCTACTGCCTCGGCCTGAGTACGCGCTTGCAGGCTGGAGCGTGTTGCGATACGGATAGTTGTCATAGAAGTTCTTAGTCGAGACTAAACAAATCTCGGACCGCAGCAGACAGTCGTTCTCCCTGTGGAGTTCCGGCAGCCTCACGTAGGCGCACAGACGGGACATGAAGCATCTTGTTAATGATGCCGTGGGAGATGGATTCCACAAGTTCGCGCTGTTCAGGAGTCATTGATGACAATGCAGAGTCAAATCGTTCTAATTCTGCCATACGTATCGATTCGACCACTTCACGCAACTGGGCCACCAAAGGAGCAGCCTGTCGTTGGGTTTGGTCAAGGAGGAAACGGTCGACTTCTTCACCAATGATCTTGCGAACTTGACCGACTTCAGATGCGCGCTTATCAATTCCGCGTTGGGCCCAGTCACTGAGGTGATCTAAGTCGCGCAATGTAACGCCGGGAAGTTCAGCAACACTGGCAGCAACATCGCGAGGCAATGCAATGTCGACAACAAGAATCGGTGTTGAAACTCCCTGACGTACGCGAACCATCAGTTCGTGATCAATGATGACTCCGCCTGCACCAGTGCATGCCAACACAACATCAGTTGTAGTTAATTCAGATTCAAGATTTCCAAAATCAGAAACTCGAGCACCTATTTTTTTAGCAAGTTCTTCTGCCCGAGAAATGGTGCGATTAAGAACGGTGATGCTGTCTGTGCCAGCGCGAGACAAGGCGCCGGCGACTCCTTCACCCATTTCACCAGCACCTACAACAAGAACTCGCTTGCCTTTTAGTGTTCCGAGAATTTCTTCTGACATTTCAACTGCAGCGTGTGCAACAGACGCAGTAGAGCGACTGATACCTGTTTCTGTTCTGGCACGCTTGCCAGATTCAAGTGCGTAGCGGAACAAAAGATTCAATGTGCTGCGCGATGTCCCTTGCTTCATTGCAAAATCCCACGCGTCACGGACTTGGCCAACAATTTCTGTTTCACCGAGAACTGCTGAATCTATTCCAGCTGCAACTTCAAAGAGATGAACAACGGCATCATCATCGTATTGGCTATACAAATGCGGCGTGATGTCATCGGCACTCAGGCCACTGGTCTCACACAAGAATTGAAGAATGTCTGTGTGTGCGCCGTGAAATCTTTCGGCTACTGCATACACCTCTGTTCGGTTGCACGTAGAGAGAACTACAACTTCACGAATGTCACTATGACTTGACAGTGCACGCAATGCCTCAGACATTGCGGGAACTGGAATCATTACTTTTTCAAGCAATGTGACCGGACTCGTGTGGTAGTTAACCCCAAGGACAACGATGGACATATTTGGTTACGCGCTCACCGGATCTATGAGGCCGTCAGTAGGAACCTCACGCAAGTTGCCATTTCGGCAGTCTTCGTAATAGCTAAGAATTTGCAACTCAAGGGCTAGATCAACTTTTCGCACGTGTACATCACGTGGAACAGACAAAATTGTTGGGGCAAAGTTCATGATTGATCCGATGCCCGCGCGCACGAGTGCATCGGCTGCTTCCTGAGCATGCGTAGCTGGCGTTGCAATAATTCCGATGCTCACCTTGTGCAGTTGTACCAATTGAGAGAGCGAGTCAACATGAGTGACACTGACCCCACCAACGTGTGTTCCAATTTTCGATTCGTCTTTGTCGACAACACCGACGATGTGAAATCCGCGCTCAGCGATGCCAGTGAAGTTGGCCATTGCTTGGCCAAGATTTCCGGCGCCAACAATGACAACCGGCCATGCCTGGTTTAGGCCAAGTTCACGTTGGATCTGCACAGTGAGAAATTGCACTTCATAGCCAACACCTCGAGTGCCGTAGGTGCCAAGGTACGACAAATCTTTGCGCACCTTTGCAGCATTGACTCCTGCGAGTTCAGCAAGTTGTTCACTTGACGCTTGCGCAACATTTTCGTGGCCGAGTTCAACGAGAATGCGCAAATATATGGGAAGGCGCCCGAGGGCAGCTTCTGGGATTCGGCGGCGGGGGGATTCCGACATGCAACTCCACGCTATTACTTCGTGCATGATTTCACGAAGTCCGTTGCCTCGCGCATAGCATTGGGCATTGTGACCCTCAATACGGCCCTTGCCGCAGCTTCCTTCATCATTGCTGTGGCCTTTGGTCTCAGCACCTTTGATCGGTGGCTGCGCAGGCATCGCCCTCATGAACTGGCCTGGACCATTGCGATGGGACTCTTTGCCATCGCAGCCCTTGCGCTGTGGTGGGCGGAAGCTCGGGGCTGGAGTTCAGCCTCATTTCGCGTCTTTTTCCTCTTTGGCGCCGTCATTAATGTTCCGTGGCTCGCGCTTGGCACCGTCTATCTCCTGGCTGGCCAGCGAGCGGGCCGCATAGTTGCCCAGTGCCTTCTCGTGTTCAGCGGATTTTCAGCTGGCATCATCCTCACGGCGCCAATGAAGGGCACAATCAATCCAAGCGACATGCCTCAGGGCAGTGACCTCTTTTCGGCACTACCGCGCATTCTTGCCGCTCTCGGTTCATCGATTCCTGCGCTCGTCATTTTTGGTGGAGCAATCTGGTCGGCGTGGCGCGTGATGCGTGGGGCAACCCCCGCTGTGTCGTCAGCAGTTCAACGAACAGTGACATCGGCATCAAAACTTGCCATTGGCAACGCGCTCATTGCATTGGGTGCTGCAACGTTGGCTGCAAGCGGAACTATCTCTGGACGTCTAGGTGCAGATACTGCATTTGCCATCACGCTCATGCTTGGCATTGCAATTTTGTTTGCAGGGTTTTTGGTGGCAAGCACTGCCACACAATCACCTACCGTAAAGCGAAGCGCTGAACTTTTCCGGTGAGATTGCGCGGAAGCGCATCAACAAACAACACCTTTGATGGGCATTTGTATCGTGCCAATTTTGTACGGCAGTAATCGATAATTGCATCTTCATCAAGATGCACGCCGTTGCGAGTAACTACATATGCGCGCACAGCCTCGCCCGTGTGTGGGTGTGGTGTTCCTACAACGACAACTTCTGCGATATCAGGATGTGCACCAAGAACGCCCTCAACTTCAGCAGGAAAAACATTAAAGCCAGACACGATGATGAGATCTTTCATGCGGTCAACCATGTACAGATGACCGTCTTCATCGACAACTGCAATGTCACCAGTACGCAACCAACCATCTCGTGTTAATACTCGAGCAGTTGCTTCGGGGTCATCTAGATATCCAGCAAAAATGTTTTCACCGCGGATCCAAATTTCTCCGCTGTCACCAACAAGAACATCGTCGCCGTTTTCATCTACTAAACGAAGTTCGATTCCGGGAACCGTGCGGCCAATAGAACCAGGGATCCATGTGAGGCCAATTGATGTAGTCACAACAGGTGCAGCTTCAGTGAGCCCGTACCCTTCGTGCACTTGAAGTCCGAAACGAGCGCTAATTGATTGACTGATTTGCTCTGGCAATTTTGCGGCGCCTGATAATGCGATGCGCACTCCGGCAAAACCGTTAGGCGTTGGGTGGTCAAGTTGCGCTAATGCCATCCACATGCTGGGAGCTCCTGGCAGCACTGTGACTTTGCGTTCAGCAATTGTCTCCATAGCTGACACTGGATCAAATCGTTGCACCAGCACCACACAGCCGCCACCAGCAAGAGTTGTGCCAAGCACAACGTTAAGACCAAAGATGTGGAATAACGGCAAGACGCCAAACGTGACATCGTCAGGTCCGATGTGTTCGGCAACATTTGCTTGATGAATATTTGTGAGCAAATTGTTATGAGTAAGCACTGCAGCTTTTGGTGAACCGGCAGTTCCACTAGTGAACATGTAGGCAGCAGGATGCGAGGACTCAACCTCGACGATGTCGGCAGGTGCTCCAGACAACATGTCGTCAATTGTGAGTGCACCTGGAATTGAATGACCTTCGGTACTGATCACAATGCGCACAGCAGATGACGTGACCGAAGGAATCAATTCCCATGCTGCTGCTGCTGAAGGTTCGACAACAACAACAGTTGGTTTGATCGCAAGTAATTCGCCTTCGATCTCTGGTGCAGGACTAGTTGGATTCAATGGCGCGATGATTGCACCAATACCAATAGCTGCGAAATATGAAACGACAAAATAGCGACTATTGCCGCATAGCAACGCAACAACATCGCCCTTGCCAACATTTTCGCGAAGTAATGCACCGCGCATACTTGCAATTTGTTGACGCAATGTTCCGTAGGTGGTGTTACGGCCACGACTGACGAGAGCGATCGAAGAATCAGGATGTCCGTCAAGAATGTGGGCAAGATTCATATGGTGGTGGTCCTTATTTCATCATCAAGAGATTGATTATGCCCGCTGCCATAATGACGCCGATAAGGAGGGCGACGGTCAAAGTTGTTGCAGGGCGCACGCAGTTACCTTACTTCGCTGGCCGGATCGACACTGCAGATGTCGCGCCATCGGCTTGTCCTGCATAGACATAGACACCGTCGCCCGCGCCGATGCGCAGCACCTCAGCAGCAGATCCCCTATCAACGGCCAATGCCACCATGCCGTATGAATCTGTGACTGCACCAATGGCGCCGCCGTCAATGTCTGCAAAATGCGATGTCATACGTGCACTGCGCACATCTTCGCCAATAACTAAACGAAGGACAGGACCAAGATGCACTACATCTTCTGGCCCGATGTTGAGCTGGCAATTGCCGTACACATCAACCCATGTGACTTCACAACGCACACCGTCGCCATATGTTGCATGTGTTTCATTCGTGGGAATGGGCACAAGCCCTGGCATCACACTCGCTGAATCAATTTGTTCGCCGATTTCTTCAATGGCTCCACCGTTACAAAGGAATCCAGCAACGGGAGCAAAAATGTCACGGCCTGCAAACGTTGTGCCGGGTGCTTCAAAATGCAGCATGGTATTACTTAATTCAAAGACGCGTTCTGCTCCGCCAGCCATTGCAGCAGCTGATGCAAGCAATCCGTTATCTGGACCCATCAATACGCCTTGACCATCAGATACTTCAATAGCTATTGCACGGCGTGATGTACCAACACCTGGGTCAACAACTGCAATAACAATTCCTTGCGGAACATATTGAATTGCTCGTGCGAGAGCTAACGAACCAGCACGAACATCGAACGCAGGAATTCCGTGCGTGATGTCAGTGATGCGCACATGCGGTGCCATGTCAGTGATGACGCATTTCATCACGCCGACGAATTCATCGTTGAGGCCGTAATCAGTTAAGAGAGACACGTGTGAGTGCATTGGTTCACCATATTGGAAGAGAAGCGATTTGAGCTCAGACATACGGGAGGACCGGTGCCAACCCCCCGACGGCACCGGCCCTCTCGGCGCAGCTCATTGCTGAGCGCGACTCCCAGCATTAGTTTCCCGGTGCTGGTGACCTGTGTCACAACCATACACCCGTTGTCTCGAAAAAGTTAATTACCCCTCACAGAAAAATAAAGGGATCTATTTACCCATTTCAACACTGCGTGCAGCAGCTGCCTTCACGACGTTGTGCATAATTTCACGAATGCCCGAAGACTCGAGAACACCAAGCCCAGCAGCGGTTGTACCGTTCGGCGATGTCACGCGCTCACGCAACGTGGCTGGGCTTTCCGTTGATTCTGCGAGCAACACGCCAGCACCCTTGAACAGTTGACGAACAAGCGCATCAGCAATACCAGCGGGTAGTCCTTCGACTATCGCGGCGTCAAGAAGCGACTCAGCAATGAGGAAAAGATAGCCAGGGCCAGAACCAGCAACTGCTGTCACTACATCCATGTGTGCTTCATCAACACGAACCACAATTCCCACAGCGCTCAACAAGGACTCTGCCCATGCAAGATCAGCTTCAGTGCATTGCGCACTGCCACAAATTGCAGACACTCCCTCGCCTACCAACGCAGGCGTGTTCGGCATCGCACGCACTGCCGCCGTTTTTTCGCCGGAAGCGGTTTGCAAGGTTGCAACTGAAATTCCCGCAGCAATGGACAACACACGAGGAATGCCGAGTGCGGCTGCTGATGCACACACTGCTGCAGCATCGCCTGGCTTCACTGCAATCAGTGCGCCATCGCCTGCCACCACAGTTGCGCTGGTACGAACACCAAATGTTGATTCCAGTGATGAACGCTTTGCGGCATCAAGTTCAACAACGGTGATGCTGGATGCTTCCCACCCATTTGCCACCAGGCCACTGACCAAAGCAGTGCCCATATTGCCCCCGCCGATAATGACGAGCCGTGGAGTGTGTGAAGTCATATGCCAACACTAATAGCGATGGTGCCGAGGACGGGGCTGACTTCCCCGACCTCCCCGCCCCTCGGCAATCGAGATGTGGGCGAGGCCTAATGCCGTTTGGCAATTAATCAATCAGCAAAGTGACTGGCGAAACCGATGCGGATGATGGTGGGGAAAATGCGCTCGACAGTGGCATAGAGGGTTCCGACCACGCGGTCAAGTTCATCTTCATCGACCATTCGTAATGGCAATTCACCACGCAAGAAAATCGCGTCTTCAATTCCGATGGAGAAATGAACGCCGACAAGTGATTCGTTGCGACGCAATACATGCTCGTACAACTGTTCAGCATTTTCCTCAGGCGCAGGCATGACATACGTTTCAAATTGAAGCGTGCGTTGGCCAAGAGTGAACCACACTGTTGTGAATTCTTTTTCTTCACCATGCATACGCACATACCAGCGGTACTCGTCTGGTTCGCCACGATCAACTGCAACGATTGTGTTGTTACGTTCCATCATGGCCATTAGCCACGACGTAATTTGTCGATCGAGTAATTCAAGATGCGTGTTGCCGAACAGCTCACTCATGACTATCTCTACTTACACACAACTCGGTCGCGCGACGTGAGGTCTGTATATGCACGACGCAATCGAGCTGCAGCAAAGCTCCATGTGTATGCCTTTGCGCGCTCCGCCGCATGTGCGGACATATTGGCAGCGACAGATGGATCATCAAGAATGGTGGCGATGTGTCGAGCAAAAATATCTGGTTGACGATCTGGCACCAAGAAACCTGTGCGGCCATCTTCAATGATGTTCAGAAGTCCACCGACTGCAGTAGCAACTACCGGTATTCCACATGCTGCTGCTTCCAATGCAACAAGGCCAAAACTTTCACTGCGGCTTGGCACCAGCACAACATCAGCCGCGCGGTAATACGTGGACAAAATATGGTGAGGTTGTGGTTCGACGAATCGCACTTGACCTTCAACGCCAAGTTCTTCAATCAGTGAATGAACATTGGCTAATTCAGTTTCACCTTCAGTGCCACTTGCACCGCCAACAATAAGAAGAACTGCATCTTTACGTCCAAACTCTGCAAGCGAACGCACTGCAACATCAGCACCCTTCAGTGGCTGAATTCGACCAACAAACAACAACACGGGTCCGCTACCAAGTTCAAGAGCTTTACGTGCGCCACGCTTATCGCCGGGTGCAAAGAACGCATGCTCAACTCCGGGTGCAACAATTTCAATTTTTCCTGGAGGGTTCCCGTACAAAGACAAGAACTGACGCTCTTCTTCTGTGCAACTGACACAGATGGCATCAGAGCAACCGATTACTTCAGTTTCTGATTGTTCGCGGAATTCAGATTCTGGGTCGCCACCTTCAGCCTTCACGCGAGCAAACGTGTGAAAGGTGCTGACTAATGGAACATCAAGTTCGTGCTTCAACGAATGGCCGCTAAGACCACTTAGCCAATAGTTGGCATGAATCACATCGGTACCACCGTGTGCATTGATGTGATCAAGAACACCTTCAGTGAACTGCGGGACAATTGAGATCATGTCGCCCTTTGGCATATCAACTGCGCCCGCGGGAATGTGAACAACTTTGTGGTTTGGTTCGATCATGACTTCAGCAGGAAGATCATCGCGCCACGTACGTGTATATGTGGTGCAGTCAACTCCGGCGTGCGCAAGAGCAGACACCAATTCGCGTACGTACACGTTCATACCGCCTCCGTCGCCAACACCTGGCTGGACAAGAGGCGACGTATGTAGTGAGAGGACGGCTACGCGCATGCAGAACTCAACCTATCTAGGGCTTGTCACATTCCCTAAGGGTGCTTATTCAGTGGCAGCAGGCCCAACAAAAGACCGATACACGGACAAAAGGCTTTGCTTTTGTTCTCCGGAGAGCCGTTCGTCGTTATTAATAGCTTCAGGGACACTGCTCGCCGTTGGCGGCGAGCCATCGAGAATGCCTGCCCTGACATACAAGGTCTCTGCTGATATCTCGAGTGCCCGAGCAATCTGCTGCAAGATGTCAGCTGATGGTCGACGGATGCCTCTTTCTATTTGCGAGAGGTACGGATTCGATACGCCAGCAGAACGTGCAAGGTCACGAATGCTCTTTTGTGCGTTCTCGCGTTGTTGACGAATAAATTCTCCGACATCGTGCAATGTCTCGGTAGGGCGAATGGGCATATCCCTATGAATCTTTCACCACTGCACCAGCGCCACCTTCGCGCACACGCGCTACTAAAGCTGCTGTGAGTGCATCGATACGTTCAAACAAATTATGACGTTGTTGTGAACAAGATTTTTCAAACATTCCTAATGCGCCTGCAAGGTCTGCCAAAGCACGATCATCAATGTTCTCGAGTGATTCAAACTGGTAGTGCTCGCACAGTTCATCAAGTTCTTTCACCAACGGATGATCGCCAGCAACATTTGTTTCACGCGGTGGACGCGCGCTGCCACCACCATGTTGTTGTCCGAATACATCTGCGAGTCGATCAGCCAATGAACCCACCGGTGCATCAGCACCGCTTGCTCTGCGACGTTCTTCGTCTTGCACTAAATCAAGTCGGCCTTGTGCAAGTCGACGTACATACGAGATGGCATCTTCTTCCATATTCAATGCATTGCGTTGTGCACGAATCTCGGCCAATGTGCCTGGGATTTCAGTTGACATCAGATTCCTCCCGACACAGGCGGCAACACCGCTACTTCATCTTTATCGGTCACGGCGTGCTCGCGTGACACCTCTTCGCCGTTTAGCCACACCTTGCTCATGCCGAGCACCGCTTCGAATTGGGCGCCGTATTGGGCAACAGCAGAATCAAGGACTGCGCCAACAGTGGTTCCAGCGATTGTGGCGGTTCCCGTTCCTGCAGCCTCACGAGCCTGAGCAAAGAAACGAACCGTGGCCATATATGCAGGGTACTCGGGCTGGTTAGGCACCCATGAGGGCTCAGCGGATTTCGAGTGCTGGTCGGCCTGCAGCGAAATGCCCGACGGCTGTCCATGTCCCTGAAGCAATCAGTAGGTCGGCCGTGTGTTGTGGAACAGCTGCGAGTAATCCGCCAGATGTTTGTGGGTCCATGCACAGAGCAATGTGCGCATCATCGGCAGTTGCAGTGAGATGGTCACCTACATATACGCGGTTACGGGGGTCACCGCCAGTGCGATGACCTGACTTGGCAATGTCTAATGCGCCGGGATACAGCGGCAGTGCGGATGTATCAACGACCAACGTGACGCCAGAGCGCTCTGCAATTTCCCAACCATGACCTGCAAGGCCGTAGCCCGTGACGTCGGTGACGGCATGAACATGGTCTTGATGTTCACGCAGTTGTTCGGCTGCAGCACGATTCAACGTGCGCATTCCTGCAATGGCGACTTTCTTGTCGGCATCAGATCCGGCTGCAGTAACTAAGCCAGTGCCAAGAGGCTTCGACAAGATTGCGACATCCCCAGCTTGTGCACCGCTCTTTCTGAAGATGTGCTTCGGATCAACAACGCCTTGCACTGCTAAACCGAAAATTGGTTCAGGGTTACGAATGGTGTGACCACCTGCAATAGTGCCACCAGCTTCCAACACAGTTGCAGAAGCTGCAGCAAAGATCGCCGCTATGACATCAGTTGGTAACTCTTCAGGAAACGCTGCGATGTTCACTGCGAGAATGACTCGACCACCCATGGCAAAAACATCACTGCATGCGTTCGCTGCAGCAATTGCGCCAAAGTCCGATGGATCATCTACAAGAGGTGGAAAGAAATCTGTTGTGCTCACCAATGCGATGTCATCAGTTAACTGGTACACCGCTGCGTCATCAAATGGTGCAAGCCCCACTAATAATGAGGGGTCAAACCCGCTTGGCAATTGTTGCACCATGTCTGACAACAACGATGCGCCCCACTTGGCAGCACACCCGCCACACGAGGTCCATTCGGTCAACTTGATCGTGCTCTCGTTGGTGCTCATCTAGAAAAAACTACTAGGTTGACATTCGTGAACACTAAGGCGACGTACCCGCCATCTATCGATGCCATAGCGCGTGAATTAACTACCACGTCGTCACTTCCGCACGCCATCCTTGTGGATTGCGCACGGCGTGCAGTGACTGATGCCTCAGACAACGCCGTCGCTACTGCCAAAGACTTGGTACGCGAATTCGAAACATCACTTCATCAAGATGTCATCAATGCAACGGGTGTTTTACTACACACCAATTTGGGACGTGCACCACTAGTGATGAATTCAAGCGGTCGATCCACAAATCTGGAGTTCAATCTTGAAACAGGTGAACGCGGTTCTCGTCAAGATGCAACTGCAGTGCTTGTTTCACATCTCGTTGGTGCTGAAGATGCAATCGTTGTCAATAACAATGCCGCAGCAGTGATGCTGGTTCTTGCCGCGCTTGCCGAAGGCCGTGATGTTGCAGTGTCTCGCGGAGAGAGTGTTGAGATCGGAGGCGGTTTTCGCATTCCTGATGTGATGGAACAATCGGGTGCGCGCCTTGTCGATGTGGGCACAACAAACCGCACACGACTGCGCGACTACGCGCGTGCAATTGACTCGCGCCGTAATGACATTGCATTAGTAATGAAAGTGCACCCGTCGAACTTCGCTATTGAAGGGTTCACTGAAGACACATCAATTGCGCAACTAGCAACGCTTGAAGTTCCGGTGGTCGCAGATATTGGTTCTGGTCTTTTGGATAACTCTGCCCCATGGCTTCACGGATTCACAGACCAAGTGCCTTCATGGATAACCGGAGAACCTGCAGCACGCCAAGCACTTGCTGATGGAGCAGACCTTGTCACTTTCAGTGGAGACAAACTTCTCGGTGGGCCCCAATGCGGAATCATCGCTGGTCGAGCTGATCTTATTGATGCATGCGCTTCTCACCCACTGATGCGTGCACTTCGTCCCGGCGGACACACTTTGACATTGCTGCAATCAGTGCTGCTTTCCTACAGTGCCCGAACAGCGTGCACCGACATTCCATTTTGGCAAATGGTGTCAATGTCGTCGGTAGATCTTGAAGCACGAGCTACCGCCATTGTTTCTGAAGCAGGCATCGGTTCTGTTGTCTCTGTTGATTCGCTCGTCGGTGCTGGTTCTGCACCCGGGTCAACGATTGCATCATTCGGCGTTGCAGTGAATGGTGATCACCGTGAGGCATTGCGCCATCACAGCATCCCCGTCATTGCACGCACCTTCGACAAGGTGACATACCTTGATATGCGCAGTGTTTCCCCTGCAGATGACCACATCGTTGTTGCTGCGCTCGCATCATTGCGGTAAACCATGACGGTTATCGCCACAGCTGGCCATGTCGACCATGGCAAGTCATCACTGATTCGCGCAATGACGGGCACAGACCCTGACCGGCTTGCAGAAGAACAACGCCGTGCAATGACCATTGATCTCGGCTTTGCACACTGCACCACTAGTAACGGCACCGTGTTGAGTTTTGTCGATGTCCCTGGGCATGCCGACTTTATTCGCACCATGATTTCTGGCGTTAGTGGAGTCGACATCGTGATGTTAATCATTGATGCCAATGAAGGATGGAAACCTCAGACGGAAGAACATCTCGGCATTATTGAAGTGCTTGGAATTTCTACAGGGATTGTTGTGCTGACAAAGAGCGACAAAGTCAATGCCGAGATTCTTCAGCAACGACAAGAAGAAATAGCCAATCGTCTCAAGACAAGTTCTGTGACGTGGCATGACACAGTGATCACTTCTGTCATTACCAATACCGGTATTTCCGAATTAGTGACACACATAGAAAATCTTGTTGCTGCCCAAGTGATGACAAACAACAACACAAGGCCACGATTGTTCATAGATCGGGTTTTCTCTATGAAAGGTTCCGGCACTGTTGTAACCGGAACTCTTGAAGGCGGAAACCTTGAAGCCGCCAGTTCGTTGATTGTTGCCCGCACAGGCACTGCTGTACGCATCAGAGAAATTCAAACTCACGGCGTGGTTGTTGCTGTTGCACAATCAGGCACGCGGTGTGCCGTCAATCTTTCAGGAATTGATGCAGATGAATTGCAACGCGGTGATGCACTCGTTTGCGAGAACGACTGGCACATGAGCAATGCGTTTGATGCACGCATCACAGTATTGCCTGCTTTACAACAAGCACTCACACATCGCGGGAGTTTCACATTACATGTTGGTACGCGCTCGCAATCAGCAACGGTTCGTATCTTGCAATTAGACAGCATCGACCCAGGACAATCTGGGCTCGTGCGAATTCGATTCGAACATTCCCTGCCGCTAGTTCCTGGCGACCAATTTCTATTGCGTGATACTGGCATTGGTTCCACTGTGGGTGGTGGCGTAATTCTTGATGTTGACCCACGTGGTCGAGTGAAAGATGCAGCACCAGACGGCAGTGACGAACAGATCCTGAACAACAGAGGGTGGCTAACAGCCAACGAAGCGCGTCAACTAACGGGACACGACATTGCACCAATTGTTGGAAACTGGGTAGCCAGCGCCGAAACATTGCGCTCTACGGTGGCTGTACTAGAGGAACAACTCGCATCCTCACAGTCACTCGACACTTCCACGCTTGCTGCATATGAACGCGACGTCCTCTCAACAATTGACGGAGTTCACATCAACAACGGAATTGCCGTACGAGGTGAATCTGATCCGTTACTGAGCCATCCCTATATTTCGCTATTCCTCGAGGCAGGCGTGACAACTCCCGATGCCGACAAACTTGACCGAAACATCATTCGTCAGTTAGTGCAGAAGAAGATTCTGTTCGAGCACGACAACATTGCATTCCATGCAGAGACTCTTTCGTCATTGCGCCCCACGCTGGAACAACTGTGGACGCAACATCCAGAGGGATTCACAATGGCCAACCTTCGTGATGCGCTGTCCATCACCCGCAAGCACGCACTGCCGCTTGGCAATTGCCTCGACAAAGCGGGACTCACAAAACGGCAGGGTGACTTGCGCGTGGCTGGTTCGGCCTGGTGATGGCGGAGGCGGACGGGAATCGAACCCGCCGAACGGGGTTCGCCCGTTCCGTCTG